>Ga0196963_10000018_pt1 | contig 322109 bp, 278 predicted proteins | sample S1_5metaG_FD_148600 | JGI IMG/M metagenome (GOLD analysis project Ga0196963, IMG submission 148600) | Soil microbial communities from Anza Borrego desert, Southern California, United States - S1_5 | ecosystem: Environmental > Terrestrial > Soil > Desert | place: USA: California | collected...
TCATCAACAGGAGACCATACCATTCAACGAGTTTTGCAAAACAAAGAACGGGGGCCTGTACGTCCGCTTCAGTGGTAACCATGATTGATAGGGCTTAATCTGCAACGGTCTTCCTTAACCGATGGAACAGGCGTTCCAGTAATCGCAGGTCTTCTGTAATAATTTCCGCATGGCCGCTCATGTCCTGCCTGAACTCTATCGCACGGCCATGGCTGGTGCTAAGACCCTTGTCCAGTTCAATATTGATGCTATACTGGTTTTCCCGCGGCAGCAATGAAATATTCCGCACGATACCGGTCACCATTCCATATTCTTCGAAGGGATAATTATCCAGCTTGATGTTTACTTCCTGTCCGGGCTTTATTTTTCCCGAACCGGTGACGGCAGTCTTTGCCTGTGCGAAATATTTTCCCTGCTCCGGGATAATGGTCAGGATTTCTTCAGAAGATTTTACAAACTGGTTATCTGCCCAATAGGTGAACAAGGCGATGCGGCCGTTCATGGGCGATTTGAGCATGTACGCATATTCCCATTGCTTCAGCAATGCGTCCAACGCATTGGCGGCGGTTTCCAATTGGATGCGCAGGTCTATTTGCTGCTGTTGTTCATCCAGCATCAGTTCGCGGTACTTGCCGGTCAATTGTGTTTTTTGAATTTCAGTATTGGTTAAATTGGCGATGTTGTTTTTGTAGGCCCGCTCGTTGGCAAGAAAATCTTTTTTCTTTTGCTCAAATTCCGACATCGAGATCACTTTTTGCAAGTACAGCATCGAATCTCTTTCAAATTGCTTCAATGCCAGGTTCAGTTCCCTGGTCATGATGTCGATCTGTTCCTTTTGCTGTTTCGACAGGGCCTGGTAGCCGCGGATCTCCCTGGTTACATCAGCGGCTTTTTGCTGATGGCCTTTCAATGAAGCAAAGAACTGATAGTTGCGTATGCCGGATACAAAAGCATTGTATGCATCCTGCACGCTGCCGAGGTTCAACCTGTTCGGAGGCGTGTACGTGGACAGGAAGGTTGGATCGGTATAATATTTTCTTTTGAACGAATCCAGCTCGTTGATGAGCTTCAACACTTCGCGGGTATCGGCAGGATTACTGATGAAACCAATGTATTCTCCTGCTTTTATGGGTTGCTTGTCTTTTGCCCACAGCGTCAGGTATCCTGAATTCCTCGACATGATGTTCACCGGGGGCACCTCGGTAGTAAGCACCACCGGCGCCTGGATAATATCGGGATATTTTATGACCCATGAAAGGATCAGCCCTAACAACACCAGCGCCAGCAGGTACGTGGGGCCGAACCGTAACGTCCAATGCGGGATGGAGCCCAGTATCTCCCGTACTTCTTCGCTCCTAAGTTCGAGCTGGTCTATTTCCCGCGATGCCCGTTGTTTCATATTTCAATTTTTTATCAGCATCAATCCAGTTCCAATTGATTTCTCACGAGTTTATAATAAGCGCCTTTTGTTTTTGTCAGCCATTCGTGATTGCCTTGTTCCACAATCTCTCCTTTATTCAATACAATGATCTGGTCGGCGTTCTTTACCGTGCTTAGGCGGTGGGCGATGATGACCGATGTTCTTCCTTTTAGAAAAAAATCGAGATTGTGCATGATCACTTTTTCATTTTCTGCGTCAAGCGATGAAGTGGCTTCATCGAAAAAAATATACTCAGGGTTTTTGTACACGGCGCGTGCTATCAATATGCGTTGGCGTTGTCCGCCGCTGATGCCCATGCCATCGCTGCCAATTTTCGTATTGTAGTTCAAGGGCAGCTCCTCAATAAAACTTTGTATATTGGCCACCTTGACGGCGTGCAATAATTTTTCGCGGTCTATCACCTCGTCGGACATTGCGATGTTCTTTGCAATGGTGTCGGAGAAAATAAAGCCGTCCTGCATTACGGCGCCGCATTGTTTTCTCCACGAACTGTGTGTGAACTGGTCGAGCCCGTGGTTGCCGATCCTGATCTTTCCTTCCAACGGATCGTAAAATCGCAGCAGCAGTTTCATCAAAGTAGTTTTGCCGCTGCCGCTGGCCCCGACAATTGCCGTGATCTTTCCCTGAGGGATGGTAAGGCTCACATTCTTCAGCACGAGGGGAGATTTAGGACCTCCATAGCGGAAGCTTACGTTTTCGAGGTTAATGGAATGCAGTGGCGGCAGCAGGGTGATCATTTGCGCATCGTGCGATTCTTCATCATCCCTGGAAAATATTTCACCTACTCTTTCCAAACTGATGCTGGCGTCCTGCCATCCCCTGATAAAATATACGATGTCCATTACAGGGTTATTCAACTGGCCGATGATGTATGAAATGGACAACATCATACCAAGCGTAATATCGCCCGATATCACGGCCTTTGCAGAAATAAATGTGATAAGGATATTTTTCAGTTCATTGATGAACAGCGAACCGATCTGCTGGTATTGTTCTAGTGCCAGCCCGCGGATATTTACTTTAAACAATTTCGCCTGCACTCTTTCCCATTTCCAGCGGTTCTGCTTCTCTGCATTGTTCATTTTAATTTCTTCCATGCCCTGGATGAACTGTATCAGCCCGCTTTGATTAGCGGAGTTGGCTTCGAACTTTCGGTGATCTACATTCCGCCTTCTTTTCAGGAACATGGTGATCCACAGCACGAAGAATGCGCTGCCGATCACGAACACTGCAAAAATGGTAAGGTCGTACCAAAGCAAAATAGAAGCGAACACGATGATCTGGAAAACAGAGAACAGCGTATTGGTGACGTAGCCAGTCAAAAAATTCTGTACGCGCTGGTGATCGGTTACGCGTTGCATGAGGTCGCCGGTCATTTTACCGTCGAAATAAGAAACCGGAAGCCTGGTGAGCTTGGCGAGAAAATCGGAGATCATCGAGATGTTGATGCGGCTGCCCATGTGCAGCAGCATCCAGCTTCGCATGAAATCGCCTGCGGTGCGACCGAGGAACAGCATCAATTGCGCCAGCAGCACCAGGTTGATGAAGCTGATGTTGCGCGTGCGTATACCGATATCGACCACCGATTGCGTAAGAAATGGAAAGGTAAACTGCAGTATGCTTGCCGCCAGCAGCGTTACGATCAACTGTACGATGTATCTTTTATAAGGTATCAGGTAATGGATGATCTCCCGTATCCCTTTTTTCTTGAGGTCTTCTTTTTTCTCCGATTCCTGGTAAAATTCAGGAGATGCTTCAAACAGGAGGATCATGCCTTCCTTTTCACCGTTGACGATGGTGCCGGTCCAACTGTGGAGAAAGTCTTTGCGGCTCAGCCGCATGATGCCGTGTGCGGGATCCGCGATATGTGCCCTTTGTTTTTTATCGATCCTGTACAACACCACCATGTGGTGATGACGCCAGTGTACGATGACAGGGAAGCGGTTTTCTTCGATCAGGGTGTCGTACGTCACCAGCGCCTGAGTTGATCGCAGGCCGATGGATTCTGCCGCGTCGCTGATATTTGCCATGGAAGTGCCCTGGCGGTCGGTATGGCATTTTTGCCTTAGTGTTTCGAGGGTAAAGCTCCTTCCATAGTATTTGGCCACCATGCGCAGGCAGGTTGGACCCGCATCCGTGCTTTCGATTTGCCGGTAAAATGGGAAGGATTTGATTTTCATCGACGATCAGGTTTAATAGCCATACTCAACGGTTGTATTCCTCGCATGCAGGTTGTTGGGAAGGAATGAGGCAATGCCGTAGACTTAATTTACAATTTATGTAAATAACCTGCGCACTAACGTGACGGGGGTTGATTTTTTTTGAGCGAAGGGCGATTATTACAGAAAGCCGTACTGGCGGGGATTGCGGATTTGTGATATTAAGATTTTGTATTTCGGATTTTGGCCTGAACGGGCTATATTTGCACCCGATTTTTACCGGTTTTCGCTGTTTGACAGGCATTTATGCCTCCGGAGGATGAAAGCGGTTGAATTGGAAGGCCCCATAGCTCAACTGAATAGAGCATCTGACTACGGATCAGAAGGTTTCAGGTTTGAATCCTGATGGGGTCACAGCATATAAAAGAGCCTCAGAAAATTGAGGCTCTTTTAATTTTTTGGTGTGCCTACGCTTAACTTACCACTCCCAAAAATTGAAGCGTATTAAAATAGCCCCACTTCTCTGTAATTTTTCCGTTGATGATAGTATAGATTGCAATGCCTGTAGCCGTAACCCGCTCACCGGTAGGAGGATGATTAAAGAGCGGTTTTGTAAAAATGCCCGAAAATGTTATCCTGGCCGCTAATTTTTCGCCCTCCGCCAGCATATCTTCAATGGTATGCGTGTACTCTTCAAATGCTTCCATAAAAACCGTAAAGCCATATTTGACGCCCTCGATGCCTGGTTTGTGGCTTTTTATCGAATAGGTATTGTGCTCTATATATTCTTTGTGATAAAATGCCTCGATGTTCGTGAGGTCGCGACTATCTATTTGCGCGAGCAGATCAGCCAGAAGTTTTTTATTGTTTTTCTCTTGGGTTGACATTTAAACTGTTTTGGCAGGAAGTATTAGTATTTTTTAAACAGGCCAGTGTATTTTCCTGCTTCTTTTTTCAAAAAGGATCGTGTCCTTCCATACATTATTTACCTGGGCTATTTTTTCCCTATAGCCAATTTCTCTAAAACCTTTTTTCCGAAACAGCGTGAGACTGCTTTTATTTTCAGAGAGTATTGCCGCATACAGGCACCATAAACCATGCTTTTCACTATCGTTTATGAGCTCATCCAAAAGGGCTGAGCCCACACCTTTGCCATGATATTCAAAATCTATGTAAATGCTCGCCTCGGCAACACCCGCATATACGCATCGGTCTGACACAGGGGACAATGCCGCCCAACCTATAATCTTTTCATCGTCCATCGCAACAAAGCGGGAGTGTTTCAGGTGACCGCTGTCCCATTGTGCCCAGGAGGGAAGTTGCGTTGAGAAAGTTGCCAGTCCGCTTTTAATTCCCTGCTCATAAATTCTTAGAACTTCTTCTGCCATTGCAGGGGTCATTATCATAACGATCATATTAATAACATTTACATATGGTATGCGTTAAAAAACTAACCAATAAAAGCCTTGATCTTTTTTAAGAGCGCAGGATTTATCTCATAAAAAGTATATTTTTCTCTTTCCTCGGTAAGGAAAACGCCGGCCTCTTTCAATATTTTGACGTGCTGGGAAATGGTAGACTGGGAGTATGGAAAGATGTTTACCAGATCTTTATTACAAGTCACATTGTCAACTCCCTTGCCGCAATTCTTTTCAAGCAGGTAACGTACCAGGGCCACTCTGACCGGATGTGCCAGGCTATTTGCAAGCGTGGCCACCCGCCGGTCATCTTTCCTGATATTTGCGTTCTTTCGTATCCTCATTTTTACATTCCGTATCGCTAATATACGATTTGACTTTAAATTACCAAAGGAATGTTTGAAAGTTCGCCCAGGTTCACGCCTTTGCCCTCGACCCTCATTTCGGATGGTGTCTATGTACTATCGTTCCAAACTTCAGGTGTTTTTACGGTTGCTCGATCAATTTTTATTCCTCAACTTCACCGTCCTTTCCCTTCGAATATGAGCCTTCAACCCGTCATTTCGCGCGAATACAAACTGGTACTGAAAGCCGCTAATTTTCCCGGCGGCGAATCGCAGCTACTCGAACACGCCGGAAGATTTTGGGAAGCATTTGAAAAAATTGTTGCACCTGCAATAGGTTCAACTACAGGTACGCTTGTCAATATCGACAAGCAAAGAGAGATAAGGTTCTATGACACCAAAGATTTTATACTTAGAAATAAATCATTCATTGCGCGTAAAAGAATGGCGATGCCGGACGGGGAACAAGAAGTAACACTCAAATCCAGGCACGAGGACCGGTATGTATCACAAGACCGCGACATGAGCACACAAAAGAAAGATGCCGGTAAAGTAAAGTTTGAGGAAGATATAAAAGCGCCTTTTCTCAAGCTGTACAGCTTTTCAGCTACTCAACCTATAGAGGCAGATACAAAGTTTGAAAAGATCAAGCATATTGTAAAACTCTATCCAGGCCTTGCAGAGGAAATGGAGGGCCACATGGATGAACCCATTGTTTTGGTGAATGACCGCACCGCACACGAAATCGTGGTCACGGGTGCAACCATCAACCTCGGCGAAAACCTTACCGCGGCCGAGTGCGCTCTGATCACCTGGTACAAACAAGGCGAACTGCAAGCCGATCCGCTGATTGTTGAATTCAGCTTCCGGTACGGCAGCAAAAAAGAAAAATACGACCGCAAAACTGCGCTAAGTGCTTATGCGTTGTTCCTGGCCATGCAGGAACAACTGCAATCATGGATCGCTGATAAAGACGCCACAAAAACAAATTTTATGTTCGAAGCGTAGCTATTTACAAATCACTGCTTCACCACCCGCGCCGCCTTCTTCATCTGCCCATCATTCCAATCTACCGTAACAGTGTACGTTCCGCTTGCGAGGCCTGTCATATTAATGGTCACTTGATTATTTCCCTGCACAATGCTTTCTTTTTGCAGTTTCACCAATGCGCCCTTGCTGTCATGCACTTTTACCAGGGCCTGGGAGGCGTTGCCGGCGACAATATTGATGAATGCTTTGTCCTTTACCGGGTTTGGCCGAACGCTGAAGCCATCGGGTAGGTTGCAGGCGGTGCGCTCCACATTGGTATAATGCGCACTACCATCCTTATCATACTGCGCAAGACGATAGAAATTCTTTTGGGCTGGACTGGGATCGGTAAATGAATAAGTTCTTTCAATAGGGGAGCTGCCCGCAGCCTGAACAGTGCCGCTAACGATCCATTGAAGTCCGTTTACACTGCTTTCGATATTGAAATGGCTGCTGTTTTGTTCCTGTGCGGTTTTCCAGGTAATGACCGCGCCCTGCCGGGTACACTGCACATTAAATGCGGAAATTACTACCGGTAATGCATAGTTGCCGGCGGCGAGCGTAAACCGTGCAAGCGAATTGAGGCCGCTCTTTTCTACGTAGTTTAAAACCGTATCCCTCGATGTAAATCCTTCATTGGTGAGCGTGGCTCCATTGTTTATGCTTTTAGCGAACACCATCGACTTTTCATCAACCCCATACAGGTCGGAGTTAAGATAGTGCAAGCGCAACGTAGCGTTGAGCGCCGTGTTGTTGACAGGCACTATGTCAAAGAATTTCATGATGGTTACGCCGGGTGTAACGGCATGAGGCTGGTGGCCTCGCCTGATGGTAACTATACCCAGGTTCTGGGAGGAAGTGATCCGTGCACCCAGGTTACCGGGATTTACGCCATTGGGTGCATTTAAATTGGCGGTGGCTATCACCCGGCCACCTCCCGTTACGCGTTTGGTATCGCCCTCTCCATCGAGAAAGCCGAAGGTGCCAAGGTCCAGGTTGGAGCCATTCAGGTTCAGGTACCCCGAGGTAAGCAGGACCCGTTGGGCAACTTGTATGTTGCGCGATAGCATCACACTGCTATGCAGTTCCGTGTTCGCATTTTTGTTGATCTCCAGCTCAAAGAACTGCACCGGGTTACTTCCGCTGATAGATGCGACAGTATTCCCCGTGAATCGCACCAGTCCGGTGCCGGGCCCGAATGCGCCATTGTTTACAAAGCCTGTATTGTGCAAGGTCAATTGCGCATTGCCCGATAGCACGAACTGTGCGCCTGATTCTATTTTCAACTGTGCTGCGGCAGCATTGCCCGCTATTAACAGTGCAAACAGGATAGTCTTTTTCATACAACGTACTTGCCGGTAACTATTTATTTTTTTCGAGCTGGCTGATCCGCTTTTCCAGTTCGGCATTTTGTTTTTTTAATGCTTCGATCAGTTGTTGCTGCTCCTGAACGGCTTTCACCAAAGGCACGACAAATTCCGAATAACGGAGTGCATACAAATCATTTTCATTCCTGGGCTTGTCGACTCCGCTGAAATCATAACCTGCATCTCTAGCCGCTTTTTCCACTTCCTGCGCGATGAACCCGGAGAAGATCATTTGTTCTTTTTCGGCGATCGGTTTACCGGAGGCTTCGTCTTGTTTTTTTGCTTTTGACAGTTTTGCATTCAGGCCTGCAATGTCCATCTGGTAAGTTACGGGCCTTAGTTTCAGGATAAATTCCAGGCCGGCCACATTTTCATGTACGTTCTTTTTAAAACGTCCGTCGCTAAGGTTGCTGTAACCTACCATGCCACCGATGGAAGTAGTGAAAGCGTTGCCAAGTCTTACCTGGTTGCTGCCGGTGCAAACCGCGGATTCTCCAATGGCCACAGCATTGAATATCCCATGTCCTTGTGCATAAGAATTTGCGCCCACGAATGTATTGTTCCATCCCAACGGCCAGTCGCCTCCCGCCGCGTATCCAACGGCGGTATTATACGATGCGTCGGTTGTAAAGGGTAACACATTCGCACCCACCGTTACATTGTAAGAGCCGGTAGTGTTTCTATACAATGATGCCGATCCCAGGGCAACATTCGAAATGCCGATCGTATTTCCATGCAATGCATATATCCCGATACCCGTATTGCCGCTGCCGGTAGTGTTATTATGCAAGGCCATGCGTCCGACGGCCGTATTTCCACTGGGCGTGGTTGACAAGAACAATGCGCGGTAGCCTATCGCGGTATTCCATGTGCCGGTAGAGTTGGAGTACAAAGCCTGTTGGCCCATAGCTGTATTTTCGCCACCGGTATTATTGGCAAACAGCGCCTGTACGCCCATCGCAGTATTGCTGCTCCCGGTAGTATTGTTGACGAGCGTTTCGAATCCATACGCGGCATTATTGCTGGCGCTGTTGGAATACAATGCGCGGTAACCCGTTGCGGTATTGGCATCACCGTTTGCATTGGAATAGAGCGATGATGTTCCCAACGCGACATTGAAACGGCCCGACGTATTGCTGTACAAGCTGCTGCTGCCATAAGCAGTATTTACGCTTCCGGTGGTGTTGGAGTAAAGCGATTTATAACCACCGGCAACATTGTGCGAGCCAATGGTATTGGAGAACATAGCTTTCGATCCTATCGCCGTATTGGCGGCCGCATCACTAGCGCTGGCAATACCAATGCCATTGTGGAACAATGCAGAATCCCCGATAGCTACCAGGTTAGGACGGACGCTGTTCGATTTTAAGGCATCGGTGCCGATACCGATATTGCTGAAGCCTGTGCCATTGCCTTGCCCGGCACGCAATCCCCAGAATACATTGCCTGCACCATGCAACTCTCCAACCGCGATATTATTTACCCTGAAACGCAAAGGCTGGTTGTCTGAATTGCCAATGAACTGCGTTGCCGGATTGATGCCTGCATTGCCGTTCAGGCTCCACGCATTGTTAGATACCACTGCCTGCCAGTTAGGAGCGGCGGGCGTGCCCATGTTAACCATCAGTTGGTTAGTGACAGAATCATACACCAGCAATCCCTTTGCAGGGTTGGCAATGATGTTGATGGCAGCGGTGCTCATCCTCGGAATGAGCAATCCTTTACTGGTATTGGTAATGTCCAAAGCCGCGGAAGCATCCGGCGTTGCGGTGCCGATGCCAATGCTTTGTGCGAAGGATGAATAAACAGTAAACAATACGCAAAGCGAGGAGAGTAAAATCTTTTTCATATAAACCTGCACAATTTGAATTTTTAAATAAGGCGTAAAAGTAACCGGCCTTGTTATCCGGCCTGTGCGCCATCTTCCCAATGATGGTTTTGGATTAATATCCGGCAGGAATTATTGTTGCCTCAGGCTGTAATTTCTAAGAGCATTGCGCAGCAAAATTGCTTGTGGGGGGCAGTCATATTCGCTAATAAAAGGGGGTCAAAAACGCTACAATACTAAAATATTTAGTATATTCGGGTCAAGTATTTTGGGTATGATAAATGGTCCTGAACAGGCTGATATGTATAATCCTTTCCCGCTGCTCACTGAATCCATTTTAAATAACAGGGTCTGGCGGGGGAAACGGTATTTTGTGCGGCAATCATTCCTGCGCGGTTTCTCTCCCGGGTTAAAAGCTTCCTTCCTGTTAAGGGCCTACGCCGCAACGGAAAGAGAACAGGCCCTGACACACATGGCATTCATTGCGCACGATGCCTATGCTTACCTGTACGATGCCAGCAATCCTGCGCACTTTGCAAAGCTGCAGGTGGCGGCTTCGCAGCCGGCAGGTTACAGAATATATTATGCAGGCAAGGAAGTACCGCACTGGAACCCTTCGAATGAATATGATTTTAAGATCAGAAGGTATATACTTAGCCGCCATCCAAGATGGTGGACGCAACGCGGCCGTAATTCCATCCACGTAGGGTTGTGCGAGGAATGGGGTGAGCTTTTGCTTAAATTGAGCTTCGAAAATGAGCAAGAGATCATTCCCTTCGACGAAATTGAAAAATAGCAAGCATGTGCCTCGACATAACTTATTATTCCGACCTGGAGCCATTGCATGATTATTTTCCCGGCCTGGTGGCCGATCCTGATGTTACCGGCTTCGATCCTGAAGCGGGCGCCCACATTTTCGCGATAGGACATAAAAAATATCCCGTGGTAATAATGGACGATGAGGGCCGCTACCATCTTAAAAATTTCGAATGGGGCATCATAGCAGACTACATGGACACGCAGGAAAAGATCTACATGCTGCGCAGGAACATGGTAAATGCAAGAAGTGAAAAAATCCTCGACGATAAACGCTCATTCTGGTACCGCATCAGGAAAAACAGGTGCCTCATTCCCGTAATGGGCATTTATGAACACCGCGAAATAAAAGGCTGGAAAAACAAAGTGCCGTACCTCGTGCAACTGAAAGACCGGCCACTGTTTTGCATTCCAGGTTTATATTTTTATAATAACAGGATGCCTTCCGATCCTGAAACCGGTGAAATGCGGGGCATGTTTGCAATGGTCACGCGTTGGGGCAACGAAGTAATGCGCAACATCCACAACAGCGGCGACAATGCCTATCGTATGCCGCTGTTCCTGCCAAAGCAAACAGAGCTGGAGTGGCTGAAGCCAGGCCTCCGCGATGATGAAATGAAAAATATCCTCGCATACGAAACGCCATCGGACTCGCTTCAATACCACACCGTGTACAGCATACGGGGAAAAACGCCGCGCAAGGATGGCAGAAATAAATATGAATCTTATGAGTTTGCAAACCTGCCGCCGCTGGGCAATGACGACGGCACGCTTCAACAGGCGCTTTTTTGACTATATTGAGGCTGCATTCCATTTTGTATGAAGCAGACCCTTTCCATCATTATTGCATCGGCCGTATTGTGCGCTGCCGCGTTCGCACAAGCTGGCAAAAAACCTATGAACATCATTTTTATTCTTGCCGATGATCACCGCTATGATGCCATGGGGTTTATGAATAAGATCAAAGGGTTGCAAACGCCCGGCATGGACAAAATGGCCAGTGAAGGCGCACACATAAAAAATGCATTTGTATCTACCGCTTTGTGTTCGCCCAGCCGCGCTTCGATACTTACCGGGCAGTATGCGCACACGCATACCGTAGTGGACAATGATGCGCCCTTGCCGGCCAACCTCAGGTTCTTTCCACAGTACATGCAGCAGAGCGGTTATCAAACGGCCTTCCTCGGTAAATGGCACATGGGCAATACAGACGATAGCCCGCAACCCGGATTCGATTACTGGCTGAGCTTCCAGGGACAGGGAGTATATTATACGCCCACGTTCAACATCAACGGAAAGAGGATACAACAGCCTGAAGGCAGTTACATTACAGACCTGCTCACGGAACATGCTATCGACTGGTTGAACAAGCGCGATAAGAACAAGCCATTCTTTGTTTATTTGTCACACAAGGGCGTGCATGCAGAGTTTCAACCTGTAAAACGACATGAAGGCAAATATGCTAAGTTGCCGGTGGTATGTCCTCCATCCATGTATCTAACGGCTACGGACAGCAGTAAATTGTTCGGTGTTGTTACACCGCCAACTACCAAGGTAAACTATGCAGGCATACCACAATGGGTGCGCAAGCAGCGGTATAGCTGGCACGGCGTTGACTACATGTACCACGGGGCCATTCCCTTTGATGATTTTTACCATCGCTACCTGGAAACCTTGCAGTCGGTTGATGAAAGCATTGAGAAAGTTATGGCCTGGGTAAAGCAACAAGGTCTGCAAAATAACACGATGATCGTGTATATGGGCGACAACGGTTTTTCGTTTGGTGAACACGGGCTGATAGACAAGCGGCACGCATACGAGGAATCGATGCGCGTGCCCTTGTTGGTTTGGGCTCCTGGCATGGTCAAGCCCGGTTCCGTGATCGGGCAGGTGGTGATGAACGTAGACCTCGCGCCAACATTTTTGGAGTTGGCTAATATTGCCCGGCCTTCCCAAATGCAGGGACATTCATTCACCAATTTGTTACAGGGTGAGCAGGCGGGTTGGAAAAGGGATAAGGTATTCTATGAATATTATTGGGAATCTTCTTTTCCGCAAACACCTACCACATTTGCCGCAAGGTCGGATCGTTATAAATATATTTATTACCAGGGCGTGTGGGATACCAATGAACTCTTCGATCTTCAGAACGATCCTTATGAAATGAACAACTTGATCAGGGACCCGGCCTACAGGCAAATCGGGCTGGCCCTGAAAGACGAATTGTTCAAATGGCTGCAGGAGACCAATGGCCTGCAGATACCATTGAAGAAAACCATCAATAACCGCGGCGATAATCTATATAGGGGAAGCTATTAGGCCATGAGGAAGATTGAAATTATTATACTGATCGCTATTACCGGCGCAGGCTGCAACCAACGGTCGGCACACCATGCATCGACGAAAGATAGCGTCGTATCCTGCGCTGATTCCATGCCTGCGCGTTTTGCCGTTGTTGCCGATACGTCCACCATTACCGCTTCCCGATCATCTGCTGACGATATGGTATGGATCGAAGGCGGTGAGTTGACAATGGGCGCTCCAGATAATGAAGGTAACCCCGATGAATACCCGAACAGGAAAATGAAGGTCGCCGGTTTTTGGATGGATGCCACTGAAGTTACCAATGCGCAGTTCAGGAAATTCGTGGAAGCAACAGGATACATTACCACTGCTGAAAAAGACGTGGATTGGGATGAAATGAAAAAGCAGTTGCCTGCCGGAACTCCAAAACCTGCGGACAGCGCATTGAAGGCCGCTTCTTTAGTATTTACTCCGCCTGCTCACGCTGTTCCCTTGCACGATGTTTCGAAATGGTGGAGTTGGAGGCACGGCGCCAACTGGAAACATCCACAGGGCCCCGGAAGTAATATTGAAGGAAAGGACGATCATCCCGTAGTGCATATTTCCTGGTACGATGCAACGGCTTACTGCAAATGGGCGGGCAAGCGCTTGCCAACGGAAGCAGAATGGGAATTTGCCGCGAGGGGAGGAAAGCGGCATCAAAAATATCCATGGGGAAATGAAGATCCTGAGGCGGGAAAGCCTAAGGCTAATATCTGGCAGGGCGAATTTCCCCATCATAATAAAAACTCGGATGGATTTTACCGATCAGCGCCCGTGCGTTCATTTGCTGCCAATGGCTATGGTTTGTTCGATATGGCCGGCAATGTGTGGGAGTGGTGCAGCGATTGGTATGGCAACGATGCACAAATGAAAGTGGTGCGTGGTGGTTCTTTTATGTGCAATGCTTCTTACTGTAAAGGGTATAGGGCTTCTGCGAGGATGAAGACTTCGCCGGACACAGGTTTGGAGCATACCGGGTTTAGGTGCGTGAGGGATAAGAATTGATGCAGCATTCTTGCTTGCGCATGTTTAGGGCGTAGCCTCCAACCCCTTCCATCTCACAAACGCTTCCATTGCCGCATACTGCGTTAATCCCAACTTAGCATATTGCTTGGCTGTCTCCGCATTGCGGTCCTCGGCGCGCTGCCAGAACTCACGGGTATCGGTACCCTGGAATGGTACCATGTCTTTTTGCGACTGATGTATAAAAATGCCAAAGCGTTTTTTCAATACCTGGTCCGGACTCATGGGAATGGCCATTTCTATTTCTTCAATGTTCCATTCCTGCCAGGCGCCTTTGTAAAGCCATACCCAGCAGTCTTTCACCCATTCATCCCCGGAATTCCTGATGCGCCTGAGTGATTCGAAAACAATGTCGAGGCAAACCTTGTGTGTTCCATGCGGGTCGGCCAGGTCGCCGGCGCAATACACCTGGTGCGGTTTTATTGTACGCAATAGTTCAATGGTAATGGCGATGTCTTCTTCACCCATTGGTTTTTTTTCGATGGCGCCGGTTTCGTAGAAGGGAAGGTTCAGGAAGTGGCTGTTCTCGTCTTTGATGCCTACATACCTGCAGGTGGCCTTTGCTTCGCACCTCCTTATCAAACCTTTGATGGCGCGGATCTCAGGCGTGTCTACCTGGTTTGATTTTTTATTCTGCAGAAAGACTTTTGCATCGGCCAATATCTTGCTGCTTTTTCGGGTATCTATGCCCGATATTTCTTCGAAGCCGACGGCAAAATCAAGGAAACGCGTAACAAATTCATCGGTTACCGCAATATTGCCCGAAGTTTGATAAGCCACGTGCACATCGTGGCCGTGGTCGTGCAACCGCTGGAAGGTGCCGCCCATGCTGATGATGTCATCATCCGGGTGAGGGGAGAAGATCATTACGCGCTTGGGATACGGAATGGAACGCTCCGGATGGTTTGGCATGGTAGAATTGGGTTTGCCCCCCGGCCATCCGGTAATGCTATCGCGCAGCAGATAATATACTTCCAGGTTAATTTCATAAGCATCGCCTTTTTCTACCAGCAGCTCGCTCAGGCCTGATTCGTTGTAATCATTATTGGTGAGCGAAAGTACGGGCTTGCCGAGCTTCAATGCCATGTTCACTACGGCGCGCTTGGTCATGGCCGGCGTCCAGGATATTTCACCGGTAAGCCAGGGGCTTTTAATGCGTGTAAGTTCAGAAGCGCCCTGCTCGTCCAGCACAAATAAACAATCTGAATGCTGTTGCAGCAGGCTGGCGGGTATTTGTTCAGATACGTTGCCCTCAACGGACTTCTGCACCACGGGCGCCTTGTGCAGTCCCCATGCCATCAGGATGATCTTTTTGGCCTTCAAAATGGTGGAAATGCCCATAGTAACAGCCAGCCGAGGCACCTGCGAAATATGCTGGAACTCGTATGAATTGGCCAGCCTGGTATTGTTTTCCAATGGCACCATCCTGGTCTTTGAATGAATGCTGGACCCTGGTTCATTAAAGCCGATATGCCCGTTGTTACCGATGCCGAGTATCTGCAGGTCGATGCCGCCCGCTTTCTCGATCATTTGCTCGTATTCCATGCAATGTTGCTTGATCTCATCCTTGGGCAGCTCTCCATTGGGAATATGGCAATTGGCCGGGTCAATGTCGATATGATTGAACAAGTTCACCTTCATAAACCGGTCGTAGCTCTGTAAGGCGTCCTTATCGATTGGATAATATTCATCGAGATTGAAAGCAATTACATTCTTAAAGCTCAGTCCTTCTTCGCGGTGCATGCGTGCCAGCTCCGCATAGAGTGTTTTGGGGGTGGAACCGGTGGCAAGGCCCAGCACGCAGGGCTCGTTGCGGGATTGCTTGTGACGAATGAGGGAAGCAATTTCCCTGGCCACATAACGCGAACCTTGTTTAATATCGGGAAAAATGTTGACGGGAATCTTTTCAAACGAGTCGACCATGCTCATGGAACGGCATTTTAAAGGCGGCACGAATTTAAACATCAAATTGCTTTTCATACACTTTATTTCTTGATATCTAGTGCCTGAAAAGCAGAATTCGTAATGAAAGAAAAAATTTGCGGGTTTTTGCGGGTGGTCTACTGCCCTATGATCACCATCAGTAACATAATACGCTTCAACGCCTTTATAGCCTGGTACAATAAGTTCCGCGCGGCCTGGTAATTGATATTCATGATATCACTTACTTCATCGTAGCTGAGGTTCTGGTAAAATTTAAGATAGATGATCTCTTTCTGGCGATGAGATAATTGTTGAAGCGATTGCAACACCTTCTTCGTTTTTTCTTCGTCTTCCTGCTTTGCCACTAAAAAAGCTTCGTGCCCCAGTTCAAAAGCACCGTCTTCGCTAAGATCATCGCGAAAGCTGGTAGTGCTGTTGCGTGCCATTTCTTTCAGCAATTTATATTTCAACGCTTTTAATAGATAAGCCTTTACCGACACCGAAGGAACGGGGTTGCGGTTTTTCCATATTTCCAGAAAAAGCTCCTGGATAGTGTCTTCCAGTACGGGCTGGTTGCGGCAGATCTTATTACCATACTGGAACAGGTGAGGATAATTATTTCTGAAAAGCTGCCCGAAGGCGGCCTGGTCCCCGCTTAAAAAGGACTCCCATAATGTTATATCATACCCGTTTGAATGCAAACAATGATGTTTCAATGAGTATCGAAGCAACCACGCAGTGCAATTTTAGCAAAAAACACAGCTTTTACTAAAAAACTTTAACCGGCATGATTACAAAACGAGCCATAACCGCACATGAACCAGATAACTGACATTTAAATATGGAAAAAATTTTTCAAAGTGCGGAAGAAGTATTGATAGACGAGCAGTTCCAGGCCTGGTATTTTAAGACCGATCCCCAAAAAGCCGAGGCCTGGGAGCAATGGATGAACCAGGACCCTTCCCGTAAAACACTTGTTGATTCCGCCATAATGTGTATGCAAAACATTATGGTAAAGGAAAAAAATGTACGTCCCGAACAGGTAGAAGCCTCTGCGCAACGCCTGATGGACAGCCTGACCAGGGCTGAAACTTACCAGGAAACCCCGGTAGTGGAAATGAGGAGCTCCCGCCGCCGCTGGTGGTGGAGCGCCGCCGCCGCAGTTATATTATTGCTGGCCGGCCCTTATTTATGGACGAACCTGGGCAGTAAATCATCCATTCAAACCGCTTATGGCCAGGTAACCCAACAGCAGTTGCCCGACGGGTCCGAAGTAATACTGAACGCAAATAGCAGCATCTCCTACTCATCGGGCTGGGACCAGGGCAAAGAGCGCGAAGTATGGATCAAAGGCGAAGCATTTTTTAAAGTAAAGAAAACCGCTAGCAAAAGCAGGTTCATTGTTCATACCGATCAATTAGACGTTGTGGTCACCGGTACCCAATTCAACGTGGTGAGCCGGCCCGATAAATCAAGCGTTATGCTCACCGAAGGCAGTGTGATCATCCGCACTAAGGACGGAATAGAAACACGCATGGCGCCCGGCGATTTTGTGGAACTGGCCAACAGCCAGCTCGCAAGAAAAGCCGTGAAAGAAGAAACCGTGCTCGCATGGAAAGACAAAAAGCTCTTCTTCGACAATACACCGCTTAGCCTGGCCGTGCAAAAGATCAAAGAACATTATGGCGTCGAGATCATTATCGTAGATGGATCGCTTGCCGAAAAAACCATTACCGGTATTGTACCCAATGATAACCTGGACGTGTTGTTAAGTTCGCTGGAAGCAACACAAGAATTTAAAGTGGTCCGAAACGATGGCCGGATCACCATTACCTATCCATAACATGCCATGATTCTTAATAGACTAAAACCGCTGCAAAAATGAGAACCTTACTACATTCATCCCACTTGAAACGGCTTGCCTGCTCGCTGGTTGCACTTGCCCTCCTCGGCTCGCATAACCTGCAGGCACAAACCGGTTATGCCGCCAATAACGGAAAGAAGAAAGGCATTCTCGGCCTGTTTTCGCAGAATGACCAACAAAATCAACCTGCCGAGAAACAAACGCTGTTCAACGTGCTGAAAGACCTGAACAAGCAAAAAGGCGTTTACTTTCTTTTCTCCGATCCATCGCTGGGCTCCAAACCCGTAAACCCCGTGACCAATTCCAATACAGACATCGAAAAGATACTCGACCAGGTATTGAAGAATACCGGGTTGAAATACAAAAAAGTATCCGACAATGCCTTCGTCATCCTTTTAGTAAGGGAAAACCCAAAAAAGGTGACCAACCCGGACCAGGTAAATTTTGAAGAAGAACAGCAGCCGAACATCGGCGAAGGCAAACAAAATATTAATGGAGTAGCTGACAATGTAACCGGGCGTGTCACCAATTCCGATGGCGTTCCTGTAATAGGCGTGAGTGTAACGGTGAAGGGTACGCGCAGAGGGACTTCTACCAACACCAATGGCGAATTTACCATCCAGGCCAATAAGGGCGAAATACTGGTGCTATCGTCCATTGGATATATTACCCAGGAAATAGTGGTGGGCGATGACGCCAGGGTAAATATTACACTGGTGTTGTCCGATAACCAAATGTCGGAAATAGTGGTAACGGCCCTGGGTATACGCAAGGAAGCCAAGCGCCTCGGTTATGCGGTAAGCAAAGTAGATGGCGAAGGCCTCACCAAGGCCCGGGAACTGAATGTGGCCAATGGCCTGGAAGGACGCATTGCCGGTGTAAACATCAGCGGCGTTAATGGCGGGCCCGGCTCTTCTACCAACATCGTCATCAGGGGCAATAACAGTCTTAAAACACAAAGCCCGCTCATTGTTATCAATGGCGTTCCCATGGATAACAGCACCCGCGGCAGCGCAGGCATGTGGGGCGGCGCAGACCTCGGCGATGGTATTTCCAACATCAACCCCGACGACATCGAAGAAATATCAGTGCTGAAAGGTTCCACTGCATCGGCATTGTATGGCTCCCGCGCTTCACAAGGTGTGATACTCATCACTACCAAGAGCGGTAAGAACAAGAAAGGCATCGGCGTGGAACTCAATTCCAACCTGGTGCTGGATGATATCATCGACCATACAGAATACCAATATGTATATGGACAGGGATTATTGGGCGTAAAACCCACTTCGCAATCCAATGCATATATATCCGGAGCCAATAGCTGGGGAGCAAAAATCGACAATACCAACGCCATACAATTCGACGGTGTTTCCAGGCCATACACCGCGCATAAGGACAACATCAAGAATTTCTACCGCACAGGCCACACCATCACCAATACGGTGGCATTCAGCGGCGGCAACGACAATGGCAATTTCAGGTTGTCGGCTTCCAATATGCTGAACCAATCGGTAGTGCCCAACTCGGGGATGAGAAGGAATACTTTCAACCTCAATCTCAACAGCAAGCTAACTAAGCGGCTCACGCTTTCCGCTGTGGTAAATTATATTATTGAAAAAAGCAAGAACCGTCCGTTCCTTAGCGATTCTCCCGGCAACTCCAACTTCGGTATTGCATTCCTGCCCACCACGCTCGATGAAGAAGTGTTGAGGCCAGGATACAAACCCGATGGCTCGGAAATCAATTTCTCAGATAATATTTACCTCACCAATCCATGGTTTGCTTCAAGCGCTTTTGTGAGCGACCTGGGACGCAACCGCGTGATCACCATGGGAATGCTCAGGTATCAATTGCTCGACTGGCTATCGATACAGGGAAGAATAGGACAGGATTACTTCAGCGACAGGACCACTTCGGTTACACCTACCGGTACCGCATACCTGCCGAAAGGAAACATGACCGAAAACTCCATCAAGACCTCGGAAATGAATGCTGACTTCCTGTTGTCGGCCACCAGGTCGCTGAGCGACGACATCGGGCTGGATGTAAGCGTGGGCGGAAACCTGATGCGTTACCGTTCGGAGATACAAAATTCAACCGGCGACCAGTTCAACGTTCCATTCCTGTACACCTTGCAAAATGCCAACAACAGGAACACACGTTACGACCTGTTCCGCGAAGAAGTGCAGTCTCTGTACTACACCGCCGAGCTTTCCTATAAAGGAATGATCTACCTGAACACTACGGGCCGCGAAGACTGGTTCTCAACATTACCCATTAACGACAATCACCTGTTTTATCCTTCTGTAAGCGCCAGCTTCATATTCAGTGAAGTGGTCAAACCAAGCTGGCTCAATTTCGGTAAGGTAAGGCTTGCATGGGCCAACACCAGCGGCAAGGCTGCTCCCTATGCTACCAAATTATATTATAGTATCGATGGAAGCATCAATGGCTATCCTATTGGCGTAAACACCAATACCAACGTTCCCAATAGCCAGCTTACACCGTTCAGGCTTAAAGAAACAGAGGCCGGAATAGAAGCAAGGATTTTGAACAGCAGGCTGGGAGCCAGCTTTACATGGTTCAACCGCGAGACAATCAAGGAAATCATAGATGTTCCGGCTTCTCCCACTTCTGGTTACACAGGCGCCACCATCAACTTCGGTGAGTTGGAGAACAAGGGCATTGAAATAGAATTGACCGGGGTGCCTGTAAGAACAAAGAACTTCTCGTGGACCTCTTCTTTCAATTTCACCAAATTGAACAATGAGGTGATAAAGCTTTCCGAAGGCCAAACCACGCAACAAATAGCGGAGTCGCGTACAAGAAACGCCTTTATTCACCACGTAGTGGGCAAGCCTGCGGCGCAGATCATGGCCTTCGACTACAAGCGTGATGCAAGCGGCGCCGTTGTATTCGATGCAAACGGCCGCCCGCAACAAGGCAAACTGATACCAATGGGATCGGGCTTCCATGATAAATTCGGCGGATGGCTGAACGAGATCACGTATAAGAACCTGAACTTCGGGATACTCATCGATTTCAAATCTGGCGGCAAGATATTCTCCGCTACCAATTACTACGCAACCATCTTTGGTTTGCACCAGATGACGCTCGAAGGACGTGAGACCGGTATCATCGGCGATGGTGTATCAGAAGGCGGCGGTAAGAATACGGTCAGGGAAGATGCCTGGGACTACTACGGTGCGCTTGCCAACAACGTATCAAGCCAATTTGTGTACGATGCAAGCTTCATCAAGCTCAGGCAGATCGTGATCGGGTACTCCCTGCCGCAACGACTGTACAGCAAGCTGCGCATACAGGGAATCAATATTTCGTTGGTCGGCAGGAACCTGGCAGTGCTGAAAAAGCATACGCCGAACATCGACCCGGAATCAAATTACAGTAACACGATCGCCCAGGGGTTAGAATTGGCAGGTGTGCCCCCATTCCGTTCATTTGGGATGAACATCAACATTAAATTCTAATCCAAACCATAAATAAACTGTTTATGAAACGCATTTATAAATACCTGGCAGCGCTGACAGTAATTGTTGTAATGGCGGGCTGTACCAAAAAGTTCGAGCAACTAAATACAGATCCCACCAAGGCAGGACCGGAATCATTTAACCCGAACTTCCTGCTTACTACTTCGCAACTGCGGTACACCGGCAGCGCGGATTTCAGCTATGAAACATGGCGTGCGCAGTTGATCCATTTCAGTACCATGATCCAGCACTTTTCTCACCTGGCGGGTTACTGGGTGGGCGACAAGTACACGCTCAATCCTGATTATAATGCGGCATACTTCCAGCGCGCTTACGATGAACAGGTGAAGCACGTAGTGGACCTGGTGGAACTTACCCGCGACAAAGCGCAGTATGCCAACCTGCACCAGATAGGAAGGATCATGAAAGTGCTGATCTTCCACCGCATCACGGATATTTACGGCGATGTTCCTTATTCAGAAGCGGGCATGGGATTCTACAAGCGCATCTTTAAGCCGAAGTATGACGAGCAGTCGTTCATTTATGCCGATATGCTGAAGGAATTGGATGAAGCGGCTGCGAAACTGGATGCATCGAAGGACAAACCAACCGGCGACCTGCTCTATAATGGCGACATTGCAAAATGGAAACGCTTTGCATATTCATTGATGCTTCGCCTCGGCATGCGTCTTACCAAAGTAGACGCGAATGCAGCTAAAACATGGGCAGAAAAAGCTGCGGCAGGTGGCACGTTCACCAGCAATGCAGACAATGCGATGGTCAAGCACGACGCTTCCGGCGGACGTCCTACCATTAACCGCATTAGCCAGGTATTGAACCTGCCTTATGAAATACCATACATCAGGTGGAGCAAGGCCTTCATCGATTTCCTGAAAAATAACAATGACCCGCGCCTGGGCGTGCTGGCAGAAATACCGCCGCCCACACCCAATGAAAATACATTGGGCGCGGCAGGAGACCAGACACCGGCCAACCAACTCGGCATGCCCAACGGCTACGATTTGCAAGGCGGCCCTACTGACATCAGCAAGGCCCCGGGCTATCCCGGCACCTGGTACAAGTATTCAAGGCCCATCAACAGGTTTTATGCAAAAGATAATGGCATAACCATGTTGCTGACGTATGCTGAAACGGAGCTGTTGCTGGCCGAAGCAGATCATCGCGGATGGAACATTCCGCTTACTGCCGCTGAACATTATAACAACGGCGTTAAGGCAGCCATGACCATGCTGGCCCAGTGGGATGCCGCCGCCGTGGTAACCGATGCGCAAGCTACCGCTTACCTCATTGCACATCCATTTGTTCCGGCCAATGCACTCGAGATGATCAACACACAATACTGGGTGGCCACCGTGTTCAACGACTATGAGGCTTTTGCAAACTGGAGAAGGACTGCCTTCCCCGTACTTGTACCGGTAAACTATCCCGGCAATGTTACCGGTGGAACTATCCCCCGGAGGTTGATCTATCCGCAGGGAGAAGCTTCTACCAATCCTGACAATTATGCCGCGGCTATTGGCAGGATACCAGGCGGCGACAAACTAACGTCGCGCGTTTGGTGGGATAAACCATAATGGTCATAATCATACACTCCGGCTGTCCTGCTCACAGGACGGCCTTTTTTTCTTTGATTGTAGCTAAATTTGATTATTGATTATTATTCATCTGCTCCCAATAATAAATAATAAATTAATCAATAATTAATAGCCAAAAATGCATGCGAATACTTTCTACCATATTGGCGTGCACCATCACCTGTACCAGCGTTGCGCAACAACGCCCCTTATTTACTTTACTCTCCCCCAAAGAAACCAGTATCGATTTCAATAATATCATCACCGAAACCGGCGTGCAAAACGTGCTGGCCTACGAATATTTTTATAACGGCGGCGGCGTGGCAGTCGGTGATATTAATAACGATGGCTTGCCCGATCTTTATTTTACGGGCAATATGAGGCCCGATAAACTGTACCTGAACCTGGGCAATTGCAAATTCAGGGACATTACCAAACAGGCCGGCATAACAGGCCATAAAGGATGGAAAACAGGCGTTGCCATGGCCGATGTGAATGGTGATGGAAGGCTGGACATTTACGTGTGCTATTCCGGCAAGGGTGAGGCCAACAGCAGGAGAAATCAACTGTTCATCAATAAGGGCAATCTTAAGTTTACCGAGCAAGCAAAGCAATATGGCCTCGATGACGATGCCTGCTCCACACAAGCGATATTTTTTGATTATGATATCGATGGCGACCTCGACATGTACCTGCTCAACCATAACATCAAGGCCTATAAGAACGTTGAGTTGCATCACCTGAAAACAGAACACGACCCGCTGGCTGCGGATAAACTTTACCGTAATGACGATGGAAAGTTTACCGATGTCAGCAAGGAAGCGGGCATCTCCGGCAATCCTATCAGCTTTGGATTAGGTGTGGCGGTATCAGATATCAACAACGATGGCTGGCCCGATATCTATGTTTCCAACGATTATACCGAACAGGACTACCTGTATATCAACAATGCCAACGGAACTTTCACCGCGAGGGAGCATTACATGCTTAGCCATCTTTCACAATTTTCAATGGGCAGTGACATAGCGGATATTAATAACGATGGATGGGTGGATATACTCACGCTGGATATGTTGCCTGAAGACAACCGCCGGCAAAAACTGTTGCAGGCACAGGAAAATTACGAGCTGTACCAGGAAATGGCCACCAATGGATTTCACTACCAGTTCATGCGCAACATGCTGCACCTGAACAATGGCAATGGCACTTTCAGCGAGATAGGGCAGGTATCGGGCATATCGAATACAGATTGGAGTTGGTCCGCCCTGTTTGCTGATTTTGACAATGACGGTCATAAGGACCTGTATATCACGAATGGCTACATGCGCGACTATACCAACAAGGATTTTTTGAAGTATTGGGGCGATTACCTGGTGAAGCAGGTAGTGAACCGCGACAGTATTAACTATTTAGAGATCGTGCAAATGATGCCTTCTACCACGCTGTCGAATTACGCTTTCCGCAGCGATGGCAATCTTCATTTTACCAATATTACAAAGGACTGGGGATTGGACCAGGTCTCATTGTCTAACGGCGCTGCCTATGCGGACCTGGATAATGATGGCGACCTGGACATTATCGTGAACAATATCAATGGGCCTGCATTTGTTTACCGCAATGAGGCGGCGCAGCAACCGCAGCGCAATGCGTACCTTGGTTTGAGGTTGAAGGGGGGACAAAAAAATTCAGGTGGCTTGGGCGCGAAAATATATTGTTACACGGGCAAAGGCATGCAGTTGTACGAACAAATGCCTACGCGTGGATACCAGTCGTCGGTTAGCCCGGTCATTCATATCGGGCTGGGTGGGGTGCAATCGGTAGATTCCCTGAAGATCATCTGGCTGAACGGCGCCATGCAGGTGCTGGCGCGTCCACCATTGAATACGACCATCACACTAGATCAGCAAAACGCGAAGCAGGCATATATTTATTCACCTAAAAAACCGCAAACCGTTTTTTCGCCGGTGCGGTCGTTTATAGATTACAGCCATTTGCAATTGGAGTACAACGATTTTAAGCGGCAGCCGCTCATGCCCGTCATGTATTCGCAGAGCGGGCCGGCAATGGCGGCCGGCGATGTAAATGGCGACGGCCGCGAGGATGTATTGATCGGGGCCTCGCAGGGACAAGGCGATGCGCTGTACATTCAGCAAGCGAATGGCAACTTTGAGTATCATGCCGTAACTGATTTTATTGCAGACAGCAACGCCAGCACGGGTCGTGTGTTATTGTTCGATGCGGATGGCGACAAGGACCTGGACGCCTACATGACCACCGGTGGATACAATGATTACGATGAAAACGATCCGCGGTTGCAGGACCGGTTATTTATAAACGATGGTAAAGGAAATTTTTCGTGGTCGGCAGGCGCCTTGCCAATCATGGCTTTCAGTAAGTCCTGCGCGGCCGCGGCCGATGCCGATGGGGACGGAGACATCGATTTGTTTGTGGGCGGCAGGGTAGTTCCCGGTCGTTATCCTGAAGCACCGGCCAGCTACTTGCTTTTAAATGATGGCAAGGGGAAATTCAGGGACGTTGTGGCGCAGGTAGCGCCGGGTTTGCAAAAACCAGGAATGATCACCGATGCTGTATTTGAAGATATCAATCGTGATAACCGTCCTGACCTGGTCATAACAGGTGAATGGATGGCGCCGGCAATTTTTATGAATGTGCTGCAGTCAACAGCTACTTTGCCTGGTGCGCCGGCCTTTCAATTGAAGCAATCCAACACTGAATTGTCTGCTTTCACCGGATGGTGGAACACGCTGCACTTGGTTGACCTGGATAACGACGGAGATAAGGACATCGTGGCAGGGAACTGGGGCCTGAACTCTCAGGTACGTGCAACCGAAACCGAGCCGGCAGAGCTGGTGTGCAAGGATTTTGATAACAATGGATCAATAGATCCCATGCTCTGTTTTTACATCCAGGGAAAAAGCTATCCTTATGTTTCGCGGGATGAGTTGCTGGACCAGCTGTATCCCATGCGCCGCAAGTTCACCAGCTATAAAAGCTATGCAGACGCGGGGATCACCGATATATTTTCAGCCGATGAATTGAAGGAAGCCATGAAGCTGCAGGCAAGGCAATTGGAGACCATGCTGTTCATAAATGATAATGGAAAGTTCATTCCAAAAAAATTACCCTTGCAGGCCCAGTTTGCACCGGTATATAAAATCGTGCAGTTCGATGCAAATGCCGATGGGTTCCAGGACCTGCTGCTATTAGGCAACAACGACTATCCGAGGCTGAAGCTGGGTAAAATGGATGCCTGCTTTGGCACCTTATTGTTGAACGACGGCAAAGCGAACTTTACCTATGTTCCGCAAACGTCCAGCGGGTTGCGCATTGCCGGCGACGTAAAGGATGCTTTGCTGGTAACTGTCGCAGGGCAGCAATACCTGCTGGCAGGCGTGAATAACAATGCGTTGCTAACGTACAGGATCAACCGTAAATGAAAAAGACCCTTACTATATTATTGCTTTTGCTTAGCATGGTAGCCGGCGCGCAGCATGAAGGCGCCGAGCGGATGCGCCAGCAGGTATTTGCACTGACCAGGGTAATGTACCACGATGTGGTGAACCCTCCGGCAGCGGCGAGGTTTTATGCATATTGCATGCTGACGGCTTACGAAATTCAATGGCAATGCGATAAAAAGCTGCCTGCTTTTCAGCAACGGTTCAAAGGTTATCCCACACTCAACCTGCATCCAGACAGTTCCTTCGTAGATGTATCGTTCGCGGTGTTGTACGGATTACTTGAAACGGGCAAAACCATACTACCCTCTGGCCATTTACTGGAAGAAGACCAGCAACAGTTAACGAATGCCTACAAGAACAGGTTATCCCAACCCGTGCTCGATTCATCGATTGCCTTTGCAAAGCTGGTTTCGCGCAGCATTATGCAATACTCAAGGCAGGATGGATATTTTAAACTAAGCACCCTGCCGCGTTATTCGATCAGGGGCAAAGACAGCACCTGGAGGCCAACACCCCCAGAGTACATGGCGGCAGTAGAACCTAACTGGCGCACCATCCGCACTTTCTTTCTCGATTCGGCCAGGCAATTTCAGTCGTTGCCCGCTGTCAGTTTCAATTCAACCAAGGGTTCATCATTTTATCAATTGACCCATGAGGTATATGAAACGGGCAACAAGCTCACCGAAGAACAAAAGTTAATTGCAAATTACTGGGATTGCAATCCCTTTGCAGTGCAGTATGCAGGTCATATGAGCGTGGGACTTAAAAAGATCTCCCCCGGCGGGCACTGGATGAGCATTACCGGCATCGTGGGCAGCCAGGCGAAGCTGGACCTTGCCAATACAACCATGTTGTATGCCATCGTGGCCTGTTCATTGCACGATGCGTTCATCGTATGCTGGGATGAAAAGTTTCGCAGCCACCGCTTACGGCCCGAAACAGCCATTCATCGGTTAATAGATGAAAAATGGAAACCATTATTGCAAACGCCGCCCTTTCCTGAATACACCAGCGGTCACAGCGTGATATCAACTACCACAGGTGAACTGCTTACCCATTTCCTGGGTGATGATTTTGCTTTTACCGATACAACGGAAACATATATCGGCCTTCCTTCCCGGCAATTCACTTCATTCCGGCAGGCGGCAGACGAGGCCTGCATCTCACGTCTGTATGGCGGCATTCATTTCCGCGACGCCATCGAAAATGGCAGGGAGCAGGGCAGGAGGATCAGCAGTTTCATAATCAATAAGTTGAAATACGGTCACAAATTGCAGAATTGAATTGCCGGGTTTCCCAATTCCAAGATTTCCCAACTATATTTGGTTACAACCAGCGCCCTTGAATTTACCAATGAAGGATAATTTATTTCCATCGGACCAGGCATTACTGGCGGCCTTGCGGTCGAACCGCGAGTTGGACAAAGCGATCCGGTTCCTCTATCAACAGCATTTCGATGCCCTTAGCATTTACATCAGGCAAAATAGTGGGAACGAGCAGGACGCCGAAGATGTGTTCCAGGAGGTAATAGTGAGCTTCATAGAACTGGTGAAACAAAACAAGTTCCGTGGCGACTCGAGCATCAAGACCTTCCTGTATTCGCTGAACCGGCATATATGGCTCAACGAGCTTAAAAAACGGAACCGCATGCAGGTGCGTAACACAAAGTACGAGCAGGGCAGGGAACAGGTAGAGGCGGACGTAAGCACTTTTATCGCCGGCCGCGAAGCTAGACAACAGGTGATGCAGGTAATAGACCAACTGGGTGAAAGCTGCAAGCAGGTATTGCTGGCGTTTTATTACCAGGACCTGTCCGTGAAGGAAATGCTGGCCTTTCTTCCTTATGAAAACGAACAGGTGGTACGTAATAAAAAATATAAATGCCTTAAGAAGCTGGAAGAATTGTTACACCAGGACCCTGTGTTAACCAACAACCTCAAAAGCATACTCAGCTATGAGCAATAATATTACTCCTGACATCCTTATACAATACCTGGACAACGAGCTGCCGCCCGACGAGCGGCTGTACGTAGAGGCCCAGGTTTTGGCCGATGCCGGTTTGCAGCAGCAACTGGAACGGCTGCGGATGGCGCGTCAGGCCTTTGAGCATTACGCTATTAAAGAAAAAGTTTCTAATATCCATCAACAGTTCATGCAGGAACGCCGCCAGGCCCCTAAACCCGGAACCAAAGTATACTGGTTGCGTACCACCCTGCGGGTAGCAGCTATTGTGCTGGTGCTGCTGGTAGTAGCAGGCGTAGTACAATACAGCCTGCTCGATAACGACCGCTTGTACAGCAGCCACTATGAACAATTTACGCTCGGTACCGCAAGAAGCGATTCTGATGCTTCGGCGCTGCAACAAGCTTACCAACGCGGCAACATGCCCGGGGTGATCGGCCTGTATGAACAACGAAGCGCTACACAGCGCGCTGACCACTTCCTCGCAGGCCAGGCCTACCTGGCAACCGGCAACGCTGTTAAAGCCGCTGCAGCCTTCGATGCACAATTAACGGCCAACGATACCCTAAGCCTTAAACCTTATCATGACGATGCGGAATATTATCTCGCACTGGCATACCTGAAAGCCGGCCTTACAGATAAAGCACTGCCTATCTTTGAAAAGATCAACCGGCAACCTTCGCATACCTATAACAGTGAGGTGAGCGGCTGGTTCCTTACGCAGCTACGATGGCTGAAGGCCAAGCAATCCCGTTAAAAAAATTTCATTATTCCCGGTTACGGCCGGCAGCGCTGCGTTGACCAAATGATGTGACCTTCCTTTTACTTTAATACAGGTGCCATGAAATATTTGCTGATCGCAGGCCTGTTGCTTGCCATGCGCTCCTCATGCCACAAATCTTCCTCGACCAACTGGGAACAATTACATTGAGACGATAAAATCTCCCCTGTGAAAAAACTAGTCCCGCGAATGCAGGCCGCGGGGCTTTTTATTTATACGCTTCACCACAAACCATACAATGACCAATAACACGCCGACTGCAATGAATAAAGCGTAAATAGGGAATGAACTACTGCGCAAGGCAGTTGGATCACCAATGAGCACCAGGTGGGACCAATAAGCGGGGATCTTTAAGCGGTTGGGGATGAAACCATCGGCGAGGTAGTCGAGCTTGGCCTGTTGCAGCGCCACGTCTTTTGGTTTGCCGGCCTCCAGGTAATGATGCAGGCGCCGGGTGATATAAGCGGTAGCAGCGTCGTCGGCTTTCCACAATGATGTAATGACGCTGCGGCAACCGGCATACGAGAACGCCCTCGCGAGGCTCATCATGCCTTCGCCGTGCACAAATTGACCGTGGCCGGTTTCGCAGGCGCTCAATATTACCAGCTTCGCCTGTCCGAGGTCAAGATTATATATTTCGGGTTGAAATAATTTGTAACTGGTATCCGAACCCGATGGAAAAAATGCGATGAATGAATTTTGCGGTTCACGGTCATTGGCAGATGCATGCGTGGCAAGATGAATGATGTTATAAGACGATGCCATTCGTGCAAATGCTTTTTTGGTGGCCATGCTGTCCAGAAGCTGTTCTCCACTCACTGCTTTTATTTCTTCAGCTGATGCGGGCAATGCCGCAAAATTGCCGGCGTACTGGTTGCGCTGCCCCGCAAACGGCGCCATGCCGAGCTGTTTGGTAGTGCGCGAAGCTTTACCCGATCGCATTGCCGCAAACACAGCTGAATAATTATATGATATCGCGAAATCTTCCTGCAGTCTTTTGCCATTTGCTCCCGCGAGTATTTCAAAAGGAAGGTATTGCAGGTCATGATCAGGGATGATCATGAGACGGCTTGCATTTTGTAAATACGGCAGCACCGGCGCAATCAACCATTGGTATAAGCTCGCAACAGGCGCCTGCAATTGCGAGCCTGATAGTTCGGGAGAAGATAACTGCATCCTTAAGTTTGCAGGCAGTGCTGCTGTTGTTGAATCATCAGGCAGTACTGCCGCAAAGAGTCCATTTTTGCGCAGCACAAAAGCCAGCCATTTGTCCTTGATGAAATAATACGAAAGCATGGCCATGTCCGAAGGAAGGGAACGTTGCAGGTCTTCAATTTCCAGCGGAACAGTTTCTGCGCGGGCAGCCGCATAGTTCGGGTCATTGTTCAATTGCTGGTTCACTTCGGAAAGCCTGATCTCCTGGTCGCGCATTTGTTGCCGCAGGCTCGAGAGCAGCAAAGTATCGGTGGTTTGCTCGTACTGCACCTGCAAACGCGCAAGCAATAATTGTTGTTTTTTCTGTTCCGCGATGATACCGGCAGGCATGCCGGGCAGGGACGCCACGGATGTTTGCTGCAGCCTGATCTGCAATACCGCAGCCTTGCTGCTTTCAGCTAACCGGAATACTTTTTCAAGCCTTTCGGCCGAGGGTTGCGCGTGGTACAATGCTAAGGCGGTAGAAGTGGCCTCTTCGCTGGCGGGCTGCAGGTTCCTGTTTAAGAATAAGCGCGATTCATCGGCCTCATAACCTTGTTGCACCGTTCTTGCCAGCAACAGCGCAGACTCCCAGGTATTCAATGAATGCTCCAGCAGCGGCAGGTTTTTATTTTGTTCGAACAACAAACGTTGCACTCTTGCCTTTGCGGTAAGCGCATTGAACAAATCAGTAAATGAATGCAGTCCTTTGTACTGCGAAGGATTGCTGCTTACGCTGGTATCGTAAAAATCAGGGTCCAGTTCCATTACCGACCGATGATAGGTTTGCAGCGCCTGCGCGTATTGCTTGCGCCTTTCCTGTATCATACCCAGGCAATACCAGCTTAAGCCATTTATGGTGGTTTTGAAATTATGTGCGCGGCTTTTAAAAGCTTTTTGTACATACAATGCCGCACTGTCTGTATTGCCTAGTTGCAGGTGTGCAAAGGCGAGGTTGTTGTATTGTTGCTGCCCCTGTGTTCTAAGGGTATGTAAAAATTGCAGCGCCTGCGCAGGTTGTTGCAGGTCCAGGTAAACCGTGGCGATGTTATGCATCAATCCATCGAGGTTGATGCGGTAGCGAAGCATGCGCCGGTAAGTGTTCAGGGCTTCCTGGTATCGCCCCAATTTCTTATAGGTGACGGCGATATTGTTGTAATAATTTACCAGGAGGAAATTATTCGAGGCAACCGTGGTGTCCAATAAACTCAGTGCTTTGCTGAAATAGTTCAGGCTTTGCCGGAAATTCCCTTCTTCATAATACAATGTGCCGATCTTGTTATACAACCGTTCGCGTTCAGGCAAATGCGGGTAACGCTCGATGATGCTTTCAGCCTGCTGGTAACAATGTCTTGCGGAATCGAATTGGTTAAGAATATAGTACGAGCTGCCGCAATACAGCAGTGGCAGAAAGCGTAGCGTGTCATGCACGGCCGCGGCCATCTTCAAACCCTTATTAAAATAAATGATCGCGATGGAATCTTCGCCTTTCATTTGTTTCAGCAAGGCCGCTTTGGTATAGGCGTCCACCAGCGTGCTATCGTGTTGCCGCGTGGTTTCGAGAATCTTTATCAGTTCACCATACTTATCAAATGCCAGACTATCCGATTCGGGTGTGGGATTTTCTGAATTGTAAAGGTCTTCTGCCTGCCGGTACAAGTGTTTATATGCGGGGCCGCCCTCCTGGGCATCGCCAAATTGAATAAAGGAAATACAGATAAAAAGAAGCAGCAGGAGGAACTGTTTCATTTTATAAAAATAGGAAGCACATCGATATTAACGTCCGATGATAAAAATGCAGGGGGGCCTGGGCCTTGGTTTGCCCGTTGCCCGCATGCCCGCTATCGCGGCGCTCGTAAGAGGATCGTAGGGAATTCCAGCACCATCTTCATTCAATACGGTACCGTCCCGGTCTTTCACCAATTGCAGCAGGTCATCCGGCACATCATCGAGTGTATTATGATAATAGAGTTTTATTTTGATCTCCTGCTTTACCTGTTTGCTGCCGTCGTCGATCATATACTCCAGCTCGAACTCTTCACGCGTATCGTTGTCCGGGTGTTTTCCAAAAAATCCGTTGCGGATGGTTTGTGCAAGGTTGATCTCACCGGTATTCCTGTTGATGGCAATACCTTCCTTGCTGCATTTTCGGTCTATATCGAACACCGTTTTGCCGGGAGACACCGGAACCGCATTGTTCACATCGCCGTTGTACCATAATCTTACGATGGAGTCGTTGCTTGCAAGAACGTGAAAAGCATCCCTGTAGTTGATACCTGCCAGCAAAATAGTAGTGCTGGTGGCGGCACTGCCATCGTCAGGAGTGAAGGTAACGCGGTACCGCAGGCCGGTTTCGCTATCCTCCACATCTATCTCTCCTGTTTCTTTATCCAGTTCAAGTCCCTCGGGGAAGGCGGAAAATTCTCCTTTCACCGCGGGGGCATTCACGGGAGTTATGATGTGGTCGCCATTCTTAGGATAGATAATGGGTGAACCGTAGCTAAGATTGTAGTTGCTGTTGGCGCCGTCGTTGCCTTTGTCTTTGCGGCAGGCCCCAAAAGCAATTATGGTCAATAACAGGATTGGAATAAGCTTTCTTTTGTGCATGCGGTAAAAGATTAAACCCGGCGTTTATCAATACGGATGATTGAAAAGCAACGGGCCGACAAAAATATTTCATTTATCGCGGTTAGGAGAGGGCTAACGTCATAACCGCATCATTTTAAGTCAACTTTAATGCCGGGCTCGCACTGAGCGGGCTCATCTGGCGCCGTGCACCTGGATTTCGTCTACAAATAACCATGCAGGATGGCCTGCTCCCGGCTTTCCTTCGGGGATCTTGCCGTAATTCCGGGCAATCACTTTTATGTACCGTGCGGTCGTGGGCGAAAAGCTCACCCGCATACTGCCGCTTAGGAATCCGGTGTTGTCTTTTGTGAACTCGGACGTTTTGCCTATCGGCGTGAAGGTTTTGCCATCTTTTGAAATGAACACTTCCACTGAGGCCGGAAGGTAGATCCATCCGCCATTCTGTTCCATGGTATGAACATCCACGGCCGAGAGCTTTTCTGATTTCCCCAGGTCAATGGTGGCGTCCATATCGGGCCCGCTCCACCCTAGCCACTCAGCGGAGCTGATGCCTTTTTCTGACACTGCCCCATTTACCAGGCCAAATGCTCCGCCGTTGCCAGGATAGGAGCTGGAAGGCTGCGTTTTCAGCGTGATCTTTTTGCCCGTGGCCTTGTTGAAGGAAAAGCGTTGGGTGATGATGGTCCCATACCTGTACCCGGTGGTCTTTGTTCCGCCGAGCACATTGGTGGCCTGGAATAAGCTGCTTTGTTTTATCAGTACCGGCGCTTTGTAATCCATGGCTTTCGTGAATTCCATTACTGTCGTGTCTTTCATAACAACCTGGCCGTTGGTGCCGGTTGGTTCCGCGGGCACTTTCTTCTTGATGAGTTTCGCTTCGCTTATTTTGATGGGGGTGGGTACATTGGTTTGCAATGTCCAGTACACCCCATTGTTACCCGGCGCGGGCGTTATAGATGCCTTGATATCGTAATATGCTTTGCTATAGTTGATGCCGAGCAGGTCGTACCGTTTAAAAATAGCCGGAAGCCGCTTTTCGAAATTTTTATAATCTCTTTTTTCCTTCGGCGTCCACAACACTTCGCTCAATGCAGCGAGGCGCGGGAATATCATGTATTGGACCTTGGAAGGGTTTTTAATGTATTCGGTCCACACGTTGCCTTGTGCGCCCAATATATATTTGTGTTTGTCGGCCGCAAGCTCTTTTGGTAAGGGCTCATACCCATATACTTCGTCCAGGGGCGTAAAGCCGCCGATGGTTACTGAGTCTTCATTTTTTGTTTGGGTATGATCGAAGTAACAATAGTTGCCCGGCGTCATGATCACTTTATGATTTTGCTTCGCTGCCTCGATGCCTCCCGTTTCGCCTCTCCAGCTCATGACGATGGCATTGGGAGCAAGCCCTCCTTCGAGGATTTCATCCCAACCGATCAATATCTTTCCTTTTCCATTGACGTATTTTTCCATGCGCTGGATGAAATAGCTCTGCAATTCGTGCTCGTCCTTTAACTTAAGATCTTTTATGCGTTGCTGGCATTTGGGACATTTCTTCCAATGCGTTTTTGGACATTCATCTCCGCCGACATGTACGTATGGCCCGGGGAAAAGCGGGATCACTTCGTCCAGTACTGCTTCGAGGAATGCGAAGGTAGAATCGTTGCCTGCACAAAACACATCGTCGAATACGCCCCAGGTTTCCTGTACCAACTTACCGGTTGCGCGTTTACTGGCCTCGGAGATCATATTGTCCGGGATCTTTGTTTTCTCGTTGGGGAAACAGCTTAGCCAGGGATAGGCTGCAATGGCGGCGCTGGCATGACCGGGCATTTCAATTTCCGGAACAACGGTCACGTATCTTTTGGCGGCATAGTCTACAATTTCTTTCACTTCGTCCTGTGTATAAAATCCGCCGTAGCGGATGTTGTCATTTCCTTTGCCGGGATACCGGCCAATGATGGTGCCGTTGCGCCATCCCCCTACTGAGGTGAGCCTTGGATATTTTTTGATCTCGATGCGCCAACCCTGGTCTTCGGTGAGGTGCCAATGGAAATAATTCAGCTTGTGCGCAGCAATGAAATCGATATATCTCTTGATAAAGTCAAGCGGCATGTAATGGCGGCATACGTCGAGGTGTAGCCCGCGGTACTCGAACCGCGGATAGTCTTCGATGGTTACGGCTGGTATGTTGAGCGTGGCGCTGGGTTGAACGGGCAGCAATTGTATCAATGTCTGCACGCCATAAAAACTACCCTGGTAGGTATCGCCTTCGATGATGACCGAGTTAGGGTTTACCTGCAGGGAGTATTTACCTTCTGTGCCGGGTTGAATGAATTTACGTGTGGTGAGGCGGATGTAATTGCCGGCAGCTTCTTTAGCTGTTTGCAACTGGAAGCCATAGAAGCGTTGAAGATAGTCGTTAAGGAAATTGGCCGAGGCCTTTTCGCCTTCGTCGGTGAGCACGAGCACAGTTTTATCGGATAGTTGGAACGTACCTGTTCCGGCTACTGCTTTCACCGGTTGGGGAACGATGTTGAGCTGGGCTTTTGCGACAAGGGTACAGCTAATAAAAAAAATGGCAAGGCATTTTTTCATGTGTGCAATTTTACTATAGTGCCGAAATTGAGGCGGATGTAATCAAAGTAAAGATTAAAAAAGCCGGTCACGGGATGCGTGCCGGCTTAATATTTTTTTAATCAATTCAAGGCTTAAACCAGGTGATCCGATTCAAATTTTTGGAATTCGTCTTTTAATTCGTGATACAATTTGCGGAAGGTTTCCATTCGGTCGTTGAGGTGGGCGTGAACATCGTGTTCGCTACTGCCGTTTGACTGAAACTTGCTGTTAAAGATGTTTTCTACTTTGTAGCGGGAATCGGGCAGGTCGTGCCTCAATTCGTCGATAACTTCTTTTTGGCGGATAAAATTGTTTTGGAAATGTTCAACGTGTGCTAAGACTTCGCGGTCGTGTTTGCGGCAGGCCAGGTCGGCCAATTCTTTTTCAAAGGACTTGATCTCTTCTTTGGATGAAGAGAGTTCACGTTTCCAGGATTGCAATTCGTCCTGGAACTGTTCAATGGAAACGGTTGATTGCTCCATAGCAGTAAAATTTAGTGAACAATGTGGTTAAAAGAACTACTCTAATATACTAAAAAAGCCCGGGCGGTCAAGCGGTCCCGGCCTTATTTTTTAACACAGGTTATTAACGATTATTTATTAAGCATATTCAAAGTAAATGTGACGATTCCTAACAAGGTTGCAAGGACAGCCACATAGTTTACGACACTTGCCAAGAATATGCTGCGGGTGAGGTCTACCTTATCATCCTTCGTTAAAAACTTTTCTTCTTTTTCCATAAATTCATTTTTAACTGTTGACTTAACGTAGCGTATAAAATCCTGTGTTTCCTGGTCCCCGAGCTTAGGCCTTAGGGAATTGTACAATTGAATCTCACTTATTTCCATAGTACAAGGCATTGTAGGCGCAAGCTACAAACCTTTTTCTAACAAATTGATTATTAGCCGGATAAACCAAAAATATTAAACGGATAATCCGTTTAGTCGCTGCCGTTATCTCTTACTAATTCACGCCAATGCCAAAATGGCGAACCGTCGATGAACCGTCTTAGGTTCGTCTTAGATTCGCCATAGATTCGTCTTAGCTTCGTTTGAACTTTTTCACTTCCATTGTCAAATTGTCAATTCCCTACCACCGGCAACACTACCGAAGAACTGTTTCCGGCATCATGGTACACCCTTATCGTCGCCTTTTGAAAATCCGACGCATTGGCCTCATAAATATTCACAAACTTCTGGGGATTGCGGTCAACCAAAGGAAACCACGAGCTCTGCACCTGTATCATGATCCTATGTCCTTTCTTAAACGTATGCGCAACATCGGGCAGGGTATACCTGACGGTAGTGATCTTATTTGGAACAAAGGCCTCCGGCTTCTCGAAGCTATTGCGAAAACGGCCACGCATGATCTCGCCACGCACCAGCATCTGGTACCCGCTCATAGTATACGATCCGCCGCCCTGCCTACCAGCCGCCTGCTGGTCGGTGGCATACCTGAAATCATCGGGGAATACATCAATCAGCTTCACTACAAAATCTGCGTCCGTACCGGTGATGCTTACCTTAAGGTCTGCAACTACAGGCCCCGCCAATGTAACGTCCTCTTCCAGCACGCCGGTCTGGAACACCAGCACATCGGGCCGCCGGGCCGCAAACCGCTGGTCGTCCGTCATATAGCCCACGGTGCGGCTGAAATGCACGTCCTCGGTATAAGGTACGGGTTTCGCCGGGTCGCTGATATATTCGCTGAAGGCCGCGCGGGCGGCGGGCTTATCCCATCCCAATTTGCCGTCGGCCTGCAGGTACATGGTCCTTTCGCGGCTATTGGCGGGCGGCCAGGACGCCAATTGTCTCCACGCATTCTCGCCCGTAAAAAATATTATCGCTTCTGACTGTTTCGATATATCGCCTTTGTCTTTCAGGTAATAATTGAAGAAGGGCAGCTCGATATTGTTCTGGTACCACTCAGAGGTGTTCGACATAAATTTAACATTGCCCAATTGTGAGCCGTCTCTCGCAGCCCATTGGCCGTGGTACCAGGGTCCCATTACGATCCTGTTGTTATTCCTTGCCTTCTGCTCGATGGACTTATACGTTTCCCAGGCGCCGAAGCAGTCTTCCGCATCGAATAATCCGCCCACTACCAGGGTGGCGGTACCAGCGGGAACATTGTTCACAAAATTGCGCACGTTGCGGGCCTGCCACCAATCATCGTAGTTAGGGTGGGCATACAGGTCTTTCCAGAATTGTATGCTATCGCCCATGAACTCAGCCAGCTTTTTCAGGGTGCCGGCCTCGAGGTAAAATTTATAATTATCGCGGGTGGGGTAGGTAAATCCGGTTGGTCCCACCGTAGTGGGCTTTGGGCGCGGTTTTCCAAACGAAGAATAGAATGCGAACCCGTCCATCTGGAAAAATGCCCCGTTGTGATGGAAGTCGTCCCCAATAAACCAATCGGTTACCGGAGCCTGCGGGCTAACAGCCTTCAATGCGGGGTGACCGCTTAGTGCGGCCATCGTACTATAAAATCCGGGATAGGATATGCCGAACACACCCACACGCCCGTTGTTATTCGGAATATTCTTTATTAGCCAATCGATGGCATCGTAGGTATCGCTTGCCTCGTCGATCTGTTGTCCTGATTTGTTGGTCTTGAAGGGCCGCACGTCCACGAACTCGCCTTCGCTCATCCAGCGGCCCCGCACGTCCTGCTTTACCATAATGTATCCTTCGCGCATGTAATAACGGTGATGGTTATTCCAAAATGCTTCCCACCTGTCTTCGCCATAAGGCGCGCAGGAATAAGGAGTTCTCCGAAATAAAATGGGATGCTTTTCACTGGCGTCTTTAGGAATGTAAATGGCCGTGAACAATTTTACGCCATCGCGCATGGGCACCATCCGCTCGATTTTATAATAATTGTCGCGGATCCAGGCCGAATCCTGCGAATTTTGTGCAGCCGCCTGCAAAACAAATAACAGTAACAGCGGAAGAATAAATTTTCTCATGGTTTAAATTTTCGGGCTTTAAATTTAATAATTAGCTTTCTGTCTCATTCAAATTTATGAACGCCAACGAAGAACTTATCCGCCGGTTTTATACAGCCTTTCAGCGGCTGGACTATAAAACCATGCAGGATTGTTACAGCGAGGATCCCATATTCAACGATCCTGCTTTCGGGATATTGGAAGGAGATGAGGTAAGGGCAATGTGGGAAATGCTGTGCAAAGGCGCACGCGATTTTTCATTGGAATTTTCAAATATTCAATTGCTCGATGAAGAATATGCCACCTGCAACTGGAGGGCCAGGTACACATTCTCCAAATCAGGCAGGAAGGTAGTGAATAATATCAAGGCGCACATGCGCATCCAGGATGGAAAGATCACCGAACATTCTGATCAATTTGATATCTGGAAATGGAGCAGGCAGGCGCTGGGACTAAGCGGAATGCTGTTGGGTTGGAGCGGCTACCTGAAATCGAAGATCAGGCGTAGCGCGAGAAGTAATTTAGCAAGATTTATGGAGGGTAAGTCATTAGGTCATTGAGTCATTAAGTCATTGGGTCATTGGGTCATTGGGTCATTGGTGAATAAGATAAAGTTTTTAAGATCAAATGACTTAATGACTCAATGACCAATGACCATAACTAACCAAAACAGAAATTAACAAGTTATATATGTCAACACGCAGGAGATTTCTTCATACCAGTTTGCTGGGATCGTTAGGAGTAGTGGTGAATAAACAATTTTCAGAAGAACGCATATACCAGAACATAACGGGCAAACCGATCGTCATCTCAACCTGGGCGCCCAATGTAAAAGCCAATGCAGCCGCATGGAATATCCTCGGTAAAGGTGGAAGGGCGTTGGACGCGGTAGAAGCAGGTGTAAAAATTCCCGAGGCCGATCCATCGGACCAGAGCGTAGGTTATGGAGGACTGCCCGACCGCGATGGTCGCGTAACCCTCGACGCCTGCATCATGGACGAAGCAGGTAACTGCGGAAGCGTCATGTGCCTGGAGCACATCATGCACCCGATAGCGGTGGCAAGACTCGTAATGGAAAAAACACCGCACGTGCAACTGGTAGGGGAAGGCGCATTGCAGTTTGCATTGTCCAATGGATTTAAAAAAGAAAACCTGCTGACGCCAGAGGCCGAACGCGTATGGCGCGAATGGTTGAAAACCTCGAAGTACGACCCCACGATCATCGATAAATTACTCAGGGAAAAAAATGCTCCCAACAATAAGCCTGTTCCCGGCCTGATGCCCACGCACGATACCATTGGCATGGTGGCCATGGATGCAAAGGGAAATGTAAGCGGAGCCTGCACCACCAGCGGCATGGCTTTTAAAATGCACGGCCGGGTAGGTGATTCGCCTATTATAGGAGCCGGATTGTATGTAGACAACGAAGTGGGCGCGGCCACCGCCACCGGAGTAGGAGAGGAAGTGGTGCGCATTTGCGGTTCTCACCTGGTGGTGGAATTGATGCGCATTGGCCTTAGTCCGGAAGTTGCCTGCAAGAGAGCTGTCGAGCGAATGATCAGGCTTAAGAAGGATAAGGTAAAAGGCTTGCAGGTGGGTTTCATCGCCCTCAATAAAAAAGGTGAATTCGGAGGCTATGCCATTCAGAAGGGATTTACATATTGCGTGCAAAGCAATGCGGGAAGCAAGGTGTATGAAGCGAAAAATATACTTTAAACGATGAGCTACCTGATCGAGATTGCCACTTCCGATGTTGCTGCTTCCCTGGCCGCCGTACAGGGAGGCGCCGACCGCATTGAGCTGTGCGATAATTTGTCCGAAGGCGGCACTACGCAAAGCTATGGCACCATCAGGCTATGCCGCGAAAAGCTTAGCGTTGCATTATTCCCCATCATCCGGCCGAGGGGCGGTGACTTTTTTTATACTACCGATGAGTTTGAAGTGATGCTCCACGATGTGAGCCTTTGCAAACAACTCGGCTGCGATGGCGTGGTAATCGGCCTGTTGACTACCGATGGCGCTATTGATGTTTCACGCACCAAAAGATTGGTTGACCTTGCTTACCCCCTCGAAGTAACTTTTCACCGCGCATTCGACCGTTGCCGCGATCCCTTCGAAGGATTGGAACAGCTGATCGAGGCGGGATGCACACGCATACTTACCTCGGGACAACAGCCCGCGGCACCCGATGGCGCAGACCTGATAGCAGAGCTGGTAAAAAAAGCCGACGACCGCGTTGTGATCATGCCGGGGTCGGGTGTAAGGAAAGACAATATTCAATCGTTGGCGCAAAAGACCGGAGCAGTGGAGTTTCATTCATCGTTGCGCACAAAAGTAGAAAGCCGCATGCAATACCGCCATCCTGCATTTGCAAATTCGGCGGAATCGTATTCCCATTATTCCGTGCTGGCAGAAGAGGTAAGGAAATTAAAAGAAGCATTGGGCAATCCCGACGTTATGTATAGCCCTCGATAACAACACGATCCGCCGGCCTCACTGTTTTTATCTACACTTTAATGCGCTGTAGCCCGTTTTTTTGTTATGGTTGCGGATGCTCCAGGTCTCTTGGCCTGATCACAGAACGCGGAAAGCGTTTAATCAATCTTCGTGATCTTTAATACGTTCGTAGGTACATGCGCGTGCACCGGGATGCTCCCGGTATTCACTACGATGCTGCCCGATGAAATGAAGCCGCGCTCCTTCAGTATTTCAATCTGGTCTTCAATAATATCATCGAGGCTTTCTTCTTCATCGTAAAAAAATGCGCGCACGCCCCAGCTAAGGCTAAGCTGGTTGATGAGCGTTCTTTCCTTGGAGAAAATATACAAGGGCGCCTTCGGACGGTAGCTGCTTAGCATAAAGCCGGTATAGCCGCTCTGCGTCATGCCTATCAATGCATCTGCATTGGCATCACGGGCAAGCTTACACGCATTATAACAAATGGCATCGCTAAGGAATGATGGCGAGTGCGGTTGCGGTATCAGTTCGTCTTCCAGGTTGTAGTTGTAGTCGGTACGCTCCACTTCCATGATGATCTTACGCATGGTTTCTACCACTAGTTGCGGGTGTTGTCCCGTGGCGGTCTCAGCGCTAAGCATTACCGCATCCGCGCCTTCCAAAACCGCATTGGCCACGTCTGTGATCTCGCTGCGGTTGGGTTTGATGCGGTCGATCATGCTCTCCATCATTTGCGTGGCCACTATCACCGGCTTTGCGCGGTGAATGCATTTGCGAATGAGTTGTTTTTGTATAAGTGGCACCTGTTCCACCGGCAATTCCACTCCCAGGTCGCCACGGGCGATCATGATGCCATCGGATTCAACGATGATATCACGGATATTGGTAAGCGCTTCCGGCTTCTCTATCTTGGCAATGATCTTACACTTGCTTTTCTTTTCGTGCAACTTGTTCCTGAGAATAATAATGTCTTTTACGCTGCGTACAAACGAAAGCGCAACCCAGTCCAGCTTTTGCTCTATGATGAACTCAAGGTCCTGTAGATCCTTTTCTGTAAGCGCGGGCAGCGATACCTTGGTGTCTGGAAGGTTAATGCCTTTTTTCGAGGACAATATACCGCCCATGGTCACCTCTACTTTTACATCTTTCTTTTTAGTGATCTCCACTACACGCACTTCCAGCTTGCCATCATCGATGAGGATGAGATTGCCTACCTTAACATCAGAGTGCAGATTGGGATACGAAACGTAAATGCGTTCCTTGGTGCCTACCAGTTTTTCATTGGTGAAGGTGAGTATTTCACCGGCCTCCACGAACATGCTGCCGCTTTCGATCTCGCCCACCCTTAGCTTCGGGCCCTGCAAATCGCCGAGGATGGCGATGTTATAAGGCTCGTTTTTATTGATGGTGCGGATATACTCGATGATCATTAATTTGTCTTCGTGCGTGCCGTGCGAAAAGTTCAATCTGAAAACATTCACACCGGCTTTTACCAGTTCCAGCAATTTTTCAGGAGTATTGCTGGCAGGTCCAACGGTGGCAACGATCTTGGTGCGATGAAATGCATGGTCCAGCCCGGCTTGTTTGTCCATTTGCTGGTGCAGGTATTTGGAAACGTGTTTACTCATTGTTCTCTTGTTCTGCGAATTAGTAATTAAGAGGCAAGGATCTTTACAATGCGCAGCCAGTCTTCACTGATGCGCTGTTTCGATTTCACCGCTTTTTCAAGCGGGATATAGTTCATGCTGTTGTTCTTGATGCCCACCATCACGTTATAACGTCCTTCTATCAGGCATTCAACGGCTGAATACCCCATGCGGCTGGCTATCAGCCGGTCAAGGCAGGTGGGCGAGCCTCCGCGTTGGATGTGCCCGAGTATGCAAACGCGGGTCTCTGTCTGCGGCATCCGCTCTTTGATGATCCTGGCAATTTCATTCGCCCCGAATTCATCGCCTTCGGCCACGACCACCATATTCACAAGTTTCTTTCTTTTTTCTTTTTCCTGCAGCGAATCGATGAGCTCATCGATGTGGGTCTTGCGTTCGGGGATCAGGATGTTCTCTGCTCCCGTGGCAATGCCGCTGTGTAGGGCGATATATCCTGCGTCGCGGCCCATTACTTCGATGATGAACAGCCGGTCGTGCGCATCGGCGGTGTCCCTGATCTTGTCGATGGCTTCGACAGCGGTATTGACCGCTGTATCGAAACCAATCGTAAAATCGGTGCCGGCAATGTCCTTATCGATGGTGCCAGGCAAACCGATACAGGGAATATCATATTCGCGGCTGAAGGCGTCTGCCCCCCTGAACGAACCATCGCCACCGATGATCACCAGGCCATTTATGCCCAGGACCTTCAGGTTTTCGTAGGCCTTTTTACGGCCTTCGGGTTCAAGAAAGACCTTGCTGCGCGCTGTTTTGAGGATGGTGCCGCCACGTTGGATGATGTTCGCAACCGAGCGGGAGTGCATGGGCACAATGTCATTCTCTATCAATCCCTGGTATCCGCGCATGATTCCGAAAACTTCCAATCCGTGATAAATGCCGGTACGAACAATCGCTCTGATGGCCGCGTTCATGCCAGGAGCATCGCCTCCCGAACTGAGCACACCAATCTTAGTTACTTTGTTAGCCATTTAAACTGGTTAACCCTATTTGTTTTAAAGATTATCGAATGAACAGCAAGAATCGTTAAATGTTATCTTTTTGGGCGGTCAAAAATAAGGTTTTTGGGGGAATACCCAGTTTGTGGTAGCATCTTCATGCTATATCGCCGCTCAGTCACAAATGATTGCTTTCCCGCGTCTTCACCAGCAAAACTTCAAAAATGAAAAGATTTATCATCGCATTGCTGGTAGTGAGCGCCACAGCCTTCTGGTCGTTCCGCACCATTAATAATAAATACAACGATATACTCACCGCCCTGGGCATACCTCCGTCCATGGCAAAGGATAATGTGTTCAGGAGTTTTTTGGGAGGATATTTTTCACAACCGAGTAACCCCGCTTATAAAACCTATCCCGCCGGCAAACGCGCCGCTGCTGTTCAGCAACTGGGCATGTTCGTAAAGAGTTACCTGATGTCTGCAGAGTTCCAGAAGAAATACGAGGAAAATTATGAAATGTCCAAGCCCAGGGCGCCCAAAACCGTAGAGGAACGAATAAACGAGATCATCACAGGATATAAGGACGACCTGAAAAAAAGCGAAGAAAGGTTGAAGAAAGCTCCGGATAACCTGAAGTCAATTTATGAAGAAAGCATTGTGCAGTATAAAAAAAGGATCGCCATCTACGAAGATAAAAACCATCCTGAGCATGCGAAATACATGAAAATATTGCAAAACGGCTACGAGGGCGAACTGAGGTATTATCAATCGAGGATAGATGAGCTGGACAAAAAATACCCCAAAGACATCAAGGTATTCATCAAAATGCGGCTCGAAGAATTTCTTCGCATATCCGCCGACGTTGATTTTGACGCAGAGCTGGTGCAACAGGGAAAACTGAAAAAGTTCGTGAATCCCGAGTATGAGCGCAAGCATCCTAACTGGAAATACTGTTTCCGCGCCGGTCGCGAAACCATCGAAGCCGCACGCAAGTTTGCCGATCAGTGGCTGAAAGAAATGTAATTAACATCATCAATCATTAATTCATAGCCATTTAAAACAAAAAATCATGCAAGTTCTATTTGTATTCCTTTTCTGGCTCGCTACTTTGTTCAGTGGCAGCAACACCGCAACCACATCTGCCAAACAACATGTGAAATCCATCGTGCCTGTAAAACTGCTGGCGTTCAAGGGCAAGACAGATGGAAACGTAAACATCCTGGAGTGGCATACCACTGCCGAAGTAAATACCCGCGAGTTCATTATTGAAACTTCCGCTGATGGCAACGACCTTAGGCCGTTGATATGGGTTACTCCCAAGGGCAGCGCGCACGGGCCTACATTTTACAGGTACACCGATACCACGGCGGGTACACAAGCCTATTACCGCCTGCGCATGGTAGACGCCGATGGAAAAGAGCAGGTGAGCAAGATCATTGCTGTAAAAAGGCAGCCGGTGGCCAAATCGTAATGCATGCCATTTTTAAACTGAAAAAACAAATGCGTATGCAGCAACAACGTACACAATACACCGGGTGCAGATTTGCAAGTCAGTCGATGTGTAATTGCGGCCATTGTGCAAAGGCTGTTACAACCCCCGCTTCTTCCAATTTGTATGCTGCGGAGTTCATGCTATACGCATTTCATTTTGGTAAGGAGCCGGAAGCTCCGGGCAAGGTCATTAAGTCATTGGGCAAGTAAGTTATCATGTTCCCTTTTATAAGCATATTGATAAAGTTCATGGTCTTTTTGCCCGGTGTAACGGGCGAAGGAAGTACGGAGCATGCAGCAGCCAGGTTTGTAAAGGCCGACAGCGTAATGCCGGTAAAAGTAAGGGCAAGCGCTTCGGCTTTCGGGCCGGCTGATAAGATGGTGTTGTTGCTGTCAGTGGATGAACTGTCGCGTGCAAGGGTTGCCACAAAAGGAACGCTTGGCTTCTCGCAAAAAGGGCGCATGATAACCGCCTGGTATTTTCCGGGAACAAGCGACCAAAAAGCACTTGTCATAGGCGGCATGCATGGTTCGGAACTATCGTCGATAGCAGTAGGGGAAGAATTGATACGGCAATTGCAACATACGCAGCCTTATTACAGCGTGATCATCATTCCCTGCCTGTTTCCCGATAACGCGGAAGCAGCAAGGAACCAGCGTGCCCGCATCGGCAGTGTTCACAATACAGGCAGGTATTCGCATCCTGCCGCGGCCGATCCCAACCGGCAAATGCCTTCACTGGGAAAGGCATTTGATCCTGAGCTGCCATTGGACCATATGGGCCGCACCATCGAGCAGGAAAATCAGTTGTTGCTGACATTGATCGCGCAGTTCAGGCCAAACCGCATTGCCAATATCCATGCTATCAGGGATGCCGCGCATGCAGGCATTTATGCCGATCCACGCACAAACAGCAAGGGAATAGCGCTGGGCTTTGCTACGGATAGCAGCCTGGCCGTTGACATGGCCATGCACATTGCAATGCAGGGTGGAATGGTGCCCGGCAACCGGGTACACACTAAACCCACGGCATTGTATTATAAAGATCCTGAGGCAGCCGTTGCCGGACAGTTGCAAAAGAGAAACACGTGTGGGTCGAAGCTCCCCTTAAACCGCGGGCAGGGCATTTCGCTTGGCGGTTGGGCCAGCACCAGCGTGGAGGATACAACCAACAGCGCTTCCAACCGGCCGGCCATGCGCCTCATCACGATCGAGTTCCCGGGATATAAAGCGCCGGCAGATTACACCGATGAAGCGCAACAACTGCATTATGCAAAACAGGTAGACCTGTATGCGGCTGCAATCGTACATATTTTTCTGGGACAGCATTACCCTGAAAATCATCGATAGCGTGTCACAAAACCGCTCGGTAAACGGTCAATGCTCATGGTCATGGGCTCATCCGTGGACCCAGCGATGACCTGGAGGCTATGTACAACTATCTTAAAACGCCAAAGCCTGTAAAGAACCTGATCCGCAAATAAGGGTGGAGAAGAAAAAGGAGCAGCAGTAGCAAATTTGCCATGCCGGAAGCCCGCCGTGGTATAGCATTAAGATGCTATTCAGGTGTAAACAATTCGCCTTATTTTGCAGTTGGCAAACCCCTTGCCTGCGGATATGGCGACTGTGCTCCATAAACTCCTGATTGCTGTACTGATGTTAACGGCTGCAAGCCGGCTTACGGCGCAGTCATTTGATTACGGCTTCAAGCACCTGACCACCGACCAGGGACTATCTCACGACAACATTCATTGCATCATCAAGGACAAGCAGGGCTTTATGTGGTTCGGTACTATGAATGGGCTCAACCGCTTCGATGGATTGCAGTTCCGCAACTTTACCAAACGCGCCAACGACAGCACCTCCCTGGTGAATAACTACGTTACCACGCTGGTATGCGACGATGAAGGCTATATCTGGATAGCTACGGGCGATGGCATTTGCCGCTACGATCCCCATACTGAAACATTCAGGGCCTTGAAATTCGGCGGAAAAACCGAGGTAAACCTTTCGCAGCTAGTGCGTGCAACCGATGGCCGCATTTTTGCCGTGCGCAACCGAGCTTTGTATGAAATAGATCCGCGGAAGTTCAGCGCAAGAATGCTCAATAAGCTGGGGCCCGACTCAGAGCATACCCGCTTGTTCCCCGCGCCAAATGGGAATATCTGGGTGCTGGTGCAAATGGCCTTGTACCATTGGGACACCAAAACGCTTCGCCTGCAGCACGTAATGGGTATTGATGAAGCGCACCGCGGTGATCGTCCCGGTGTGTTGTACGTTTATACGGATCCCCATAACAAAACATGGATCGGCACCTGGGAAGCAGGGCTTTTTTATTATGATGAGCAGTCAAAAAAAGCGGTGGCGTTTTCGGGCTCCATACCCTTCATTGTATCGATCATCGCCGATCTTAATTTTTCCAAGAACCATCTTTTGTGGATGAGTGCTGGCTATGCGGGATTGATCCAGTTGAATGTGCAAACCGGCCGGGTAATTGAAATGCCCAAGAACATCCAGCAACCCTGGAGCCATAACGGGGGACGCATCAATACTTTTTATGCTGATAGCACCAACGGTATCCTGTGGCTGGGCTCTGATTACGGGATAGAAAAATATGATCCCGGTACCGAGCATTTTGCTCGCAAGGTGCTTCCCGCTACAGGTGCGGTAGGACAATTTCCCGCGGTAAACGCCGTGATAAAAGATAAAACAGATACCAGCGGCGCCACCTGGTGGATATCGTCGTGGGTGGGAGGATTTTATAAATGGAACCGCGTTACAGATGAACTCACCAGCTATAGCAAACACCTGCATACATCAGAGATATTCGATTTGCAGCAGGATGACGACGGCAATATCTGGATCGCAGAATGGAGGGGCGTGCAGGTTTTCAATCCACGGACCAACCAATGGAAGCTGATAGATTCATTTATAAGAAACGATACCGTTAGCTCCAAGGTGTTGCGGTTGTTCAAGGACAGCCGAGGCAATATGTGGATCGCGCCGAACCACAACGGTTTGTTCAAATACGATAAGCGCGTAAATAAGATCATGCGGATACAACTGCCTCCCATACCGGATGGCAGGAAAACGATCTGGATAAGCTCAGTTACCGAAGACAAACAAGGAAACATCCTTGCCGCCAATGTTTTTCAATCTTACCTTATAGCACCCGATGGCACGATCAATGTTATACCGATAGACCCTGCTCATCCGCAGGTTAAAAACAGTGGCGCGCTCAGCATTACCGTTGACAGGAATGATCATTTATGGATCTCGCACAACGATAAGCTGGTGAATCTTACCAGGCAGGGGAAGGTGCTGAAAGTGTATGACCAGCAAAATGGTCTGATTGGTTCAACGCTCAGGTGGCTGCTCACCGATCCCGCCGGATTTATCTGGCTGGCCACTGAAAATTCATTGCACCGCCTGAATCCTTCAACGGGTCATTTCAGGTATTATAAAAAAGAAGATGGGTTGTTCAACAACAATCTCACCGAACCTATATGCATATCCGAAGAAGGAGAGCTGTTCGTTGGATTTCATAACGCGTTCAGCTATACGAACATTTTTGAGCTCAACCACCGCATCACTAATGTTCCTTTCATCATTACCTCCATACAGGTGGAAGACAGGAAGGTAAGCGCCATCAATACCCGCAGCGTTACCTTAAATGCCGGCGAGAACACCCTGAACGTTGAATTTGCCGCACTCGATTACAGCAAGCCCGAAAAAATACAGTATTTGTATTGGCTGGAAGGCGCCGATAAGCAATGGCATTTTACCTCGCAACGTTCATTGACATTTACCAATCTTTCCGGCGGCGACTACACGCTTCATTTAAAAGTGCAGGGCCCCAATGGTGTCATCAGCAAAGAAGAGCTGTTGCTCGACATTAGCGTGATACCTCCTTTTTACCGCACCTGGTGGTTCTGGATGCTGATTGCAGCAGCCCTGGGATCGCTGGCGTATGTTTATTACCGCATGCGCCGCCAACAGCGCGCCAGGCTTGAAAAGATACGCGACCGCATTGCTACCGACCTGCACGATGACATGGGATCGACCCTAAGCAGCATTCGCATATTCAGCGACGTTGCCCGAAGCCACCTCAATGGTTCACAGTCGCAGGTAGTGCCCATGCTGGAAAAGATCAGCAACAATGCCAGCCAGCTTTCAGACAATATGCAGGACATTATCTGGACCATTAAACAAGACCATGATAAATTGGAAGACCTGGTAACACGCATCCGCGAGTTCGGGTTGAAGCTGTGCGATGCAAAGGACATCACCTTTAAAGTACATATTTCAGAATCGTTCAAAACCTCCCGGCTCGACCTGGAGCAGAAACGCAATTTGTACCTGATCTTCAAAGAATGCCTGAACAACGCTATTAAATATTCAGGTTGCAGCATTATACAATTGTTCATTACCCAGCAACGGAAGCATTTAAAAATGGTGATAGAGGACAATGGAAAAGGCTTTAACGAAAGCGCCATCTCAAAAGGTAATGGGCTGAGCAATATCAGGAAGCGTGCACAGGAGATCAATGGCAATGCTACGATCGAATCTGTGCCCGGCAAGGGAACTCGCATCGATATCCTGGTAAACATCGATTGAATCCAACGTCCATCTTACAAATCTTAAACTGGCATTCGATGTCACATAAATTATTACTGTTATTTTTTTTGCTGGTTGCTTCAGGCCTGGCAGCGCAGGAGGGGAGCGGATACCTCTTCACCCAATTCAAGCGCAAGGAAGGGCTGGCCTCGGACCGCGTATTCCGGGTGGCGCAGGACAAAGATGGATTCATATGGATTGGCACGGATAATGGCCTGCAGCGTTACGACGGTCACCGGTTCATGACCATCCGCCACAATCCCTCAATAAAGAACGGATTGCCCGACGACAACGTGAGCCAGATACATTCAGATAAAAAGGGAAGGTTGTGGATAGCGGTCGGCAAAAAAGTGGGCATCTTCGACCGCAGCACTCACACCTATACCGATGTACCTATAAAACTAACGGCCGATGAATTGAACAAAGGAACGCGGAAGTTCGTGGAGGACAGCGAAGGAAGGATCATGATCTTCCTCGGCCGGCAGTTTCTTACTTATGATGAAAACAAAAAAGATTTTGCCGTTGAGAATAATTTTGTGAAACCTCCCGCGGGCTGGACCTGCGAGGACATGTTGCAGGACAAGCAGGGAAATTACTGGATGACCGGGAGGTCGGGCCTGATGTTATACAATGCAAAGACAAAACAACTTAGCTACCGCGATAACAACCCATCGAACAATACCATCATAAACCGGCTGGGTCACCTGGTGAATGTAAACAAGGTGTTCATCGATAAACGGGGTGATTTTTGGGTCTCCAGTTGGAAACCTTTCCAGGGACCGCCCGAACTGTTTCGTTATGATATCAAAGGCGACAGCATTCATTCCTATAAGCAAGAGATACCGCCGCTGGCTGGACTGCACCATGAAATCTGGGGCATGACCGACAAGTCCGATGGCGATTTCTGGCTGTATGGGTACGGTCTTTTTTTGCAATACGATGCCGATACACGCAAATTCAGGCAGGTGAGCAACAATAAGCTGCCCGAACACACCATCAGGTTCGATTATATTTTGAACGTGTTCCGCGACAAGGATGAGAATTACTGGGCCAGCACCAATAACGGTTTGTTCCTTTTCAATCCCGATGCCCAATTGTTCCACAGTTATCGCAACAGGAGGCCAGGCGATTCTACTACTTACCACAATCCGGTAACCGCCATTGTGCAAACGAAGAACAAAGATATTTGGGTAAGCACGTGGCGGGCTGGTATTTTTTCATACAATACCAAAATGCAGCCCATCGTAAATCCATTGGTGCAACAGGATACCAATTTCAGAAAGCTGCCCGTGTGGTTCATGATGCGCCGCGCCAACGACGAGGTCTGGATAGGTTCGCAGCAGGGCCGGATGCTGGTGTACAGGGAAGGAGAAAAGTCAGTGGTATTCACGCATCCCGCTGTTGGAACAAACACAGTTCGCCAGTTTGCAGAGGATAAGAATGGCAATGTCTGGATCGGTTCCGAATCGGGCGAAGTGGTAAAGTGCATCAAGGGCAATTGGCGCGATACCGTGAATGGCTACCAACTCATGCAAAAAATGCCGGGCCGCGTATTGAAATTATATGTGGACTTCAGCGGCACTATTTGGGTAGGAACAGACCTCTTTGGCATTTACCGCCTGGATGCCGCCACTGGTAAGATACTGGAGCATTACGATGAAAAAAGCGGCGAAGGCAGCAGCCTTATGAACTCGGTAGCCACCGATGTGTTCCAATACAACGACAGCCTGTTGTTTATCGCCAGCAACAGCATCAACGTGCTCAACCTGCGCACCAAACGCATCAGCTATATTACCACCGCCGACGGTTTGCCCGCCAACCAGATCACCAATATTACGCTCGATAAGGCGCGGTATATCTGGATCGCGCTTTCGAATGGCCTTTGCCGTTATAATTATGAAAGCAAGGCCTTTTCGTATTTCGATATCCGCAACGGGATATTGAACGATAATTTCGAAGTATCTGCTACCGCCTTCCTGGCAGATGGCCGCATTGCCATGGGCACTTTCCACGACTTCCTGGTGTTCCACCCTGAAGCAGTGCTGCGGCAAAATAACTCGACCGATGTGCGGATCACCGACCTTATCTTATTCGGCCGGTCATTGCCGGTGGATTCGATCAGATCATTGCCTGCCGTAAGGCTTGGCAGCAATGAAAATTCCATTACCATCAACTATTCCGTGTTGAGCTATCTTGACCAGAACAAGGTTACCTATTATCATAAGCTGGAAGGCCTGCACGATGACTGGATCAGGAGCGAAAACCAGCAGGCGGTATACAATTACATTCCGCCCGGCAGTTACACTTTCCGTGTGCGCAGCATCAATGGCAATGGGCAGGTGTCTGAAAAAGATACGGTCCTGCGCATCCGCGTTCTGCCTCCATTCTGGCGGACGTGGTGGTTTGCAATGCTCGTGGTATTAGTTATGGCCGGCATTGCCTATGCATATTATATAATGCGCAGGCGCCAGCAGGGCAGGCTTGAACAAATAAGGGAACGCATTGCTACCGACCTGCACGACGATATGGGATCTACCCTTAGCAGCATCCGCATCTTCAGCGATGTTGTCAAGAACCAAATAGGAGATGCAAGGCCCCAGGCAGTATCGATGCTGGAAAAGATCAGCGTAAATGCCAGCCAGCTTTCAGAGAACATGCAGGATATCATCTGGACCATCAAGCGGGACCACGACCGCCTGGAAGACCTTGTAGCGCGTATGCGGGAGTTCGGGTTAAAGCTATGCGATGCAAAAGATATCGCCTTCAAAGTGCACGTATCGGATTCATTCCGCACCTCGCGGCTTAACCTGGAGGAACGGCGCAACTTGTACCTTATCTTTAAAGAGGCCTTGAACAATTCCGTAAAATACTCAGGCTGTTCTGAAATAAGCCTTTTTATTACGCAGCAGGGCAAACGGTTGAAGATGGTGATCGAAGACAATGGAAAAGGTTTCAGCGAAACCGTAGTACGCAAAGGCAATGGTTTGGGCAATATGAATAAGCGTGCACAGGAAATAAATGGGATGGCCAGGATAGATTCAGCAGAAGGGAAAGGAACAAGGATAGATGTATTGATAAAGCTGACCTGATCAAATCACATCAAAATGTTACTCGGGCCCTTGCATAAAAAGTTAAATTTGTGTTATGCAAGATAAAATCACGGTAGTTTATTACGAAGATAACAGCAGCCTGCGCGAAGGAATTGCTTTTTTGATACAGTCTGCCCCGGGCTTGCAATTGCTGGCCACTTTCAGCAATTGCGATACGGTAAGGACCGACATGGAAGAGCTGAAGCCCGACGTAGTGCTGATGGATATAGACCTGCCGGGCATCAATGGCATAGAAGCCGTGGGCATTGTAAAAGCGGCTTCGCCAAAAACGCAGGTAATGATGCTGACCGTGTTCGATAACGAAGAAAAAATATTCCAGGCCATCCGCAACGGCGCCAGCGGTTATCTCTTAAAAAATACTTCGCCCAATGAAATCATCGACTCCATATTCGATGTTTACCGCGGTGGCTCGCCCATGACGGCCAATGTTGCCAGGAAAGTATTGCAATATTTCCAGCATCAGCCCAAGACCCAAAAGACCGATTACAATTTGTCCGAAAGAGAACAGGAAATTTTGAAAGGATTGGTGAGCGGTTACAGCTACAAGCTCATCGCGAACGAATATTTCATCAGCATAGATACCGTACGCTCTCACATACGCCATATTTACGATAAGCTCCACGTAAATTCCAAAACCGAAGCGGTATTAAAAGCCATCAACGAAGGACTGGTGTAATCATTAATTCCCTCCATATACCCAGTTTGTGGTATGTACCTGCACTGTATATACCACAAAGCGGGTATACGTTTTAACGTCATTTAACATTGATTGTGTCTCTTTCACATATTCATGCTATTGAAATCGCATGCCCATCACATCATCTTTGTAATGCCATTTAAAACAAACCATCATTCATCTGTCGAGGGACAGAAAACCTACAGCCATGACACAACAATTAAATTTACTGCATGCCGAATGCAGGTCTTACGCTCAGAAGCTCACACAAAACAAGACCCTTGCCGACGACCTGGTACAGGAAGCTATGACGAGGTATTACACAGGTGATGTAAACGCCATCGGCAATAAGCATGGTTACATTAAAAAGACCATCCACAATCTTTTCATCAACAACATCCGCACCGAAAAAAGGCACCGCGTATTTACATCGCATACGCTGAAAACAACTGCCGTTTCCGCTTCACCCGCTTTCAGGTTCGAAACAGAAACCGAACTGGAACAATTGTTCAACCTGATAGCGTCGGTATTAACCCCGCATGAAAGAGCAGTATTCATCCTGAAGAAAGGATTTGAAAAAGAATATGAATGGATCGAGCGCATGTTCGGCATCAGCTACGACAACTGCCGGCAATTGCTGCACCGCGCAAAATCGAAGCTGCGCAGGAAAACAGACGCACCTGCGTGCACCGACGGAAAAGAATTGTACAACATGTTCCTGAAAGCATCGCGCAACGGGGGCATCAACGAACTGGTTTCTTATCTCAAGCAGGACATAGCAATCATGAATTGAGCACACCATCTCCTTAAACGAAAAACCAGGCCCCGTAAGGCCTATCACAGATTAGAGGATTACACAGATTTTGCATGTGGCGAACAACATCCACATGTGCCCGCTTCGGTTATTGATAAATGTTGCGGCGATCTGCGTAATCCTCTGATCGTTTTATAAATCTGTGCTTTCGTCTTTGAAAAAATCTGTGTTTTTCTCATTTCATTTACCGGTGATTTATTTAATTTTCAGCTCATGAAAATCCTGGTTACCGGCGCAAATGGTTTATTAGGCCAGCATCTTGTAAAGCAATTGCTCGACAAAGGATATACTGTTATTGCAACTTCACTGGGACGTTCACGCCTTTCGTTTCCTCAAAATGAACAATACACCTACCACGAGCTCGACGTTACGGATGGCCCCGTGGTCAACCGCCTGCTGAATAAACTTCGCCCCGAAGTGTTAATTCATGCGGCCGCCATGACGCAGGTAGACCAATGCGAAGAAGAGAAGATAACCTGCTGGAATATCAATGTAACAGCCACGCGTTTTTTGGTGGATGCCTGTAAAGAGATCGGCGCCCGCTTCATTTTTGTATCTACCGATTTTGTGTTCGACGGATTGCATGGCCCTTATTCAGAAGCATCGGAACCCAATCCCGTAAACTACTACGGCAGCTCGAAATGGGGTGCCGAAAAAGCTGTGGAGGAATCGGGCCTGCAATGGGCCATCGTAAGGACGGTGCTGGTTACGGGCAATCCCCTGTCTGGCACCCGGCACAACATCATAACATGGGTAAAGGAAAAATTGGAGAAAGGGGAGAAGATAAGAGTAGTGGACGACCAATACCGCACGCCCACTTTTGTTGAAGACCTTGCGGCGGGCATCATCCTGGTGCTGGAGAAAAATGCGCAAGGCCTATTCCATATCTCCGGAAAAGATTCGCTTACACCTTACGCCATTGCAGTTGAAACCGCCCGGTTGCTGAAATTGGACGAGCGATTGATAGAAAAGGCCGATTCCGCCAGCCTGGGCCAACCCGCCGTTCGCCCCGCACGTACAGGATTTATAATCGGTAAGGCGGAGAAAGAACTTGGATACAAACCGCATTCTTTCAGGGAAAGCCTGGAGAAAATGTTCGCATCCCGGTAGTATTCTCGGGTCAATTTCTTAACTTTAGCTACATACCACTAAACATGAGAAAACAATTATTGATATTCGCATTCCTTGCAGCGGCCTCATTACATCTTTGCGCGCAATCACCGGTGATACAAATGCAAAATGCAAGTATTCCCAAGTCAGCATACCAGCATCCCCTTACTATTTTCGGTCCCAATAATCCCGACATGAGCTTTGTGGGCACTGCCGATATACAGGACCAGTTCCTTTCACGCACGTGGACGCCGGGAAATGTAAAATTCAAGAATGGCCAGCAAGCCAACGGCCTTTTGCTGTTGTTCGACGTGCATGGCAATAAACTGTACTTCATGCAGGAAGACCAGGCTATGGAATTCATTCATCCCATAGAGGAGTTCGTGATCGGCCTTATCATAAGAAAAGATACACTGGGGATGCTCTACCGCTCTTCCTATCCAGCGGTAAATATGAATACCACCGAAACTTTTTATGAAGTGCTGGTAGATGGCAATATCCAATTACTGCGGTGCAGGGCTAAGAATGTAGGTATGTACAAAGACGAAACTCAGCCCGAACAAAAACGCTTCACCGAAAAAGAGCAATTATATATTTATACCGATGGAAAAATGGTGAAGATCAAAAAAGATAAAGATGATATCCTCGCCGCATTACCCCACCTGGCAAAAAAGATCGACCGCATCGTAGATGAGGAAAGATTGAAGCTCAAGCACGAAGAAGGCATTCGCAAACTGGTGGCGGCGTTGAACAGGTAACTCTAGTTCATCATCAGCACGTTCACGCTTCGCTGTAAAATATTGAACGCGATCTCGGACATCAGGTTCTCTTTGTCGAGCGTTGGATTGACCTCTGTAATTTCAAAACAACACACCTTGCGGTTTTGCATGAACTTACTGATCAGGTCTTCGGCCTCCCTTTCGCGCAGCCCATTACCCACCGGCGTGCCCGTTCCTTTGGAAATAGAAGAATCCAGGCTGTCCACATCGAAGCTGATATAAATATCGGTGCAGTCTGCCAGGTAGCGGGTCACGCTTCGCACGATGTTCTCGGGACCTTTGCGGCGCACTTCGCCGGTAGAGATCACCTTCATATCGTATTTATCTATCAGGAATTTTTCTTCTTTTTCAAAATCGCGCAGCGAAATAAATACAACGTCTTCGGGCAGCACCTTGGGCGCGATCTTGCCCATTTGTTTCAATTGATTCCAGTAACGGGCGGTCTCGTCATCCAGTTGGTGCACGGCGCATTCGGCATTGTCCTCGTTAATGGCTGCGGCCAGAGGCATACCGTGCATATTGCCTGAAGGAGTGGTATAAGGCGTGTGGAGGTCGGCATGCGCATCTATCCAAATAACACCCAGCCTGCTCTTGGGCCTGGCCGCCTTAATGCCGCAAATAGTGGCTCCGGCAATGCTGTGATCGCCGCTGATGACTACAGGGAAGAAATTATTTTTCAACGAATCATTCACCGCCTTGCTTACCCGCTCGTACATGGTAATAATTCCTTTTACACGCTTGGCATAAGGCGATTCGATGGGTTCGTACAGCAATTTGTTTTCGGACGGTACTTTTTCAGAAGGAAAGTGGATAAAAAAATTGCTCATGAAATCGAGGGCTGCAATTTTAATAGCGTCAATTCCAAGGCTGGCGCCCCTGGTGCCTGCTCCAATTTCAGATGGTACTTCTATAAGCTTAATATTTTTCATGCAATCGATATTCGTCAAAAAAAGGCTGGCCGTGTGGTCCGGGTTACAAATGCGCGGGACCTTAATCCGGGATGTAGAAATTAACGGGCAGCAGTTGCCATGCAAAGGATGCAACCGGCAGGTATGGTTGATTATTTACCATAAGAAGCTCAAATTTACGGCTTTAAGTCCACAGCGGCAAGTGCGGTGCGCAAGGAATGGTGGATAATAACAGGAGATCAACACTTTGTAAACTAACATCTGTTAGTGTATATTTGCGCCACGAAAAAAACCCAAATGCAATTTCAACTGAGCGAAGAACACAAGATGATACGTCAGGCCGCCCGCGATTTTGCGCAGAATGAGTGCCTGGCCGGTGTTATAGAACGCGATGAGCAGCAGAAGTTTCCCAAAGAACTGATCCTGAAGCTGGCCGACCTCGGATTTATGGGAATGATGGTTGAGCCACAATACGGCGGGGCTGGCATGGACACCATCAGCTACGTACTGGCCATGGAAGAAATATCGAAGGTAGATGCCAGCGTTAGTGTGTGCATGAGCGTGAATAACAGCCTGGTAAACTGGGGTTTGGCTGCCTACGGAACAGAAGAGCAAAAACAAAAATACCTCACGCCGCTGGCCCAGGGCCGCAAAGATGGTGAACTATATATAGGCGCTTTCTTGCTCAGCGAGCCCGAAGCGGGCAGCGATGCTACTTCTCAACGCACCACTGCCGAAGATAAAGGCGATCACTACCTGGTGAACGGAACTAAAAACTGGATCACAAATGGAAACTCGGCTTCGGTATACCTTGTGATGGCGCAAACCGATGCTTCCAAAGGAAGCAAGGGTATCAATACATTAATAGTGGAAAAGAACTGGCCGGGTGTGACCGTGGGTGCCAAAGAAAACAAGCTGGGCATCCGCGGCAGCGATACGCACAGCATCATGTTCCAGGACGTAAAAGTGCCCAAGGAAAACCGCATCGGGCCAGATGGTTTCGGGTTTAAATACGCTATGAGGACATTGGCCGGGGGCCGTATCGGTATTGCAGCGCAGGCTTTGGGCATTGCGAGTGGCGCGTACGAGCTTTCGCTGAAGTATTCAAAAGAAAGAAAGGCATTTGGCAAAGAAATAGCACAGCACCAGGCCATACAATTCAAGTTGGCCGACATGGCCACGAGAATAGAAGCTTCGAGACTACTTTGCCTGAAAGCCGCCTGGGAAAAAGACAATGGCCTCGATTATACCCTTAGCAGCTCCATGGCCAAGGTATACGCATCTGAAACCGCCATGTGGGCAACCGTAGAAGCAGTGCAGATCCACGGCGGATATGGATACGTAAAGGAATACCATGTGGAGCGCATGATGCGCGACGCAAAGATCACCCAGATCTACGAAGGCACCAGCGAAGTGCAAAGGATAGTTATCAGCCGGAGCATACTCAGGTAAAATGTTACGCTGTATTGCATAGCTTTGCGTCCTTTAAAGGAACAAGCGCATGCCGGTTAACAAGCAAGCATACAAGCAGATATCCACCGCACTGGACCTGAAGAAAGTAAAGCTGGTAGCCGTTTCCAAAACAAAGCCGGTAGCCGAGATATTCGAGCTGTACAACCTGGGCCAGCGCGATTTTGGTGAGAACTATGTGCAGGAACTGGCCGAAAAACGCCTGCTGCTCCCGCACGACATCCGTTGGCATTTTATCGGCCACCTTCAAACAAACAAAGTAAGATACATCGCCCCTTTTGTTCACCTGATACATGGAGTGGATAGCTTTAAGCTGTTGGTGGAGATCAATAAGCAAGGGATGAAAAACCATCGGATCATCGAATGTTTATTGCAGGTGCACATTGCGCAGGAAGAAACCAAGTTCGGCCTGAACGAAGCGGAATTGGACGAATTGATCGATGACCTGCAAAAATTGGACGGTACCGATCAGCTGCATTTTGTGAAGATCACCGGGCTGATGGGCATGGCTTCTTTTACCACAGAGGAGAAGAAAATACGCCGCGAGTTCAAATACCTGGCATCCCTATACGATAAATACTCGAACCTGAACACTACCAACCTTCAATTCAAAACTCTCTCCATGGGCATGAGCGCCGATTATAAGATCGCTATCGAAGAAGGAAGCAACCTGGTGCGCATCGGCAGCCTTATTTTCGGCGAGCGCTGATATATTTAATCTCATGAAGGATAGTTGGGAATGTTTTTGCCAAGAACGATGTTTCTTTCGCCTACCAGCAAGCCATTTTTGTTTTGAAGCCTGATAATGCCGCTGCCGCCGCGCTGCTGCAATTGTTTTCTTTCGCCGGGCTTCAGGTGCGGATCGTCATCGAATACAAATTCATCGATCCAGTATTCATTTTTGCCTGGCTCTTTGATGGTGGGATGAATGTGTTGCGGCGCTTCGCTGTTGGGATAAGACGCGGGACGCAGCGTGTAAAATTTGTATTCTCCCTTTTCATTGGTCTTTACCCATCCGCGTATATACCCATGCCTGAGACCCCAGCCTTTTTCATTGCCTTTACGGCTGTAATTGCCATGCTGGTCGGTGTGGTAAATGTACAGCACCACATCTTTTGCCGGGGTTTTGCCGTCGGCCTTATAAATTATGCCGCTGATGACCATTTTGGGGCCGGGCTCATTAAAATCGGGCAGCGTGTCTATCCACGATAGTTTATTGAAAGGAATGGGGCTTTCATGAATAGCCTCGCATCCTTCGCAGGCGCCGCCGACCTTTGTTTGCGCACAACTGCTGTTGCTGATTAATATTACGAGGAACGGGATCAATAATAACTGTTTCATATTATGTAGTTTAATGTTAACGTCCATTGGTGAACCTTGGATTTACAAAATTGTTGAACTTGGAACCGAAGCGGTAATTGAGACGGATGCCCGTAGAATAATTAAAGCTGGTGGACAATGCTTTCAGCCGCAACAACACCTCTTCTGAAGATGCGCCGCCCTTTGCGAGGTTCAACTGGTCATTGATAAGGCTGGCATCGCCATAAAACCCAAGCGACAAACCTTTGAAAAGCCTTAGCTCTACGTTTGCATGAAAAGACAGATTGTTTTTTGAAATGTCATGCAGGTAATTGTACCAGGCAATGAACGAACTAACGCTGCCCCAGGGTTGCCGGAACGAAGCATACACGCCCAGCTCATTCGAAAAAAGCACCTGCGAATGCTTTCCATAAATGGTTTCCTCGAGATAATTTCTTTTTTCTGCTTCCACCATATAACGTACCACCAGGAACTTGCTGCTGGATGCTCTGTACGGGTAGATATTGTATTCAATGCCTGTTTCAAAACTTAGCCCTGATCGGATATTGTCGTAAGTGCTTTTATAAAAATTGAATTCATATCCTGCAGACCAGCGAGGGTTAAGGCTTTTGATAAAGCTATGGTTTGCTTCCAGATATTCGTTGGTTGTTTTAAGGGTCGATTTTCCATTCACGTCGTCGAATGAATACGTGTTCCTGGCAGTGCTGTTGTACAAGCTGAAATCGACCTTGGATTTATCGGTGGTGCGGGATGCCGAGAAATTGCCGCGGAGATAAGTTTCGCGGTAGTTTTTATCACCGCTGAGATTAAGACCGCCTCCCATGGTAATTACCCAGTAGTTCCATTTGTCTTTTTCAACCGCTACCGTAGTGCCCGTTGGAGCCTGAAAGCTGACCGTTACCTGTTCCAATTGGCCAGACCTGGCCAGGAAGGGGATGAGGGCCAGCTTAATGCGGTTGGCCATAGTGGTCCGTACATCGTTCTCCGTTTGCGCAGGCTCGGTAAAAAATGAAATGGTATCGGTCAGGTTGCTGAAGCGCTGCAGCCCGATGAGTTGTAACTGGTATTGCTGTCCACCATTACCTGCAGACTGAGTGGTAACCAGTATATGAACGTCGGCAGACTGGCGGTCGCGCACGAAATTGGCCACGGATAGCTGCTGGCGCAGGTAATCCAGGTCGCATTCCACCTGTTGGCAGTCTATATACAGTGTAAGCCTGCCTGGCGCGGTTTGTGCCGAAACCTGCATGCTTACGAGGATTGCTATGATCGATAAAAATTTTTTCATGGTGCGAAGTTTAAAGTGTGACGTGCGATGTTGCTGCAAGTTGGGCCCATTAGCATCCTTTTAAAAACTATTTACATGTGGGGGCGTGGTTTCTTGATGAAGCGTGCGAAACCCGGCCATGCCTGCATTTCGTCACGCCAAACAGGCGAAAGATGTAACAGAATTTACCATTAGTATTTCTTACATTTATTTTGACATTATGCCACAACGAAGTGTCATAGAGCAATTCAAATTATATCACCTGCTGTTCTGGGCCATTTTTTTTGCAGGCTGGTACTTCCTGCGTTATCAGGATTACTCCTCGCAATGGCTGGCGCTCAAGATCACCGCCGTTAAAGTGTTCGACCTGGCGCTAATGGTGTACATCACCAACCTGCTGCTGATACCGCAACTGCTGTATAAGAAAAAGTACGCGCTGTTTACCGTCATTTACGTATCGATGATCTTTGTATCGAGCATAACCAAGATCACGGTGATCAGCTATATACTTAACATCCGCGATTTTTCTGTCTGGGATAATTTCAAAACGCGGTTTTACGATAATATCATCCCGCACTACCTGCTGGTAAGTACGGGCGCCGCGCTAAAATTATTAATGGATTATGCAAGGGCGCAAAAGCGGCTTGCCGAGATCACCAAAGAGCGGGCGGAGGCTGAGCTGAAGTTCCTGAAATCGCAGATCAACCCGCACTTTCTTTTTAATTCGCTCAACTCGGTATATTTCCTGATTGATAAATCGAACCGGGAGGCGCGGGAAGCGCTGCATAAATTCTCGGAAATGCTGAGGTATCAATTGTATGAATGCGGAGGTGAAAAGATCGGCATCGAAAAAGAATTGATGTACCTGCAGGATTATGTAGACCTGCAGCGGTTGCGGAAAGACGATCAATACCGTGTCAACTATTCCTGCGCCAACGATGTGAAGGGCTTTTCGATCGAGCCTTTGCTGCTGATACCCTTCGTGGAGAACAGCTTCAAGCATATATCGCATTTCGGAAGCGGAAAGATCAACCAGGTAGACATAGACGTTAGCCGCTCCAATGGTGAGTTCTTTTTTTCGGTTGCCAATACGGTAGACCGCAGCAGCAAGAGCAGTACTGAACCTGTTGGTGGCATCGGGCTGCAGAATGTAAAACGCCGGTTGGAGTTGTTATACCCCGATAAACATACGCTGGATATACAGGAAGAAGATGGATGGTTTAAAGTAAGCCTGACACTGAAATTGTAAGTAGTGCGTGGTGAGTTGTGAGTTGTCAACGCCTTGATTTTGTTATCACCACTCACTATTCACCAAATACATTGACAATGATTCTCAATTGCATCATAATCGACGACGAGCCGTTGGCCCGCAAGGGACTGAAGGAGTACATTGCAGACGTTGATTTCCTGAACCTGGTGGGTGAGTTCGATAACCCGCTCAAGGCAACGCAGGCACTGACCACCCAGCAGGTACATTTGCTATTCCTTGACATTCACATGCCCAAAATATCAGGCATTGATTTTCTAAAAACGCTGCAACACCCACCGCTTGTGGTTCTTACCACTGCCTTTCCGCAATATGCGTTGGAAGGCTTTGATTTAAGCGTACTGGATTATTTGCTTAAGCCTATTTCGTTCGACCGTTTTTTTAAAGCGGTCTTAAAGGCCCGGGACCATCACCAATCGCGGCATGCCGCGCCGCATGCGGTGCAGGAAGCCCCTAAGGACGATTATATTTTTATCAAGGCCGATAATAAGCTGGTGAAGCTTGCTTACAATGAAATTGTGTTCGTGGAGGCCTTGCAGAATTACGTTGCCATTCACACGCATGATAAAAAGCATATTACCTATCTCACCTTCAAAAGCATAGAGGAAAGTTTGCCTGCCGAGCAGTTCATCAAAGTCCATAAATCTTACCTGGTTGCAGTGTCCAAGATCGGCAGCATAGAAGGCAATGAGATCATTGCAGATGGCCACCATATTCCCATCAGCCGGAACCTGAAGGAGGAGGTGATGGAAAAATTGCTGAAGGGCAGGTTCCTGAAGCGATAGGGTAGGTATTAACGTGGTATGGGATTTGACTATATAAAGCCATAAGTATGCACTCTATGAAGTTTCTTTTTCATTCAGTTATTACCGAAGAAGGTCACGCAACGTATTACAATATTTACCGGGTAGACGATTCCCGCTACTTCGCAGAATGCCATCATTTTAACCGCGAAAGAAATTGCGACGGCGATTTTGAATTGCAAAAGGACGGCGACGAATGGAAGCCCTCGACCCCGCAGCACCAGGACGCGGCGCAGCAACTAGGAGAGGAGATCGAGCGGTTCACTACAGTCTAAAACCCTTCTATCATATTGCCGCTGAATTAGTTCAGCTCACTTCCCCACAATGTGATTGGCATGAAATGTGGAAAATCTCCGGTAAAACTACAATTATGCGAATCATACCAACTAAGGTACATGGCTACCTCGACTATGCCATGGGATTATTACTGATAGTGGCCCCCTGGCTGTTTGATTTTGCCCGTAACGGGGCGGAAACATGGGTGCCGGTCATTCTCGGCGTGAGCGCCATAGTGTATAGCCTGCTAACGGACTATGAGCTGGGTGTAAGCCCGCAATTGTCTATGCGCACGCACCTCGGAATAGACCTGTTCTCCGGCATTTTGCTGGCAGCGTCGCCCTGGCTGTTTGGGTTTGCAGACTATGTTTATCTGCCGCACCTGGTACTGGGTATTGCGGAAATAGGTGCATCGCTGATGACCGAAACCAAGCCTAAGACCGGTGCGCGTCGGTCGGCCCGGGCAGGTACAGGCGCAAGAGCGGCCCATGGATAAGTAAATCGTTTTTAAGTCGTAAAAGCTTATCTGCACTTGTTGGTGCAGGTAAGCTTTTTTATTTACACGGCCGGGGCTGGCATAATTTATTCAGCAATATTTCAAAAACCAGCATATGCGCATCCTTCACCCTAAGCTGCACGCCGTCCTTGATTATTTTATTGCTTTATTATCAATCTTATCGCCGGTGTTGTTCAATTTTGGGACAGGTCAAAGAGAAACATTGGCTTCGCTTTGTTTCGGGCTGTTGATCATTCTCTACAGTTTTTTCACAGATTATCTGCTTGGATTAGCCAAACAAATCTCGCTCGATCTGCATTTGCGTATGGACCAATTTCTCGGCGCGCTGATGATGGCTTCTCCCTGGCTGTTCAATTTCGATGAAGCCATATACCTCCCGCATATATTGCTGGGACTGTCATTGTTCGTAAGCGCCATGCTCACCGGTAATGATATTATTTTATTGGTGCAGTCGATTAAACAACGGCCCTGGGAAAAATGGTTCAGGATGCCATCCGAGCAATAAACTTCGGTTAAAGGTTGTAGTTATTCCCAAATTTGGAATTCCATACCAAATTGTTCTTCTCGCCGTTATTATAAGTGCATATCGTATCAAATCCAATTCATTATGAAAAAAATTTTTTACCTGATCGCACTTACGGCATTTATGGCAGGCTGCGGCGGCTCTGCTGCTGTTAGCAACGGTGATAAAGTAGACCTGGATAAATTTTCTTTCACTGCTTCTTACCGTGATCTTCCAAGAAATGCGCTGGATACTTCGTACCATACCTATAGCGTGCAAATCGACTATGGATATCTGACCCGCCTGTCGCTTAAACGCGGTGAGCTGGAAAACCAGGTGCGGCTCGAAGGTTGGAGGCGGCTGCCTTATGGCGCGCATGTGCAGGTAAAAATAAAATTCGAAGACCTGATCATCCAAAGCTCGGACGTGAGAGAAAAAGAAGAAGTTATTAAAGACAAGGATGGAAAGGAAACCGGAAAGCGGAAATATTATGTGGTAGAAGTGGGATACACATTCGGCGCGCAGGCTAAGATCACCGATTATAAAGGCGCATTTATCGATGAAATACAACTTGCCAGCCGCGACCAGCGCCGCACACATTACAGTGATAATTTTTCTTCGGCTGCCGAAGCCAATGTATATTCAAAAATAGGGCTGGTAATGCTTCAGCCGCAACTCACCAGGCAATCGATGAACGGTGTGTTGGAAAATCTAAGCAATAATCTCACGGTAAATTACGGCTATCCCGAACGTACCGTGAACGACTTCTTCTGGATCGTCAACTCCCGCAAACATCCTGAATACGAAAATCACCGCCGTGCATGGCTGAACTTTCGCCAGGCCATTGCCATGATGAGCCCCGACGAGCCGTTGGACGAAGTAAAGAAGGCCATGCAACCCGTGATAGAGTATTATAATAAGGTAAAAAAGATGTATGCATCGGACTCTAAGGGTGATAAGAAAATGCGCTATGCCAGCTATTACAATCTCGCCAAAATATATTGGTACCTCGATGATCCCGATGCAGGGATGAAGGAAGCTACCGAGCTTATCATCAATGGATACGATGCCAAAGACGGCAACGGACTGGAAGCCGGGGCTTCTAACCTTAAAATGCTGATGCGGCAAGCCAAGCGCGATTCAAGGCATTTCCGCATACAAATAGAAGCGTACCAGGGACCTGATATGGCAGCGGGTCAATAAACTATTTGCTGCGCGATATTCGTAAATTGAATATCAAACCGTGGCAGCATGAAAAATCTTTTCAGGGTAGTTGCTTTCTTTACCGCCATTACGTTGGTGCACGCCGGGCTGTATGCCCAGTCTAAACCAGATAGCCTGTTCCCGGTACGAGGCTTTTGCATTGCTGCGCCCTCGCCGGCAGTACTGGATTCGTTCATCACTTTCATTCACCAGGAACTGGCGCCGCGTAAAGTAAATACCCTGATACTCCGGGTCGATTTCGGCTATCAATACAAAAGCCATCCTGAGCTGGTAGACAACAACGCACTTTCCGAGGCCGAGGTAAAAAAGATTGTTGCCGCGTGCAAGCAACATGGCATCGGCATTGTTCCGCAGGTAAATTTATTGGGCCATCAGTCGTGGGCCAGCCAGCCAGGCAAGTTGCTGCAGGTGTACCCGCAGTTCGATGAAACGCCGCACGTAAAAATGCCCGAAAAATATGTATGGCCCAATGCGGACGGATTGTATTGCAAAAGCTATTGTCCTTTGCATCCCGATGTGCATAAAATCGTGTTCGGTATCGTTGACGAGATTTGCAATGTGTTCGAAGCCCGGGCATTTCATGCGGGCATGGATGAAGTGTTTTATATAGGAGATGATAAATGCCCCCGTTGTTCCGGCCGCGACAAGGCCGAGCTGTTTGCGGGAGAAGTAAGGACCATCCGTGACCACCTTGCGAAATCGGGGCGAACGCTTTGGATCTGGGGCGATAGGTTGCTCGATGGAAAAACTACCGGTCTTGGCATGTGGGAAGGCAGCTTCAACAATACGCATCGTGCCATTGACCTGATCCCAAAAGACGTGCTGATCTGCGACTGGCACTATGAACGCGCCGATAAAACCGCAGTGTATTTTGCCATGAAGGGTTTTAACGTGGTTACCTGTCCCTGGCGCAACCCCGCAATGGCGGTAGAACAGGTAAACGATATGGTATCCTTTCGCAAAAGCGCCACTGCCACTACGCGTAACCGTTACCAGGGAATGGTGCAAACCGTTTGGTCCGGAGTAGGCGCTTTCCTGGCCGGGTATTATGGTAAGTCTGCTACGCAAATGGCGAATAGCAATAGCAACAATAATCCCAATAACACTCCCTGGAATTGCTTTAAGGCGATGTATGATGAGATGAAGAAGTATTATTGATTATTAATTATTAATTATTGTGCTACAGTCTGCTTAAGACTAGGTGAATAACCAATAATCAATAATTAATAATCAATAATTACTTACCCGTAACCGCGGTAAGTTTTTTGATGTAAATTATGCTATGAAAAGTAAAGCTCACATCAAGGGTCACCCGCTGCACCCGATACTCGTAAGTTTTCCCATTGCGTTCCTTACCGGCACCTTCCTCTTCGATCTGGCCGCGTTCATCTTTGGCCGGGGCGATTTCTGGTATATCGCTTATTACCTGGAGATTGCCGGAGTTGGCTTTGCTCTGCTGGCCGCCGTGCCGGGCATTATAGATTATATTTTTACCGTTCCGCCTAAGAGCACAGGAAAGAAGCGTGCGGCTAGGCATGGACTTACCAATACCACCATGGTGTTGATTTTTTTGGGCACGTGGCTGTACCGGAGAGAGCCCGGCCAGGAACCGTACATTATACTGGCGGCAGAGTTCGTGGGGGTGGTATTATTATCGATAGCGGGCTGGATGGGCGGCACTCTGGTTTACCGCAACCAGATAGGAGTGGACCCGCGGTACGCCGATGCGGGTAAATGGAAAGAGATATCGCTGGGTCAGCAAACCGGGAGACTGGAAGTGGCCGCCGCGGATGAGTTGCAATTGAACCAGATGAAGCTGGTAAGGCTGGCCGACAAACGCATTGTATTGGGAAGGACGGAGATGGGTTATTGCGCTTTTGACGATCACTGTACGCACAGGGGCGGATCGCTGGCCGGCGGCTCCATGATTTGTGGAACGGTGCAATGCCCCTGGCATGGAAGCCAGTTCGATGTGAATACCGGAAATGTAAAGGCCGGCCCGGCAAAACAAGGTATCGGCACTTACAAAGTGGAAGAGGCCGGAGGACGGGTGTATTTAATTATTGACTAATGATTATTAATTATAATCAATGTCCGCTGTGGTTTGCAAATCAATTGGTAATGTAAGTTGATCGTGCAATAATCAATAAATAATGATCAGTAATGAAACCCCGGCCCGCTAATTGAGGTAACTTCATATCAACGTTTCACCATCGAAAAATTTATATTTATGAGTACTGCAGCAATGACCACCACCAAATGGACTGTCGACCCGGCGCACAGCGAGGTGCAATTCAAGGTAAAGCACCTGATGATTACCACGGTTACCGGTTATTTCAGAAAGTTTAACCTGGAAGTACAAACAGAAGACGAGAACGATTTTACAACGGCTAATAAGATCCACTTTTCGGCCGACCTCCACTCAATCGATACCAACAATTCGCAGCGTGACACGCACCTGCGTTCATCAGATTTCTTCGACGCAGAAAATCATCCCGAGATCGTATTCGAAGGAAAGCATTTTGAAAAGGATGGCGATGCGTACAAACTTCATGGCGATCTGACCATACGCGGTACCACCAAGCCGGTAGAACTGGAAGTGGAATATGCCGGCATTGTGGTAGACCCGTACGGCAATACCAAGGCCGGGTTTACCGTGGATGGAAAAATCAAAAGAAAAGATTACGGGCTCACTTGGGATGCTGTTACCGAAGCGGGGCAGATTGTGGTGAGCAACGATATCCGCGTCCACTGCGAAATACAATTGATCAAACAGGCCTAGGACAATTAAGCAGCAGTTAAAAATTTTGGAAAAATAAACCAATCGGTTTATTTTCGCTGGGTGTTATCAAAAGCCGATAAGACCAAGCAATTGATCATTGAAAGGTCAGCGCCCCTTTTCAACAAGAAGGGGTATGCCGGTACGTCGATGAACGATATCATGGCCGCCACCGGCCTGACCAAAGGCGGGCTGTACGGCAATTTCGACAGTAAGGACGAAATCGCTGCCCTTGCATTCGAGTACTCTTATAACAAACTGAAGACAGAACTGGTCTTTAAGATCAAGCAGCACCGCACCTGCCTGGAAAAACTATTTGCCATCCTGAACTTTTATCACAATTATACTATCCGCCCTACGCTGGATGGAGGTTGTCCATTGCTGAACACCGCGGTGGATTCGGACGATGCCTATCCTTTCCTTAAGAAAAGAGCCAAGCAAGCATTGAACGATATGCTCGGTGGCCTGCAGCATATATTGCAAAATGGCATCGACCATAAGGAATTAAGATCTTCGGTGGATGCGCGCAGGGAAGCGGAAATTATTTTCGCGCAAATAGAAGGAGGCATTATGATGGCCAAGGTATCCGACGATATCAAATTACTGAACCGTGTGCTGGAAAACCTGAAGCAGTATATCAACACACAATTAAAAGCGTAATTTTTTTTCTCATAAAAAAGACCGATTGGTTTTATATGTTATTCTTTAAACTCTTTTTTTCCTTAAATCTCTTATTTATGCTCTTAGAAACTTCTTACACCATCCGCTTCAATGACTGCGACCCTTTCGGCCACCTGAACAACTCCAGGTATATCGATTACATGCTGAATGCGCGGGAAGACCACCTGAAGCAATTTCACCAACTGAGCCTGGACACATTTTACAAGCAGGGCTTTGGCTGGGTGGTTACCGGGCATGAGATCTTTTTCCTTCGGCCCGCGAACTATAACGAGACGGTGGTGATCCAGTCTGATTTGCTGGAGGTAGACGATCCGCATTTATTAGTAGAGATGCGGATGCTGGACGAGACAAGGACGACACTTAAAGCAATCCTTTGGACCAGGTTCGCCAGCGTGAACATCAAAACAGGCAGAAAGGAAAATCATACAGAAGAATTCCTTCACACATTGAAAGGATTATTGGCTACGGGGATAAACCCCGGGCCTGGCTTAAAGGCAAGGGTGCAGGAACTCGCTATGACAAAAAAGGCCGCAGCAATAGGATTGTAGATCGATCTAAAAATTTGCTTTCATCCACTTGTACAATTTATCGCCGCTCCAGTCTCCCGGCACTATCATGCGGCGGATGGTGTACAAAGGCGCCAGGCTGTCGCGTTTGGATGCAAGCTGGAATGCAGCCTTATAATTTCTTTTCTGCAACTCCGGAATGGCTTCGGGTTTCCATTCGCCGAATGGATATGCAAAGTAATCGACCGGCTTGCCGGTAATGGCTTCCAGTTTTTGTTTTGTCTTCAGCATTTGCTTATCCCAATCCTCGCCTTCGTATTTTTTTACATTGTGATGGTCGTAAGTGTGAGAGGCTATTGTGTGCCCTGCATCGGCCAATGATTTTATTTGATCTTTACTCATATATCCCGGCCTCCCGATGGAAACGGTCATGATAAAGAACACGCCTTTAAAGCCGTATTTGCCCAATTCGGCGGCGCCCGCGGTATATTGTTCTTCCGAGGTGTCGTCGAAAGTGATCATCACCGGTTTTGCAGGAAGGGGTTGTCCATACGCCAGGTAGGCATAATAATCATCCGGCGTAATGGTATGATAACCGCTGTCGGCCAGCATTTTTATTTGCGCTTTAAAGGCTGGTACCGGAACGATATAGGTGCGTGTGCTGGCGCTTTCGGTGGGTTTGTATTCACGCAGCCGATGGTAGCAAAGCACAGGCACTTGCGGCCGTGCCAGTATAGTGGCTGCATCCGCAATGGATGCGGGTTTGGTTTCATGTGCCTCGGGTACAATGGAAACGCCTGCGGCCGAAGCGAGCAATTTTTTCTCTGGTGATTGCTGGCACGAAAAGAGGGTGGTGAGCGCTGTGACAAGGGCTATAATCCTGGTTCTCATAGGTGAGTCTAAAACGTGTAAACAGTGGTGAATATTATACCAGGTCGGTCTTCTCACCAAGCCTGGCAGATTCGCTTTCGTCTAAATCATCATTGGGACCAGACAGTCCCATGTCAGGATCTTCTTCTATGTCTTTTGAAGCTTCCTTATAGGCTGCGGCCACATTTTCGTTTTCGCGCTCTATCTCCTGGTTTTGCTGCGGGCGGTCGGTGCCTTCCTGGCGGCTCGCGCCGGGTGTTTTGTTTTTGTTAGGATCCAGCATATACAATGTTTGTGTAATAAGGATAAAAATTTTATGCCAGTTTGGGAACGCAAAATGTAAGTACATTTATAACCATCGAAATTTCAGCATGGAAAAACATCATAACCACCAGGAAGATACCGGGACCGGCCTTGGCCGGCGGGAATTTTTAAAGAACAGCGCCATCGCGGCAGCAGGATTCATGATCGTTCCCAGGCATGTATTGGGGAGAGGATACATTCCCCCGAGCGATAAGCTGAACATAGCAGGTATAGGAGTGGGTGGAAAAGGCGAAGCCAACCTGCCCCTGGCCTGGAACAATGGTTCGGATAATATCGTGGCGCTGTGCGATGTGGACGACCGCATGGCAGTGAATGCGCGCAAGCGTTGGCCGCAGGCTCCGTATTACCGCGATTACCGCACACTGCTGGAAAAAGAAGCAAAGAACATCGATGCCGTGATTGTTACCACGCCCGACCACATGCACGCGCCTGTTGCGCTTGCTGCCATGCAAATGGGCAAGCATGTGTACTGCGAAAAGCCTTTGACGCATGATATTTATGAAGCGAGGATACTGACGCGCGCCGCCGAAAAATACAAAGTGGTTACACAAATGGGCAACCAGGGAAGCAGCGGCAACGATACACGCGTAGTGGAAACCTGGATACAGGAAGGCGTAATTGGGGATGTACATACGGTACATGTATGGACCAATCGCCCCGTATGGCCGCAAGGCATTCCAACACCCACAGGAAAGTTCGATATACCGAAGGAAGTGGATTGGGACCTTTGGCTGGGTACTGCGCCGGCGCGTGATTTCAATCCCATTTATATTCCCGCCAATTGGAGAGGATGGGTCGATTTTGGAACCGGATCGTTGGGCGACATGGGCTGTCATTTTATCGACGTACCCTACCGCGCATTGAAGCTGCGCTATCCTATTTCGGTGGAGTGCAGTGTAGGCGCGGTGTGGAAAGGCTTTTTCCAGGAAGCGGTTTACACCGATAGTTATCCTCCTTCGTCCAAAACACATATACAATTTCCTGCACGTGGAAGCATGCCGCCCGTGGAATTGATCTGGTACGATGGCGGCATTAAGCCAAAAAGGCCCAACGAACTATTGCCCGATGAGCCGATGGCCGAATGGGATGGAGGAATGATCTTCGAGGGCACGAAGGGTAAATTGATGGCGGGATTGTTCGGCCGAAATCCGCGTTTGCTGCCCACCACCAGAATGAAAGATGTAACATTGCCCGCGTCTAAATACCCTTTTGTCGAAGGCGGTTCAGACGCGCACCAGCAGCAATGGGTGAAGGCTTGTAAGCAAGGATATGGCACTTATACCAGTTCTTCTTTCGATAAGGCGGGACCACTGACCGAAACAGTGCTGATGGGCAATCTTGCGGTGCTGAGTTATAATTATGGCGAGAAGGATGCAAAGGGCAACACAAGTTATCCCGGCCGCAAACGCCTGTTGTGGGATGGAGAGAATATGAAGGTCACCAATTTTGAACCTGCAAACCGCTTCGTGAAGCGCGAGTACCGCGGTAATTATAAATTGGAATTATAATTCGTTGCATGATCCGTTATGCACAATTGACCATACCGGTTCACCTATCCGCTGTTCAGGCAGAAGTAATCGCTTTGTCTGAGCCGTGGAACCCGCATTTCAACACAAAACATTACGAAGGCGAGTGGACAGTATTGCCGTTGCGTGTACCGGGTGGAGATGGCAACCGTATTATTCCCGACAACATCGGTGACGAAGCGGTCCTGGATACGCCACAGATGGCCGCATGCCCATCCATTGCGCAATTGATCAGCACAATGCATTGCCCGATACTATCTGTGCGATTGTTGAAGTTGACGAGCGGCGCCATCATCAAGCCTCACCGCGATCACGAGCTTTCATTCGAGAACGGAGAGGCGCGGCTGCATTTTCCCGTAGTTACCAATGATGCCGTTGAATTTTATATCGAAGATGAATTGCTGCGCATGCGCGAAGGGGAGTGCTGGTACATCAACGCCAACCTGAAACACAGCGTTGCCAACAAAGGAAATTCAGACCGTATTCATTTGGTAGTGGATTGCAAAGTGAACGGCTGGCTGCAGGATGTGTTCAGCAATGCAAATAAAAATTATGTGCCTCAAAGCGCGCAGCGCGAGCAAACTTTACAGGTTATTCAGTCCTTGCGCATGCTCGGCACGGAAACAGGGGAGCGGCTGGCGAAGGAATTGGAAGATGGCTTATTGACCCAATGATCACATATGGTTTTGCAATTCACCGGTCTTTCTGGTGCGGGGAAAACTTCGATTGCAGAAAAGCTGCAACAGTTACTGAATTCACAAGGCCTTGCGGCCGAAGTGATCGATGGTGACAAGTACCGGCAGACCATTTGCAAAGGGCTCGGATTTTCCCGCGAAGACCGTTGTGAAAACATCCGTCGCCTCGGTGCCGTGGCCGCATCGTTCAGCAAGCACGGAATAATTGCGATCATTTCCGCCATCAATCCTTACGATGATGTGAGACAGGAATTAAAGCGGTTGTACAATGCACGCACCATCTGGATCGATTGTGATTTGCAGGTACTGATAGCCAGGGACACAAAAGGTTTATACAAACGGGCTTTGCTGCCTGAAGGGCATCCTGATAGAATTGATAATCTCACTGGAATTAATGATACATATGAGGCCCCGCACGACCCCGACCTTATTGTTTGTACCACACAGGAGCCGTTGGAGCGTTCGGTGGAAAAGGTGTATGAGTTTGTGATTATGTCACTATCCCGTTAGACGTTGTGTGGGGTCAACCGCGTATTAACTTGCAACCGCACTGCCTCTACTTGCTTATACAAGGCCATGGATTTTTCAAGGTACCCCGGCACTTCTTCAGGCGCCGCAGCTTCGGCAAACACCTGGTCGGGATATTTAGCATGATACCCGCAGCGTTCACGCATTTGCACATGTTCTTCTTCTGTCAGTGCAAGATCAGTGAAGCTTGCGATCTTTTCCATAACCTGTAGCATGCCTTCATTATAATTCACCAGTAAGGCATTTGAATCGTTTGTTATTATTTCCAGGAAAGTGCTTAGGTATTTTTCTATCACGACGGCCATATATGCATCGAGGTCGGTGACAGCCAATTTCTCAAAACCAAATACCGCCGGTTCAATCACCCCCGGCACCGCCTGCATTCCTCTCTTCTTGCGGTGGGAATGCATTACTTCACGCGGCTCGCGATATAATAAAACAAAAGGAACATCGGGATACAATGCCCTGATGGTTTTATAAAAGAATACATGCCAGCTATCTGTTTTGATGAACAGGCGTTCTTCATCGCCACTTCTTTTTTGACCATACAATCTTAATGCGGCTTGCAACACAGGCAATTGATCAAATGGAGGAAACCCCTGCTCTTTAAAGGGCGCCCGCAGCAGCTCATCGATAAAAGGAACTTCCGACAATACAATGTGCCGTGGGTTCATGCCCAACAGCTGAGAGACAAGCGTTGACCCGCAACGCGAAATATGAAAAATAAATGCCGACGGTTCAACAGCCGGCAGCGCTGCCGCCCACTCTTCCAGCATACTTATGTTGCTGGCCACATGCGGCCTTAAGCCGGTATTGCTCCTGCACCTGATAATGGTGTCGTCGAAAAAAGGTTCACTGAAGGGCTTGTCACCCACGTGCAACCACCTGCAAAGCACCTGCTCCGGCTCCGGCAATAATTTATAAGGTACCCATTGGTAAAGAGGAGACATAATTCCGTAAATTTAGTGACATAACCATGATGTATGAACCGGAAAGGAAACCATACACAAGACCCGCAAGATGCAGGGGCCGAAATTAGTGGTCCGCAAGCACCTCTGCGAGGCGATGAACACACCGGTGCCGATACACGGAACTATCTGGAGTACGAGAATATACCTGATCCTATTTCATTTGACGAACCGCGCCCATCACGATCCAATGCCAATGAAGCTGATACGGGCAAGCCCGGCCACCCCCAGGGACGCCAGTAACCACTCCGTCGAAACTGTTCTCACCGAATTCTGATTTAAAACCGGCTATGAATATCATTGACCTTTTATTGGTCATCATTGTTCTTTTATCTGCCTGGGCAGGATGGCGGAGAGGATTTATTATCGGTTCACTTGATCTTATAGGCTGGATAGGCAGTGTAGTGGTAGCCCTGCTCTTTTACCGGCCCGTAGCCGGTTTCATCGAACGCAATATTGCATTGCTCGGCGTATGGAGTTTGCCCGTTGCTTTCTTAGCCGTTATGCTCATAACCAGGATCTTATTCTCAATAATTACCAACCGCTTCCTTAGGATGGTGCATCCACAAACACATGGTCATGGATTGAATAAAACCTTCGGACTTGTTCCAGGGGTCATCAATGGACTGATCAATGCCACCATCATTGCAGCTTTATTGCTGGCGATACCCATATCGGATGGAGTAACCAATAAAACGCGTGACAGCGTGGTGGCCAGTAAGCTGGCGGTGCAGGTGGAGTGGCTGGATGAGCAGCTTTCGCCTGTATTCGACGAAGCCATCAGCAGGTCCATCAATAAACTGACCGTAAAGCCGGAATCGAATACCTCGGTAAGCCTGCCCTTTAAGGTATCCAGCCCGCGCGTTCGCGAGGACCTCGAAGCAAAAATGCTGGAACTGGTAAATGAAGAACGCGCTAAAGAAGGCTTGCATCCGCTGAAAGCAGATCCGGAACTGGCGGTAGTGGCCAGAAAGCATTCGGCCGATATGTTTGCGAGAGGTTATTTTGCGCACATCAGCCCCGAGGGAAAATCAGCGGGCGACCGGATAAGGGCTGCAGGGGCACGGTTCCTGGTAGCGGGCGAAAACCTGGCGCTCGGTCAAACCTTATCTATTTGCCACCAGGGACTTATGAATTCCCCCGGGCATAAGGCCAACATCCTGCACAAATCGTACGGGCGCCTCGGGATCGGCATTCTGGATGGAGGAATTTATGGGTTGATGATAACCCAGAACTTCAGGAATTGATACTTAACTGATGGCCAGCTCTTCCTCGATCACTTCATGCAGCTTGTTTTCCGCCTCATATACCCACTGCGGCAAAGGCTGCTGAACAATGCGCCAGTGACCGTTTTGGTCACGCGTCATCCTGAACATGAGCCTGTTGCCCCTGTCATCGTTCACATCCACATGAAAGGTTTCCTCGAGCGAGCCGTTTATCCTGCGGAAATTGAATTCCTTGAGATGATAATTCGCTTTAACGAGCTTTGTAAACTGTATGTTTTTTGTAATATGCAGATTCATGGTTCCGGTTTGAAGATTCGGCTTGCAAACCATGCAAGTTGCATGCTGCTATTCATTAAAAGAATCATAAAAATATTTACGATTGGCAATTTGAGGTTTACATTGATTAAAATCGTACATCCAAAACACAAATCCTTTAATCCAACCGTAATTTGTTCAACTTTACCCAGCTTATGAAACTAAGACCCGCGCAAGTTTTCCTGTTATTGGCACTATTATGTTCAGGTTTGCCTGGTTATGCGCAAAAACACTTCGATTCGGTATTGAATGAGCTCGATACCAAATACCCGCAGGAAAAGCTTTATCTCCATTTCGACCGTGCCCTCTACAATCCCGGTGAAACCATCTGGTTCAAGGCATATTTGTTTTCAGGAGCTTATCCCTCGCAGCTCAGTAAAACCATTTATGCCGAATTGCTCGACGAACAAGGCAAACTGTTGCAGCGCAAGTCCGCGCCCGTTGCATTGTCAGGATCAGCGGCCGCCTTCGACCTGCCGGCCAACCTTACATCACCCGTAGTGTATGTGCGTGCATATACCCGCTGGATGCTCAATTTCGATACCTCGTTCATATTTGTAAAGCCCATTCCGATCGCCTTAAAAACAAAAACTACTTCGCCGGCAAGCGGCAATACACCGTCGGCCTTCCTTCAATTTTTTCCCGAAGGCGGCAACCTGGTAGCGGGACTTTCATCCAAAATTGCTTTCAAGGCCACGGACGCAAAAGGATTCCCCATTGCGGTAAAGGGCGATATCATAACCACAACAGGAAAAAAGATCACCTCCTTTGCAAGCACCCACAACGGCATGGGCTACTTTATGCTGCAACCAACGCAGGGTGAAACCTATAAAGCCACCTGGAAGGACGCCGCAGGCAAAGCAATGGAAACATCCCTGCCTTCATTTCTTTCTTCAGGCGTGGTGATAAATGTCGAGAACCTGGGAAATAAAATTGACTTCTCCATCGACCGAACGCCGGATTCGAAATTTACCGGCGTATATGTAGTAGCTCAGTTACACCAGCAGCTTTTGTACAGGGCAAGGGCTAACCTTGTAAATAAGACGAATGCCAGCGGCTCCATCCCGCTCGAAGGCATTCCCGCGGGCATTGTGCAGATCACGCTCTTTACTGAAGATTCCAAACCAATTGCCGAGCGCATCGTTTTTGTGAACCAGGACGATTATTATTTTATTACAGACCTGAACGCAGCCACTAAAAACCTGTCGAAGCGTGCAAAAAATGTGATCCAGATAGATGTGCCGGACACTATTGCCTGCAACCTTTCAGTATCTGTTACCGATGCAGGGCTTAATCCCCCAATTAAAGGCGAAGACGATATTTTTTCGCATATTCTGCTTACCAGCGATATTAAAGGATATGTTCACGAGCCGGGCTATTATTTTTCGGGTGTCGATTCTGCCATGGCACATCTCGACCTGGTGATGATGACCAATGGATGGAGGAGATATAAATGGGATGATATTCTTGCAGGACGTTTTCCTACGCTGAAGCATGAGGCAGAGAATTATTTGGCTGTCCAGGGAAAAGTATCAGGCATCAATAGCAGCGAGCTTGCGCAGAAAGATCTTACCGGCATGCTGGAAACAAAAAATGGCGGCAGGTATTTTCTGAACATTCCGGTAAAACGCGATGGCACGTTTGCGATTACCGACGTGCTTTTTTTTGACACGGCGCGCATTTACTACCAGTTCAACAACGATAAAGATAAAGTGCTCACTACCCGTGGGGTGTTCGAGTTTAGAAATAACCTGTACAACCAGCCGTTGCGTGTTAGCCCGGTAAATGAAAGATTTATTTTACCCGCAAAGGCCGATGAATCCGTTGTAGCAAGAAATACCAATGTATCCACCAGGAGGCTGACACAGGAAGAAGAAATGCGGCGCCGCGCAAAAACCCTTGCTACGGTAGAAGTAAAAGCTCAGCAAAAGACCAAGCAGCAAAAAATGAATGATCAGTATACGTCGGGACTTTTCAGCGGCGATGGCACCGTGTTCATAACAGAAGACGATCCATTTGCGGCATCATCTCAAAGCGTGTTTACTTATTTGCAGGGCAGGGTCGCGGGCCTGCGCATCGGGCCCAGCAGCGGCGGCGTAGCGCCTGAGCTCATGTGGAGGGGAGGGCCGCCCAGTTTATTCCTGGACGAAATGCAGATGGACGCTAATGCACTTGTTTCAATCCCTATGTCCGACGTTGCCATGATCAAAGTATTCAATCCACCCTTCTTCGGTGGTTTTGGAGGAAGCACCAACGGCGCGATCGCGGTGTATACCAAAAAAGGAAGCAATGCCATGGCAGGCGTAAAAGGATTGGACGCTGTCAACGTGGTAGGGTATTCTCCCGTAAAAGAATTTTATTCGCCCGACTATTCTAAATACGAACCTTCGGCCAATGACCAGGAAGACTACCGTAGTACTTTGTACTGGAATCCCTTTGTAATGACCCATAAGCAAAACAGGCGCATCCTAATCACCTTCTATAACAACGACATCACCCGCAAGCTGAGGGTGGTAATAGAAGGGATTAATATGGACGGAAAGCTGACCCGCATCGAAAAAATATTCGAGTAGTTTCTTGCGATGTATGCGATGAACTTACAGGATGCGGCCTAATAATCCGCCCGGTCCTGATATTCCACGGCCGCCATTGAGCATGTTGATCAATGAGCCGAATCCACCCATGCCGCCACCGCCAAATGGGCTGAAACCTCCGCCGAATCCACCGAATCCCCTGCGGCCGCGCATTCCACGGTTCATAAGGCTTGCAAGTATCATCGGACCAGCAATACCCAATAAACCCTTGGTAAGACTGCCCATGTTAATACCCGCCTTGCCAAGCTTCTGGTTCAATCCATCCAGTCCCAGCGAAGAAAGAAAACCTTGCTGTTGCATGGTCTCAGGATCCAATTGTTTATCGACCGTTTGATTGGTGAATTCATTCAACAGCGAAAATTGCTCCCGGTTAATACCGAGGTATTCAGCCATTTTTTCTATATTGGCTTTTTCAGTGTCGGAATAATTCTGATCAGCTTTTGCAAAGCTGATGAGGTCGGCCATTAAGGAAAACCGTAATTCACTGTTCTTTAAAATATCGAGGCAACGCTTCAATTCATCGCCTGTTAATTCGGTGGCGGCTCTTTCCACCACCTGTTTTTGTTGATCAGATAGTCCTGCCGAATCTGCCAAAGCCATCAGGTATTCGATTTCCTCCGCGCTTGCCGTGTGATCTGCGGTTGCTATGGAGGCAATGGCGCCAAGGTAGGCGCCCTTCTCCATATCGCTATAATTTTTTAATAATACTTCTTGTTGTTGTTCCATGTCGATTGTATAAAAAGTAATTAGCTTGATTTACGTGGAATTTTAAGCCGCCAGCCTGGCTGTATCAGGTCGGGATCCTTTATCTGGTCGCGATTGGCTTCATAAATCTCTCTCCAACTCACGCCATGTCGCTGACCAATCTTGCTTAGCGAATCGCCTGACACCACAACATATTCTTCGGTTTCCTCGGGTGCAGACAGGTTCATCACCAGGTCACCGCTTCGGTAATCAGGATCAATTCTGTTATAAATATTCCATAATTGCCTTTTTGCTTCCTCGGTGGGCGCCTGGCCGTCGATGTATAATACATTTCCCTGCTCTCTTACCTGCAGGTTTGAAATGCCATGGGTGCGGGCCGCATTAATGAGCTCCTGGTATTTTTGCTGTAGCATAGGTTTGTTATTTAACTGCCAACTGATTTTCTATTTTCTTCGGTTTTAGGGCATTCAGTGCCATCATCAGGTCCTGCAACTTATCCCTTTCAATTTCTCCGCGCAGGGTTATCACGCCGTCATTTACCTCTGCTTTCACGTCTTTATATGCCTGCACGGCAGCGTTCACTCCTTGCTGCAGCGCGGTGTCGGTTGCAATTTCCACGGGCGCAGCCACTGCCACGTTTATGTTATTGACCACGCTTTTTACGCCCTTGACGTCTTTTATCTCTGCCGCGCACGATCTCCGGCATTCATCATTCTTGCAGTTACCGGATAGCGTAACCACGCCGTTGCTCACCGAAGCAGTAAGGCCAGAGCCCGCTTCGTCGGCCAGCTTTTTATTGACCTCGGTTTGAATATCGGCGTCGCTGGTTTTGTCATTACAGGCAACCAGGCTGCCCAGCGCAAGTGCAAATGCCAGGCTACGGATAGTAAGATGTTTCAATTTCATAGTCGGTGTTTACAGTCCAGCCAGCATTAATTATGCCATCCGCGATCAGAATAACACGACGGAAGGTGTTCAGGCGAGCACGGCACGATTTTTTTCATACCAGTTTGTACATCAAATATTTTTTTATGGAAAAGATGATAAATCTCAGGCATTTGCTGATGCATGAAGTACAGGACCTGACTTCGGCAGAGGAGCAAATCATAGAAGCTTTGCCGGCAATGATCGAAAAGGCAAACAACAAGACCTTGAAAAAATCATTGCAGGACCATCTGAAGGTTACAGAAATGCAATTGAAACGCCTGGACGAAGTGAAGCAATTATTAGAGAACGAAGAGGGAGGAGAACAATCCAGCGGTAACGAAAGGAAAGGATTTTTGAGTGGCTTATTCGGCGGCGGTCACCACTGCAAAGGCATGGAAGGACTGATCAAAGAAGGCGAAAAAGTAATGGGAGAAAACATGAGTCCCGAAGTGCTGGACGCGGCCATCATCGCAAGCGCTCAGAAAATAGAGCACTACGAAATTTGCGGATACGGTACCGCCCGCGCTTATGCAAGGGAACTGAACCTGGGCGAAGTAGCAGAGCTGCTGGAAGAAACACTGAACGAAGAATACGAAGCGGACGATCTGTTGACAGACCTGGCAGTAGGTAAGCTGAACCAGGAAGCAGAAACAGCAACCGCTGAAGGTGGAAATGGCGGATCGCGCAGTTCATCACGCAGCAAGTCGAACGGAAGCAACGGTTCGAGGTCCAGCTCACGCAGCAACGGATCGGCCCGTTCAAACAAAAGCGCGTCTAAATCTGCATCGAAAAGCGCTTCGCGCAGCTCATCTAAAAGCTCATCGAACGGCTCATCAACCAAAGGCCGCAGCGGCACCCGCACCAATAAATCAAACAGGGGAGGCAGCAAACAAAAGAGCACTCGCTCACGCTCCAAATAACCAACAAATGATTAGCTGATTTCTGATGGTTGAAAAATCCGGGGATCAGCTAATCTTTATCATTTCACTTCGTGCAATAGTATTACGTATGTTTTTCCCGGTCGCACCGTAAGCGATCGCCCGCGCAACCATCGGTTCAGCAGGCGCAGGTTTTTATAATTCGTGCCATGATCGATAGCAAATGCAGCAAGGTCTGGTATGGACTGATTTACCGTAACGCTGCGCGTTTGCAAGGGAGGATAGGCTTCATCATTCTCCAATACAAATCCGAACTGCGCGGCATTTTCCATCAGGTATTTAAACGCGAGTATGCGAAACAGGTAACGGTTGGTTTCTTCCGGAAGCATTAGGTCGTAGTAATTTTTTGTTCGCTGGAACGTTGCCTGCGAATTGTATCCCCCCTGCCCGCAATTGTAAGAAGCCGCGGCCGCCGTCCACGATCCGAACTTCTGGTAAGCGGTCTTTAAATACTTGCATGCCGCATCAGTTGCTTTGAGGATATCATAACGCTGGTCGATTTCTTTGTTCACCTCCAGGTTATAACCCGGAGCAGTAACCGAAAGGAATTGCCAGTAGCTTACAGCGCCCGACCGGGAGATGGCTTCCGCCACGAGGTTGCTTTCCGCCACGCATAGGTATTTGAAATCATCAGGTACATTGTTGGCCTTCAGCCTTTGTTCAATGATGGGAAAATAGCGATTGGCCATCTTAAGCATGTACAATACGTTGGAGGGTTGGTAGTAATTAAATAATACCTGCCTGTCGAGCCGTTCTTTTACGTCCCATTGTTCCAACGGAACGCGTTCGCCCGCAAACGATATTTCAGTCGGCAGATCGGGAACGAACCACTGATGTTTGTTCTCTGTACGGTTGCTATTATTTTGAAGGTTACTGTTTTGAAAAGCGAGCGCAGCCGTTATACAAAGCCCGGTTATAAGACCGAATATCCAGGTGGTGAAAGATTTTTTCATAATGACAATTTGAGTTATAAGCGGCAAAATGAATGCCCCTGCAATCATCTTGTGGAATTATTTCCCATATGCAATAATATAAAATGGCTTGATAGTTGAATAGAAATAGTGAACTAAAAAAAGATACACGTTATGAAAAAACCGCAAACTTATCTCGCAGGAGTATTAGTACTTGCATCATTGCTGTGCTCGGTTTCCGTATCCGCGCAAACAGATACCACTCGAAAGAAAGATTCAACCCTTCGCTCGTGGGATAAGAATCCAGCACGCACAGGCGATGTGGCGTACACATACATCGACCTTAATTCCGGCGATACTTTGGATTACTGGTTCGATACCGAAAGGAAAACCGTGATGAACCGCACTACCGGTAGGCCTGTTGAGTTTTATATCAACACCACCACCGGTGATACAGTATACGGTCGCGGACGTTTTGTGATCAACGGATTGCTGTTGCAAGGCGATGACGGCAAATGGAAGTTCGACGAGAGCAAGGTAAAGATCGACGGTGATGAACTGAAGATAAAAGACGGCAACCGCAAGCTGAAAATAGACGGGGACGAAATAAAAATAAAGGAAGGCGGCCGCAAGATAAAACTAGACGGTGACGAAGGCAAGCTGAAAGACGGCAACACCAAGGCAAAAATGGACAAAGACAAGATGAAAGTAAAGGACGAGCAGGGTAAGGCAAAATATAAAGAAGACAAGACTAAGATAAAAGAAGGCGATATGAAGATCAAGAAGAAAGGCGATAGCACGAAGATCAAAAGCGATTCCCTGAGGTTGAACAATCAATAGCCATTATTATCAATTTGCATTAACGAGCTGGTAAGCATCAGAGGGATAATGAAAACACGGACTGGAATTTCCAATCCGTGTTTTTTTATGCTTCCTGGAATTTTGTTAACCGATGTTGATCATTCTTGGCGGCTTTTGCTTTGCCTCTTCACGCTTGGGAATTACCAATTGCAGCACACCATCAGTGTATTTGGCCTGGATGTTCTCAGCATCCACCACATCCTTCGGCAGGTTAAAGGTGCGCTGGAAGGACTGATAGCTGAATTCCCTGCGGCTGTATTTTTCGTTCTCGTTGTCCTGTTGCTCCATGGTTCTTTCAGAGCTGATGGTAAGCAGGTTACCGTCCAACTCAACCTTAAAGTCTTTCTTTGTCATACCTGGGGCCGCCATTTCTACCACAAAGCTATCCTTGGTTTCTTTAATGTTCACCGCCGGAATAGTAGTGTTTGTGGAAGAATTGTTAGACAATCCCCAGTTGAAAAAATCCCTTGTAAGGAAATCATTGAAAAAGCTCGGCATTGCCGGGAACAGATCGCCATTTCTTTTGATAATTGACATAACTACCTCCTTTTTTAAAGGTTTAAAAAAGAAAATATTTAAATCAACCAAGGATTTTCAAGCCTTGTGCCAGTACTCTTTAAAATGAAATTTTTTCACCGCAAAGTGTCAAAATGACTATGGCGCCGCAGGAAACGCCTTGTCAGGAAATATCCTGATAATCTTGACGAAACGCGTTTTATAATACCCCTCCAATGGAGTAACAGTAACACCGTAAGCCTTGCCGGAGGTAGAATGAATGAATGACAGGTTTCCGCCATCGTTGTCGGTAACAATTCCCATATGGCCTACGATCGGGATGGTGCTATCGGTCCCTGTAAACAAAATCAAGTCGCCGGGCTGGGCACTGTTTGTAGATACTTCCCTTCCTTTATTGGTAAAGTCAACTGATGAGCGCGGCACTTCTATATCGAAGCGTTTGAAAACGTAAGTGATAAATCCCGAGCAATCGAAACCCTTTGATGGATCGGCAGACGCATATTTGTAAGGCACGCCCTTTAGCCTTTGGGCAAAAGCTACCACAGCTTCGGGTTGCACATCGCGGGTATTGATGTCATTGAGCGTTTCCCTGGCAACACTGTCCACAACCGTGCTATCGTCGGCGAACGATGCAACGGGTGTGGGACATGAAATAACCGAGTCTTTCACAGTTACTGCCTGCTTTTTTTCTTCCTGTATGGGATCGAGGCAACCCGTCATGCATGCGATGCTGATGATATAAAAACTGTACGTCTTCAAGGCCCTGGTATTAACTGGTTCTTTCTTCGTTCACGTCTTTAGTGTCCCCACCGAGGCTCCATTGGTTGTTCTCTTCGTCTTCTTCACCGATGTTTTCACTGGCGTCGTCTTCATCGATGCCGCTGGTATCCAGGTCGCTGCCTGTGCGTTCGGTACCGAATGCAGCTTCGTTTAGCGGCTCTCCGTCAAAATCCGTATTGTCCATCGATGCACGGCTTAGCCTTTCCTCGTCGCGGGTTGGCATGAAGTCGTCGCCGCGCTCCAAAGCCTCGCGGTCCTCGGAAGGTATATCGGCGTCGGTGCCCATCCTGATGATGCTGTCTTCATCTTCCTCTTCTTCGTTCAGCTCATCTAATAATCCAACGCCTTCTTCATCGTCGGAAGAAATGGTGGTATCGGCCAGCTCGCCCAATGGAGGCACATGTACGTGCTCCTGGCCGGGGATATCTTTTACTTCAGGAAGGTCGATGGTAGTTTCATCAGGCCGCAGCCTTTCCTGGTCGCGAACGGGGTCTGTAAGGTCTTTATTGGTCCTGGCCGGGGTGTCCTGGCCATGTAAGCGGTCATCGCGGTTTTCAGTCTGATCGTCATAGTTATTGCGAGGATTGTCCATATGCTTCTTTTAATACAATCGATGAAAAATCCATGCCGTATCCCTACCGTGGTGCAACAGCAAAATCATGTGTTGAAATAGCTCTCAGGCAGGCGGGGAGCGGGTTTTATCAACATTTTTATGTATAAAAGCATAGTTTTTATATGTTTGTGCACCCCTAAATGTGCTTAAATGAAAAAGCTTACCCTGAAACTGATCCTCCTGGTGGGACTGAGTCTCCCTTTGCATGCTCAATTGCAAACCGCAGATGGTGAAGGAGCGGCCCAGGCCGCCGCACTTAAAAAACTGAATAAGAAGGCAAAGTATGGCGCTTACCTTGTTGAAAAGGAAGTGAACTTCGGTACCGGTAAAGGTATCAACGGTTCGCCCGTGGTCACGGCCAATGAAAAAGGGAAAGTGGAGATGGCCTCTATCGAAGACAAGGCCTTCGTAGGATACCTGCTTCCTTATAACCAGTTCGTGAAATTAACAGATTATGACTTCGAGATCTTCCACATCAATCGCTTCAGAAGCCAGAAGTATCCCCCGCAAAGAATATCACTGACAGACGAGAACATCTTCTTCGACGATAATTTCGGGCAGGTATATGGATTCCAGGCCGACCAGGCGGGACAGCGTTGCCGCTTCAGCTATAATTATGAATACACCGATGCAAAATACCTCACCAGGGTATTTTTTCACCAGGGCATCCCCGTAAAGCAAAGCAGCATCAGCTTTAAAGTTCCCTCGTGGCTGGAACTGGACATTATTGAAAAAAACTTCGGCGCACATAAGATCAAACGCGAAGTGAAGAAGGAAAAGAACTTTACTTCTTACACCTACACTGCCGATAATCTCAATGCCATCAAGCAGGAGCCCGCTTCGCTGGCACGCCCGTATTATCTGCCGCACCTTGTAATTACCGTGCGCGGTTTTACCGTGAACCAGAAAAAATATGACGGATTCAGAACGCTGGATGACATGTACGCCTGGTATAATTTCCTGTATAAAAAAGCAGACAATAAACCAGATGAGCTGAAGAGCCTGGTAAACCAGGTAACGCAAGGCAAGAGTAATGATATAGACAAGATCAAATCACTGTACTACTGGGTACAGGACAACATCCGCTACATTGCCTTTGAAGAAGGATATGCAGGCTTCATTCCCCACACTGTGCAGGACGTATACAAGAATAAATACGGCGATTGTAAAGGCATGGCCAACCTGCTGACCGAAATGCTGAAGATCGCCGGCTACGATGCACATTTTGCATGGATAGGCACGCGTGAAATTCCATACGACCGCAAGGAAATCCAATCGCTTTGCGTAGACAACCATGCCATTTCGGTGTTGTATCACCAGGGCAAAACCTACTTCCTGGATGGCACTGAAAAATATGCCCAGCTTGGCAAGAACGCCTACCGCATCCAGGGAAAGAGCGTGCTGGTAGAGCATGGAGATACATATAAAGTAGAGCAGGTGCCGCCGCCAGCCATGGAAGAAAATCAGATGAGCACACGCGCCAACCTGGTATTGAAAGGCAATAAGATCACCGGGCACGTAACCATGACCTTCGATGGAGAGGCCAAAAGTTTTTTCCATTATATCTATAATAATATTCCATCCGCCCGCAGGAAGGATTTTATCAAAAACCTCCTGGAATTGAATGGTAATAATTCAGAAGCCACCAATATCAAAACCTCCGATTTCAAGAACCGCGACATTCCGATCGTATTGGAAGGCGATATCGAGATCAGCAACCAGGTAACACAAGTGGACAATCTTTGCTATACCAGCATCGACTTTTTCCCCGGGACCATCGTAAGCTTTATTCCCGATGAAGAAAGGCAAACACCCATCGATATCGATCACGTATTCGTGGCCAGCGACGAGGTTACGCTGGAATTGCCTGCAAAGGCCAAGGCACAAACGCTGCCTCCCGCATTCCAATCGGCCTTCAACGGCAATAGCATGGAAGCAACTTACTCAGTAACCAACAACAAGGTGGTGCTGAAAAAGAAAATGCAGTTAAGCGCCCCCGTTATACAAAACAACGAGTTTGCGGGATGGAAAACGTTCCTGAACAAGATCAAGGAATTTAACCGTAACAATATTACCATTCAAATGCAGTAATGTGAATAGTGAGTGATGGGTTGCCACGCATACTCCACCATCACTGCTCACAACTCACTCAAATATTCCCCGATGAAAAAGTTCATAATATGCTTTGTGGTGATGGCCTTTGCAGCCGGCCAGTTGAATGCACAGCAACGCATCTCCAAAAAGGAGATCGACCTGCTCGAAAAAAACCTGAAGGCTAAGCCGCTGTTGTCTGACAGCGATGCCGATTTTTCAGAGCGTAATACCACGCAATGGCCTAACGAAAGCGCGGTGATCCTTAGCCAAAAGACCACTTTCGATTTTGATAAGAAAGGAATGAGCGCAGGAAAGCGCATAGGCCGCAACGTTTGGGGCATTGTATTCGCGCTGCCAACGCTCGGCACATCGTTGATCTGGGCCAATATGGCCAACGACACGAAAATACTGATCGAGGAAACGGAGCGGAGAAGGATTTTGCTGCGCGATAAATTTGCGCTCGAACAGTATTCGGTGCTATACTTCCGCCTCTCCACCGAAGGCGATGCGTTTGCCGCAAGGGTTATTAAAAAAGATGGCAGTACGCGCCCCGTCGATATTTCAGAAGCCATTAAGGTAGATGATATCAAATCGGTTCCCGGTATTTTCCGCAGCTATACCGATGAAAGATTCTCTGCTGCTTATCGCCCCGAATTTTTCAAAATAGCCGTGCCCGACCTGGAAGAAGGAGATATCATCGAATACGAATTCAAGAACTTCAACAACCAGAAATATTACCAAAACCCCAATTACAAAGAGTTCGATCCTGTGTATTATCTCTGCAACAGGGAAATGCCGGTTGGCAAGCAGGTAATTGAAGTGGTAACGCAGGATGATAAATATTACATAGGTTATAAAAGCCTGAAGGGCGCGCCGGAGTTTACGCAAAGCGGCACATCCGGCAAGAAAGTATACCGATGGGAAGACAAGAACCGCGACAAAATGGAGGATACGCGCTACGTGAACGAGTTCATGGAATTGCCCTCGGTAAAATTCCAGGTGATCTATGCACGCAGCAGCAGCAAGAGCTTCCTGTGGTTTAAAGATGAAGAGGCGATGAAACAGGATATTACTACCGAAGACCTGGCAGAGAAGGCCAAATTGTTCTGGTTTCACCCCGAGAAATTAGGGTCGACGGGCGACTATACCGCGGGACTGACATCTGGTATCAATACCAAGATATCTGAAATGTATCGCTCGCTGAAGAAGAAAGGTATTACCGAAAGCACCGACGATGACTATGTGCGCAAGGCTTATTATCTCATCCGTGCCCAGACGTTGTACAGCAATTGGAGCGATTATGCTTTTGCGAAAGTATTGTCAGGCCTGCTGAACCAGAAAAAACTAAAGCACGAAATAGTAGTGACCAGTTCCAACCTGAAGTCGAACCTCAACAAGATCGCATTTACCCAGGAGCTTGCCTGGATCATCCGTTACAAGGACCAATACTATTGCAATCCTAATGAACACCTCAACCCCGGCGAATTGCCTGTTCATCTTTCAGGCAATACGGCCATCCGCTTCAGCAATTCAGATGTGAAAGCGGCTATACAAAAAGAAGTGATCCCCCTGAGCGATTCACTGGACAACGTTATGCTAACTCAGATCAAGGCTTCGCTCGATGGCAATATGACCAACATGCATATCGACAAAACGGTGGAATTGAGAGGCATGTTGAAGGACGACCTGATTGATGAAGTGTTGGCATTGACCCCATTCATGGAGAACGACTATCGCAACTACGATGGCATGAGCATGTGGGAAGGATTGAATGCGAAGCAGGAAGAAAAAGCGATGGGCGATTTTACTCACCAGAAAAAAGAATGGAAGGAGGAAAAGCCAAAGATGATGGAAGCCATGGCAGAAAACGAATACGGTTATGAAGTAGAAAAATATGGCAGCTTCCGCCTGCAACAGGATGGCAGAAGCCATAAGAAAAGGAGCCTGAAATATGCTGAAACCTTCATACTGGCAGAAATGACGGCTGCCGCCGGCCCGGACCTGGTAGTACCCATTGCAGCGCTGATGGGAGAGCAGCCCAAAATAAAACAGGATGAGCGCAAACGCAGCCTGCCCGTAGATGTGCGGTATGCGCGCAGCTTTGGCTGGAGCATTAGCCTGGTATTGCCTGCGGGCTACACTGTAAAAGGACTGGAAAACCTTAACCAGTACGTGAGCAATACCTGCGGCAGCCTTAAGAGCACCGCAAGGGTGGAAAACAATACCCTTGTGCTGGAGATAAAAAAAGTGTATGCTGCAAAACAGTTCGACATTGCGCAATGGCAGCAACTGGTTGAAATACTCGATGCGGCCTACAATTTATCGCAAACCAAGGTGGTATTGAAAAAGCAGTAGGCTACAAATACTTCTTATAAAAATCCAGCGTGCGTTGCCAGGCAAGTTTGGCAGCAGCCTCGTTGTAACGTGCGGTAGACGTATCGTTGTGGAAGGCGTGCTGTGCTCCCTCGTAAATATATAATTCGTAGCGCACCCCCGCTTTTTTCAATGCTTCTTCGTATGCTGCGATGCCGGCGTTGATGCGTTCGTCCTGGCTTCCATAATGCAATTGTATGGCCGCTTTTATTTTCGGAACATCGGCAGCGTCTGGCTGACGGCCATAGAATGAAACACCTGCTTTCAGGTCGGGCACATGCACAGCCAGTTGATTTACCATGGCGCCACCCCAGCAAAATCCAACACAGCCCATGGACCCATTGGTATCGTTTCTTGTTTTCAGGTAATCGAAACCTTTGATGAAGTTTTGCAGGTTTTGTTGCGCGTCGATCTTTCCAAACATTTCGCGTGCCTGGTCCTGGTTTTCGGGTGTGCCTCCCTGTGGGGCCAGTGCATCGGGCGCCAACGCTACATACCCGGCCCTGGCAGCTCGGCGGGCCACGTCTTCGATATGCGGGTTCAATCCCCTGTTTTCGTGTATCACCATCACCGAAGCGTATTTGGCTTCCTTCTTTGGCCGCGCAAAATAGCCGGTCATTTTACCATTTGCACCTTCCCAGCTTACGCGCTCGGTAAACAATTCATCGGATTGTGTAACAGCAGCATGCGCATAGTTGGTTTCTATCAAAGGCAGGATACTCATCGCGGCCGCCATGCTGCCGGTGATCTTTACAAGCCTTTTCAGGAATACGTCGCGGCTCAATGGCTGGTGTGTGTACTCATCGTACAGGTTGATGATGCGTTGGTCCATACAAAAAATGTTTCTGAAATGTACAATTATTTGCGAATAACGGAATGAATGGCATCCAGCAACCCATTACGGTAAGTATCGTGCGTGAGTTGCCAGAACATAATGCCGCTTAGCCGCTGGTCTAACGCATATTGGGTTTTTGCGCGAAGCGATTCCGCGTCATCATAGGTCACAAACAGTTTTTTGGAAGCATTGTACATATAAGGCGCCCTTGCGATGCTGTCGCGGTACATTGTAAAGCCCTCCTTTTGAGAAAACGCAGTAGGAAAGCTGCTGTAACCAACGCTGGTCTTGAATTTACCCGGCTGGTACAGTCCATTGTTCATTGCAGGAACGTTCTCCCAAACCCTTGCGTAAAAAGCGGCGCCGATCACCAGCTTGTTGCGCGGGATGCCTAGCGTAACCAGGTATTGCACCGCGTTGTCAGTAGAAAATACCTGTTTGCTGGTAGAATACAAAGCAGTATGATGGCCCGTAACGGTATCGTAACCATGGATGAGATCGTAGGTCATCAGGTTTACACGGTCTGCGTACTTCATTACTTCTTTCCAATCAACTGCTTCCACCAAAAATTTAGTGAACCCTCCGGCCGCGAAAGTAACTTCGGTTTTATCGCCCAGGGTATTGCGCAACTCTTTTACCAATGCCGTGAAATTGTCCTTATCGGCAGGTTGGTATTTATGGCCGGGATAACCTGGAATAGTTGGATATTCCCAATCGAGGTCTATGCCGTCGGTGCCGAAATAATTGTTCAGCTCCAGCACGGACCGTGCGAAAACCTTCCTGTTATTATCATCTGCAAAAACATCGGAACAGGTTTCGCAACCGCCCCACCCGCCAAGCGATAGCAATACTTTCAAAGACGGATTTCTTTTTTTCAAGCCTACCAGCTTTCGGATGGTCGCAGTGTCCTGTGCGTCATCCACTACCAGCCGGTTACCTTTCAGGTGGCAAAAACTAAAGATGATGTGCGTGAGCTTTTCCGCTTCAAAACTATCTACCCGCGCAGCATTGCCCGCATAATACGCGGTAACAGTCAGTGGTTGTGTGGCAGCAGGTTGTGAAAATGCAAAGCCTGATGCTATGGATAATAAACAGCAAAAGGTAATACGCAGCAATGAACGCATGGATGGTTTTATACAAAAGTGCATTTTCCAGCCTGATTGTAATGCAAAAACCTGCCCCCATTTATGAGGCAGGCTGCAGGCTCCCGGGAGGGTCAATCACCGGGCTCCTGATGAGTACTACATTTTCATTTTGGCCGCTTCATCCGGTGCAATCGGAGCAGGCACCTGGTTCTTCACGGGAGGCAATGCCTGCAGGTAGGTATAAATCGCCTTCAGATCTTCGTCGGTCATATTCCTTACCATTTCCCAGGGCATGGGAGGCATAATGGGTCTACCGCCTTCTTGTCCCAGGTGCTTTCCGGTGCGCAGCGTTTTAATAAAAGTTTCTTCGCTCCATGCACCGATGCCGGTAGTGGAATCAGGCGTGAGATTGGCCGCGAAGCTCATGCCCCAGGGGCCGACGGACGCGGTCAGATCGCCCGAGAACAATATCCAGCTACCCGGTTTCAACGCGCTTTTGTCAAACGCCGGCAAAGGACTGCCAGCCGGATGGCCTGAGAACAATTTGGTGGAATCCAGGCCCATTCCGTGCGGGCCGAATACCTTGGGACTATGACAATCGTTACACAGTGAAACCGTGGTAAGGTACTGCCCGCGTGCAATGAGCTCGCTTTTCGACAATTCTTTTTTCTCAGGAGTAATCTTGGCTTCTGCCTCTGATGTGCAGCTCGATTGCGCTGCGATGGCCATGCCAACGAGCACGACGATGCCCATGGCAAAAAGGTTCATTTTGCTTTTCATGACTGGTTGTTTTAATGGCGTATTATTCCCCGCTGCGCATAAGCATGCAGGTATGTTTATACATTTTCTGGAGCCGGATGAGTTGGTGTGAATTGGAATTCGGGGGTAAAATTAATTCGTTGACATGCCTATGACAATAGCATGTTCATGTGAGATTATAAATATGCGCCCGGCAATATTCTTCAAACCGCTTTTGGAGTGATTGGGTAACAGGCCCCGGGTTTCCATTGCCTATTATATTATTATCTATGCGCACCACCGGTATTAGTTGCCTGGTAGTGCTGGTAAGAAATGCTTCTTTGGCCTTGTATGCCTCATCCAGGGTAACGATGCGCTCTTCGGTGGCATGGTCCCGGGCGGCGAGCTGCAGCACCTTCATCCTGGTGATGCCGTGCAGGATATTATCGGCCGGCGTAACGATGACATCATCCTTGGTAACGATAAAGAAATTGGAACGGGGAAATTCCGATACTATATTATCCCGGTAATACAATACATCTGCAGCTCCCTGGCTTTTTACTTTCTTTTGAAGCCACACGCCGGTGAGGTAGTTGATACTTTTAATGCCCGGCAATTCGCGCAGGAACTCATGCGTAATTACTTTGATACCATTTTCCCATCCAGCCGGGACAGGTTTCAATGGCTGTTGTGTGATGAGAAAATTAGGACTGGCAATTTCGTATGAATCGGGGGAGTAGCCCCCTGTAAGCATCAACCTTATTCCCGAGGACGCAATTTTATTCTGATCGATCAGCTCGTTGATGATCGAGCCTAACTTATCATGATCGAAGGCTGCGGGTAAATGAAGTCCTGCGGCAGAGCGATAGAACCGCTGCAGGTAATCGTTCATGAACAATGGCACGTGGTCGATGGTCCTGAAAAAATCGAAGACCCCATAGCCCCGCTGCATGCTTAGGTCGGCAACGTGCAAGCGGACATCGTCTTCCTTCACAAACTGATCGTTGAAAAATGAAATTCGGTTGTTCAATGCTGTTAGTTATTGCTTTCGGTTGTATTTCTTTAGAATGACCTTTACTTCTTCCCACGGAAGCGACTGTACCGTGCGTCCCCCCTTGCCTTTCATGGTGGTGGCCATCAGCAGCGAATTAATAATGGCTTCTTCCGTAGCCTCGATGGCCGCCAGGAACAGCGGCGACACGTCGTCGTTGCGCAACACCTTTGTTGACTGAAAAGGTATATTGCTGTTATGCGCCACGCGCAGGGAGCTATCAACTGAAAAAGCTATTACATAATCACCGCTGCCATTGGAGGCAATGCCTCCTGTTTTCGCCAGTCCCATGAACGCACGTTTGGCAAGGCGCTCCAGGTTGCGGCTGTCGAGCGGCGCATCAGTGGCTACAACGATCATGCACGAACCGTCGGCGTTGTTGTTCAAGCGATCGTTCAAATAATATTTTTTCAATTCTTCGCCCACGGGAACGCCGTCTATCTGCAAAACGCCACCGAAATTGCTTTGCACCAGCACACCGACCGTATAACCGCCCAATGAGGCGGGCAACCTTCGCGAAGCGGTGCCGATGCCTCCTTTAAAGCCAAAGCATACCGTGCCGGTGCCTGCGCCCACGCTGCCTTCCTCCACCATACCGGGGTTAGCGTTGCGTATAGCGCTTAATACATCTTGCTTTTGAACATGCTTGCCGCGTATATCGTTCAAATACCCATCATTGGTTTCGCCTACTACCGCATTTACAGATTGTGCCTGTTCATTTCCGGGTTGCTGTAAGGTATGATCGATGACGGCTTCCATGGCGGTGGCCACATTCAAAGTATTGGTAAGCACAACAGGCGCCTCGATGTTTCCCAATTCTTTTACTTGCGTAATGCCGGCTAGTTTTCCAAAACCATTGCCGGTATAAATAGCGGCGGGAACTTTTTGTTGAAAGATGTTCCCGCTATGCGGTACAATGGCCGTAACGCCTGTGCGTATGGAGTCTGCTTTAATGATGGTGATTTGTCCTACCTGTACGCCGGGCACATCTGTAATGGCGTTCAGTTTTCCCGTTGGCATGACGCCGATGCGGATGCCCAATTCGCGCGCCCTTTTTTGCTGGGCCGGTAAGGTATAAAATGAAACCAGGAGGCAAATAAGAACGATGCAACGCATAGCTGAAGATAACTGAAAAAATATAAAAATGATTGTCTCACAGCAGAGGCTGCCGTGCCTCCGCTGGTATGTTAATTGTGCTCATATCAATAAAACAATTCGTATGGGAAAAGACAGAAGTGGAAAATTTCATCCAACTAAAGGCAAACCGTCCGGAGCAGCTAAGGAAGAAGGACTTGGAATAACTCCTACAGACCCCGAAAAAATGGATCAATACCTCGATATAACTGAACGATATACAGATGGTGAAGACGAACTGGCGTCCCACGTACCGGTGAGGCATCCGAACCGGAATACGGAGAAAAGGCATGAGGGCTTCAGGAACCAGGCCGATGACCAAGACAGCCGTCACGATCCGCATGCATTTGCGGAAGCACATACACAGGTTGTTCCCGAAGAATGGGCTCCTGTGGTAACAAAGGACGTATTTGCCGAGCTGGCCAATTACCGGGCCCAGCATTGCGTTACCATTTGCCTGCCTACCCACGCCGCAGGGGTGGAAGTAAATGAGCTGAACGATCGCATTGCTTTTAAATCAGCATTGCAGGAAGCCGCGGGCGAATTAAAAACAAAGGGTTTGAACAGCGCCGTTATCGAACCTTTGCTCGCACCGGGTTACGTGTTGCAAAAAGATGAAGCATTCTGGCGCCAGCAATCGAAAGGCCTTGCGGTGTTCATTGCCGATGGAATGTGCAGGTACATCAAATTACCGATGGATCCCGGCCGCAAGGTAGCGGTGAACAATTCATTCGTGGTTACGCCTTTACTGCCGTTGTTTACTACAAGCGAATATTATTATGTTCTGGTGATCAGTAAAAAGCAGGCAAAGTTGTTCAGGGCAGATATGTTCGGCATGGAGCATGTAAATGTTCCCGGATTGTCAAGCGTCGATCCTGGGTCCGGGCATCCCGGTGAAGATCCGACAGCTCCCAATGGATTGCGCGGCGATAAGGAAGTGCCTACTGCCGCAGCATTGGATGCCGGCACCAAGGGCGACCAGGACAAGGCGCGGCTTGCTGTGTATCTTGAAGCAATAGATGACGTGATCTGGAAAGAAGTGCTGCACGATAAAACAGTTCCGCTATTGCTCGCTGGCGTTGAGTACCTTATCCCGATCTATAAAACGGTTACAGACTACAAGCATGTTTGCGAAGACGCGCTAACGGGCAGCCATGAGCGCGATGAGCTATCTACCTTGTACGAACTGTCCATGAAAAAAATGGCTTATTACTTCGAGCAGCCGCTGAAGAAGGCGCTGGCATTGTACAATAATCAATCTGCCACGGCCCTTACTTCATCAATTATTGCCGATGTAGTGGCAGCGGTGCATTACGGCAGGGCTTCTCATCTCTTTATACAAAAGGGCGCGGAGCTCTGGGGTAATTTTGACGAAATGAAGAATGAGCTGGCGCTGCATGAAACAAAAGAAGCGGGCAGTTCTGACCTGTACAACAAAGCTGTTTCCAAAGCCTTGCTGACTGGAGCGGAAGTGTATATGCTGGAAAAAGAGAAGATGCCGGCGGATAGCATTATGGCGGCGGTGATGAGGTATTAATGACCATGCCATTTTGTGCCAACAACTAAAACGCAGCAATTAATGGCAATAATATTGCATCTCCCCAACAGGAGGTGCTTTTTTATGCTGAAAACGAAACCCGCGGTCTCAAAAGAGCGCATGCGCTGTCGTAAGAAGTTCCTGTATTATTTTAAGAAAGGCTTCAACGATCCCACGTATCTCGATTGGGAAAGAAATTATAAATGGCAGGCGCATCTTGCCTGGGAAGAACAACTCAACCGCGAAGCATATGAACGGCAGCTGCAAAGCCGCCGCTATGCCGATATAGCAAACACAGCCGTGCGCATCGAATCGCGCACGAACCTTTTATTCTCCTTCGAAAAAATGGCGCTGCGCGATGCAGTTAAAACTCCGGCAGGAGCAAAGGCTTTTGCCGAAGGGCTGTTCAATTATATTTATGCCGACGATCCGCTGCAGGACCGCTTCGAAGCATTCACCGAAGTGCTCGCTTCGCTCCCGCGCAAGCAAACAAGGGTATTGACCTGGCCACTGCAAACGGTGTTTGGATTTATTGGAAATCCCGATGAGCATATTTTCCTGAAACCACGCGTAACAAAGATCGCCGCGGAAAAATATGGATATGATTTTCAATATACCTCGCGGCCGAATTGGAAAACCTATCAAAACCTGTTGGCATTTGCGGAAGAAATCGGCGCAGACCAGGCAGACCTGCAACCGCGGGACCTGATAGACATGCAATCGTTCATGTGGGTGCTGGGATCGGATGAATATCCAGATTAATCTATACCATGCAATATTGTGTGCATACTCATTGGGCAACAGCGTGCTCACCAACGAACCAGTTACAAACCAGCGAACCTCCTAATGACCTTATAAATGGATGTCGTTTATCTGGTGCCCTGTTCAGCAGGAGATAAAAACTTCGACAAGGGCTCGATTTACATACCCATACAAATTAACGGGCGGGAAGGCATGCCGTTGGTAGTGCAACGTTTCCGGGTACTTAAAAGCATCGGCCCGTCCGGCAACGCCTATTTTTTTAAACAATACCGTGCTGATCGACGATAAAAAAAGCAGGTTCGGCATTTTGGAGTAGCCACAATTCACATAACCCTGTGCAATAAAATTTAATCCTGGAAGAAAACCCGTGGAACAATGTTTGCATTTGGTAAAATAACCGCCAACACGAATCCACCTCCTCCCGGTCAACAACAATCGAATCAAACAAGAAAATTAAAGCCAGATGAAAACAATTTTAGCCGTTGCCGCTATTGTGCTGTTTTGCGGTTGCTATTCCTTTAAGGAAATGCAGGTTCAAATGGTAAATGCCGAGTTGATAAGAATTGATACCGTTTATCGCTACGAGCGGCAGGAGCAGGTGCTTACCTGGCGCGGCGCCGACCGCACGCATTTTGTCAGCTACGCGGGCATGGGCCAGGAGTTCATAGTAGGCTCTCGGGTAACCGTATTCGTTAGGAGATAAAAAAATTGGCGATTACAGATTTTTCCGCAATCGCCAAATCGTTGTTGTTTCAATTCCTATTGTGTCAGCTTTGCAATGTCTGAAACAGGCAGCGTGTTTGCCGCCTTCAGGATATCATCCTGCGAACGGCCAGGCGCCTTCAAAGTGATCAACGAATTGTTCAAAGGAAGCTGTAATTCAAATTCAGGCTTGTCATTGCTGCCGGAGGTCTTGCTCAGCAGTGCCTTGTATCCATTCACCTTTACTATTTTCTGATCGGGATTGCTGCCCATGCCGAATGGCAATGAAAGCAAAGCATTGATGGTGCCGATCAGCGGCGAATTGCTGATGATGTCCAATTGAATGGCCGTACTGTCGTACGCGGCCTTTCCTCCATATTCGCGGTGTATCAGCACGCCTACGAAGCCGGAAGCGCCGCTTACATTATCCTGGCCAGCGCGGACGCTTTGGTCCAACATTTTCTGGGGCAACAGCTTCAACACTTCTTTTCCTGTTAAGATGTCCAGTTCCTGCAGCATTTGCTGCATGGCAAACCTGGAATCATCCAGCTTGCCTGCGGCGTAAGAGGTGCGGGCTTCGGACAAACGTTTGGTAAAATCCTGCGCCGAAACCATAACCACTGAAAACAATGCGAGTGAAACGAAATATATTTTTTTCATGATTGCGTGTTTGGTAATGAGCGATTATTTTTCTCCAAGGCTTTTCTTAATGCCGTCGATGTCTACCTGGTTGGCGGCATTCATCATGTCCTGCTCGCTGGCAAAGTTGATCCCTTCAAAAATCAGGATCGAGGATTGTCCCAGCGGCACGCTCAGCTTGTAGCCGGTGTTATCGTTGTATTCAATTACTGCGCGGTACCCTTTGATCTTTACCTGTTTCCAGTTTTGCTGGCCGCCTGTGTTCTGCGCATAGCCAGAATTGGTGAGGTACATGTTGATGGCCTGCATCCACATGGAGTTGTTGGCAACGGTAAGCGTGAATTGCTTATCGCCCTGCACATACACGCGTTGAATAGTGAGGCCGGCCCATCCCCAGCCGGTGCTGGTGACCTGGTCCTGCATGCTGTCTTTTTTCAATCCGGCAATGGTAGCGGGCAGCGATTTCAAAATGTTTTGTCCTATTTGCAATTCCACTCCCAGCATGGCCTGTTGCACAGCATACCGCGCATCGCTGAGATTGTTTCCTTTGAAAGCAGTTTCCGCCGAAGCCAGATTTTCATTTACATCCGGCGGGGCCGATACCAATCCAGCGCCACCTTTGTTAGACGGCTTGCCGTACTTGGGCCCATTGTTGCCGCCACTGGGGCCGCTGCCATTGGTGCCGCCATTGTTGTTATTACCGTTGTTGCCAACGGCGTCGTCAGCTTTTTTGTCCAACGCCTTGTTGGCCGCATTTTCGGCTTTCTCCTTGAGTTTTTTAAGCAATTGTGCCTGGATAGCTGAACCACAGCAAATAGCAATGCCCAGGCAAATGGCGAATTTAAGAGGTCTCATGATTTAGAATAATTTGATGAAAAAAGCAGTTATAAGATCTCGATTGGGCTAACTACAAATCCTAACAAGGTCCTTTCCGTGTATTATTTGGTTGAAAGGATATCGGACTGGAGGAAGACGCCGAAGGTACAAAACCGGTATATGCTGCCCAAGTTTTATTCGCGATTCATATATTTATATGACTACGTTTTTAATCCTTACACATTCTCTGTTGCGTACGCTTCAACCGGCTCGCAGGTGCAAATAAGGTTGCGGTCGCCGTAAGTATTGTTCACCCTGGCAACAGAAGGCCAGAACTTGTTGTGCGTAACGTAATACAGCGGGAAGGCAGCAGATTCTCTCGAATAAGGCCTTTCCCATTTGTCGCTGCAAATGGTAAACTGTGTATGCGGCGCCTGCTTCAGCATATTGTCTTTTTTGTTCAGCGCGCCTTCCTCGATCAATGTTATTTCCCGGCGTATGCCCAGCAAGGCTTCGCAGAAACGGTCGAGCTCGGCTTTATCCTCGCTTTCCGTTGGTTCTATCATTATGGTGCCCGGCACCGGGAAGCTCATGGTGGGAGCATGGAAGCCATAATCCATCAGTCGCTTTGCAACGTCCTCGGCCTCAATTTCCGCGCTGCGCTTAAATGGCCGCAGGTCAACAATGAACTCATGCGCGCAGGTGCCATTGGTGCCAAGGTACAGCACGTCGTACGAACCTGTTAGCCTTGCCCGCATGTAATTCGCATTGAGTATGGCCACTTCCGTGGCGCGGCGAACCCCCACAGCACCCAACATTCGGATATATCCATAACTGATGAGCAGGATGGACGCACTGCCAAAGGGCGCTGCGCTTACAGCGCCGGAAGTAAGCATTTCCACATGGCCTGGCAAAAATTCAGCGAGGTGTTTTTTTACACAGATGGGACCCATGCCCGGGCCACCGCCGCCGTGGGGTATTGCGAATGTCTTGTGCAGGTTCAGGTGGCAAACATCGGCGCCAATTAAACCGGGCGCGGTCAAACCTACCTGCGCGTTCATGTTGGCGCCATCCATATATACCTGTCCGCCATGTTGGTGTACAATGGAAGTAATTTCCTTCACTGTTTCTTCGTACACGCCGTAGGTGCTGGGGTAGGTGATCATGATGCCGGCGAGGTTATTCGCGTGCTGAGCGGCTTTTGCTTTCAGGTCTTCTACATCGATGTATCCATTTTCCAAAGCCTTCACCACTACCACTTTCATCCCGGCCATTACCGCGGAAGCGGGATTGGTGCCATGTGCCGAGATGGGTATCAGCATTACGTCGCGGTGATGGTCGCCGCGGCTTTCGTGGTAAGCCTTGATCACCAGCAATCCGGCATACTCGCCTTGCGCGCCGCTATTGGGTTGCAGGCTGCACGCATCAAATGCGGTAATTTCATTCAGGTAGTCCGCCAGTTCTTGTATTACCTGGTGATAGCCTTGCGCCTGGTCGGCTGGCGCAAAGGGATGTATCTTGCTCCAGTGCGCCCAGCTAAGCGGCATCATTTCTGCCGCGGCATTCAGCTTCATGGTGCAGGAGCCCAATGAGATCATGCTGGTGTTCAGCGAAATGTCTTTATTTTCCAGCATTTTAATGTACCGCATCATCTGCGTTTCACTATGATGGCGGTTGAATACCTCGTGGCGCAGGTAAGGCGATTGCCGGTTGGCAAACGAAGGAATGGCCTGCATCGCCGCATCTTCTTCAAAAGTAACAACAGTGGTCTTATTGTTTTTTGCAGTGGCAAATACGTGCACAATGTTGAACACATCCTGCGGCGTAGTGGTTTCATCCAGCGAAATGCCGATGAGTTGCTCGTTGAAATAGCGGAAGTTTATCTGGTTTTGAATTGCCAGCTCACGCAATGATGCTACGTCATCCACCTTCACGGTAATGGTATCGAAATGCGATTGGTTCAGCATCTGGTATCCCAAATTTTCCAACTCCGTCAACAGGGCCTGCGTGAGAATTACCACTCTTTGCGCAATCTCTCTCAATCCTTGCGGCCCGTGAAATACGGCGTACATAGCTGCCATGTTGGCCAGCAATGCCTGTGCGGTGCAAATGTTGGAAGTAGCCTTTTCTCTTTTGATGTGTTGTTCGCGCGTTTGCAGGGCCATGCGCAGTGCGCGGTTGCCTTGTGCATCGACACTGATGCCGATGATGCGGCCCGGTATGCTGCGCTTGAACTCGTCCTTTGCCGCAAAAAAACCTGCATGTGGTCCGCCGTATCCCAAGGGAACGCCGAAACGCTGTGCCGATCCAACCGCTGCGTCCGCGCCTAATTCGCCGGGCGGGGTAAGCAGGGTAAGGGCCAGCAGGTCGGTGGCCATTACCACAAATGCATTCGCAGCATGTATTTTATCGATGAATGCGCGGTAATCCTCAATAGACCCTTTGTCATTTGGATATTGAACGATCGCTCCGAAATAAGTTTCGTCCAATGCCGCATTGCGATAGTCGCCGGTAACTATTTCAATACCCACGGGTATGGCCCTTGTGACCAATACATCTTTGGTCTGGGGGAAAACCTCATTGTCCACAAAAAACCGTGGCCGGGTAATATGGTCGTGGTCCCTGTTGAGGGTATTAAAGAACATGGTCATGGCTTCCGCTGCGGCGGTGGCTTCATCCAAAAGAGAGGCATTGGCGATGGGCAGGGCCGTAAGGTCGCTGACCATGGTCTGGAAGTTCAGCAGGCTTTCCAACCGTCCCTGCGAGATCTCGGCTTGGTAAGGCGTGTACTGCGTGTACCAGCCCGGGTTCTCGAAAACATTGCGCAGGATAACGGCCGGCGTATGCGTATCATAATAACCCTGGCCGATATATGTTTTAAAGACTTTATTCTTCAAAGATAGTTCCTTGATATGGTGCAGGTAATCGCTCTCGCTCATCGCGGCGGGCAGCTTCAATGGCCCGCTCATGCGGATGGAAGCAGGAACGGTGCGGTCAACAAGTTCGTCGAGGCTGGAAGCACCAATAACCTTCAGCATTTCAGCGGTTTCGGATTCGTTGGGACCAATGTGTCGGCTGATAAATTCGTTTTGATGGGATTCGAATAAGTTCATGCTATGAAATTGACTATTTGGTAAGAAGCCGCAAAGTTAATTATTGATTGCTGATTATTACTATTTTTACCCCAACGGTGTCACATGCATCCAACTAACTGCCTGAACTGTGCAACCATGCTCACGGCGGACGATCGCTTTTGCCCAACCTGTGGGCAAAAGACAGATACCCACCGCATTACCATGTCTCATATCTGGCATGACGTGATCCATGCCTTTACCCATGCCGACAAGGGTTTCCTGTATCTGTTGCGCGAAATGATCTTCCGGCCGGGTCACATCGCCAGGGAGTATGTAGAGGGTAAGCGGAAGCGGTATTTCAACCCATTCAGCTATTTATTGATAGTAGTAGCGGTCTCTACCTTTCTGATCTCTACGTTTAATTTGATGACGGTGGCGGGAAGGCGGGACCCTATCTCACTGTTTCTGAACAAGCACGCCAACCTGGTCATTTTTCTGAATGTACCCATCGGCGCTTTTTTCAGTTGGGTTTTCTTTAAAGGCAGAACGTATGCGGAAAATCTTGTGTTGCAAGCCTATGCCTCGGGCCAGCGGTCGGCCTTTTACAGCCTGATCATCGTTCCTATCATGCTTAGTTTCCCCCAATACTATATGAAGATCGTTATGGCATACACCGGGCTTTGGATCATCTATCTCGGATGGGCCTGCAGGCAGTTTTACCAGCAGCGCGGTGTATGGGCATATATCCGGGGACTATTAGTGGGCTTGTTGACGTACGGGGTGATCCTGGCGTTGATTACTGCCGCATATATCATCTACCGCATGTATTTCATGCGGCGATGAGATATGGAGTTGCCGCATTTCATTGCTTGTTTGCCTGCTTCCATCGTGGCTCCAACCAGGAGGCTTGAACAAATACTTCATTTTAGTGTTCCACCGGATATCGTTGCGGCGCATGTCTTTCCAGATGCCCACCCATTCATGAAAAATAATATTTGCTGGGTTCTTGTTCTCGAGCGGCTTCGTCAGTCCATAACGGATAGGCTCATACGCAGTTGCCGGGAGCTCTTCCTGGAACGTTCCGAACAACTTGTCCCAGATGATCAACAGGAAGCCCATGTTCTTGTCGAGATATTTTACGTTGGAGGCATGGTGCACGCGGTGGTGCGAAGGCGTTACCATTACATATTCCAGCCAGCCGAGTTTTTTAACCAGCTCGGTATGCACGAACAAACCCCAGGTTTGCATGAGTGAGTATACGAAGAATATATCGATGGGTGCAAAACCAAGCCAAGCCAGCGGTATAAAGAATACGAAACGGTATAGCGGTTGAAATACGGAGGTCCTGAACTCAACGGTACAATTCATGTGCTCGGCAGAATGGTGGGTGACGTGTGCGGCCCAAAACAACCTGCAAAAGTGCTCCATCCGGTGCAACCAATACATCAGCAGGTCGATGCCGAGGATCAGCACTGTCCAATATATCCAGGGACTTTCAATGATGACAAGATGATAATTCCATGCGTACACTAACACTACCAGGTATACGCTGCGAACCAAAAGGTCGAGGCCGCCATTTAACAGGGATAAAAAGAAGTTGGTGGCTGTTTCTTTCCAATTGTACACCTTACGGTAATGGAAGTTGCTCAGGAATATTTCCGCGGCAATTACCAGGGCAAAGAACGGCGTGCTTTTCAGCACGGCCAGATTTTCTTTGAGGGTTTCGCTAAAAATCATCGTTAACATATCATCAATAGTTTCATCCGGACGGAGGCGTTACCTTTGCGCCATAAATCGTATCAGTGTCTCAACATTTGTTACATAACTGGAACAAAAAATCAGCCGTCAGGCAAAAGGCTTATAAGCAGCTACTTAAGACCGCTAAGCCCCAGAAACTGTTGAAAAAATTACCCGAACTGCACGAAGAAGCTTTTTCGAATGTCAACTGCCTGGCCTGCGCGAATTGCTGCAAGAACTACTCGCCCCGTTTTAAAACGCCGGACATTAAACGTATCAGCAGGCACCTGGGCATGAAGGAAGGCGCCTTCATAGAAGCCTACCTGCGCCTGGACGAAGACGGTGATTACGTGGTGCGTTCCGCGCCGTGTCCCTTCCTGGGCAATGATAATTTTTGCGGCATCTATGATGTGCGGCCTTCCGATTGCGCCAGGTATCCTTATACCGATGAAGACGTTTTATTGAAACGCCCCCAGTTAACACTCAAAAATTCTTCTGTTTGCCCTGCTGTTTATTATGTGTTAGAGAAATTAACCGAGGTAAAGGTTACAACCTGATTTTGAATTTGCCTAGTATTGCAGCTTGCGCAAGGTCGGGGCCTTCAACCACGTAAATACTACTACGGCGAGTGTCATGCCTCCTCCAAATACCACTGCGGGCACCGTTCCCAGTAGCCTTGCGGCCATCCCGCTCTCAAAAGCTCCCAGCTCGTTAGACGACATTATGAAGATGCTATTGAGCGCGGCCACGCGTCCGCGCATTTCATCAGGCGTTTTTAATTGAAGGATGGTAGAACGAACGATCACGCTGATACCATCGAGTATGCCGGAAAGAAACAATGCCAGCAACGACAACCAGAATATTTCAGACAATCCAAACACAATGATCGACACGCCAAAACCCGCCACGCACAAGAGCATCAGGCGGCCCTGGTTTTTTCTCAGCGGCCGAAATGTAAGCAACACCAACACTACTACCGAACCAAGGGCAGGCGCAGAACGCAACATGCCTAATCCCACCGGGCCTACTCTTAAGATCTGGTCCGCAAATACAGGCAACAGCGCAGTAGCTCCTCCGAACAACACCGCAAAAAGGTCGAGGCTTAGCGCGCCCAATACTTCTTTGGTGCGCCATACAAAATAAAATCCCTGCCGTATGCTTTCGATGATCTTTTCCTGCCTTCGCTCGCCTGCAAATGGCTTCGGTTTTATAAACATTAATCCCACCGCTGCAACCACCATCAACAACAACATCAGGTAAAAAGTATAAGTGATGCCAATGGATGCGTACAACAGCCCTGCAAGCGCGGGGCCTGTAACCGCCCCCACCTGCCACGAACCGCTATGCCAGAGGGTGGCATTGGCCAACGTGTGCCTCGGAACCAGGTGACTCACCAACGCAAACGAAGTAGGCCCGCTGAAAGAACGCAAAATGCCGGTACCGAACACCACAAAATAAATGATCAGCAATAACCATGTTTGTGAAATGGCGTTTATGGCCAGGTCGGTGGTAAAAAAGCAAAGTATGCCGGTGAGCACGGCATTGCCGATAACGCTGCGCAACAGTAAATTTCTTTTATCGCTTTTGTCGATTACATGCCCCGAGTAAAAGGCCATGAAAAATGCAGGAACAAATTCAATAAGGCCGATAAGGCCAATGCTGAACGGGTCTTTGGTGAGGTCATACACTTTCCAGCTGATGAGGGTGGCTTGCATGTTGAGCACCAAAATGAAAAAGAAGCGCGAAATGATATAGTTCCTGAACTCAGGATACCGTAAACTTTCAAACGGGTCTTTTTTTTCCATTATGGCAAAGTAAAATAATGCTGTCCCTGCTCATACTCTTTTTCTAAAGCGTCTATCACTACTTGCAGGTGTTGTTCCTTGCCGAGGAAATCGGCATTGCTGGCGTCTATGAACAGCGTCTTTAAATTGTGCTGCTTTATATAGTGTGTATAAGTTTGCTGGATATTGAACAGGTACTCATCGGGGATGTTTTGTTCATAAGGCCGTTTTCTTTTTTTGATATTTTCCTGCAGCTTGCTCACGGGTGCATGTAAGTAAATTACGATATCGGGCTGGATGAGCTGCTGGTACATGATCTCAAACAGCCGTTGGTACAGGCGGAACTCGTCTTCGGACAGGGTTACTTTCGAAAACAAAAGGCATTTGGTAAACAGGTAATCCGAAATACTTACGGCCTGAAACAGGTCTTTTTGTTGCAACAGTTCCTTCAATTGCTTGAAGCGCTCCGCCATAAAGAACAATTCCAGGGGAAAGGCGTATTGCTTGGGGTTTTCATAAAACTTGGGCAGGAAAGGATTATCTGCAAACTGCTCCAGGATAAGCCTGCCATTGTAGTGCTTGGCCAGCAGGTGCGCCAGCGTGGTTTTGCCTGCCCCGATATTGCCTTCGATCGTAATAAAATGATAGTTCATCGACTAACAAAGAAATGTGAATTGCCGAATAAACAATTCATAACTTTTTCACAGCAAGCTTGTCGGGACATTCCAATAGCAGCTCGTCGATGGATTTTTTTAAAACAGGATGAATGACTGAGGCGGCAATCTCCGCTAGGGGAGCGAGCGCAAACCGGCGCAAGTGCAGCTGAGGATGCGGAATGGCCAGTTCATCGGTTTTCATTACCAGGTCGTCGTACAATAAAATGTCGATGTCAATGGTGCGGGGGCCGTACTTTTCCTGCCGCGCCCTTCCCATTTCCTGTTCAATGCCCAGCAGGGTTTGCAGCAGGGCTTGTGGTTGCTGGCTGGTAATTACCCGCAATACCTGGTTCAGGAAAGCCGGCTGGTCGTGCTTACCCCAGGCTTCGGTTTCATATACGGCGGACTGCCGGGTTATTTCGCCGGCTTTCGTGCCAATGAGCGTTATTGCCCTTTGCAGGTTTTGGAGGCGGTTGCCAATATTGCCACCTATCAATAAATAAGTCCGACCCATGTATTGCTGAAGTTTGAAGGAATCAAATATCTTTAATTTTGCATTTGTTGAAAAAATAATCGCACCGATGAATTTTTGGAAAATGTTCCTGGCGGCTTTCCTGGCGCTGATCGTGTTTTCCCTGATCAGCTTTTTTATTTTTATAGGCTGGATTTCGGCGCTGGCGACCCCCGACCGGGAATTTGTTGGCAGCAAAGCTGTGTTGGTAATAGACTTATCGATTCCCTTCCCCGAAAAAATGCAGGAAAATCCCCTGGCCGACCTGGGCGCTTCCGATCAATACGATATACCGGGACTGTACGATGTAGTGCGTATGATCGATAAAGCCGCAAAAGACAGCGCGGTGAAGGGGATCCTGGTAAAAGCCAATTCCAACAACAATGGGCTTGCAGGCAACGAGGAGATCAGGAATGCTGTGATCGGGTTTAAGCAAACCGGCAAGTTCGTATATGCCTATGGCGATATAATATCACAAAAATCTTATTACGTAAGCTCGGTAGCAGACAAGATTTATTGCAATCCGAAGGGCGGCCTCGATTGGCGAGGTATCTCATTTCAGATGATCTTTCTGAAGGGCACATTCGAAAAATTGGACATCGATCCACAGATTTTTTATGCAGGCAAATACAAAAGCGCCACCGAACCCTTCCGCGAAACCAAAATGACCGAGCCCAACCGCGAGCAAACACTGGAGATACTCAATGATATTTATGCGCATTTTCTTGCACGCATTGCCGAAGCACGAAAAATAGACTCGTCGGTGCTCCGTCAATATGCTGATGGCAACATGATACAGTTTGCGCAGGATGCCTTGCGGTATAAAATGGTGGATGGATTGAAATACGAGGATGAAGTAAAAGGGGAAATCCGGGTAAGACTGAAGCTGGGCGCGAACGACAACATCAATTTCATTCCGCTGGAGCGTTACGCAAAGGCCGTTAGCTACCGTGCGAGCGGAAAGGACCGGATAGCGGTCATTTACGCCCAGGGCGATATTGTTTATGGAAAAGGCGAAGAAGGCCAGATCGGCAGCAACACCTATGCCGGCCTTATACGCAAGGCACGGATGGATAAAAGCGTAAAGGCCATTGTAGTGCGCATCAATTCCGGAGGCGGCAGCTCGCTGGCGAGCGAGAACATCTGGCGCGAAATGACCATTGCACGCAAGGAAAAACCCGTGATCGTAAGCTTTGGCGATGTAGCGGCATCGGGTGGTTATTACCTGGCCTGCAATGCCGACAGCATTTTTGCGCAGGCCAATACCATCACCGGCTCTATTGGCGTATTCACCATCATTCCCAACATGCAAGGCTTCTTCAATAACAAGCTGGGCATAACTTTCGACGAAGTAAAGACCGGTCCCAATGCGGATGCGCTGGATGTGACCAAGCCACTAACGCCGGCGCAGCGTAACTTCATTCAAAATGAAATTGACACCATTTATAATGATTTCAAGACCCGCGTGGCGCAGGGCCGCAACCTAAGCACAACTTATGTCGACAGCATCGGGCAGGGGAGGATCTGGAGCGGGCAACGTGCAGTAACACTAAAACTGGTAGACCGCATTGGCGGCATGCAGGACGCCATCGATTGCGCTGCACGCATGGCGAAACTGAAAGACTACCGCCTGCGCGAATACCCCGAGTCGAAAGGATTTTTCGACAGGCTATTCGGCGGATACCAGCAGTCTTACAAAGGCAAGGTGCTGAAAGAAGAATTAGGCGAGGAAGGCATACGATTATACAAGGCCATAAGCCGCGCGAAACGTTTTATAGGAGCATCACAAGCCCGTTTACCCTTTGATTTTTCGATTGAGTAAAACTTCCAACAACCGATCAATTTTGAGCAACCAACACATCCGTTACAGCCAGTCTACCGCTATGTGGGCAATCTGTAAAGCAAGTCTTAGGGCGTTGATGCGGAGCCCTACAGCCATTGTCTTCAGTTTTGTTTTTCCTTTCATCTTTATTCTCGTCTTTGGTTTTATCGGAGGGGGAGGGCCCATCGTTCGCATCGCTTTCTCGGGCAAGTCCGATACCACCAATGTTTTTTATTCAACGCTGAAATCCATTTCGAATATCAGGATCGTTCAAAAAGATTCCGTGGAGCTGGAAGAAGATTTGCGGAAAGGAAGGATCACGGCTATCCTGGATATTACAAAAAGCAAGGATAGCAGCTCACCCGCTTACAACATTCGATATCATACGTCCACTGCCGCCGTGGACCGCATCCAGATATTGCGTTCCATGCTTACATCTATTATGTACACTATAGACAAGACGCGCTTTCCCAATGCGCCCAGCATGGCAAAGATGGAAGCGCCCGTGGTAGTGCAGGGCCGGCCGTATCGTACCATTGATTTTATTTTACCGGGGCAATTGGGATTTTCTTTGCTGAGCGCTGCGGTGTTCGGCATCGCGTTCGCGTTTTTCAACCTGAAGCAAACGCTGGTGCTCAAGCGTTTTTATGCCACGCCCATCAACCGCCTCAACATCGTGTTAGGCGAAGTGGCGGCGCGCACCATTTTTCAATTGGCGGTAACCGCGCTGATACTGGTGATCGGCGTATTCTTTTTCAAGTACACCTTGATTAATGGATTTGTCACCTTCCTGGAGATCATGCTGCTGAGCTTCATTGCGCTGATCATCTTCATGGCATTTGGTTTTATCATCAGCGGCCGCGCCAAGAGTGATAATTCCATTCCTCCTGTCGCCAACCTCATTACGCTGCCGCAATTTTTGCTGGGCGGAACTTTTTTTGCTGTCGAAGCATTTCCTACCTGGCTGCAACCGATAAGCAAGGTGTTGCCGCTTACGCATTTGAATACGGCCATGCGCGATATTGCTTTCGAAGGCGCGCACATCTGGGACGAGTGGCGCGAGCTGGGCATTCTCGCCATTTGGGGCGTGGGTTTGTATATCCTCGCCGTAAAGTCTTTCAAATGGGAGTAGTGGCGTTGTCTATGGTCTATATTTGCACATTAACATGAAGTTTGTCAAACTCGCTTTCATCAGCATCATTGTTATTTTCCTTGTGCTTACAGCCATCTCGCTGATGCTGCCTTCGCACGTGCGGGTTTCCCGTGCAATCAACATATCGGCCTCCGTAACATCCATCCACCGCTATGTGTCTGACCTGCGGCAGTGGCAACAATGGAATGTTTTGCTGGCGGATTCGTCCATCTCCATCACGGCGGTGGGCCATTCCAATATCAATACCAACAGGTTCACGATCGATGTACTGGTTTCAAAACCCGATTCGGTAGGCACCCGTTGGCGGCAACCCAATGGGAAAGTATTCACCGGTAGCTTTGCATTGATACCGGCCCAAAATGTTACCATCGTGCAATGGTATTTCGATTTCAACCTGCGCTGGTATCCCTGGGAAAAGTTCGGAAGCATTATTTACGATGAGCGGATGGGGCCGGGCATGGAAAATTCACTGACCCAACTGAAAACATTGGTGGAAACTTCTCCATAACTTAGAAATATAAAACGAGACCGGATATGCAACGTTTATTGTTTTTCCTGCTGGCGGGGTTGTTTATTTTACCTGCCTGCTCCAGGCAAAGCCGCAAAAGCCCTCATGAGACCGTTGAAGGCGACAATGTAAAAGTTACCTATGGCCGACCATATAAAAAGGGAAGGGAGATTTTTGGTGGGTTGGAACAATATGGCAAGGTATGGAGGACCGGGGCTGACGAAGCGACCGAGATCACCTTTGAAAAAGATGGTACGTTTGGCGGCCAGCCTGTAAAAGCAGGTACTTATACGCTTTTTACGATACCGGAGAAAAACGAATGGACCATTATTCTCAACAGCCAGTTAGGACAGTGGGGCGCATATGAATATGAAGAGCACAAGGCAAAAGACGTGTTGAAAATAAAGGCGCCGGTAAAACAATTAAGCGAGCCGGTAGAGCAATTGACCATACGCTTTGAATCGGGCAACATGATCATTGAATGGGACACTACGCAGGTAGCCGTTCCCGTTAGCACCAGCTGATGAAATCCGCACAACAACTATATCATGTACTGGTGCCAATGATCGATTTATCTTTAAAGCCTTGAAACAATTCCTCATTGCCTTAACAGTTATTGGTGTGCTGGCCTTGTTGGCATGGCTGTTATATGCTTATGCAATGAATACCGCGTTCGAAAGTTTTGGCCCGCCTAAACAGCCGGGGCCATTGTTTGCATATGAGGTTGATGGCAGGGTAGAAAGATTGGAAAACGCAGTGAAGCAGGTCATATCGCAGGACGGCCTTGTGCATAAATTGGCCAACGGTAATAAGGTAGAGCTTCATTATGTTTCACTGGTTGACAAAGACGATACCATCGAATACGAATTTTTTATGGAGGATTGCCAGAGCTTTTACCTGCTGGCCAAATACAAGGACAATTGGAATTGTTCGTCGTCGCATCTGCAGGTACTCACGGTTTCGGCAAATGGCGAACCGGCAGTAGCGCATACAGATAAGAAATTAGACCAGTCGCAATTGAAAGCATACCGTAAAATTTTTGAAGACCAATTTTTTAATAGAGTAAAAGCCGGCCTTCAACGCCAGCCCGTGTACGAATGGAAATTAACGGAATCTGCGGTTAAGGATACCAGTTATATTTTCATTGACATTTATCCGCGCAGCGATACGGGCAACCTTGCCACCCGGCATGTTTTTGCAAACGTGGTCAATTTTGCCGGCGATACCGTTTTCAAGCAGATCAGGACCGAAAGATATTTTGGAGATACCGCTGTTTTTTATCGATACGATTCAAACGGGGTATACTTGGATGCAAGGGAAGTTTTTGTGAATGGAGGTTTTATAAGGCAGGATTATTAGGATTTGTTTAAATGATTATCTTTAAGCATCCCGCATAAAAATGAAGTCATTTATCCTCGTCCTCTGCCTGCTCGTCGCAACGTACACCGCATCATCACAAGGATAGATTGGATCTAGCAGGAAAGCCATAAAAAAAGGGCTTGAAAGATACCTGGCACAAAATAAGCTGCAAGGTTCTTTTAAAGAAACGGACTCTACGCTTGCATTGATCATAAGGGCCGATACCGTGGCCAGCACGGATTTTACTTACCGGTTCAGTTCTTCGGGAAAATGCATTGAAGAAGTGAGGAGGTCCTGCGATTCGTGCATACGGAAATACCTGCAACATGCGCTCAATTATAACAAGCTCGACTGGACGAAGTTGAATGAGCGGCGGTACCTGTCACAATTCTCCAAACGGCTTTTGATGGAACTGGATGAAGGCAATACCAGTCTTTCTGTCCGGAAAATAAGCCTGGCAGCGTACCATAAATTAAGGCCATGGTCAAAAGCCACTGACCACTTTTCCCCGCCGGTTAGCCGCTTTTCCCTGCTTTTATCCGGATTTTGCGGGAGATAGAAATATTTTTTGCTGGATTTTGCGGGAATTTTTAAAATGTTCTTAGTTTCGGCTCTGCTTAAACCATTTATCCTTTCGGCCCGTACTACCATAAAATGATTGCTTTCTAATTCAAAAAAACAAACCAGGCTATATGAAAAACAAACTTACACTAACGGCAAGCACCCGTTTGGGCTTGTTGGTGTTGCTTCAGCTATGCTGCGTGGCCGTAATGGCACAGGTACGCATCAGTGGTAAGGTCACCGGCCCTAATGGGGCAGGGCTTGCAGGTATTTCGGTCATTGTAAAGAACACGGTTTCGGGTGGATCAACCGACTCCGACGGTAACTACTCATTTACCGCGGACCTTAAACCCGGAACCTATGCCCTGGAAATTACGGGCATCGGCTTTAAAACCCGCGAAGAACGCCTTACCGTAAGCACCGACAATGCGTATACAGTAAACGCGCAATTGGCCGAAGATCCGCTGGGTCTTGATGAAGTGGTGGTTACCGGTACCTCCGCAGGTACCACCAGGCGCCAACTCGGCAACACCATTAACACGGTTAAGGGCGATCAGCTTACCAAGGGTGCATCGGCCAACGTGCTTGCCGCCTTACAGGGTAAGACACCCGGTGCACAAATCATTCAAAACTCCGGTGATCCCGCCGGCGGTATTTCAGTGAGATTAAGAGGCATCAGCTCAATATCCAGTTCTTCGGAGCCTTTATACATTGTAGATGGTATCATTGTAAACAACGCTACCAACAGGGTAACCAATACCTCCGGCAATTACGATGGCGGCAATTTTGTTGGAACAATCGGTCAAAACCGGCTGTCGGATATCAATCCCGCCGACATCGAACGCGTGGAAGTGCTGAATGGGGCTGCCGCGGCGGCTATCTATGGATCACGCGCCAACGCCGGCGTAATCCAGATATTTACCAAAAGAGGCAGCAGCGGAGCGCCGGTAGTGAGCTTCTCAACCGCTGTAATGGTGAACCAGCTGAGAAAAAAATTGGACGTAAACCGTGCGCCGGTTAAGTTCGGGCCTTCTCCCGATATTCAAACGCAGGACATTCTTACGCCGGCGCTTACCGCCACCACGCCGGTTACGCGCTACGATTACCAGGATTATATTTTCCGTACCGGCTTTGGAACAGATAATAATATCTCGGTAAGCGGCGGAAGGGATAAAACAAAATACTATCTCTCCGGCTCTTATTTCTTCAACCAGGGTATTATCAGGAATACCGATTACAGAAGGTACAGCTTCAGGGCCAACCTTGATCAAACGTTGAACAATGTGGTTTCGTTCACCCTGGGCCTGAACTATATCAACAGCGGCGCCGATGAAAAGCCCGATGGCAATTCATTCTTCTCGCCTACCAACGGCGTTACCATCATCGGTAATTTCCACGACATCCATGCGAGAGACGCATTGGGCAATATTAAAGCAGTAGGTGAAAGAGGTCGCGTTAATCCTGTCTCTATCATAGAAGATATCAAGCAACGCCAGGAGACCAGCAGGATACTGGCCAATGCAGGCGTTAAATTAAAGCCGTTCAAGGGCCTGACCTTCGATTATACATTGGGCATAGATAATTATACGCAAAATGGCACCACGTTCATACCGCCGTTTGCGTACAATGTGAACACCGCATTTTTTGGAGGCGGCGCCACGCTCGATCCAACCCTCAACGGGTATGCGAGCACGGCCAACAACGTATTCTTCCAGATCAACCACGAATTGAATGCGACATACCAGTTCAACATCACCGACGCTATCGGCTCTACCACGCAGGTAGGTTACTCGGTACAATATGAAAAGAACAATTATTCTTTGCTGCAAGGCCGCGGCCTCGCGCCTTTTGTGCAAACCGTAAACGGCGCCAGCACTTCATTGCCGCCGGTTGACAGCAGGAGCGAGCTTTCAGTGTCGGGCGGATACATCCAGCAAAATTTCAGGATTTTCAACAAACTTTTCCTCACCGGTGCGGTAAGGGTAGACGGTTCTTCGGTATTCGGGGAAGACCAACGTACACAGACATACGTAAAAGCGAGCGGAAGTTACCTACTGTCCGAAGAAAGCTTTATGTCAGGTACCAGCAACTGGTTGAATTTACTGAAGCTTCGCGCCGCCTATGGCGAATCCGGCAACCTGACTGGTATCGGCGCATATGCACGCTTCAATGGATACAGCACCAATGCTTACCTGGGCAGGACCTCTCTTGTTTCCAGTTCGGTGCTCGCCAATGAAGATGTAAAACCCGAGCGCCAGAAAGAATTGGAGATCGGTGCGGACCTGGCATTCTTCAACAATCGCTTGGGATTACAATTCACCTGGTATAACAAGCGGGTGGATGATTTGCTGATCGACAGGCAGGTAGCGCCCACAACCGGCTTCTCCACCAAGCTCGATAACTTTGGGTCCCTTGAAAACAAAGGCATCGAGCTATTGCTTACCGTATCGCCGGTACGCAGCAAAAACGTGCGCTGGGATATAACAGGCATCTTTAACCGAAACAGGAACAAGGCTGTGCGGATCGGCCAGGCGCTGACTTTGTTGAGCACCAATGCCGGCGCTCCCGTTGCAATAATAGAGGGTTACCCCATTGGTGTGTTTTACGGCACTTTCTTCGCAACCGATGGCAGCGGCAACCAGATAAAGAATCCAACCGGTTTCCCCCAGATTGAAAGAGGTATCCAGAACAGCACCCTGGTGTATACGCCGCAGCGCGATGCGAACGGATTACCGGTAGCCACCGCTACAACGCTGAGAAGGATCATTGGTGATCCCAATCCTGATTACACAGCCTCGCTGGTAAATGAGCTGACCCTAAACAAGCTAAGCATCCGCCTGCAGTTCGACGCGGTGCAGGGAGTGGATGTATTCAATGCAGACTTCCGGACGCGCCAGGGCGTAGGCAATGGCAAAGTGGCCGAGCAGGAACACAATGGCGTGCTGCCCCGCGGATGGGTCAACAGCGTGTACCAGATAGAAGAGTGGCGCGTGCATGATGGATCGTTCGTGAAACTAAGAGAGCTTTCCATCAGCTATAACGTAGGCGCCATTAAAGGTGTAAAAGATCTCACTTTAAGCCTTAGCGGCCGCAACCTGTTGTCATTCGATGATTATGATGGGTACGATCCCGAAGTAAATGGCGCAGGACAAAGCACCGTGCTGAGGGGTATCGATTTTGGCCCAACGCCCATTCCCCGTACCTTCAGCTTCACCATAGGCGCTAGATTCTAAACCTTAAAAAAAGCTATATGAAACTCAATATAAAATCATCCACTTTTTGCATACTGCTGGCAGCGGCTTTGCTGAATGCCGGTTGTAAAAAGAATTATACTGATCCCTCGCGTCCCCTGGAAGACCAGGTGTTCAGCTCACCGAAAGGATTGACCGGCGTGGCGGTAGGATTACAACGCGTGTACACGGCGGGCAGGGCCAGTTCCCTGTACAATGCCATTACCGCCGATGCGTTTGTCACCAACCAGGTCACCATCCTTAACCAGGGTAATACCGCGGAATACCAACTATTCCTCGGCGGCGGCCAGGTAGATGGCACCAATACCATAATCGCAGGATTGTGGACCAGCAGCAACAAGATCATTTACGATGCAAATTTGGTGATCACCAATGCTGAAAAGCTTGGCGATAAAAACTTTGCTTCGGGATTGATCGCATACGCTACCATTTTTAAAGCGCTCGCACTCGGCAACCTGGCTACCTTCTGGGAAAATGTGCCCGACGGCACCGGCGAAAACGTAGGTTTCGTCAGCCGCCAGAATGGTTACCTGAAAGCCATTGCAGACATCGATAAGGCGCAGGCGGCCATCAATGCCAATGCCATGAGCCCCGCATTCCTTAGCAACATTCCGGCGGGCATCGATATCATTAATACGCTGCACGCATTAAAGGCGCGTTATTCATTGTTCGCCGGCAACTATGCGCAGGCGCTCGCATCCGCCAACGCTGTAGACCTTACCAAAAAATCAACCTTCAATTTCGACGCTGTTAACCTGAACCCCATTTTTGAAACCGTTACTTCCACCAACAACGTGTACTCGATAATAGATTCAGTAATGGGATTGCCGCCGAGCGTTCAACCTGATCTTTCAGACAAACGCCTGCCCTTCTATATTTTAACGCAGACCAGCGCTCCCAAATGGAAGGTGAATGGTTTTTTTGCCGGTACTACAACACAGATCCCGGTATACCTGCCGGGGGAAATGATCCTGATAAAGGCAGAGGTTTATGCAAGGCAGAACGACCTGGCGAATGCATTGATAGAATTGAACAAAGTAGTGACCAAGCAACCGGCAAACGATCCTTTCGGCGTAGGAGCAGGCCAGCCCCCGCTGGTTGGCCCGTTTACGCAAGCGCAATTGCTGGAGCAGATCTATAAGCAAAGAAGGATAGAATTGTTCATGCTAGGCCTTAGCCTCGAAGACATGCGCAGGTTTGGCCGCGCCAATTCGGAAAGAAAGCGGAATTTCTTCCCGTATCCTTTCCGTGAGCGGGACAATAACCCCAATACGCCCCCTGATCCGGTATTTTGATTAGGCAGTTAATAAGGATTATTAAGAAATATAGCACAGATTTAAAAACGGATTTAAGGATTACACAGATAAAATTCTCTTCTCTGTGTAATCCTTAAATCTTATAGAAATCTGTGCTTTTCTTTCCGCGTGCTTTACGCAATAATCTCCAATACGCAATTATACACCTCATCCAATTCTTCATTAGTGGTGCAATACGGAGGCATGATATATACCGTGTTTCCCAATGGCCGCAGCAATACGCCTTTGTTCAATGCTTTGCCATGAAGGATGCTGCTGATATTGTTTAAATACCCATCGTCTCCATAATCCAGCTCAAACGCCAGGATAGTGCCGCACTGCCGGGGATGTTTAACCACATCAATGCGCTGTAATTGTTGTAAAAAACCAGCATGTTTTGCCGTGATGCGTTGAATGTTGATAAAGCATTCATCCTGCAGCAGCAGGTCGAGGCTTGCATTACCTGCGCTGCAGGCAATGGGGTTTGCTGTATATGAATGGCCGTGAAAAAAGGTTTTGGAACGGTCATCGCTCAAAAATGCATCATAAATTTTTTGTGTGCAGGCAGTGGCTCCCAGCGCCATCATACCACCGGTAAGACCCTTGCTCAGGCAAATGATATCGGGTTGTTCGTCGAGGTATTCACTGGCGAATAATTTTCCCGTGCGGCCAAAGCCCGTCATAACTTCATCTGCAATGCAGATGATTTGGTGTTGCCTGCATTTTTTAAGTAATGCGTTCAATGCCCGCGCTTCACACATCTTCATGCCGCCGGCACCCTGCACCATCGGCTCATAAATAAAGCACGCAAACTCATCCCAGTCATTATTTACCGTTGACCATTCATTTACGTCTGCAAATGCCACTTCGAATAAATAATCCTGGAATGCCACGGTAAATACGCCTCGTTCGCTTACACTCATGGCCCCGAATGTATCGCCATGATATGCGTGCGTGAGCGCCAGGATTTTTTTGCGGGTAATGCCCCTGAGTACACTGCTTACTCCCCGTTGACTTTTTATTGCATCATCGATGTCCGGCTGCTCCTGGTTCCTCCAGTACTGCATTGCCATTTTTAGCGCCACCTCCACAGCGGTTGAACCATTATCGCTGTAAAAAATCTTGCTGAACCCTTTCGGCAAAATGTGCAGCAGGCGCTCGGCAAGCCTGATGGCAGGGGCATGGGTAAAGCCTGCAAAGATCACCTGTTCCAGTTGCAGGGCCTGTTCATATATTTTTTGCGCAAGGTAGGGGTGGGCGTGGCCATGCAGGTTTACCCACCAACTGCTGATGGCATCTATATAATAGTTTCCCAGCTCGTCTTTCAGCCGGGCGCCGCTGCCTTCTACAATAGGCAGGGGATCGGGAGCCAGCCGCATTTGCGTATAAGGATGCCAGATGGCCTGCCGGTCGCGCTCAACCAGGGATTTATCCATAATAACCAGGGATTTAAGTATGGAAAGCCAAAAATACGTTCCGTTAAAAAAAATTAACGCCCTGTGCAACGCCGGTTTATACATCTTTGTCAACATCATAACCTAAGCCGGGATGGATTATCAAAAGCTGGTGAAAGACTGTTTAAAGGAAAAGCCCGACGCCCAGCGGCAACTATATGAGCATTTTGCGGAATATATGCTGGGCGTGTGCTACCGTTATACCAAGTCGATGCCGGATGCGGAGGATGCCATGCAGGAAGGGTTCGTAAAGGTGTTTGTCAACCTGCACCAATACAAATCCGAGGGTGAGCTGGGCGCATGGATCAGGCGAATTATGGTGAACACTACGATCAACTACCTTAAAAAGCAGAGCCGATACCAGGCAGAGCTTTCCTTTAATGATGTCACCTTGCATCCTGTTTCGGGAGACGATCCCGAAATACAATTGAGCGCCAAGGAACTGGCAGACCTCATCCGCCAGCTGCCTGTAGGATACCAAACCATCTTCAACCTCCACGCGGTGGAAGGATACTCACACGTGGAAATAGGAAAAATATTAGGAATACAGGAAGGCACCTCCCGCTCACAATATGCGCGGGCAAGGGGATTGCTCATAAGTTGGATTAAAAAAAATTCGGTTGACCAAAAACCAGGAGTGTATGCACGACCGTGAATTTGAAAAACAGGTTCAGCAAAAGATGCAGGAGCTGCGTTTCCAGCCTGGCGGTGACGTATGGGCTCGCGTGCAGGCTGACATCCGCAGGAAAAAGCGCCGCCGCCCCATGCTGCTGTGGATATTGTTTGCCGGGCTGCTGATAGGTTCGGCCTGGATACTGTATAGCAATACCCGGGATAATGAACAACCAACGGCCGCCACAACTCCCGCCGCTGCAAAAGAACAAACCTCCACCAGCAACCGGCAACCCATTGAAACGGCAAAAACACCCGCTTCCTCTGAACCCACACCTGGTACGATCGATAACACTGTTGCTAAGCGTGATGAATCCCGCAATACCAGTTCAATAACCGATAATACAACAACAAACTCCGGTGACCATACAAAAAATCCTGTCCGCGATCGCAATACTATCGCAGATAAAACAGCCGTGCAAAAAAATACCAGGACCACGCCTCAAAGCATACAAAAGAACGATCAGAACGATCAGAACGAAACTATTGCACTGCGGGTAAATTCACCAAAAGACACCAGGCAAAAGCAGGCTAATGAAAAACCCGCCGGTCATGGTAAAAATGACCGGCAGCCTGTTGAACGTGTGGACGCCATTGTAAAAAATGACCTGCCGCAGGTTGTGCCACAACAAAAAGAGAACGCTGTCGCAGTAGATTCAGTAAAAGCGCCACAAACCAATACCGGCAATGAATTAACCGCCGTTACCAATAAACCCGACAATACAACCGCGGAATTAAAAGACGCTGTTGCAGTGGACCAACCTTCGGCAAAACAACCGCCGCAGGAACCCGCACCTCAACCACCTGTTGCCAAAAAAACCAATCCTTCAAAATACGAATGGGGCTTTAGCGCGGGAAGCGGCGTATCGGACCTCGGGAAACAATTATTCCATAGCACATTCGTAGCAGACCTGGCGTACAACGCACCGCCGACAACCAGCTCACCCATCCGCCGGTTTCCATCGGCTGTAATGACAGGAGCAGCTTTTAACGCGGGCGGATTTGTGTCGAAAAGCATTGGCAAAAAATTCAAACTGAAGCTCGGGCTCAACTATGAATATTATTCCAACAGGATCAGGACGGGATCATTCGTAGACAGTTCCAAATCGGTAAACCAGGGCGCAGTCCAGAACGTGGTGCACGAATACTATGATGCCGGCACCAGCAATCAATACACCAACGGCTATCATTTCGTATCGTTGCCGCTTAGCCTGCAATGGCGCGTCAATAACAACCCTAAATTTGGCGTGGTATGGGAAAACAGCATCAGCATTGCGCGGCTGTTGCACAGCAATGCCCTGCATTTCGACGGCATCACGGGCACATATTATAAAGACAACCGTGTGTTCCATAAAACACAGGGCATGTTCGCATCGTCGATACTGTTTAACCTGAAAACAAAAAATAATCTCCAGCTATATCTTGGGCCGCACCTTCAGTACGGCTTCACCAACCTGGTGAACAACAATACCAATAACGATAAGCACGTGCGCTATGCCGGACTGAAAATGATGATCGGGTTCACCAAGTGATCTGCTTTGAAACTTTTTAAGTTTATTCAATTTTAATGTGTGCTGGCATGCAACGAAGGTTTATTCGGCGTTGTCAGCATTTAAAATCTTGAGTCATGAAAAGCAAATTTACCAACTGGCTGCTCTTCCTGTTCGCTGCAAGTTTTCTTGCTTCCTGTGTAAAGGACAAGTGCACACGCACCTATACTTTCTATGTGCCGGTTTATAAAACCACCGACGAAGTTAGGGCTAACATTAAAAGCAATGCGCCGCGAAAGGTAGAGCGCCCTGGTAAATTGTTCGTGCTCGGCAATTATATTTTCCTCAATGAAATGGACCGTGGCGTGCACGTGATCGATAACGCCAACCCCTCGGCACCCAAAAACGTGGCCTTCATCGATATGCCCGGCAATATTGACCTGGCCGTAAAAGGCAACACACTCTATGCCGATGCTTACACCGACCTCGTAACGCTTGACATTACCAATCCACTGCAGGTGGCAGTAAAATCCATTAAAGGAAACGCTTTCCCTTTCCGGCGCTATACTAATGGATTTGTATCTGATAATAACAAAGTGATTGTAGACTGGGTAAAAAAAGACACCACTGTGGTCATCGACTGTAACGGAGGCGATGGGTTCCTGGGCTGCCGCGGCTGCTTCGTCGTAACCGATGCGGCCTTTGCCTCCACGTCTAAGACCAGCGGTCCTTTCGGCGCGGGCATAGCCGGTTCCATGGCGCGCTTCAGCATCGTTAGCAATTACCTGTATACCGTCAGTGACCGGGAACTGAAAGTTTTCAGCATCTCCAATGCCGCCGATCCGCAATTCATCCGCCACATCGATATGGGCTGGGGCATCGAAACCATCTACCCGTTCAAGGATAAATTATTTATCGGTTCCAATACCGGCATGTTCATTTATGGATTGCAAAATCCTTCTTTCCCGAACCAGCTCGGTACATTTTCGCATGTGCGTACCTGTGACCCCGTGATCGCGGATGATAAATACGCTTACGTTACGTTGCGATCGGGTAACATATGCACCGGCTTTACCAACCAGATGGAAGTGCTGGACATTGCCAACCTCTCATCACCTGTATTGGTTAAGACATATCCGTTGTTCAATCCGCACGGGCTTTCCAAAGATGGCAACACCCTGTTCATCTGCGATGGAAAGGAAGGTCTGAAAATATTCAATGCATCGCTGGCGCACGACATCCGCCTGGTTAAACAAATAAAGGATATAGAGACCTATGATGTAATCGCCTATAACAACCTCGCGCTGGTAGTAGCGAAAGACGGACTGTACCAGTTCGACTATGCCGACCTCAACAACGTAAGATTGCTGAGCAAGATCGGGTACCAGCAATAACGCTTAAAACTATTTTGAACATGAGCAAATTATTGAAAGTACTGATAGCGGCCATCGCGTTCCCGGCAATGCTGGAAGCGCAGGAGCCCGCAAAAAAAGCAAATGGATGCGGCTGCAACTTCAGCTCCATCAACCAGGCCGGCTTTCTCGAAGGCCAATCGCCCATGGCATTTCAACTGCAGACCATCAACGGATTTAAATACAAAAACTGGTTCGCCGGTATAGGGTTAGGGCTCGACCGTTACCGCATCCGCAGCGTGCCGCTGTTTTTTGACCTTCGCTGGAATTTGTTCAACAATCCCAATACACCATTTGTGTATGGCGACATTGGTGGCCATTTTCCCTGGGTAATGGATAAAGATAAATCGGAGTGGATGACCAGCAACTTCAAAGGTGGTTTGTATTACGACGCGGGCTTTGGCTATCGCCTCGGCATCGGAAAGAACCGCGGCATTGTGTTCAGCGGCGGCTTCAGCCTGAAAAAAATGAGAGAAACAAGATATCCGAGAATATGGTGCGAAGCCCCTTTCTGTACCCAACCGGCAGCAGTAGATCCGGAAGTCTTCAATTTCAAGCTCAGAAGATTTTCTTTTAAAGCCGGAATACAGTTGTGAGTGGGTGAATGGTGAGTAGTAAGTGTAAGATGTCTGACCACTCACAATTCACGTCTCACGGTTTATGAACTTCAGGTTGCGTTGTATGCCTTGGAACTTGGCGCGCTTCAAAGGTGAATGACGGAAAATATTTTTAAAAGAAGTTTCTGTCAATGCCTCCCATTCTTTGGTGGTAAGGTTCAATACTTCGGGCAGCGGAGTAAAGCCTGCTTCGGTGGTAGGCGAAGCAAAACGGTTCCAGGGACAAACATCCTGGCAGGTATCGCAACCAAACATCCAGTCTTTGAATTTTCCCTGCATATCTTCCGGGATCATCAGGTCCTTTAATTCGATGGTGAAATAGGAAATACAGCGGCTGCCATCGACCACGCGGTCTTCTAAAATGGCTTCGGTAGGGCAGGCCTCGATGCAACGTCGGCAACTTCCGCAGTAATCTTTGGCAAACGGGTCATCGTATTCCAACTCCAGGTCGGTAATGAGCGTGGCGATGAAATAGAACGAGCCTTTTTGTTTTGCTATCAAGTTGCCATTCTTTCCTATCCAGCCCAAACCGCTTCGTTGCGCCCAACTGCGCTCCAGCACCGGCGCCGAATCCACAAAGCCCCGGCCGTGCACCTGCCCGATTTGTTCCTGCATAAAAGACAGCAATTGCCTTAGCTTGTCCTTTATCACTTCATGATAATCCATTCCGTAGGCGTATTTGGATATTTTGGGCGAAACGGCTTGCTGCTGCTGCGGAAAATAGTTCAATAACAAAACGATAACACTCTTTGCTCCGGGCACCAGCTTACAGGGATCGATGCGGAGCTCGAAATGATTTTCCATGTACTGCATGCCCCCCTGATATCCTTTCGCAAGCCATGATTCCAGCTTTCTGGCCTCATCGTCAAGCTTTTGCGCCTTGGCTATGTTACACGCGTCGAAGCCTAACCGCAAGGCTTCCTGCTTGATCAAAACGGTATGTTGGCGCTGTTGCTGCATTAAAATCTAAAAAAACAGATTAGAAACTTGTTGCATGCGTGTGACCTAAACCTTATTTTCGTTTAACCCCTAAGCCTAAACCAGTTACATGCGAACTCTCTTAAAAATCCTATGCCTGGCTATTGCATTGGTAATGCTGCAAAATTACCTTTCTGCCCAGGAAAAGTTTGATATAAAATTTGGTAAAGTATCAAAGGAAGATTTTGACCTTTCTGCGCATGCATTCGATACATCGGCCGGCGCCGTTTATATAGCCGATAAAGGTTTTACTGATTTCGAAGGCGACCGGGACTGGCTTAAAATGATCTTCAAGCGGCAGGTAAGGATAAAAGTGTTGAACAAGAACGGTTTCGACGCTGCGAATTTCGAAATACCATTTTATTACTACGTGTATGGCGATTATAAGTTGGAAAAATTGCAGGCCGTTACATACAACCTGGAAGGCGGAAAAGTAAAGCAGGAAAAGCTGGACGAGAAATCTATTTACGATGTAAAGCTCGACAGGAACACTTCCTTGAAAAGGTTCACCTTGCCGGCCGTAAAGGAAGGCTCTATCATTGAAGTGTCCTATACCATTCAAACAAAATACTTCACCAACCTATATCCCTGGACGTTCCAGGGCAGGTACCCACGCATCTGGAGCGAGTACCAGGTGCGCATTCCGGGTTTCCTCGACTATATATTCCTTGCGCACGGCGCGCACAATAAGTACCATATCAATACACAGACTGTCGGAACCAAAACTTTCCTTATCATCGATGATATCGGAACAGCAGGTGATAAAAGCTATACGCTTGAATCGCCGGTAATAAATGCCCGCTGGGTAATGAAAGACGTTCCGGGGTTGCAAACAAAACCTTACGTCACTTCTGTCAACAATTATCTTTCTTCCATCAGGTTCCAATTGTCTGAGATCAAAGAGCCCTATGAGCCCAAAAAATTCCTGACCAGCTGGAACACATTCTGCGATTCACTGTTAAAACGCGCGGACTTCGGAGGCGCCATTAACGCGTACAACGATTGGCTAACCGATGATCTCAGGAACATTACGGCCGGCGCAGGCACCGCTTTGCAAAAGGCCAACAGGATCTACACACACGTGCGCAATAATTTCACTTGCACCCAGGACGGCTTTACCCTGACCAATTCATTGAAAAATGTATACAAGAACCGCAACGGCAGCGTGGGCGACATTAACCTGCTGCTGATTGCGATGCTTCGCAACCAGGGCATCACAGCAGAGCCCGTGATCTTAAGCACAAGGGACCACGGGTTTGTGAATGGCGATTATCCAATAGAGCAAAGCTTTAATTATGTAGTTGCCAGTGTTGATGTAGGCGGCAAACGCTTGTTCATGGACGCATCCACGCCAGGCCTCGCATTCGGCAGGCTGCCTTTGAATTGTTATAACGGGCATGCCCGCCTGGTCAGCAGCAAATCACCCGAGATATTCAACTTCAACACCGATACCCTGAGGGAGGCAAAGGTCACTTCGGTCATTATCGGCGTCGATGGCAATGGCAGGCTGGCCGGCACCTACGGCAGCAAACCCGGCTATTATGAATCACTCGACCTCCGCAGGCAGGTAATAAAAAAGAGCAAGGATGAATTGATGCAATCGATCAAAAAGAAATATCCCTCCGGCATTGAACTGAGCGCCCTGGAAATTGATTCGCTCAACAATTACGATCAGCCCATACAGATCCGCTATAACATCGACGGGGAAGCTTTCAAAGAAGATATAGTATATTTCAACCCGATGTTATCCGAAGCGATAACTGATAATTATTTCAAGGCTTCCCAAAGGCTTTATCCTGTAGAGATGCCCCACGTTTCCGATGAGATGTATGTGTTCAGCATGGACATTCCAGCGGGCTATGAAGTAGAAGAGCTGCCCGAGTCGGTAAAGATAAGCCTGAACAAAGACGATGGATCGTTTGAATACCTGATCAGCAAGAGCGCCACTACCGTAAACCTTCGTTCGCGTATAAAGCTCAACCGGGCCACGTTTGTGCCGGAAGAATACGAGGTGCTGCGCAATTTTTTTGCACAGATCGTGAAGAAGCATGGCGAGCAGATAGTATTTAAGCGAAAAAAATAATGACCCCTAACATCCCTAACATAAAACTCCTAACAATGAGAAACGGAATCAGTGTATTGCTATGCCTTGCGCTTGTAATCCTGCTGCATCCACACGCTTCCGCACAGGACAAGCTGGACCTGAAGTTTGGAAAGGTAACGCCACAGGACTTCGACCTTTCCAAGGCGCAGTTCGATTCATCAGCCGGCGCTGTGTATATTGCCGATGTTGGCCTGACCGAATTTGAAGGAAACAACAAAACAGGCTTCAGCGTCATTTTCAAACGCCAGGTGCGCATCAAGATCCTTAACAAGAATGGATTTGACATCGGCAGTTTCGAAGTGCCCGTGTATGATTTTGGCGACGTTGAACAAAAGCTCGAAAAAGTAAAAGCGGTGACTTACAACCTGGAAAATGGAAAAGTGGTAGAAGCCAAGCTGGACGAAAAATCAATCTTCAAGGACAAGCTCGATAAATATTATTCCATTAAAAAATTTACGCTGCCCGCACTCAAGGAAGGATCGATCATTGAGGTCAGCTATAATATCAAATCCGATAATTATATCGACAGGCTTCCTTCGTGGAGCTTCCAGGATAAATATCCGCGCCTGTGGAGTGAATATGAAGTGCGCATCCCCCAATTCCTGAACTATGTTTTCCTGGCGCAGGGCAACCATCCCTTCCATATTAAGAAGCAGAACATCGGATTTAAGTACTATACCATTCTCGAAGACCTTGGCACATCGGGCAACAACGTGCACGAAATAAGAGCGAACGTGTTCGAAACCCGCTGGGTAATGAAAGACGTGCCCCCATTGAAGGATGAAGGCTATGTAGCATCGGTTGACAATTATAATTCCAGGATAGAATTTCAATTGTCTGAACTTCGGGAACCGTTTAAGCCTCAGAACGTAATGAGCAACTGGTTCAAGGTGAGCGAAGAGTTGATGAAAGACGAGGACTTTGGCGCCACGCTGGATAAGAACAACAGTTGGCTCGACGGTGAAATGAAAGGGATTGTAAACGGTGCAAGTACGCCGGCCGAAAAGGCAAAGAAGATCTATAACTATGTCAGGAATAATTTCACCTGCACGGACCCATCGGCGAGGTTCCTTGAAAGTCCTTTGAAAACTGTATTCAAAAACCGCAACGGCAACGTGTGCGACATTAACCTGCTGCTGATAGCTATGTTGCGCCACCAGGGCATCAATGCGGAACCAGTGCTGCTTAGCACCCGCAACAACGGCCTTACGCACGATATATATCCCATCATGAGCCGCTTCAATTATGTGGTGGCCGCGGTAGACATCGACGATAAGCGGTTTTACCTCGACGCTACAGAACCTAAGCTCGGATTCGGAAAACTGCCGGTACGCTGCTATAACGGGCATGCACGCATCGTGAATCCCAAAGCTCCATACGCCATTTATTTTTATGCCGATTCATTGAAGGAAACCAGGATGACCAGCGTGTTCCTGGCAAATGGCGAAAACAACAAGGTACAAGGCAGTCTTACCTCAAAGCTGGGTTATTACGAATCGCTGAACATGCGCGAAAAAATTGCCAAAAGCAGCAAAGATGAATTGCTGAAGAATTTTAAATCGGCATATCCCTCTGAAATTGAGCTCAAGGAGTTGGAGATCGACTCGGTCGACAATGTTGAACAACCGGTAAGCGTGCGATATAACCTCGACCTCTCTTCTTTCCAGGAAGACATTGTGTATTTTAACCCGATGATGGCCGAAGGCTATAAGGACAATTACTTCAAATCCGAGCAGCGCCAGTATCCGGTGCAGATGCCCTACACCATGGACCAGATTTATGTATTCAATATGGAAATCCCCAATGGGTACGACGTGGACGAACTGCCGAAATCTGCCAGGGTTAACCTGAACGACGATGAAGGTTCCTTTGAATACCTTATCAGTAAAAGCGGCAACAACATCATGCTGCGTTCACGCGTCAAGCTGAACAAAGCTAATTTCCTGCCCGAGGATTACGAGGGGCTGCGCAATTTCTTCGATTACGTGGTAAAAAAACATAGTGAGCAGATCGTATTCAAAAAGAAAAAGTAACTGTATGGTGAAAATAATCTTCCTGCTTGCCGCGATGGCTGTTTTTGGCACGGCCGGCGCCCAGGGCTACAGCGTAAGCCTTATAGACCCTGCGCTCATGAAAGACGCCAACGTAGTGATGCGGTTTGAAGAGGACCGCTATGAAATGAAGGGAATGGAAAGAATGTCGTGCCGCTACAAACGCGTTGTTACCATCCTGAACGAAAAAGGTGATGATCATGCGGGATTGGTGGTGCATTACGATTCATTTCATGAAATAGAATATATCGAGGGAACATTATACGATATCAATGGTAAGAAGATCAGGAGCCTTAAAAAAGGAGAAATAAGAGACCAGAGCGGTACGGGCTCCGACCTTGCCAACGACGACCGTTACAAAGTGCATCATTTTTATCACCGCGTATATCCTTATACTGTCGAGTATGAGTATGCAGTAACCAGGAAGCAAACCATGTCGTTTCCCAATTGGTTTACCCAGGTTGACCAGTTTTACGCAGTGGAAGAAAGCAGGTTTGTACTCGTGGTTCCCACTTCATATCAATTCAGGTATAAAGCTTTTAATTATCCCGGCAATCCTGAAATAACTACCCAGTCAGACAAAACCGTGTACCAGTGGACCGCTAAAAAATTGCCTCCCATCCAGTACGCGTACGGATTCCCCGGTTGGCGCTACATCAGCCCAATGGTGATTACAGGACCTACCGACTTTCAGTTCGACGATTACAAAGGGAAGCTCAATAACTGGGGCGAATTCGGCAATTTTATCCAAGCGCTTATACAAGGCCGTGATATGTTGCCTGATCCGGTGAAGCAACAGGTGCACGCCTTGATAGCAGGCAAGCAAAGCACCAGGGAAAAAGTGGAAGTGTTGTATGAATACCTGCAAAAAAATACGCGGTACATCAGCATTCAGTTCGGTGTAGGCGGCCTGCGTCCATTTGAAGCCGGCTTCGTGGCCAAAAATAAATATGGCGATTGCAAAGCGCTGTCGAATTATATGTATGCATTGTTGAAAGAAGCAGGCATACCATCGCACTATACCATTGTACGTGCAGGCGATGATGAAGAAGATATTGTGAACGACTTCCCCAGCAACCAGTTCAACCACGTGATACTCTGCGTTCCGGTGGAAAAAGATACGGTATGGTTGGAATGCACCAGCCAGGACCAGGTGCCCGGCTATATGGGCAGCTTTACCGGTAACCGCCATGCGCTGTTGGTAACATCGGAAGGTGGTAAATTGGTGCGCACGCCTTTCTACGGCATTCGAGAGAACCACCAGGTATCGAGAGTGAAAGCCGTCGTGGAGGAAAATGGAAACCTTTCCGTTGAACAGTCCGCGGATTATTCAGGCTTGTTGCAGGAGTTGCATCATGACCTGATCAATAGCCTTAGTAAAGACAAGGTGAAAGAGTTCCTGAACCAAAGCCTTGACCTCGCAACATACGATATTCTCGATTTCAAATACGAGCAGGATAGGAAGCAAGTGCCTGTAGTGCATGAACAATTAAAGCTGGTAGTGAACAATTATGTACAGATTTCTGGTAAAAGAATATTTGTTACGCCCAACATCAGCAACCGCTTCCACATAAAGCTTACGCAGGAAGACAGGAAATATCCCATCAAGCTCTGGCATGCCTTTGTAGAAGTAGATTCAGTTGAAATTGCGGTGCCCGGTGGCTATAAGACCGAGGCAATGCCCAATCCCGTGCAGGTGGAAAGCAAGTTTGGAAAATATACCGGCTCGTATAAAGTAGACAACAACAAGATCTACTATTACCGCAGGTTCGAGCGCTACAATGGAATTTTTGAGAACACGCTCTATCCCGAGCTCGTGAAATTTTATGAGCAGGTGTATAAGGCTGATAGAAATAGGATCGTATTAGTGAAGAGTGAGTAGTGAGGGGCAAACATAATTCACCTTCACAACTCGCTTTATTTGCACAAACTCGCAAAGTACATATCGATCACTTTCTTGATCGCATCGTACATATCGCGCTTGCGCTCGGTTAGCAGGTTGCGCGTGAAAATAATGCAGGCATAACCGCGGCAATAATCCACGTACGGCCAGGTTCCGAACAAACCCGGACTGCTGATAACTGCAGTCTTTCCATCTGGCGCCAATTCCTGCAGCCAAACGCCCAGCCCATAATTGTATCCTTCGGCGGCCGCGGGCGTGTACTTTATCATTTCCTGCGTGGTTTGCGGTTCCATCATTTTTTCAACCGATGCCTTGGATACAATACGCTTGCCCTTGAATACGCCCTTGTTCAGCATCATGATCAAAAAATTCATGTAATCGCCCGCGGTTGACCAGGCCCCGCCCGATGGGTTGGCAACAGCAGCATTCTTTTCGAACGTGGTGGCCTGCATGCCCAAAGGCCTTGCAATGCGTTCCTGGAACAACTCCTCGAACTTTTTGCCCGAGATGGCTTCCAGAATATGGCCGGCAATGTTCAATCCTGTATTGCCGTAGCGGAACTCGGTTCCGGGCTCGGCTACCTTGTCTCTTTCTTTCGCAAAATCATATACCTCCTCTTTCAATGAATTGTATTTGCCCCGCTGGAGCGCTGCGGCCAGCCGGAAGGGGTCCTGCCTGAGGCCTAACGTATGCGAAAGGCAATGCTTTACCTGTATATTTCCCTTGCCATACCGGGTAAAAATGGGCAGGAACTTGCCGATAGTGTCTTCGAGCGATAACTTACCTTCATCCACAAACGTCATCACCAGGGCCGCGGTATACCATTTGCTGCACGATGCAATCCGCTCCTGGCTCATCGCCGTTTGGTCGCCCATGGTATTCTCATACACGATCTTGCCGCTTTTATAGATCAGGGTCACCACGTCCTTGCCCAGGGCGGGCTGATTGCGCTTCAGCGCAAGGTCTATTTCGGGGTAGCCGGTCTGCGCCGCAAGGGGCTGAAAGAATAACAGGCAAGGCAATAAAACACTGAAATAGGGTCGGGTAAGCTTGGTTTTTAATGACATATCTGCCGGATTTTGAGGCTGGTTTATGATTTGCTGCGATTAAAGTTATTTGAAAAGGCTATAAAGGCATAGTTGGATTTGTTAAAGATTTGGTTGCTTTTTCACCTGGATTATTGATTATTAATTATTAGTACTCGTGACTTTAACTAATAATAATCAATAATCAGTAATTAATAATTTAAACTGATATGAACCTTAATAATTTCACGATCAAGGCGCAGGAGGCAATAGCCCAATCGCAGCAGATTGCGTTTAACAATGGCAACCCGGCCATCGAGTCGGAACATTTGTTAAAGGCCTTGTTGCAGGACTCGGATTCTCCTATTGAGTTCATGCTCAAGAAAAATAACGTCAATATAAATTTTGTCGAAACCAAGTTGGACGAAAGCATCAACCGGCTGCCCAAAGTACAGGGCACGGAACCCGCGCAAGCCATTGGACGCGATGCCAATAATGTTATCCTGCGGGCAGGGGCAACTCTCAAGACCTTTGGAGATGAATTTGTAAGCGTGGAGCATTTGCTGCTGGCCATGGTGCAGGGCAGCGACAATACCGCCAAGCTGTTGAAAGACGCAGGTCTTACCGAAAAAGGCCTTATTGCCGCTATTAAAGAGCTTAGAAAGGGCTCTACTGTTTCATCTCAAACCCAGGAATCACAGTACAATGCCCTGAACAAATATGCGCGCAACCTGAACGAAATGGCCCGCGAAGGTAAGCTGGACCCGGTCATCGGTCGCGACGAGGAGATTAGGAGGACCTTGCACATTCTTTCACGCCGCTCCAAAAACAACCCTATCCTGGTGGGTGAGCCTGGTGTTGGTAAAACAGCCATTGCAGAAGGACTCGCACACCGCATTGTGAATGGCGATGTACCGGAGAACCTCAAGAGCAAGGTAATTTACGCCCTCGATATGGGCCAATTGATAGCCGGCGCAAAGTACAAGGGTGAATTCGAAGAGCGTTTAAAAGCAGTGGTAAAAGAGGTATCTACCAGCGGGGGCGAGATCATACTCTTCATCGACGAGATACATACCCTGGTAGGGGCCGGTGGCGGAGAGGGCGCCATGGACGCCGCCAATATTTTGAAACCCGCGCTTGCCCGTGGAGAACTGAGAGCGATTGGCGCCACCACGTTGAACGAATACCAGAAATATTTTGAAAAAGATAAGGCGCTGGAGCGCCGCTTCCAGAAAGTATTCATAGAAGAGCCCAGTGTTGAAGATGCGATATCCATTTTGCGCGGATTGAAAGACCGGTACGAAACGCACCACCATGTGCGCATTAAAGACGAAGCCATCATAGCGGCTGTTGAATTATCGCACCGGTATATCACCGATCGCTTTCTGCCCGACAAGGCCATTGACCTTATCGATGAAAGCGCCGCCAAGCTTCGCCTGGAAATGAATTCCATGCCCGAAGAGCTCGATGAGCTGGAAAGAAGGATCCGCCAACTGGAGATAGAACGTGAAGCCATCAAGCGTGAAAACGACGAAGCCAAATTGAAAGAGCTGAACACTGAGATCGCAAATATGTCCGTGCAGCGAGACACGCTGAAGGCCAAATGGCAACAGGAAAAAGAATTGGTTGAAAAAATACAAAACGCCAAAGCTGAGATCGAAAACCTGAAAGGCGAGGCAGAGCGCGCCGAACGCGAAGGTGATTATGGGAAAGTTGCCGAAATACGCTATGGCCGTGTGAAAGAAAAAGAACAGGCGATCGTGGACCTGACCCAGCAACTGAACGAACAGCATGAGCATGGGCGCAGGTTGCTGAAAGAAGAAGTAGATGCGGAAGACATTGCCGAAAACGTGGCGAAAGCAACAGGCATTCCCGTATCGAAGATGATGCAGAGCGAACGCGAGAAATTATTGCACCTGGAAACAGAATTGCACAACCGCGTGGTAGGACAAGACGAAGCCATTACCGCCGTAGCCGATGCCATTCGCCGCAGCCGCGCCGGCTTGCAGGACCCGAAACGTCCCATAGGCTCCTTCATTTTCCTGGGAACTACCGGTGTGGGTAAAACGGAGCTGGCAAAAGCCCTTGCGGAATATTTGTTCGATGACGAAAGCATGATGACGCGCATAGACATGAGCGAATACCAGGAAAAGCATACTGTAAGCAGGCTGGTAGGCGCGCCTCCGGGTTATGTTGGATACGATGAGGGCGGGCAATTGACCGAGGCCGTACGCCGCAAGCCCTACCAGGTGGTATTGCTGGATGAAATTGAAAAAGCGCATTCTGACGTATGGAACGTATTATTGCAGGTGCTGGACGATGGACGGTTGACCGACAACAAAGGCCGGGTTGTGAACTTCCGGAACACGATCATCATTATGACGAGCAATATCGGCAGCAGCATCATCCAGGAGAATTTTGAAAATGTGAATGAAAAGAACAAGGATGAGATCGTTGACAAGACCAAGTCCGAATTGATGACGCACCTTCGTCAAACCATCAGGCCCGAGTTCCTGAACAGGGTAGATGAAATCATACTGTTCCAGCCGCTGATGAAGAACGAGATCAAGGGCATCATCAATATACAGTTGAATGTTTTGAAAGACCTGGTGGCCCAAAGCGGCGTGCAACTGCAGTTCACGGATTATGTACTGGAGTACCTGGCCGAAAATGGTTACGATCCGCAATACGGTGCCCGGCCTTTGAAGCGGCTGATACAAAAAGCGATCGTGAACCAGTTGTCGAAGCGGATACTTGCCGGAGACATCGATAAAACAAAACCGGTTTTGGTGGATGTTTTCGATGGGGTAGTGGTGTTCCGCAACGAAGTACCTGAAAGGGTAAAATAAAAATGAATAAGTATCCGGTGGTTGTATGCCACCGGTTCTTGTATAAAAAGGAGTATAATTATCATGGCAGTAAGATCAAAAAACGTTGTTGAGATCATTCCATCTAAGAACATTTATGTAGGAAAGGCCGATGCGCCTGTGGTGATAACCATGTATGGCGATTATGAGGACGAGGCGAGTGCAAAGGCAAATGAGGCCGTCAAGCGACTTATAGAAAACTATCCTGATAAAGTGCGGTTTAATTACCGCCATTTTCCGCAAACACAGGTGCATCAAAGGGCGATGAAGGCCGCCGAAGCTTCGCTGGCCGCTGCACAGGAAGGAAAGTTCTGGGAAATGCACAACAGGCTGTTCGAAAGAAGGCGTCACCTTGGAACTGTAAGTTTGAAAGAGTATGCAAGAGAAGTAGGCGTGGTAAACAAGAAGTTCCTGGACGAGCTGGTAAGTTCAAAATACAGCTGGCATGTGCGTGAAGACCAGATAGAAGCCTGGGACAAAGGCTTGCGCGCGGTGCCTGTTGTGTTCATCAATGATGAAGAAGTTACCGGAACGCCGCGGTATGAAAATCTGAAGAAGATTGTAGAAGAGAAGTTGAAGAAACCCGCGAAGAAAAGAGCATAACGAAACATTGCAGATAAGCAACAAAGCGTGTGATCAATTTATCGCACGCTTTTTTTATTGGCCGGTTTTTTCTTTTTGGCCATTGCATGTTCTTCATCTATTACCACCGCTTCGTATAATAATTGCCGGAGCTGCTCGTAGTCGATCTCCCTGGGATGATGAAAAGTTTTTACATATACCTGCTTGCGGTTGCCGATGTCCAGGTAGCTGGGATCGGAGAGCAGGTCGCCGCGGCAAAATCCTATGTCGACGCCCGTGCGGCGCGGCGGTCCCCATTGCACCGAACTTGGCCAGATAAAACAGATGCGCCCGAAGCGGTGATAGAAAGGAACGTTGTAAGAAAGCTTTTCCACGGCATCGGGAATACACTCCAGCACCAATGAGCGCAACGCTTCTACAATCTTCAGGTGGTCCTCCGGCAGGTAATCAACGAAATCGTTGATATTCCTGAAATCGACGTCTTGAAATTTATTTTTCATATCTGGCTGGTAAGGGCAATCCTTAACCTATCATAAAAATAAATATCTTGGATGTAATAAATCCTGCATCGTGAAATACATATTCTTACTCGCCTGCATCGGTTTTACCGTATTATCGGTTGCGCAAAAAAAGCAATCGCTTTTTAATGGCAAGGACCTGTCGGGATGGACGCCTCATGGAACTGAAAAATGGTACGTTGACAAAGGCGATTTGGTCTGCGAAAGCGGCCCCGATAAGCAATACGGCTACCTTTCCACGAACAAGTCTTACAAAAATTTCATACTTACGCTGCAGTTTAAGCAGGAAGCCGATGGAAACAGCGGCGTATTCTTCCGCTCTTCCATCGATGGGGTTAAGATATCAGGCTGGCAGGTAGAAGTGGCGCCCTTGAACAAACATACGGGCGGCATTTACGAATCGTACGGCCGCGGTTGGTTGATACAGCCCAAAGCCGAAGATCAGCAACACCTGAAGCCGGGCGAATGGAATACGCTGAAAATAAAAGTGCTGGACGGAGCGGTCACTACCTGGCTCAACGGTCACCAGATGGTTTACCTGGACGACGAAAAGATTGCGAAGGGGGAGGGATTCATTGCGCTGCAAATACATGATGGCGGCGGCATTAAAGTAAGGTGGAGAAAAATCACGCTGCAGGAATTATGATCCATGGTGCGCGGCCGCAGATTTAATGATGTATTAAAACGCAAAATCATTAAATTGTACATCATTAAAAAATTGCACGAAGCATGCGGATCATTAAAGGAAATCACAAGGCAGTATATGAGCCCATCGGCGATCTGGTAACGTACCGCGCCATGCCCACGCAAGCAGTGCCGATGAATGCCATCGATCCTTTTATTTTCCTGAACCATCATGGCCGGCAGGAATATCTTCCACACAACAATGGGTTACCATTCGGGCCGCACCCGCACCGCGGTTTTGAGACCGTTACCTTCATACTCGAAGGAGATCTTACGCATAAGGACAGCAGCGGCGCATCCAGCGTTATTAAGGCCGGTGGCATACAATGGATGACCGCAGGACGTGGCTTGATACATGCAGAAATATCTTCCGAAGAATTCAAATCGCAGGGCGGCCCGCTGGAGATTTTGCAACTTTGGATAAACCTTCCGGCAAAACATAAAATGGCCGAGCCTAACTATGTGGGCGTGCAGAAAGAAGACATACCAACCATTTCCTGGGACGACGGAAAAGTAACCGCGCACCTGGTATCGGGCAATTGGGATGGAACAGCAGGAGCAGTGCAGCCGCTCACAGATATTCATCTTGCATGGATAACATTGCAGGAAGGCGGCCGCACGAGCCGGCGCATCCCCTCATCGCAAAATATTTTCCTGTATGTCGTAAAGGGTGTCATCAGGGTAAATGGCGAAGACGCGCCCATGCACCACCTGGTAGAGTTTACACATGAAGGAGAAAACGTAGAAATAAAAGCATTGACCGACGCGATGATCCTGTTCGGCTATGCCACTCCCTTTCACGAACCCTTTGCCGCATACGGTCCTTTTGTAATGAATACGCGTGAAGAAGTAATGCAGGCATATGATGAATATCATAAGGGAAAATTCGGAAAAGAAGAAGAATTGATGGCTTAACGCATGTTGCGATACTACTTATCTTCGCCCAATGGCAAGCAATCGCAACGCAGCATTAGGATTTATTTTTATTACCATTCTCATCGACGTCACCGGCTGGGGCATCATTATCCCGGTCATTCCCGCACTGATACAAGAATTGATAAACGGTGATATCAGTACGGCTTCGCGGTGGAGCGGCTGGCTGATCCTGGTATATGCGGGCATGCAGTTTTTGTGGGCGCCTGTTATAGGGAATCTTAGCGACCGCTATGGCCGCAGACCAGTATTACTCTTTTCTTTGTTCGGCTTCGGTGTCGATTACCTGGTGGTTGCTTTTGCGCCTACCATATGGTGGCTGTTCGTAGGAAGATTGGTTGCAGGTATCACAGGCGCCAGCATTACCACCGCCATGGCATATATCGCCGACATCAGCAGTCCCGCAGACCGGGCAAAAAACTTTGGCCTTGTTGGCGTTGCATTCGGCGCGGGCTTTATGCTGGGCCCGGCCATCGGTGGATTGTTGGGCGAGCTGGGATCACGCGTTCCATTCATGTTCGCGGCAGGCCTTACCTTTTTGAATTGGATGTATGGTTATTTCGTATTGCCTGAATCGCTTTCCAAAGAGCATCGGCGCAAATTTGAATGGAAGCGCGCCAACCCGCTGGGCTCTTTAAAGCATTTTAAAAAATATCCCGGCATTTGGGGGCTCGTGCTGGCATTGGCGTTAGTATACATTGCAGCGCATGCAGTGCAAAGCACCTGGAATTTCTTTACCATCGAACGTTTTGCATGGACTGAAAAAAAGATCGGCCTTTCGCTGGCTGCGGTAGGCTTGCTTGTAGGATTGGTGCAGGGTGTGCTTATCCGGTATGTAAACCCGAGGTTGGGAAATGAACGAAGCATTTACATAGGGCTTGCATTGTATGCGGTGGGCTTGTTCCTTTTTGCCTTTGCTACAGAAAGCTGGATGATGTTCGTATTCCTTATTCCCTATTGTTTGGGAGGTATCGCCGGACCGGCACTGCAAGCCGTTGTATCCAACCATGTGCCGCCCAATGAGCAAGGCGAGTTGCAAGGCGGCCTTACAAGCGTAATGAGCATAACCACTATTATCGGCCCCTTGGTAATGACCAACCTGTTTGCATTCTTTACCCAAAAAAATGCGCCTGTACATTTTTCCGGCGCGCCTTTTTTATTGGGTGGGGTGCTCATGCTGGCCAGCGCAATTGTGGCCTATGTAGTATTAAAAAGGGAAAAACACGTAGCGCAGCATGCTTAAATAATTACGGGTTATAAGTTATGGATTACAAAAGCAACCCAACTCATAACCCGTAACGTTATTGCGATGTTTGTTTGATGATCGCGGCGCGATTACCACCTGCTACCACCGGCGAAGGAACGCTTTGTATTGCTCCTTTCTTCACGCGGCTTGGCAACATTCACACGAATGGGACGGCCATCGATTTGCGCGCCATCCAATTCTTTAATGGCTTTGTGGCCTGCTGACTCGTCAGTCATTTCGACAAAACCAAAACCACGGCTGCGGTTTGTTTCTTTGTCCATAATAATTTTGGCAGAAGTCACTTCGCCATAGTCTGAAAAATACTCTTTTAAGTCTTCACTTTGAACAGCGAAGCTTAAATTAGAAACATAAATGTTCATAATTGTCCTTTGAATTAAAATAAAAATACTTGAGAAAAAAAGCAGGTAAAGACTGATTAACTATTAGCAGAAAATTGCGTAGCAGAAAAAATCAAATTCACTTAAATGCTGAAGAACTCAAAATTAACAAAGCGAAGATACGCTTAAAATTCCAAAGCGCAGCATTTATTTGAAGAATATTATGTTAACGTCCTATAAGCGGTATCTGTTCACCAACCAGTTTATTAATAAATAAAATACACTTTCTTGATCTTTCCTCCTTCGATGTGGTATACTGCAACGGCAGTGCCGTATTGGTTGCCAAACCGTACGCGTTCATGATCTATCACCACATTGCCTTGCACGATGCGCGATTGTATTTCGCATTGCAGCGTGGGCGTTTGTGTAATGAATTGATAGGTTTTGCGCATCGCTTCCTTGCCCTTTATCTGCAGCGTGTTGGGAAATTGATAGATCTCTACGTCTTCGGCATAAGGTTCCAGGAAGGCTTCCAGGTCATGGCCATTGTAAGCATTTACCTGCCGTTGCACTAAGGCCAATGGGGTTTCGGCGATCAACGAATCGTGTTGCAGTTGCACGCCTTTATTGATAACGGCTGCAATCTTTCTCCAGTTCGCGATGCTGTCGAGCGGGTTTGCGTTCAACAATAAAAGGTCGGCGCGCTTACCGGCCTGGATGCTTCCGAACTCTTTTTCTTTACCTGCTGCCTTTGCGCCATTGATAGTGGAAGCCTGCAGCAGTTGCCACATGCTGAAGCCCGTTTCGCGCATGGCCTGCAGCTCTTCCCAATATGAGCTGGCATGCAGCGTGCCGATATTGCCCGCATCCGTTCCCGTAGCGATGATGACGCCGGCATCCACCAGTTTCTTCGTGTTGGCACGAAGGATGGAATCTGTTTTTTGTTGCGCGGCCGTGCGGTTGATCATGAAAGTCTTGTAACGATTGATCAGGGTCGTATCAGGCAAATGCCGCAGGTCGAACAGGGAGCTGAGGGTAGTTGCATTGGCCTTAGTGTAATCGAGATAGGAAAGCTCATAGCGCTGCGAGAAAACTTCTCCGTAATTGTCTGCCACTACCAGCGTGGGACAAAGCACGACATTCTTTTTCTTCAGCAGTTGCACAAAATCATCCTTCACTATTTCGTCGTCGATGCCATGCACCAAAAAATCGCACCCGCTTTCTACCGCCAGTTGCGCAGTGATGCGTTCGGTGGCATGTACGGCAACGCGCAGGTTGTTCTTGTGCGATTCATCGATCACGGCTTGCACCAGCGGCAACAGTTTGCGCGCTCCCGCCTCGGTGTTCTGGTCCAGAACAATGTACCATATCTTGATAAAATCGGGTTTAAAAGGAAGTTGCTGTTGTACGTATTTGCGCGCATCTTCTTCGGTCTTCATTTCCGAAAAAGGCTCGTCGTTCTGCAGGTTTTTGAATACGGCAGGTTCCCAGGTGGTCAGCAAAGGACCCGTCATGTACACCGCGGGCGCATATGTTTTTGTTCGAAAGGAGTCGCGTTGTTTTAAAAAGTTCACGGTAGAACCTACGTCCACTACACTGGTGATGCCTGATTGGGCATAGCGCCGCAGGAAGTCTTCCATGTTCTGGTGCGCCCATTCAATTTCTTTTTCGTAGGGCCTGTATTTGCGCAGGTCAATGGCATCGGGGCGGGTATATAGTCCGCCGCTTTGAAAAAAATGCACGTGTGCGTCAACCAATCCCGGCATCAGGTATTTGCCGGTTCCATTGATCACCTGCGCGCCCGCCGGAACATTGATCCTTTTTGATGGTCCTGCTTGTGTGATCTTGTCTTTTTCAAACACTACTGTTTGATCGGGCAGCATTTTCATTTTCTCTACATCCAAAAGGTTCACGTGCGTGATGTAAGTCTGGCAAAGGGCCGGAGCTGAGAACAATACCATTATCAAAAGCAAGACCGGGAAATATCTCATGGTGATCAGTTTGGCGCTAAAGTTACCTATAGCTATCATTATTTACTTCAGGCTCATACCATATTTCAATCTGGTACCCGTCCGGATCGGTGGCAAACAGGTAAGGCTCGCCCGGACAGAATTCACCTTTATCGAGGATCTTGCCGCCGGCCATCAATACGGCTTCGGCGGCAGTGTCTATATCGGAAGGGTTAACCAACCTGAAACCGAAATGCAGGATGCCGCCGGTTTTGGTCGAAGGCCTGGCACTTTCTTCCAGCACCACTACGTCGTGGCAGCCCGGCGTTTCAAACTGTATGAACGTTTTTTGCCGGTAGGTTGCGCGAACGCCCAATACCTGTTCATAAAACCGGAACGAGCGTTCCACGTCCTTCACTGCAAGCGCAATGTGCGTAAGTCCATAGGTTTTGACCATGCATAGCCTTTTTAAAAAAATTACAAATAGTCAATAAAAAAGCAGTAACTCAATTTTAATACAATCTATTTTTTGGGCAAACGAAAATTGCGTATATATTTATCACCGTTTTCAACGGTATAATTTAAACGTCCGGTTAAGGTTCAGTTTTTGAGGCATCATGGATAGAGCAAAATAGCGTTTTTATTATTCTCCCCTCCGTTCCTCTGGTTTTGCTCCGTCTGGTTAGTATCGTTTGCGGGCTGTAGTTAGTCTATTGTCCTTTTATACCATATTTATTCACCTAATCAAAACAACGTTTATGGAAGGAACTATTGGTGAAATCCGCATGTTCGCCGGCACCTTTGCTCCCCGTGCCTGGGCTTTCTGTGCAGGTCAATTGTTATCCATCGCACAAAACACCGCCTTGTTTTCCATCCTGGGAACAACCTATGGCGGTAATGGCCAAACCACGTTTGCGCTACCCGATCTAAGGGGCCGCAGCCCAATTGGTGCTGGCCAGGGACCGGGACTTAGCAATATTTCACTCGGCGAGGTAAGTGGTGTTGAAAATGTTACCATCCTTACCAGCCAGATGCCTGCACACACCCACACTGCTACTGCAACCGTTACAGGTACAGTTGCCCCGGGTTGTTTGGACGATGCAGGAACAACCGACGCTCCCGGTGGAGCACGGCCGGCCATTTCGCCCGGAGGAACCAATGTATATTCTACGGCAACCCCCGACGCTTCAATGGCAACCAGTCCCATCAATGCAACTGCTACCGTAACGATAGGAATTGCGGGTAGTTCACAACCCCTTCCTATACGGAACCCTTACCTTGGAATGAACTATATCATTTGCCTGGAAGGTATCTTTCCGTCGCGCAATTAATAAGTTGTTTTTAAAAGAATGGAGCTGCCTGCTCCATTCTTTTTGCATGTATGAAAATTGCACTACTTACTAACAGCAAGCTTTCCATTCCTGCAATTGATTTTTTAGTGGGCCGCAACCTGTTGATGGCTATTGGTATTGCAGAAAGGGAAGACCGAACGGAAGACGTCGACCAGGTGCGTTACATGGCAGCCCACTACCAGGTACCACTACACGTATTTCCAAAAACAAACCTTGCAGCCGCCCTGCGCGAATGGCTAAGCTCAGGCAAGCCCGATGTGGTGTTCGTATTTACCTTCCCCTTTAAGATTCCTGAAACCGTGTTGCATATCCCGGCAAAAGGCTTTATCAACTTTCATTTCGGCATATTACCGCAATACCGTGGTGCCGATGCAATTTTCTGGCAGATACGCAACCGCGAAAAAGAGGGCGGCATCAGCGTGCACCGCATGACAAGCAAACTGGATAGAGGTCCGTTGTACCTGGTACACAAGGTGCCCATCCTGCCGCACGATACATACGGCGCCCATTTGCTGAACCTTTCGCTGGCGGCTATACAGGTAGTTGAAAAATTGCTCCAGCTATTGGCTTCGCCAGCGCCGCCTGTAATGGAGCAGGATGAAAGCACGGCAGTTTGGTACCATCGCCCGGCCCTGGCAGATTTGTTAATAGACTGGGACAAACCGGCATCGGACATCATTGCGTTAATGAATGCCGCCAATCCGTGGAACAAAGGAGCCATCACTTACCTTAACCAATATCCAATAAAAGTAATTGCTGCATCCGTTCGAAAACATCCTGCAAATACCGGCGCCGGCACAAAACCGGGTACTATTACGTATATTGATGAACTATATGGTTGCTATGTTTGCTGTGGAATAGGAGAAATGCTTAATTTAGACATTCTGTATTGCAACGATAGCTTCATTGCAGGAATCCAATTTGCCAAACTGGGCATCACGCCCGGCCTCCGCTTTGAAAAACCCCCTACCGTTAAGGACTGATTTCATGTTAACCATCAATACCTAAGTATGAAAAAATTTACACTCTATTTCACTCTGGCAACCGCGCTTATCGTCAACACAATTACCGCATTGGCGCAGCCTACTGTACTCAACCCGGGAGATATTGCCTTTACGGGTTATAATGGCGACGATAATACCATCAATGCAGGTACTACCAATAAAGACATCTGCTTTATACTTCTTAGAAATATCAATGCCGGCACTACCATCTTCTTTACAGACTTCGGCTGGAGAAGCGATGCCGCCGCGTTTCAAACTGCAAATCCTTGCGGAGGCAGCACAGGCGCAGTAACGGATGGCATCATTCAGTGGACCGCTTCCATTAATATGGAATATGGAATGCAGGTAAATATCCGGTGCCGTACAGCGCCATTGAGCGCAAACACCGGCACCGTTACCGGCACACAAGCCACATTCAATACACCTACGGATTACCTAACCCTCGCCCTTGGTGGAGACCAGGTTTTTGCATACCAGGGATCATTTGCCTCGCCCACGTTGCTGGCAGGCTTGAACATGAACGGTGCCTGGGATGCCACGCTCCTAAACTGCACCTTTACCTCATCGATGTCTGTTTTGCCCGCGATACTAAGCACCGATAACCGTGCTTTTGCCATTACGCCCGAAGTTGACAACGCAAGGTTAAGGCCGGGATTGACGCTCACAGGCAACGCTGCCACCGATAGGGCCGCCATCGCCAATGTTGCTGCTAATTGGGATGTGAACGACGTTACCGGGTTCGCGCTGCCTTCCGCATTGCAAGGACTGCCGGTAGACTTTACCTGGGTCAAAGCTTCGCAGAAAGGAAGTGGTGTAGACGTAGAGTGGGGCGTTGGCACTGAAGAACAAATAAAAGATTATACTGTCGAATGGTCTGGCGATGGCAGGCTGTTTACCGTGGCCGGCACAGTTGCTGCCAGTGGCAAGCGCTCCTATACTTGGTCAGACATCAAACCGGTCGCCGGAAATAATTTCTACCGCATTCGTGCAACAGAAGTTAGCGGTGCTACCAAATACAGCACTATTGCGATAGTAAACCTTGGCAAAGGCAAGGGAATCGGTGTATATCCCAACGTGGTGCGCAATAGCCGGTTCAACCTGCAGATCACCGGCATGCCGGCTGGCAATTACAAGCTGAATGTGCATAGCGGAACCGGTCAATTGGTATATAGCAGGACCATCAACCATACTGGTGGAAGCGCGACGCAAACCATCAACCTGCCCTCGGGCCTGCCTAAGGGCATTTACAGGATGAACATGTTTGCCGCGGCAGAAAATGTTGTAGCTACCATAGTTATAGAGTAAGCACATCAAAATACCATTTATCATGCAGGGCACAGGCTTCACGCTTGTGCCTTGTTCGTTATAAAGGAATCGTAAAGCGTAATCGCTGAGCTGTCGCGCTACTCCTCGTCATATTCAAGACAGGGTGTAAGGTAAACGGAGGCACTCCGTATCACACAATCGGAGCGCGGGGGCTGATGACATTCAAAGCTAAACTGCGACCCGCGCCGCTATTTTGTTACGGCCGGTATCGCTTTTGCAGTATACCCTCAAAACAGCTTAATTTTCCGCATGCGAATTGCACGCTACGTTTTGAGGATTTATGTGCTCCTGGTGGTTTTGATGGTGGCGAAGCTTCCCCTGCAGGCCCAAACCGATACAACCCGGAGACAGGGATTCGACAGTTTTTTGCTGAAGCGAAAAGGGTTGATCGGCGACCTGGCCAAAAACCTCATCGCCGATACCAGCGAAGAACAGCCGGTAGCAGGCCTGCAGCGTAACGATCGGCAGTTTCAACGCTATCGCGGAAGGATCATTCGCAACATCAGGATACAAACCCTCGACTTCGGTATTCCCATCTCCGATACCACCAAGGCATTTAAAAGCGGTCTTACCCGGTTGGCCAATAACCTTCACCGCAACACCAGGGATTATGTAATCCGGAAAAATCTTTTTTTTAAACAGAACGATCAGCTTTATCCCTTTTTGCTGGCGGATAACGAACGCCACCTGCGCGACCAGGAATTCCTGCAGGACGCCATCATCATCGTAACGCCGGTACGCGGCAGCCGCGATTCAGTAGACGTGATCGTGCGTACAAAGGACGTATTCTCCATCGGTGGAAAATTTCGCATGCACAACATAAACAGCGTAAGCATAGAAGTAAAGGAAGACAACCTCTGGGGAACCGGAGACCGCTTTGCCGTAAGTTCCTTGTACGATCACGACAGGCGCCGGAAGTTCGGGGTGGGCGCTGAATACATAGCACGCAACATCGCGGGCAGCTTCATCGATGGGTATGCGGGCATATTGAATTTCAGGGACGCCTTCAACAGCGGTAATGAAGAAGAGACCATGCACTACCTGCGCTTCATTAAACCTTTGGTGAATGCTTACATGCAATGGACCTATGCCCTGGAACTGAGCAACCACCGCACTACCAATATGTTTTTATCGGACTCGCTGTATATGTCCGACTGGCAATACCAATACTCGAATGTGGATGTTTGGGCGGGATTGAACATGAGCGCGGATAAACTGACCGGTAAAAGCTATGAAGACCGTTTGCGCAAGTTGATAAGCCTCAGGTTCATACAGCGCAGGTTCGGCACCGTTCCGCTTAAGTACAACGCTGAATACAATTGGGAGTACGCAGACCTGAAGGCTGTGCTCGCTTCGTTTTCGGTGTTCAGGCAGGAGTATTATAAAACGCAATATATCTACGGCTTTGGCCGTAATGAGGACGTGCCCGAAGGAATAGACATTTCATTTACCACTGGCTGGACCAAGAAGGCAGGAAGGGAAAGACCCTATGCGGGACTGGATTTTCAGCGTTATTATTTTACCGCTTCTGAACATTATTTCAATTACACCGCAAGGGTGGGGGCTTTCCTGTACCAAAAGAAATTGCAGGATATAGACATGCTGTTTAACGTAGACTATTTCAGCAAGCTGCGATATATGGGAGCACGCTGGAAACAGCGCAGTTTTTTGGGACTGGGCGTCGGGCGGCAGGTGAACAAATCGCTGAACCAGCCGCTGTTCATCAAAAATGTCTTTGGCCTTTCGGAATTCGATAATGGCGAAGTGCCTGGCGACAATCGCATTGCGCTCAGGACCGAATCGGTTTTTTTCAGTCCCTGGAATTTTATCAACTTCCGGTTTGCGCCGTTTGTATTTGCCAATGCCGCTTTGTTTACGCTGGAAGGGGAGAAGTTTTCTCAAAGCAAAATATTTTCAAGTATTGGCGGTGGTATCAGGACCAGGAATGAAGCCCTGATCTTCGGGACGCTCGAATTGAAAGGATATTATTTTCCCCGCAAGAATTTTTTAAATGAAAGCTTCCGGGTGGAGTTCAATACCAATGTGCGGTTCCGGTATAACCGGCAGTTTATAAAACGGCCTGAGTTTGTGCAGGTGAACTGACGGGTTACAGCGTCATTAAATCATTAAGCACTAGGAAATATTTGGTTATTGCCATCGGCCTTATGGCTTGCACTAGGTGGATAGCATCATGAATTGGTGTCCGCATTATGTGATAAGCTGGTATAATGCCAGATAAAATTGTGGAACCAGTTACATATCCCTGGGATGTTTGCGGAAGTAGTTATCAAGTGATATGGGGCCTCCGCCTTCGATCAAAAAGAAAATTGACAATAGCAGCAGCACTATCGGAAAAAGGAGTTCCGAACTTCCGGAAAAGATCGTTTGATTGGTATTCACCATTACAATGGCGCCGACGAGTATCGGTATTTGCAACAACACCACTAACCGCGTAAGCAGCCCCACAACGATCATCAATCCGCCAAACAGGTGGATCCATGTCACGGCGTAGGCTATCCACAGCGAAGAAGTCTTAAAATCTTTTTGCAATAATATTTCCAGCGTGGTGATATTGCTGATGAATGAAATTCCCTTGATGAAGAGGCACAAACCTAAAGCTACCCGTAAAACAATCAGCCAGCGGGGATGGTGAGCACTGCTCCATTTGTCGATTTGTTGCAGTACGCTCATGTGGAAAAGTTCCATTGCAAAGTTACACCGGCCCGCCAGCCAAATCAAACTTTTTTTAATGCAGGCTCATCGGCTGCTATGACTCACTTTTGCGCTAAATGCCTTGGCCCCATAACCCGTTACAAGGAATCGATCAAGCCTGATCGCCACTGGCCAGTGACCATTTCACCTGTGAACCGCCTTTGACTTCTCATCCCACCATCCTGCAACCTAATGGATAAATTCCTACTGTTTTTTAACGACTTCAAAATTTCTTTATTCCTCTTAAATCTCTTACCTTTGCTGTGCAAATTTGAGCTCTACGGCATTTTGTAATTGAATGAATTATTCTGCTACATTTTTCTGTACTGGTTAGTCACTTCTTTACGCTTCCGTTACTCAGATCATTATTAAATTTTAATTACAAAAACAGTATGAACATTCACGTTTCCAATTTAAGCTTCAACGTTACCGATGAAGACTTAAAAGAATTTTTCACAGAGTATGGAGAAGTATCTTCCGCTAAAGTTATTATGGACAAATTTACCGGCAAATCGCGCGGTTTTGGATTTGTTGAAATGCCCGATGACGAAGCAGCCAAAAAAGCCATTTCAGAATTAGACAACGGCGTAGTAGAAGGCAGGACCATCCGCGTTTCCGAAGCCAGGCCCCGCGAAGATCGCGGCAACAGCGGCGGCGGATTCGGTGGCAACCGCAACAACAACCGCAACGGCTTTGCAAAAAGCGGCGGTTATAACAACAACAACAGGTATTAATCGCTTTTGCTTTGTTGAATATGTGAATTACTCCGGGCAGCCGGAGTTTTTTATTGCTTTTCATTATATTTGATATCGCACTTGTACCGGCTTTTGCCGGATGATTGTATTTCTCCTAATTGCAATGACTAAGGAACCAAAGCCCCGCCTGCTACAGCAGGTCATCAACCTTTTAACCGTAAAGCTGCTTTATGAAAAATGTATACCCTTCCTTAGGCGTACTTACCCTGTTCCTTGCCCTTATTTCCTGCCAAAAAGATGTAAGCGATCCCGTTGATCCCGTTACCAAATGTAGGATCACCACTTCCTATTATTACGGCGGATCCGGCATGATCAACGACAGCGCAGTATATACCTATGGCCCGGACCAGAAACTGAACAGGGTGGAGTCCGAATTTGAATACGTGATATACACTTATACCGGGGATAAGATCACCATGCGCCAGTACTACGACAAATCTATGAATGAGCTTGTCCGCGCGGATACCATAGCATACAGCGGTAATAATATCAGTTCCATCCGCAGTTTTGAGTTTTATTCCAATTGGGGGATAGACAGCCTGTATACCCAGGCATACTTTACCTGGCAGGGTACCCGGTTGGAGAAGATAATTTATATCGAGCTGGCGCCTGCTTCTTACAATACTTATACCACCACAAGGGTGTCTACCAATGCCGCGGGAAATATTGAAAAAATGGTATTCTTCGATGAGTTCGACTTTCCGTTGGATAGTGTTACATATAACCATGACGCACAGCCCAATTACTTCAAAGCCTATGATCCCCATTTTTTCCTGGTAGATCCTTTTTTCCAAATGTATGCAGGATTCGAACCCAACTTCGCCTTGTTTTACAGCACCAACAACGTTAACAAGTTCACAATTTATGGAATGGACGATTACCAGATTACGTATGACCTCGACAGTTCTACCAATGTCAGCGGTCTAAAGCTGGATGGAGCGGATTATATGCGCTATAAATATTCCTGTCAATAATTATAACGGTATTCATTCCTGACCGAACTTTGCACTGAAATTAAAAAACAGTGTACCATGCGCAAGAGTATCAGTGAGAGTAACGGTCAAACCATTCCATTAACGTTAAAAGCCCTGGAGCTGCTGGAGCAAAAAGGTTTCCAGTATGTGCAGGTAAAGGCATTCAATGCTGACAGACGTTTCGATTATGTTGATCCGAGCATGTTCATCATGTTTCCCCTCAGGGAGCTGCCAGCCGACCCGCTGAAGAAAGACATTTATGAGCCTATCAACAGCGAGCTTCTGAAAGCCTGGGCCAACGAAAAGGATGAAATGACCCAGTTTAGAATATCGATTAAAAGGGCCTGATTTACCAACCCCTTGCATCGTCATCGCCGCGCTTATCGGCGATACCCTCGATTTTTCCATTAGGATGTATCAGGATTACTTCGGTTCTCCCTATCTGACCTCTTGTTTTCACCGTGTACCCGATCTGCTTTAATCTCTCCGCTACCGTTTCTGGAAAATCACGTTCTATATATACTTCGTCCGGTAACCATTGGTGATGGAATTTTGGCCTGTTCACCGCTTCTTCGGCAGTCATTTCAAAGTCTATGATGTTTACCAGTGTTTGAAATACCGACGTAGTAATAGTAGTTCCGCCGGGCGTGCCTGCCACTATAAAAGGTTTGTTGTTCTTTAATACTACCACCGGCGTCATGGAGCTAAGCATGCGCTTGCCCGGCATGATGGCATTGGCTTCGGCGCCTACTGCGCCGTACATATTCGGCACTCCTGGTTTGATGCTGAAATCATCCATTTCATTGTTCAATAAAAATCCCGCACCGCCTACTACCGTTTTGCTTCCGTAACCGCCGTTCAATGTGGTGGTAACGGCCACTGCATTCCCGGTCTTATCGTACACGCTCAGGTGGGTCGTTTCTTCGCTTTCGGGAATGATACCGGCCTGCACGTCCTTGCTGTTGCCTGCTTTGTCGGGCACATAATCCTTCATGCGCTCCTTTGCATACGCGCTGCTGGTTAGGGTTTTAACCGGCACCTTGTAGAAATCCGTATCGCCCAAATATTTCGCCCGGTCTGCATACGCTCTTCTTTCCACTTCTATCATCAGTTGTACGGATTGAAGGGAATGAAAACCATATTGCTTTAAAGGCTCGTTCTCTACCATCTTCAGCATTTGCGGCAATAAAATGCCGCCGCTGCTGGGCAGCGGCATGGTAATAATGGTGTGCCCCTTATAAGTGAACTGCATGGGCGTGCGCCACTTGGCCTGGTATTGCTTCAGGTCGTTGAGGCTGATGATGCCATTGCCTCTTTTCATTTCGGCTACTATCAATTCCGCCGTTTTCCCTTCGTAAAATCCTTTCTGTCCTTTGTCGCGGATGCGTTTCAGGGTATTGGCCAGGTCTTTTTGTACCAATGTATCCCCCGCTTTCCAGGGCGTGGCCTTTACAAATACCGGCGACACCGTATTGTATTTTATGAATTCATCCTTTGTGTTATTTAGGCCTCGGGCTTCGGCTTCTGTTATTACAAAGCCTTTTTCGGCCAGGTCGATAGCGGGTTGAATGAGCTTTGCGAATGGAAGCTTTGCATATTTCATGGAAGCGAATAAGCCGGCAACCGTGCCCGGAACGCCAGCGGATAAGTGGCCGTTCTGGCTTTTGTCGGTAACGGCATTGCCTTGTTCATCCAGGTACATGTCGCGGCTGGCCTTGCCAGGCGCCTTTTCGCGGTAGTCGAGCGATACCACCTGACCATTCTGTAATCTCGCCACCAAAAAGCCGCCGCCGCCGAGGTTGCCCGCCCCGGGATATACCACGGCCAGTGCCAGTTGAGTGGCAATGGCTGCATCAATGGCATTGCCGCCTTGTTTCAAGATGTCGAGCCCGGTTTTGCTGGCGAGGGGATGGGCCGATACCACCATACCATTGGTTCCGGTAACTTTTTTCTGGATGGTATACCGGTAAGCGGTCGTTTTCTGGGCTATTGCCTGAGTGGAAACGCAGGCAATCAAAAGGTACAGCAGGTAACGGGCATTGCGCATATCAGATTTTTAGGCGATAAAAATACGGAAACTTCATTGGCTGGTATGCGCCCGGCCATCTTACTGCGCCCTAAGGCAGGTTTGCATTCTTTTTGATGTCTTCCCTTAATTCGAACAGGGCCTTCAGCAGGTCATCGATGTTCTTACAAAAAAACACCACGTTCCCACGGTCAAGCCTATCCCAGGAATCGGCATCGTCGCTGGAGAGCGCGGCGGTAAGCAACCGCCATAACTCGGCGTGGCATTCGCGGGCCTCGTATCGTTCCAAAAAATCATGGAGCACTTTGTATGGGCCGGGCTCCTGCTTATGGACAGTTTTGTCGGAAGGTTGCGTGGTTTTCATACCAGGTTCAATGGTTTAATGATTATTGAGTCCTATAAAAACCCGCAACCCTTCGAATTAAACTAAAGGAATCCCAGATTCTTGCAATATTCCTGCGGCGGAGGCATCCATAGGGGCTGGTTTTCCGTTACCGGGTAGGTATTTTTGAGCCTGCCAGGGTAATTTCTTCAACGCGGGCCATAATATAAGGCGGCTGACCGCAGTAAACAAGGGGTAGATTCACGAATTATTGAGGTGTCAATAACATATTGATAAAAAAACAAAAAAAAATAATTTTAGTATCCAATGTGATTTCTAAATTTGAAATGTTATAAGTTAGGGGTTCTTTTATGTTTAGGGGTTCTACGGCACCGTCTCTCCGAGGCGGTGTCTTTTTTTTGGGAAAGGGCCGGAGCCGGTAATTCATACCCCCATACCTGCATTCTTATCTTTAAAAATCATGGTTTTGCGCCGAAAATCCCTAATTTTAAAACCAGTAGTAACCAAAACCATGCTGACCGCTCCCTTCGGGAACCCGGATTATTTAAACAAATTGAAAATGCTTATGAGAAAAGTTCTCCAACTGCTGCGCAGTGCAAGCCTGCTTTTTGTGCTCTTGCTTGCAGCCCAGTCCGCCTTCGCCCAGGCAGCAACGGTCAAAGGCACCGTTAAAGATGCGAATGGCAGCCCGCTCACCGGCGCTTCCATTACTGTTGAGGGACAAAAAGGCGGCACCATCACCGATGCCAATGGAAATTTCACGATCCGCGTTCAACCCGGGTCGCTCACACTTATCGTAAGTTATGTGGGGCAGGAAGCCCAGCGCATATCCGTTACCGTTAATGCCGGCGAAACCGTTAGCCAGGACGTTACGCTTACCGGCGTAACGGACCTTAGCGGCGTGGTAGTGGTAGGCTCCCGGTCGCGGCTTCCACGAAGCAAGCTCACTACGCCCGTACCCGTAGACGTTATCAGCACACGCGAAATCAAACAATTCGCCCAGGTCGACCTTGGCCAAACGCTTACATACGTGGCGCCTTCATTCCAGTCGGCCCGCCAAACCATTTCAGATGGTACAGACCACATCGATCCCGCGGGCCTTAGGGGCCTGGGGCCAGATCAAACCCTGGTGCTGCTCAATGGTAAGCGCAGGCATAATACCGCCTTGGTAAATATCAATGGTACGGTAGGCCGCGGATCAGTAGGTACCGACCTCAACGCCATTCCCCTCGCCGCCATCGAACGCATAGAAGTGCTGCGAGATGGCGCGGCGGCGCAATACGGCTCCGATGCCATTGCAGGCGTTATCAATATAGTATTGAAGAAAAATTTCAATGGCCTCAGCATCTCCGGCATGGCTGGTCAAAACTTTACCAACATGCCTTATAACGGGGGCACCAAAATAAACGATGGACTTAACCGCCAGGTTGATTTTACCTGGGGCGCCACCAGCAAAAAAGGACATTACCTTACGCTGAGTGGCCAATGGCTGAAGCGCGACCGCAGCAACAGGAGCGGCCTGGATAATATACCCCTGGTATATATCGGCAATGCCGGTAATTTTCCAACCGGTCCGGGAAGTGTGAGCGCTACCGACTACCGCCGCTGGCTGATAGATATGGACAAAGCCATGGTGGCAAGCCGTGGTTACGACCGCCGCAACATCGTGGCCGGCAACTCGGGTTCAGAAAATGTAGGCGGCTTCCTGAATGCAGGTCTCAATCTTTCAGAAAGAGCGGAGATCTACGTTACCATAGGTGCGTCGTCGCGGAATGGCATTGCGAGTGGTTTCAGCCGCAATCCCAATTCCATGTCGCAACAGCCTGTGCTGGCCAATGGCCAACGTTATTATTACGATGGGTTCCTTCCTGAAATACATTCTTTGATCAATGATTATTCCGTTATCGGCGGCACCCGCTTTAACCTGTACAACTGGGATATTGATCTCAGTTATACCCGCGGTTCCAACGGCTTTACATTTTATGTAGAGAACACGGGCAACGCTTCGTTGGCTCCTACCGATGAAGTACAAACGAAGTTCAATGCAGGCAAGCTGCGCTTTGTACAAGGCACTGCCAACCTCGATATCTCCCGGCGCTTCAAGCTGTCGGAAGGCCGCACCCTGAACGTGGCGTATGGAGCTGAATACCGCAGGGAAATTTACAGGATAGTAGCAGGCGAGCCCAACTCGTATCTCAATGGCGGAAGGCTTGCCAACATCGATCCCATTCAGCCTTATCCCGGCACCAATCAATACGTAACCTTTGCGCCGGTGAATGCAGTACCTGGCGCGCAGGTTTTCCCTGGCTTTCAACCCACAGATGCCGTCCGCGCTAAGAGAGATATAACCTCTGCCTACCTTGACCTTGAATGGAGCCTGGGCAGGGCACTGATCGGCGGCGCCGTTCGCTACGAAAAATACAGTGAAGAAAACGATATCGACTACGATAACCTCGGCGGAAAGCTCACCGGCCGGCTGGATGTAAGCAAGAATGTTTCGCTGCGCGCATCTTTGAACACCGGTTTCCGCGCACCTTCGCTGCACCAGCGTTATTTCCAGAACACATCGACCCAGTTCGTAGGCGGACTGCCTTCGCAGGCGTTGACCGTGAACAACAACAACGCCATCGTGCGCACAGCATTCGGCATCGACCAGTTGCTTCCTGAAAAATCAAGGAGCGCAACCATTGGTCTCGCAGGACGATTGGGCAACAACCTTACCTATACCGTGGATGCTTATTTCATCCGCATCGAAGACCGTATAGTATTATCAACACAGTTTAACCGCAGCAACCCGTTGGTGGCTACGATCCTTAACAGCAATGGCGTGGATGCATCCATTACTGCCCTGCAGTTCTGGACAAATGCGGTGAATACCGAAACAAAGGGTCTCGACATCGTTATTACTAACCGCTTCCGCATGGGCAATGGCAATGCCATGCTCAGCGCTGCCGCGAATTTCAATCATAACAGCGTGGTTGGTCCTTTGAAGACCAATTCTGTTATCGATGACCCGGTGAACAACCCAAGCCTTTCCGATGCCACCAAGAACCCGGCCAACGACCTGAGCACCGCACTCTTCGATCGCCAACAGCGTTCGCGCATTGAAGTGGCACAGCCCCGCAATAAGATCAACCTCACCTTTGGTTACGACCTTAGGAAATGGAACTTCCAGGTACGCACCGTAAGGTTCGGCGAAGTGCAATACATTCACAACGTCGATCCCGCTTCAAGGTCGGCCGCGGGTGTTTACTGGAACGATGTGGGCCTTGGAACCGACCAAACTTTCGACGCGAGGTGGAGCACTGATGTGGTAGTTACCTGGAGACCCGTGGGTGGATTGAGTATTTCCGTTGGCGCAAACAATGTGTTCGATATTTACCCGGAGCGCGTATTTGTTGACCCCCGCAACGATCCTTCTGCTGTATACGGCAATCCTGTGCAAAGCGCATTGGGTACTGAAAAATCGTTGGGAGGTTACAGCGCCGCCCGCGATGCTTCTAACCGCGGCCGCTTCCTGTTCAATGCAAACCAGTTCGGCTTCAACGGCCGTTTCCTGTTTGCAAGGCTGGCGGTGGATGTAGGAGAGTTGAAGAAAGTATTGAAACCTTAAGAATTTTGAAATAAAGAATGGGGAATTATCGAATAGAAATTTCCCGGTTCCAAATTAAAAGCGGCCATGTTGTGGCCGCTTTTTTTCATAGCTTCACGCAATTATTCAATGCGTATTATGAAAAAAATCCTGACCGTTGTTTTCCTGCTTGGATGTGTTGTGAGCTCATTGGCGCAAGTGGTGCAATCGCCCGATCAATTTCTTCGCTATAAACTAGGCGACCGGTATACACCCCATTACCGCATCGTAGAATATTTTAAGTATGTAAGCCAGGCCGTACCGAATAGAATGAAGCTGGAACAGTATGGCGAAACCTACGAAGGCAGGCCTTTATACCTCGCTTTTTTTTCTTCGCCCGAAAACATGGCAAGGCTGGAAAGCATCCGCATGAACAACCTGCGGCTGGCCAATGCAACCAAGGACCGGGCCGCGCCAACAGAAGATGGCATCGTGATAGTATGGCTTAGCTACAATGTGCATGGCAATGAGCCTTCGTCCAGCGAAGCCGCCATGAAAACCCTGCACGCATTGGCGGATCCCTCGAACACGCGTACAAAGGAATGGTTGAAAAATACCGTGGTCATCATCGATCCTTGTTTAAATCCCGATGGCCGCGACCGGTATGTAAACTGGTTTACATCGGTAGTAGGCAATAAGCCGAATGCCGACCCGCAAAGCCGCGAGCACAGCGAGCCCTGGCCGGGCGGCAGGACCAATCACTATAATTTCGACCTTAACCGCGACTGGGCCTGGCAATCGCAGGTGGAAACGCAGCAACGCATTAAAAAATACAATGAATGGTTGCCCCAGGTGCACGTTGACTTTCATGAACAGGGATTCAATGAGCCCTATTATTTCGCGCCCGCCGCGGAGCCTTTTCATGAAGTGATCACTCCCTGGCAGCGCGAGTTTCAAACCATGATCGGGCGCAACAATGCAAAATATTTCGATCAGGCCGGCTGGTTGTACTTTACCAAAGAACGCTTCGACCTTTTTTATCCAAGTTACGGTGATACCTACCCGACATATAACGGCGCCATCGGCATGACCTATGAACAGGGCGGCCACAGCAGGGGAGGATTGGCAGTGGTAACCGAAGACGAGGACACGCTTACTCTGGCCGACAGGCTCGAGCATCATTTTACTACCTCGCTCGCTACCATCGAAGTTACTTCGCAAAACGCGGCGCGTGTGCAAAAAGAATTCAGGAAATATTTTAATGATGCTGTCAATGCCCCGGGTGGTGAGTTCAAAGCCGTGATCATCAAATCTGATAAGGGCGACCGCCTTACCCGCCTCGTACAGTTGCTCGACAGGAACGGCATCGATTGGGCCAATCTCAATGACGGAACGTTTAACGGCATAAACTATAATACGGGCAGGTCCGAGAGCTTCAGGGCCGGTGCGTCGGATATTGTCATTAACATGAATCAATCCAAATCAAATCTCATACGTGTGCTATTTGAGCGCAATTCAAAGCTTAGTGATTCGGCAACCTATGATATCACGGCGTGGGCGCTTCCCTATGCTTATGGATTGCAGGCATACGCAGTAAATAATTTTGTGGCATCGTCTGGCAAGCACGCCAGTCCAACAATGGCCATGGCTATACAACCCGCATATGCTTATGTTGCGAGCTGGGACGGACTGCAAAGTGCAAAATTCTTGTCCAATCTCTTGCAACAAAAGATCAAGGTGCGGTATGCGGAGCAGGCGTTCGTTTTTAAAGGCCGCAACTTCGAAAAGGGTTCACTGATCATTACCCGGGCCGCAAATGCGCAGGTAGCCAATTTGGCTCAAGCGGTGACTGATGCTGCTATGAACACAGGCATCGATGTGTATGCCCTTGAATCGGGTTTTGTAGACAAAGGCTTCGACGTTGGCAGCGATCGCGTGCGCATCATCAAAGCTCCCAAGGTGGCGATGGTTACCGGGTCCGGCATCGGCTCCAATGCGGCGGGAGAGATCTGGCATTTCTTTGAACAGCAGCTCGGTTACCCGCTCACGCTCATCAACCACGATGAATTGCCCAGGGCCAGTTGGAAAGACATCGACGTGTTGATAATGCCAGATGGGTTTTACAGGTTCCTGAACGATAAGGCCTCGGCCGACCAGCTCAAGACCTGGGTACAGCAGGGCGGAAGGATCGTTGCACTGGAAAATGCGGTGGCGCAGTTAAGCAGGGCCGAATGGGGGTTGAAGCTGAAGGGCGAAGAAAAAAAGGACGATAAGAAAGAAGAAAAGAAAGACGATTATTCCCTGCTAAGAAGGTACGAGAACCGCGAAAGGGATTTCCTGGTTACCAGCATTCCCGGTTCGGTGTACAGGGTGCAACTGGACAATTCGCATCCGCTTGCATTTGGGTATGGAGACACGTATTACACCCTGAAGCAGGACGACAATATTTACGAGTTCATCAAAGAAGGCGGGTGGAACGTTGGGGTGCTTAAGAAGGATAATCATGTTAGCGGCTTCGCGGGCAGCAAAACCAAAGAAAGGCTCAAGGATGGGCTTCTGTTTGGCGTACAGGACCTGGGCAGGGGAAATGTAGTATACCTGGCCGATGCCGTGCTGTTCAGGAGTTTTTGGGAAAATGGCAAATTGCTGTTGTGCAACGCGGTTTTCCTGGTAGGGCAGTAATTGTTAGCAAAACTTTTGTATAAGCGGGGTGGATACCGGCTGCGCTTTGTTTTACTTTGACCTTCCAAAAGCTACTATTTCATGAGGACAACTCTATTGCTTGCTTTACTGACTGTTACAGGCGCATGCCTGGGTCAGACTCCTCCTTCTTATACTTCCGCTGAAATATTACTGCAACTTAAAAAATTGAACACCCTGGGATCGGTGCTGTACGTGGCCGCCCACCCCGATGATGAGAATACGAGATTGCTCACTTATTTCTCCAAGGAAAAATTGTACAGGACCGGTTATTTGTCAATTACCCGGGGCGATGGAGGGCAAAACCTCATCGGCAATGAGCAGGGAATTGAATTGGGAATGATCAGGACGCAGGAACTGCTCGCGGCGAGAAGGATCGATGCCGCGGAACAATTTTTTACCAGGGCTTACGATTTTGGGTTCTCAAAAAATACAGAGGAAGCATTCAGGATCTGGGACAAGGAAAAAATTCTGCATGATGTGGTGTGGGTTATCCGCAGGTTTCGCCCGGATGTAATCATTACGCGCTTTCCTGAAGACAGCAGGGCGGGCCATGGCCACCATTCGGGTTCGGCGGTACTGGCGAGAGAGGCTTTTAAGGCTGCGGCAGACCCTGGCCGTTTTCCGCAACAATTGAAGAACGGTGTTACGGTATGGCAGGCAAAGAGAATAGTATGGAACAGTTTCATTCCTCAGAACGCAACGCCCCCGCCGGATGCATTGAGAATGGATGTGGGCGCATATAGTGCCTTGCTGGGAAAAAGTTATGGTGAGATAGCCGCCGAAAGCCGCAGCCAGCACAAAAGCCAGGGATTTGGCGTGCCCCGCGGCCGTGGACAGGCCTTTGAATATTTCCTTCCGGTGGAAGGAACGTCGGCCACCGGCGATGTGTTCGAAGGAGTGGCAACCGATTGGAGCAGGGTAGAAGGCGGACGGAAAGTACAATCTTTGATAGAGCAGCTCATCAGCAATTATTCTATCACCAATCCTGAGCGCTCAGTGCCGGGCCTTGTAAACCTCTACAAGGAGATGAATAATCTGAAGGATGAATATTGGAGATCGCAGAAGCTGAAAGAGATCGTTCAGCTAATTGAAGCTTGCAGTGGGCTGTGGCTGGACGCCACCACCAATACACCGTATGCGGTGCAGGGCGATTCGTTGCGGTTTAATTTTGCGCTGATCAACCGCCTGCTGCCTGCAATAACCGCAAAGACTATTTCCGTTGAAGGTTTCGATACGGCATACAACCAGGCATTGGCCACCAACCGCAATATGACCTTTGGCAAAACCTTGCCCGTTGCCACCAACAAACCGATCACTCAACCTTATTGGCTGGAAAAAGAAATGAGCCCGGGCAGCTTCAATGTAAACGATCCCTTGCTGATCGGCAATCCTGAAAGCAAGCCCGCGTATGAAGCCGTGTTTGTTTTGAACGTAGAAGGACAGGACATCGCATTTACACGCCCGGTAAAATATAAGTTCACGGATCCTGTAAAAGGAGAATTGTATCAACCCGTAACGGTACTGCCTGCGGTTACAGCCCGTTTTGAACCAGAAGTGGTTTTGCTGAATACCAATGAACCCAAGCCCTTTAACGTCATTACGCGCAAGCAAGGCAGGAATACGCCGCCTGTACAGACAATGGTGTCGCATACTATAGGCTTGGATGTAATATCCGGTCCTTCCAGCAACGGCACTTACCCGTACCAGGCCCAGCGGAAAAATACCGTTACACAAGTGGCAAGGTCCCGGATGAGGTTCTCGATCGATACCGTCACCACCGACGCCAGAGAGTTGCGCACAATTTCCTACGATCACATTCCGCGGTTAGACTACTTCACCATAGCGGAGGTAAAACTGGTAGTGGCCGACGTTAAAACTGCGGGTAAGCGTGTGGGTTATATCGAGGGCGCGGGTGATAAAATTCCCGAAGCCCTGGTGCAAATGGGGTATGATGTAGTGATGTTAAAAGAGAAAGACATCACGCCTGCCACCCTCAGAACATTCGACGCAGTGATTACCGGCGTGCGCGCTTACAACGTGCAGAATTACCTGGCAGACAAATATGATGTATTGATGGAGTACGTGAACCAGGGCGGAAACCTGATAGTTCAATACAATACCAACAACTTTGCTGGTCCCCTGCGTGCCAGCAAGATCGGTCCCTATCCCTTTGTCGTAAGCCGCAACCGTGTTACCGACGAAACAGCAAAGGTCACCTTCCTGAAACCCGAACATCCTGTATTGAATTTTCCCAATAAGATCAGCGAAAATGATTTCAATGATTGGGTACAGGAGCGCGGTATTTATTTTGCAGACCAGTTAGACCCAAAATATGAAACAGTGCTTGCCATGAACGATCCATCCGAGCCGGAGCAAAAGGGAAGCCTGATCATCGCCGATTATGGCAAGGGAAAGTTCGTTTATACGGGACTGGTATTTTTCAGGCAGCTTCCGGCAGGCGTGCCGGGCGCATACCGCTTATTGGCGAATATTATCGCATTGAATTTCAAAAAAGCATTCTGAGCATGGCGCAACCATCGCGGAACCGCAGGAACGTGGCGCTTGTTGTAGCAATTGTCGGCGGCCTGCTCTTAGGGGTATTTATTAAACGCGTTCACATAGGCCTGCTGATAGGGCTTGCCATTGGATTGCTTGTGAGCGGGCTGATAAGAAGAAGATAACATGAACGATACTGACGATAAAGTGCCTGTCTTTAAAAAATGGCAACACTGGTATGCGCTGGTAATAGGCTTCCTGGTGCTGCTGATCATTCTATTTTATCTCTTTACCAAAAATTTTGCATGAGGCTGCCCGACTGGATAGTTTTAGCAATCACGCTGCTTGGCATTATCCTGTACGGATTATATAAAAGCCGCACTACCAAAAACCTGGAGGGTTATTTTCTTAGTAACCGCACGCTCCCATGGTACCTCGTGTTGCTGAGCATCATGGGCACGCAGGCCAGCGCCATTACATTTTTATCAGGGCCTGGCCAGGCTTATACCGATGGCATGCGCTTCGTGCAATATTATTTCGGTTTACCATTGGCCATGGTGGTATTGTGTATTACGTTCGTCCCCATCTTCAACAGGCTGAAGGTTTTTACCGCGTACGAGTACCTGGAACAGCGCTTCGACGTAAAGACCAGAGCGCTTACTTCGTTTTTATTTTTATTGCAGAGAGGATTGTCAACCGGCATCAGTGTAGCAGCGCCATCTATCATTCTGTCTGCATTGCTGGGGTGGGACATTACCTGGACCAACATCTTCATGGGCGGCTTGCTGATCATTTATACCGTTACAGGAGGCGCCAAGGCCGTTGCTTATACGCAGCAATTGCAATTGATCATCATTTTCGCCGGCATGTTCCTGGCTGCTTACCTGGTAATTACCATGCTGCCCGATAACATGAGCTTTACCGATGCGCTACGCGTAAGCGGACGTGCAGACAAACTGAATGTAATTACCACCGGAGCGGAAAAAGGCAGCTTCGATTGGACGGACAGGTACAACATCTGGAGCGGCATCATCGGCGGGTTTTTTTTAGCGCTTTCTTATTTCGGTACGGACCAATCGCAGGTAGGACGGTACCTCACTGCAAAATCCACTTCGGAAAGCAGGCTCGGTTTGCTGATGAACGGGTTGGTGAAAGTGCCCATGCAATTCCTGATCTTATTGGTAGGCGCATTGGTATTTGTGTTTTACCAGTTCAATCCCGCCCCTTTATTCTTTAATCAATCACAGGTAGACAAGGCAAAGAACACCGCTTATGCGCAGCAGGTGCAGCAGATACAGCGGCAATATGATTCAGTAAACATTGTAAAGAAACAATACCTGCAGCAGTGGGTAAATAATGGAGCGCACGAAGCGGCATGGGAGGCCTTGAATAAACAATCCGATAGCTTGCGCGCTTCGTTTAAAGAGATACTTAAACGGCCCGATGTTCAGGGAGAGCACAACGATACCAATTATATTTTCCTGCGTTTCGTGGTAGATTACCTTCCCAAGGGATTGGTGGGACTATTAATAGCAGTGATCTTTTTAGCAGCATGGGGGTCTATTGCGGCCGCATTGAACTCGCTTGCGTCCAGCACCATGGTCGATTTTCATAAACGGTTCTCCAGGCGGCAGCTTGAGCAAAAGGCTGAATACCGGTGGTCGCAATGGTACACGTTTCTCTGGGGCGTGTTTTGCATTATTGTGGCGCAATTTGCAACGGTATTGGGCAATAGTCTTATCGAAGCGGTAAATATTCTGGGCTCATTATTTTACGGCGTAATACTCGGTATCTTTCTCGTGGCATTTTACCTGAAGCGTATCGGGTCTACGGCTGTATTCATTTCAGCGCTGGTGGTAGAAGCGGGAGTGATGCTTTCTTTTAAGTACTCCAATATCGGATTCCTGTGGCTGAATGCTATCGGCGCGTTGGGTGTTGTGATGCTAAGCATAATGCTCGATCCGGTTGTAAAAAGTACTGCCACAAACGCACAAAAAAAGAGCTGACCTTAGGCCAGCCCTATCGGAATAATTTTCATCGATTATTATTGCAATGTTGCCAGCAGCTTTTCATTTAAGGCTACGTAATCGTCGTTCTTTGCTTCTTTGGCCAGCTCGATCGATTTGTTGGCGGATGCAATAGCTTCTTGTTTCTTACCCATTTTAGCCAGCAGGTTCGCTTTCTGGTGGTGTACCCAAAATGCTTTCGGGTTTTGCTCCAGCGCTTTGTCGAACCAGGTCAGCGCTTTGGCGGGGTCCTTACCATTGTCAACGTAATACATGGCTGCATTGAAATAAGGACGGTTGTCCCTGTTCATGATATTGTCTATCTGCGCCATGATCCTGGTGTCTACATCCACTTTTATGGGAATGCTCAGCATGGTCTTATCCCACAGCATGCCGAGTTGCATGGTGTTGGCCTTTACATCGTCGAAGGTCATGGTAAAGGTTTCTACGCTAAAGGGCAGCGTCATGGGTTTGGCGGTAACTCTTACCACGTCCTGGTCTTGTTTGTAGGCGGCCGGGCTGGTAACGTCCAGTTGCTTGGTGATGATAACGGTCCACTGGTCTTTTTCGGGAATGGTCACAATGCCGTATTTGCCCGCAGGTACTTTTTTATCGCCGATCATTACTTCTTCGCCGAATGTAATGGTGGTGGCCTGGTTGGCCCCTGTGCGCCATACTTTGCCAAAAGGCACCAGGTCGCCAAAAACCTTGCGGCCTTTTATGCTCGGGCGTGAATAAGAAAGCTCAACGGTCGATAAGCCAAAATCCTGGCGAAGGGTTTGTGTAGGAGAGGGAGCCGGTGTCCTCAGTGTCTGCGCATCGGCCATTGCGATCGATAAGGAAAAAGCAGATAGGAAAAGTATTCTTTTCATGACAAACGAATTTTGGCCAAAGGTATGGGAAAACAACGTTGATAGTTGCCGCTTTGTGTTGTGTGGTTATTGGAGGGATTAAAACGGTATAATGATCTGGCCCCTGGTCTTTTTGTTCTTTAAAACCTTCCAGGCTGGGCCTTCCTTGATAAGGCGGATGGCTTCCGCATCGTATTGTTTTCCAAAGGATTTTTCGATGGTGAAATTGGAGAGCTTGCCGGTCTTTGATACGGTAAAGGCAACAACCACTTCGCCCTTAACCCCACCGGCCGTACTATCGATACGCTTGTTTTCTTCTATATACCGGTTGTATTCGTCCCAGCCTACTACGGGCTCGGCGTCTATCACAAACACCTTTAATTTGGCGCTGGACGTTGTACGGGATTCAGCCTTATCCCGTTTCTTCTGGTTTCCATAACCAGTTACCACTACCTGCTCCAGTGATTTTTTATTTGCATCATCCAGCACTACGTCCTGGGGTTGGTTGTTCCGCATCGTCAACTGCCTGGGCTCGTATCCGACAGATGAAACGGACAGGTTCAACACGCTGTCGAAGCTGCGGATCTGGAAATTGCCTTGCTGATCAGTGGCGGTTATGGTAGCACTGTTATTGCGGATGGTGGCATTTGGAATGGGCTCATTGCGGTTGTCGAGCACCCGCCCCCTGAAGTTATTGAGGCTTAAAAAGCGGTCCGCTTCATTATCCTTCCTTGCAGGCGGTAGTGTAATGTTGGCGGGAGCGTTCCGGTTGGACAGCCCTTCCACTTTCCCTTGAAGCAGGTCCGATGTCTTCCTGTTTGTTTCGTTCGATGCAATGAACAAGGTATCTAATGGCTGCGTGACTTTTTTCTCTGACGTGTAGCGCAACGTTTGGTCCGGCTTACGGGAACTTATAAGACCGTCTTTTGATGCGTCAGCCAGTTTGTTGGAAACAACTGCTGTAGTATCGGCGGTGGATTGCCATGTATTTTGGGTAGCCGCCACGGTTTGCGGAGTTTCATTGGGCTGTTTGCCCGCTGATGCATAAGTATCTTTTAATCCTGCCGCCGTATCGCTGGTGCTGTTGCCAGCTGTGTTCGATGTAAGCGTATCCTGTTGCGTTTGTGGCTGCAAAAGCAGTTTTTCTTTTTCATGTTCACCTGTAGGTTCGGCCTGTGTTAATTTATTTGTGGCGCTATCGTTCTGCACCAGCCAGGTATAGGTGACGATGCCTGATCCGCACAATAGTATAATGGCCGCAGCTATGCTTAACCAGCGCCGTTTCCTGCGCATGGACACAACGGCGCCTGTACGTTCGTTGAGGCGGTTGTGGAGGTCGCGGATGCTTGCGGTTATGTTTTCGGGCTGGGCATTGGAATAACCTTCCATGGCATCTGCGAGAAAAGGATCGTCCATCGCTGCTATTTCCATGGCGCGCATTTCCTGCGGGGATAGTTTGCCCTGCCAGTAGCGTGAAATGTCTTCCGCTGTATAGTGTTTAATATCGTTATTACCGGTGTCCAATAGTATTTACATTTTTCAAACCTCGAATTTCAAATCGCTTACAGTTTTCTCCATGCAAATTTTCAGGTTCCTTCTTCCATTTTGTATATAACTGCGTACCTGTTTCCAGTCGAAGCCCGTGGTTTCCACGATCTCGTTATAGCTTTTACCCTGTAAATAAAACAATTCTACACATTGTTGTTGCTCCGCTGGTAAAGTTTTCAGGCAATTCTCCATTTTCCGGAGGTGGTCTTCTTTTTCAAGCTCACCGTTCAGATGCAGGTTTTCTTCTGTTTGCACAATTACCGTGGTCAATTCGGTAATTTTAATGTTCTTCCTGCTTCTAAGCTGCATAAGGCAGTGGTTTTTAGCTACCGTATACAGCCAGCCCCGGAAATTATCCACCTCGTGGTGCTGCAGTTTTTGTACCAGTTCCTCGAAAATATTCATGACCGCATCTTTGGCAAATTCTGCTTCGGACAGGTATTTCAGGCATACGCCATATACCAGCTCCATATATCGCTGGTACAGCTCGGCCAATACTTCCATTTGCCCGTTTTGTTGGTAAGTTTTTACCAGGTCCGCATCGCTGCACGAAGAAGGGGATATGTTCTTTAAAAAGCTCAATGCCCGAAAATAATTAAAAGAATTTTCAAAAAGAAGATTGTGTAATCAACGCAAAGGCTGCATCCATTGTTACAAGAGATCGCAATTTTCATCTATTCACTAAATATTCAGCCATGAAGTTCAGATCAAAAACCATGGCCGGGCTACTCTTTGTAGCCGGGCTGGGCGCCGCCTTGCTCCTGGCGGCCTTTACCAACAAAAAGAAACCATCCGTAGAAACCGAAGTATGCGCAGCCCCTGAAAAAGCCTGCATTTTTAAAACATTCCTGGGTTTGGAAACATACGATACGGCGCTGGCCATCCATAACAGGAGCCTCGTAGAATCATCCCTTAATAAAGGATTGGCTTGGATTGCGCAGGCGCAGGCGCAGAATGGGGGATGGGGCGCGGGTAGCCATCACCGTCAGGACGTCCGCGATCCACACGCAGTACAAACAGACCCCGCCACTACCGCACTGGTGGCAATGGCGCTGCTAAGAAATGGCAACACGCTCGTCAAAGGCAATTACTCCTCTAACCTAAGTAAAGCATTGGAGTACCTGTTGCAGACCGTTGAAAATACACCTGAGCAGGCCAGGTTCATTACACAGCTTACCAATACGCAACCACAATCAAAGCTCGGACGGAACATCGATGCCATTCTTACATCGCAGTTCTTTACCAACCTGCTGCATTACCTGAAAGAAGACAATGCACAAAAACAACGCATACAAAAAGCGCTGAACAAATGCATTGCTAAAATTCAGCAATCGCAGGACAGCGACGGCAGCTGGAAAGATGGCGGATGGGCGCCCGTGCTGCAATCGGCCCTTGCAAACAATGCGCTGGAAACAGCAAAGGAAGCAGGCGCCAAAGTAGATGACAGGGCATTAAACCAATCGAGGACCTACCTGAAAAGTAATTATGATACCAAGACCAATGCCGCTGTTACCGGCAAGGCTGCAGGTGTGATGCTGTACTCGGTTTCAGGCTCCGCACGCGGCGCCGCAAGGGATGCACAATTGGCGGAAGAAACTATCGCAAAGGCAAAGAAAGAAGGCAAGCTGGATAAAGATGCGAAAGTTACGCGGGAGAACCTCGAAAAGGCAGGCATGAGCAAAACAGAAGCCGAAGTAGTGGTTACCGGTTATGGTATTCGCAATGCCGCCGCTAAAAGAGCGCAGGATGATGATGTGCTGAGAGGATTTGGCAACAACGGGGGAGAAGAATTCGTGAGCTTTCTAATGACCGGCGAATCGCTCATCATCAGCGGAGACAATAGTTGGAAGAGCTGGTTCGAAAAAACTACCGGCCGGTTGATGCAGATACAGCTGAATGATGGAAGTTGGCAAGGCCATCACTGCATTACCAGTCCCGTGTTTTGTACAGCTACCTGTTTGCTGATCTTGTCCATAGATAAGAATATCGATTTCCTTGTAAAAATGAAATAGCGGGCATGACAACGCGCGGTGGCGAAGCCACCGCGCATATATAACCACAACTACGGCACATGAAACAACCACTACACCTTCGCATTCCAACACCCTGCCACGAGGACTGGGCAGCAATGAAACCCGCCGACAAAGGCAGGTTTTGCCTAAGCTGCCAGAAAACCGTGGTCGATTTCAGTTCCATGACCGACCGCCAGCTGCTCGACTATTTTTCCAATTATACAGGCAACACCTGCGGAAGATTTCATCCTGAACAATTGAACAGGGACATCACCGCCGGTGTGCAAAAGCCCACGAGCTGGTATAAATACGTTCTTAGCTTTTTTGTACCCGCGCTACTAGTGGCCAATAAATCCATGGCGCAAGGGTTCTTATTAAGAGATACCTGCCATCCCAAAGCGCAGCAGCCCGTGAAGTGCAAAGTAAATGACGCTGCGCCCGAAGCACGCCAGCAACAACCGGAATTAACTCCTTACAAGATCGAAGGAAGGTTAGAGGGTGAAGAAGGTACTCCGGTGCCATTTGCAACGGTCATGATCAAGGGCACAAAGCAGGGAGTTACCGCCGACATGAATGGCAAGTTTCAGATCCGGCTATTGAAAGGCAAACCCACTACCCTGGTGGTAAGCTGCGTGGGATACCAGGAAAAAGAAGTATATCTGGACACTACCCACAATGCAGCATCGCCTGTTATTGTAATATTGGTCGAGCGCACCGTAATGGACAATTATGGGGTCTTGGTAACAGTACCAAAGAAACCCAAACAAACCATCTTTCACAAGTTCGGCAACATCATCGCCGACAGCATCGGCAAAAAATCCTTGCTGTTATATCCAAATGCGGCAAAGCCAGGCGCGCTCGTCCATATTTCATACAAAACCGGCGAAGGGAAATACTATATACACGTGCTTTCCAGCACCGGCCAGGTGTTGCAGGAAGAAATCGTGCACATCGATGCTAAAGTTGATATGCTGTCTTTCCGGCTTAAAAACCACATCATCGCGGGGCAATATATAGTGGCCATCATGAACAGAAAGGGTAAAACCATAGGCACCGGCAAACTCATCGTTCAATAAAACTAATTGCACAATCTAAAATTCAACTGTATGCGTTACTTTATTCTGGTAGGAGGCTTCATCATACTTTTAATGAGCGCTTTCAGGCATTGGGAAGGATTTACCATCAATGGCCGCGTTACGGATGAAGCAGGCAATGGAATGCCTGATGTATCCATAACCATAAAAGGAACAAAAACCTCGACCATTACCGACGCTACCGGCGCTTTTACCCTGAAAATACCCGGTGAAAAAGCTATCCTGGTAGTGTCTTCCGTTGGGTATGTTTCTAAAGAAATTTCAGTACAAAACGACGGCAAGCCCGTAAACATTACACTGGCCGGCATCACTGCCAGCCTGCAGGAGGTAGTGGTAACCGGGCATGCCACCGTAAAAAAGAAAAGTGTTGCTTACTCCAGTACTAAAATTTCCGCCAAGCAAATAAAAACCAAACCTGGCAACAAGGGGATGGAAAACGCACTGGCTGGGAAAGTGCCCGGTATAAAGATAGAAAACTATTCGCCGTCCATTCAACTGCGAGGCCTTGTAAGCACTAATGACCAGTATTGGCGCCAGGCGCCCGGCCACAACACCGAGGGTTATGATGTGATTGAAGAAAACAAATTTCTCGGCGCCATCGACAACCCGCTTTCCACTTTCTCCATCGATGTGGACGCAGCTTCCTACAGCAACGTGCGCCGCTTTTTGCAGGTTGGGCAACTCCCTCCCGCCGGAGCTGTAAGAATAGAAGAAATGATCAACTATTTCAAATACGACTATCCCCAACCGGAAAACGAGCATCCATTCTCCATCAATACAGAAATTGCCGAATGCCCCTGGAACAATAAACACAAACTGGCAATGATAGGATTGCAGGGAAAGAAAATACCGGTTGACAACCTGCCACCCAGCAACCTAGTATTCCTGATCGACGTCTCCGGCTCTATGGACCAACCCGACAAGCTTCCATTAGTGCAGGCATCCATGAAACTGCTGGTGGACCAACTGCGCCAGCAGGACAAAGTAGCCATGGTAGTATATGCCGGAAGCGCCGGCCTCGTGCTTCCCTCCACTAACGGTTACGAAAAAATGAAGATCAAAGACGCCATCGACCGGCTTGAAGCAGGCGGCTCCACCGCCGGTGGCGAAGGCATTCAACTCGCTTATCGCATCGCCCGTGAAAATTTCATCAAGGAAGGCAATAACCGCGTGATCCTTTGCACAGATGGCGATTTCAACGTAGGCATCAGCAGCAACGACGAGCTGGAAAGACTAATTGAAGAAGAACGCAAAAGCGGCGTGTTCCTCACCGTACTGGGATATGGAACCGGCAACTACCAGGATAGCAAAATGCAGCGCCTGGCCGACAAAGGCAACGGCAACCATTCTTACATAGATAACATAACCGAAGCAAGAAAAGTATTGGTCAATGAGTTCGGGGGCACCTTGTTCACCATCGCTAAAGACGTAAAGCTGCAGATAGAGTTCAACCCCGCAAAAGTGCAGGCCTACCGCCTGATAGGATATGAAAACCGCATCCTTGCCAAAGAAGATTTCAACAACGATCAAAAAGACGCGGGCGACCTGGGCAGCGGCCATACCGTTACAGCGCTGTATGAAATAATCCCCGTGGGTGTACAATCAAAGTTTATAATGAAGGCAGACCAGCTGAAATACCAGAAAGGGACCGCGGTGATCATTTCAGAAGAAATGATGACGATCAAATTTCGTTACAAAAAGCCGGACGAAGACAAATCGATGCTGTTGGAGCAGGTAGTGATGGACAAGCAATCTTCGCTGGAAGACGCTTCTGAAAACTTCCGGTTCGCCGCCGCGGTGGCATCGTTCGGGCTGGTGCTGAGAAACTCGGAGTTCAAACAGAACGCTTCGTATGACCGGGCATGGCATCTTGCAAAAAATGCCCTGGGCAATGACGCGGAAGGTTACCGTTCGGAGTTTTTGAACCTGCTTCGGAATGCGCAATCCCTGGCCATAAAAGATAATAAGAAAGAAGAAGCGGTAAGCAGCAGGGACTAACGGAAGGCTAAGTTTTAAAGGCAGGATGGTACATGTGCAATGTATCTCTTAAAAATTCCCTGTTTATATGCGTGTAGATCTCTGTAGTGGTAATGCTTTCATGGCCTAGCATTTCCTGCACTGCACGCAGGTCGGCGCCGCCTTCCACGAGGTGCGTGGCGAATGAATGCCTGAACGTATGCGGAGAGATATTTTTGGTAATGCCGGCACGCTGGGCCAGGTCCTTGATGATGTAAAATATCATCACCCTGCTTAAGCGGCTGCCGCGCCGGTTGAGGAACACAATGTCCTCGTTACCGGGCTTGATATCGATGTGAGCGCGGATATCTTTCCTGTATATGTTCAGGTATTTTATTGCGCTGCTGCCAATGGGCACCAGCCGCTCCTTGTTGCCTTTGCCGATAACACGTATGAAGCCTACATCAAGGTACAAGTTTGAAATATGCAGGTTGATGACCTCGCTTACGCGCAACCCGCAGCTATACATGGTCTCCAGGATGGCTTTGTTCCTTCCCCCCTCCATACTGCTGAGATCGATGGCATTGATGATGCGCTCTATTTCTTCAAAGCTCAGTACATCGGGCAGCGAACGTTTAGTGGTAGGCGCCTCCAGCAATATAGTAGGATCATTAGCGCTCACCTGTTCCAGGAGGCAGTAGCGGTAAAACTGTCTTATGCCCGAAATGATGCGGGCTTGCGAACTGGCCGTCATGCCCAGGTCCGCCACCCATTTCACGAATGATTCCAGGTCTTTCAACTCCAGTTCGCCGGGCTTCACCAGCCTGTTTACGGATTGAAGATATTGCGTGAGCTTGTCTATGTCACGCGAATATGCCTCCACTGAGTGCTCCGAAAGGGACTTCTCCAGCTGCAAGTAAGCCCTGAATCCTTTTTTATATGGCTCCCACATAGTGAATTAATGCAGGTATTTGAATGTTTTGTGTAATGAAACAATTATTTTCGCTAACAATTTAGTATTAGTATTCAATTTTCCAATCTCAATACAGATGCAGCCAGTTAACTTGCGGTCGTTCAGGATAAAAGTCCGTCATAATAAAAGAAGATTCAGGCGATTCCTTTCCATCCTTGAAAAAAAAGCTCCACGGAAAATGGACGCCGCGGCCCTGCTTTCAGACCAGGCGGTATGGCAGGAGGTAGATTGCCTTACCTGCGCTAATTGCTGTAAGACGATGTCGCCTACATTTACCCCCAAGGACATCAGGCGTATTTCAGCACACCTGAATATGACTCCCCAGCAATTCAAGGACAAATGGCTGTACCTGGATAAACGCGAGAACGATTGGATGAATAAATCACAACCCTGCCAGTTCCTGGACCTATCCACCAACAAATGCAGCATCTATGAGGTGCGGCCCGCCGACTGCGCCGGCTTTCCCCATCATACCAAAAGGCGCATGATCGATTACATGCACGTGTATAAGCAAAACGTTGAGTATTGCCCTGCTACTTATAAAATGGTGGAAAGGATGATGATCTGGGTGGAGTCGAATAAAAAGCCACCGGTCAATTTCTAATAAAATCATAAAACCCATCCACGGCTTCCGTTCGTTTATGTAATTCCTGCCGCCGCCGCATCCCATCGGTACATTCAAACTTCTTAATATGAGAAGGGCAACATCATCCCTTGCCCTGCTGGCGGTAAGCATTACCTTATTTGCCACATGGGCCTTCGTATACAACCAACCATCTGCCAACAGCGCAGCTTCTACAACAGATTCGGTTAGTGATGGACGTGATATACTCCCGGACATCCTCTCGCTTAACAATAACCGGTCATTCAGCCCACCCAAAACATTCCGGCAGGGCCACGTTACCACGACCACCATAAAGAACTACTTACAGCAAACCGATTATGGTTATTATATCAAGCTGCCCGTGCAAACGCTGGTGCCTACACCCGCGGTAGTAAATGGAAAAGTGTATTTAAGCGGTGGATTCGGCAGCAAACAATACTATGCCTTCGATGCTGTTACAGGGCAGCTTGCCTGGGGCATAAACCTCGATGACGACGGGCCATCTTCGCCCGCTATACAGGACAGCATCATCGTGTTCAATACCGAGTCGTGCACCATCTTCGCCTGCGACCTCGTAACCGGGAAACAGCTTTGGTCGTATTGGCTTGGCGACCCCCTGATGTCGATGCCTACCATTGCCAATGGCATCGTGTTTACGGCCTATCCCGCTCCTTATCGCGGCAACGAGAAGGCCATAACCAAATCCAATGCAAATACAAATACCAATGCCGGGGCAACCAATGCTTCATCCATCACACCCACGCATGTGCTGATAGCGATTGAACTGAAAACCGGCAAAATACTTTGGCAGAAATGGATCGATAGCGACATCATGACCGCACCCGTAGCCAAGGACGATTTACTGTACGTTACCACTTTTTCCGGTGCACTGTATAAAATAAAACAATCAACGGGTGAAATACTGGAAGCAAAGGCCATCCGCGCCACATCGGCGCCCGTATTCTCCAACCTGAATGAAGTGATCGTGAGCCAGCGCGACGATAAGGACAAGGACACCGTGCTCTCCGAAGTGGTAGTGGTGGGATCTGGAACAAAAAAGAAAACAGTATATAAAAAGCAAGCCGACTACCTGGATAAAAAAGTGCAGGAACGCTCGAAACTAAAAAGCAGTGCAGGCAATATGGATGCGGGTAACGGCTTTGCCGGCGGCGCGCCCGCAAATGCCAACTGGAAGGCCGGTTATTTGAATATCGGGCAATCGAATGTTTCTTCATTGCAATCGTTCCAGGGGTCGAGAGGCTTGTACGACAAGGGCAAGCTGTACAATACCATGGGCGATGAAATTGTATGCACCGACTCCACCGGCAAGGTAACGTGGAGGCACAAGCTAAGTGGCGACCTTAAGAACGAAGGCGGCTTCATGGGCACCCCGCCGATTTATGCAAACGGCCATATCATCGTGGCCACCTTTACAGGCGATGTATTGATCTTTGATGAAAAAGAAGGAAAGATCATCCGGCAATTTCATATAAAAGATCCTATCAGGTACCAACCCGTGGCAGACAATGGGTGGATTTATGTGACCACGGTCAATGGACGCATGCACGCCATCAATACCGGCAACCCGCGTATAACGGGATGGAACATGTGGGGCGCAAACGCTGCAAGGACAAACGTTTCGGCCAGCCTCCATTAAAAGAGGCTGGTTACATTTTTTTATGTAACTTTTATGCCTAACCGTTAAAGCCTGGTCCCCATTTCACCGCCCAAAATGAACTGCAATGAAAAAAACAATTATCGGTTTCCTGCTGGCATCTTCGATTATCCTTTACAGTTGTTCCGGCAAACCGTCGGAAGCCGATATCAAGAAAAAGATCCTGCTCGAATACGTTTGCAATGAAACGGCCAAGGTCAATTCCGTCACGATATTAAAAACCGAAGAAACAGAGACGATCGTGGGCAACAAGGCATACAAATACACCGTTTCGGGCGAAATATCATGGCCCGATGGTTGCACGGAATACGGTACCAGGCTGGAACCGGGACGCACCGATCAATTCGAGAAAGTAATATATCTCGGAAACGATGGTGATGGCAACTGGCAATAACATCACAGGTACACATCTTCAATAAGGAAATACGATGGGATGCCGTTGACGATGGAAACGGATAATATGTCGTACTGGATCCTTTTCCATTGCGGATTTTTGAACAGGAATGCCTCGCCTGCCTGAATCAGGCATCGCAGCTTTTTGCTATCCACAGCTTCTTCGGGCAAGCCGAACCGCATGCTTTTCCTGGTCTTGACCTCTACAAAATGCAGGATATCATTTTTGCTGGCGATCAAATCTATTTCATAGCGGTAATGCCTCCAATTGCTGTGCAGAATAGTATAACCCAGTCCCGTTAAATACGCGGCGGCCAATTGCTCACCCGTTTTTCCCAATTGATGATGTAAAGCCATGCAGTTATCTTTACGTTCTAATCAGACGATCGATGGACCTCACTAACCGGAAAATTTTTAAACTGAAAGGAAAAGTACAACCTTATGCCTGGGGTGGCCATGAATTTATTCCAAAATTGCTGGGTCAGCAACCTGGTCAACAACCTGCTGCGGAATACTGGCTCGGCGCACATGATCTGGCGCCGGCGGAAGTATTAGACAATGGCCAAACCATCACCCTCAACCGCCTCATTGCAGAGCATCCCGCGGAAACCATCGGCAAAAGCGTACACAAAGTATTTGGAAGACTTCCTTACCTGTTAAAGATCCTCGACGTAAAGGACATGCTTTCCATACAGGTACATCCTTCAAAGCTAGCGGCCGAACAGGAATACGCCCGGGAGAACCAGGAGGGCATCGCACCCGACGATCCGAAAAGAAATTATAAGGACGATAACCACAAGCCCGAGCTCATGCTGGCCTTGAATGATTTTTGGCTATTGCATGGCTTTAAATCGAAAGATCAATTAAGAGAGGTATTGAGAAACGTTCCCGAATTCATACACCTGGTCGCCGTGTTCGAACAATCGGGCTATGAAGGATTGTACGCGTACATCATGCAAATGCCGCAGGAAGAAGTGAACCGTACGCTGCAACCATTGCTGGACCGCATTATCCCGCTTTATGAAGAGGGCCGGCTGAACAGGTCGCAGGAAGATTTCTGGGCGGCCCGCGCTGCACTCACTTACAACAGCAACGACAACATTGACCGCGGCATTTTTTCTATTTACCTGCTCAACCTCGTGGGGCTTAAGAAGGGCGAGGCCGTTTTCCAGGAAGCGGGCATTTTGCATGCGTATCTTGAGGGACAGAACGTAGAGATCATGGCCAATTCCGACAACGTGCTTCGTGGTGGTCTCACACCCAAGAACGTCGACATAGGAGAACTGATGAAACACGTTCGGTTTGAGCCGGTAGACCCCTGGATCATCCAGGGCACCGTGGAAAATGAAGAACGCGTATACAAAACCCCGGTAGATGATTTTCAATTAAGTGCATTCAACCTGCCCGAAGGCGGCGTGGGGGAGTTTGAGCCTGGAACGGCCGACATTATCATTGTTCTTAGCGGAAAAGTGGAATTGCAAAACGGGGAAGAGCAAATAGCGTTAAATGCGGGGGAATCGGCAGTAGCCTTCCCGGGCCAATCCATACAATTGCGGGCCGCGGCCCCCAGCGAAGTTTGCCGGGCCACCGTGCCTGTTCACAGCGCGTGAATAAATCAAATAGCCATATTTAGCCCTAATTCATCTATTTTTGCTGCTCATACTTTATCGTTATGAAGCTCAATAAAAACCTGTTGTTTATATTTATTTTGTTGATAGTAGTAGGGGCTTTGTTCAGGGTTATACCGGGCCGCCCGCTTGGTTTTGCGCCGCATTGGGCAATGGCATTGTTTGGCGGGGCGGTTATCAGGGATAAAAAATGGGCCTTTGCCTTGCCGGTATTTTCATTATTCCTTTCAGACTTACTGTACCATTTCCTATATACCACTGGCCTTGCTGATACACCCGGTTTTTACCAGGGCCAATGGGTAAACTATGTTTTATTCCTCGTGGTAACCTGCCTCGGCTTCCTGATGCGTAACCTGCGCGTCGGCACGCTGATCAGCTCTTTTTTCATGGCACCCACGGTTTTCTTCCTGCTCTCCAATTTCGCGGTATGGGCAGGCGGCGGTGGCTGGCAACGCCCCAAAACCTTCGAAGGACTGATGCAATGCTATGGCGATGGCCTTCCTTTCTATAAGGGCGCCATCCTGGCTACGTTTGCATTCGGCACCATCTTGTTTGGATTGTATGTGCTGGTGTACAGGAAGGAACTCGCAAAGGAGAAAGCCCAATAATTATTATTATTCAATCTGGCTTTTCATTTCATTTTCATAACCTTCATCAATTAAAAGGTCTGTGCCGTCCGCTGCCGCAGTGGCCAGTTCATCACAACGATTATTGTACATATTCTCGGCGTGGCCTCTTACCCATTTAAACCGGATGTCGTGCTTAACTGATAATTCGTAAAAGCTCAACCAAAGGTCCTTGTTTTTTTTACCACCCTTGAAACCGGTGGCTATCCATTTTCTCAACCATCCTTCAGACACGGCCTTCACCACGTACTGGCTATCCGAATAAATCGTGATCTTAAGCGATTCCCTTTTCAATGCTTCCAACGCCTTGATCACCGCCATCAATTCCATGCGGTTATTGGTAGTAAGGCGGTAACCTGCGGATAATTCCTTTTTTGTATTGCCCCATATCAGGATAACACCATAGCCGCCCGGGCCGGGATTTCCGCGGGATGCGCCATCGGTATAAATAGTAAGCTCTTTTTGCAAGGAGTGATGATTATTCGAACACGTAACGTTTAAGCACCTGGCAGTCAGGGTGAACATACAGGTGATCTACCGGCACAAAATGCCTTCCCACAAAATCTGACTCGGGTATTTTAAGATATTGCTTGATCACTTTGTATTTATCCTTTCCATAGAACCGGATGGTTTCAATCTGTACGCGGTTGTTGGTGGCTGCTCTCAGTCCCTTCATGATCATCTCCGAGCAATACATGCTGTCGTCGGTCTTTACGTCGAACCGCAGGTCGAATGGCGTTTTATTGTGATACTGTTTCTCCATGTAGGCAACGAAAGCCTTGTTCTCGGCAGAGTCCAACGCATACCGCGCATGGCCGAACCCCAGGCTTTTTAAAGGATTGCAAAAAGAATCGAGTATTTCTTTTCTCACTTTGTCGTTAGAATGACCGAACTCGGTATCGATGTGATAAATGTATACATCTTCACCTTCGCGCACCGCAATACCACCGTGCGAATAGGTTTTATCTTTCGCGGAAATATCCCTGATATGCCCGCTGGAAAAATCGTTACCGGTACGCAGGATCATATCTCCGTCGCGGATATTCTTTTTTACTTCCGCTACCATCGAAAGATTGGCTGCAAGTCTTTCTTCCGCGCTCTTAATGCCAAGGTCGCTGCCAGCGGAATCTGCCGTTTCTTCTTTTGAACCACAGGCCGCGAAGCTCAACGCGGCAACACAAATCCACAACACGGTTTTCATAATGAGTCTATTGATGCTAAAATATTTTTTTCTTCAGGAAAAACCAACCGATCACCAGCGAAATCGCCAGCGATAGGAATACAGGGATATAAAATGCGAACGGCGAGGCCTGGTAAGGGATGGGCACGTTCATGCCGTAGATGCTCGCCACCAATACAGGAAAAGTAAGCACGATGGTGATCACGGACAAGCGCTTCAACACTTCGTTCTGGTTATTGGCAATGATGCTGGCAAAAGCATCTAGCGTGCTGCTAAGGATATTTGAATAAATATTGGCCATCTCCAATGCCTGCGAATTGTCGACGATCAGGTCGTTCAGCACTTCTCTTTCATCTTCATTAAGGCCAAGGAAATTGGTGCGTTCCAGCTTCAGCATCAGCAATTCATTGGAGCGAAGCGCCGTTACAAAATAGGTGAGGCTTTTCTGGATGCGCATCAACTGCAAAAGGTGCTCGTTGCGGTTGGCATCGTATAATTTTTGCTCCAGGATATTGCGCTGGTGGTTGATCTGCTTCAGGTATTCCATGTAATTCTGCACCACCTTCTCGAATATCTTCAGCACCATCATGCTTTTTTTATCGGGGTTCCTGTTCTGGAATGTGTTCAGGAACTTTTTGATGGCTGCGTTCTCGAACGAGTTCACGGTTACTATCTGCGTATGCGTAAGGATGATACAAATAGGGATGGTGATATAATACGCGTCGCTTTCGTTGAATGAATTGTTTTCGGTAGGGGTTTTAATCACCAGCAGCCGAACATTGTCCTTTTCTTCGAAGCGGGAGCGCTCGTCGATGTCCAGCGAGTCCGATAAAAAGTCGCGGGGAATATCGAGGTTGTCCGAAAGTTCGGTGAATTCTTCCTGCCTTAGCGGGGGCAAGACATTCACCCAGGCCCCGTTTTCGGGCTTACCGATTTCTACGGTCTGATGGTCGATATTTTTAAAGTATTGTACCAGGGCGGCGCAAAGATAAAGGGATAGGGGGAAAAGAAGGGGATAGTGAGGGGAGAAGGAGAAAAAGAGGGATACAAGGGACAGGGAAAAAGAGTGGAAGGTTTGGTAAGGAGTTATGATTAAATAGGGGGCTTGAGGGTAACGCTGCCTTCGAATACTTTTTCAGCGGGCCCGCTAAGCCAAACGTTGTGGTAGGTGTCGTCATCCGTCCGGTCGAACTCAACGTTCAGCTTACCACCCCGGGTATGCACCGTTACATTGTTGAAGCCTATTTCGTTGTGATAGCATACCAGGGCGCAGGCCGTAACGCCGGTTCCGCAGGAAAGGGTTTCGTCTTCTACTCCACGTTCATAGGTGCGGACGATGATTTCATCATCGTCTTTCTGCTCCACGAAATTCACGTTGATGCCTTCCTTATTGAACGCATTGCTGTAACGGATATCAGAACCTTTCTGAACAACATTGTAGTCCATTACGCCGCCCACCATTTTCACATAATGGGGCGAGCCGGTGTCCAGTATAAAATCGCCGTGGTAATCCTTAATGCCCTGCACGTCCTTCATTTTCAGGCTCACGGTCCCGTCATCATCTATTTCTGCTTCGTGGTCGCCATCGCTTGCCAAAAAACGGTACATAGACCTGTGCATGCCAAGGCTCCAGGCAAACTTCACCAGGCATCGGCCTCCGTTGCCGCACATGCTGCTTTCCCGTCCATCTGCATTGAAATATATCATTTCAAAATCATAACCTGGCTTCAGGTTCAGCATCATCATTCCATCGGCGCCGATGCCAAAGCGGCGGTTGCAAAGGAATTTAACCTGTTCCACCGTCAACCCGCTGTACACGCCTTCGCGATTGTCAACAATGATAAAATCATTGCCGGTGCCCTGGTATTTATGAAATGATATGTTCATGCTATCTGCAAAAATACTACAAACCCGCTACGATCTCCAATGTCCTTTCGATCAGCCGCTCCACCGCCCTTTGCGAGTCGTTCGAGAATTGTTTTGTTACCCTATTCGCAACAATGGCGCTCAACGAAAGGCAGTGATGCCCCAATAGCTTGCCCAACCCGTAAATGCCGGCGGTTTCCATTTCGAAATTGGTGATGCGGTGCTGCCCGAAGGAAAATTCGGTAAGGCGATTGATGAGGCCGGGATTGCTTAGGCCCAACCGGAGGATTCGGCCCTGCGGCCCATAAAATCCGGGACAGGTAACAGTAATGCCTTGGTAAAACCCCTCCACGAAATGGCGGATGAGCGAGCCGCTGGCGCTGAAAAGATAAGGGTAAGATATGCTGTTATGCAACTGGGTTTGTGTTACAAAAGAATGCAACAATTGCTTTTCTTCCTCGTTATGCTCATGCCGGTAGAAGTTAATGAGGTTGTCGATGCCCAGGCCATGTGAGGAAGCAACGAAACTGTCTACGGGTATGTCAGGCTGCAGTGCGCCGGAGGTACCGATGCGTATGATGTTGAGGTGTTGCAGGTCGTCCCTTACCAGGCGGGTATTGAAATCGACGTTTACCAGTGCGTCCAGTTCATTGAGAACAATGTCTATATTATCGGTGCCGATGCCGGTTGAAATGACCGTAATTCTTTTTTTGCCTACGTATCCCGTATGTGAAACAAATTCGCGGTGATTGCAGCGGCACTCCTCGGAATCGAAATGACGGGCCACGGCCGCTACGCGGCCGGGATCGCCGACGGTAATAACGGTCGAAGCCAGTTCTTCCGGCCGCATGTCGAGGTGGTAAATGGCTCCCCGTTTATTGATAATGAGTTCAGATTCAGCGATGCGTTGCATTGTTAACGTTCAATCAATAATCAATAGGACTGTGCAATATACAGTGAAATTGTTTGGACAAATCAGGCCGAAAACATTACTTTTGCTGCCTTGATTCTGAAAATAATACCCTTTAGGGGCGACAGGATCGGGCCAGCCTGCGGATGCAGAAAGGCGTATAATTGATAAAGTCTGGTACCGTGGCCGAGTGGCTAGGCAGAGGTCTGCAAAACCTTTTACAGCAGTTCGAATCTGCTCGGTACCTCTAAGAACCCGCTTTAATTGGCGGGTTTTTTGTTTTTTTGAGAAATTCAATTTCTTGTGAACAACGTTATCGGGGAAGCACCATTATATGATTAAACAAGGAAGGTATTCAAGATTGCCCTACATGTTTAAACGGCATAGTTTCATCTTCCACCCTAGAACCAACAAACCAATAATCATGCGTTCGCTAGCTTTTTTATGGCTGCTTCCGGTTTTTATTTCATGTAAAACACAAACAAAGGATATATTGGAGACACGAGAAATTCCGCTAAATGGCCTGACAAAGGACTCTGTAATAATATTCTTAACAGCAGAAAATGACACATTCGGTATCTATAGAGAGATTGACATTTTAGAGAATGAAAACACAGATACACTCGTATTAGGTTATGGTGTAATCGCACCTGGACAACTCGGTAAAGTATGGTTTATACAAACGAATCTAGACCCATCGGCCGCAGCTTATCTTGAACCGGCGTTAGGTTTGCCCCGTTCAAAACCGTGGTCATACGCACAATTAAGCGCCAATCCTCCAAAATGGACAAATGAATGATAACAATATTAAATTTGCTGGCTATTTTCGAGCCGGATCATCAAATGTTTTAGAAATGTGTTCTTTACGCAAAGCATGAAGTACTCTCAATGGATAGGAATTCTGGCGGCCATCGCACTGGGCGTGGCGGCATTTCAACGATGGACATTTTATCCTGACCTTAAGGATTATTTCACCGGCTTTTATTCCGAGAGCAATTTGTATGGCAAGCCCGGCAAGCTGATGCTGATACTGGCAGGTATCGCAATCATTATGTTTGCGGTCAACAGGGTTTGGGCGAAGCGTGTAAACTGGCTTGTCTGCGGCATTTTGGCTGCTTATGCCTTAAAGACGTATATCCTGTTCACCACCTGTTACCGCGGCATTTGTCCTGTAAAGCAACCCGCGATATTCGTTATGCTGCTTGCGCCCGTTGTAATGCTGGTAATGGCTTTTTTACCGCGTACAGCCAGCTTGCCTTCGCCTGGATCTGAACCGGGCTAGGGAACCTGATTTACGCTCCCTGTATTAACCTGGCCACTCCAAACGCGCAGCCCGCCGCAATCGCACCGATCAATGTAACCCTTATTGCGCCTCCCCATGGATTTACGCCGGTGAACTTGCTTTTCAGGTAGCCAAAAATAAACAAGCATATAATGGTAATGACCGAAGAATATTTCAATCCTATAATCGCGGAGTCGGTGAAGAAATAGGGGAGCAGCGGGACCAATCCCCCCACCACGTATGATAAACCGATGTTGAAAGCGCTTTTCCGTGCGCGCCTGGGATCGGGCTTGTCTAAACCCAGTTCATACTTCATCATAAAATCCACCCACTTCTGCTTGTCTTTCGTCATTTCTTCCACTGCCTGCCGCTGCACTTCTTCACTAAGGCCCAGGTTGGCAAAGAACTCTTTCACCTCATCTTTTTCTCTATGCGGCAATTTTTCAACTTCATCGTATTCTCTTCTTAATTCTGAATTGTAATGGTCAACTTCGGTTTTGCCGGCCAGGTATCCGCCAAGTCCCATGGCAATAGAACCCGCTGCTATTTCAGCCAGCCCTGCAATTACAACCAGGCTGGTATGGTCAACTGCCCCGCTTAGGCCGGCGGCTAAAGCAAATGGAACAGTAAGCCCGTCGGACATGCCAATGACCACATCCCGCAGGAAATCGGAGCTCTGTAAATGTTCTTCGTGATGAAGATGTGTATCCATTGAGTCAGGGTAAGCGTTGAAGCCTAAAAGTAAAAAGATTGCGTATACTTTGCACTTTAACTTATTAAGCCAACAGGCATCGGCCATTGTCACATCTTCATATTTGCACACTTCATATTGCCCCGCATCAGCGCACGAGCAACAGTGTGCCCTTCGCAAACTTAAGTTCCTCACCCGCGAACTGGTAAGTGCATATCCATACAAAGGCACCGGAATCCTGGGGCTTTCCTCCCAGTGTGCCGTCCCAGGCCCTTGTGGGGTCATTGGTCTCGAATACGCGCTGTCCCCACCGGTTGTAAATGCTGAATGTATATTTTACAAGCACGCCTTTTATGACCGGCTTGTACGATTCGTGCCGCCGGTCGTTATTGGGGGTAAATGCATTGGGAAAATCGATGGATGTTTTGCAGAACTTTGTTTTTACGTGGATGAATTCGCGATTGGTGCAGCCATCGGCATTGGTCACTTCAAGCCAGTAAGTGCCAGCAATATTAGTTTGAATGCTCGGGCTGACGCTGCCGGTTGACCAACGGTACCGCACAAATGATCCCTTGGCCGTAAGCGTTGTTTTTTCATGCGGGCAAAACTCGGCAGCGGTATCCAAAAAGTTTTGCGGCGGGGCGGCAATACGTAAGATTTCAGCGGTATCGCTTCCCATACAGCCGTTGGTGCTGGCCACCTGCACCCAATATTTACCTGGCTGCGAAGCCGTAAAGGTCCGGCTGGTAGAACCGTCGTGCCAGATATACGCCGGAAATATGCCGGCATCAAAAATGTAAAAATTGTCCTGGCAAATAATAGTATCCTTGCCCAGGCTGACTACTGGTAATGCGTATATGTCCATCACTTCCAGGCTGTCTTTCGAAATACAGCCATTGGGCGCCGTGGCCATTACATGGTAAATGCCTTTGTTCTTCACGATTATTTGTTGCGTGGTCTCACCGGTGTTCCAGGAATATGCCGTAAAGCCCGTGTTGGCATCGATGGTCAGCGAATCGTTTTGGCAAAAGCTGGTATCGGCCCCGATGTCGAGCGGCAGCTTGTTTCTAACGGTGATGCGTATGCTATCGTACACCAGGCATCCAGTGCTGGTTTCAGCAACGACGCTGTAAGTGGTATCGGCCGCGGGCCAAACCCTTACCTCTCGGGTATAACGGTTATCGATATTATAGTTATCGGCCCAGGTATACTTTGTAAATCCAGCAGGAGCGGTGATGGTAACGGTGTCGCCATCGCACGTTGCCAGGTCGGCGCCGAGGTCGAACGGCATGGCAGGCGCGAGGGTAATAACAATGGTGTCCGTAAATACTTCGCCGCAATAATCAGTGGCTTCTACAAAATAAGTGCCCGGTAAGTGAACAGTGAAGATGGAGTCGGCCGACCCGTCCTGCCAGCGGTAAGAACGGAAGCCTCCACCTGCGTTCAACGTGGTGGTGCTGATTTCGCAAAGCTGCCTGTCGGGTCCGAGGTTCACAGCATCAGGCGAATTGAAAATAGATACCAGTATGCTGTCCTTAATAATTGCGCAGGCGGTAGTAATAGTTCCGTACAGGTATACCGAACCTGTTTTCTTAAACCGCAGATCGATGGTGCTGTCGGTGGCGGCAATGATTTTCGCAAATGAAGTATCGATGCTCCATTGCACGGGCTGCGTGCAGGTGCTATCGCGCAGGGTTGTATAGCGCACCGTATCGGTAAAATTACAGACCGTGTCGGCGCCACCGATGGCAAGGGTGTCACATCGCCCCACCTGGCCGCTGCATGCAGTTTCGACCAGCTGCGCATTCCATGGGGTAGTGGAGGCAGGGAGCGTGGAACTGTTTATTGGCACATCCAAAACGGCTGGATGGTTAAACGAGGTTACGATCACCGTTGGGTCTGTATAACTGATCGTAAATGTATCAGAAGCACAGGTGGCCAGGCGCCCGTTGTGTGTGAACCTGATGAGCGTTCCTACGGTTTTGGATGCAGTAGAAGTATTACCGCCAACATAAATATTCGGGCCGCTTTGAATGATGTTGCGTCCGCTAAAATTGCCCTTCAATTGATTGTACCTGTTTGTCCACACGGGCGTCCATGAAGTGTCCAGCTTGTACATCGAAAGTATGTACGGGCTGCCAGGGTTCGTCGTAGCCCAGCGATTTGTGCTAATGATTTCTCCGGCAGCCGTGATGATCCTGTTATCGGATCCCTGTACACCGTTACCGGTAAATTCGCGTGCCTTCACAATATTCCCGGCAGCATCTATCTTAAACAAGTAGCTGTTAGCTGGATTATCATAGTGCCAGCCCGTTATTGTGAACGTTGAATTGTATTTATGAATCTGCGCAAATACAATTTGTTCATTTCCGATACGGTAGTACTTTGAAAATACCACCGACCCATCATTCTTGTTGATCCTCGCTACAAAGCCCCAGCGGTTTTGGATGGCATCGGTAATAACATACTGGCCGCATATCATCACAGCGTTGCCATCGTCCTCGATATCATACGGCAGGAAGTAAATTGCCGGCGAAGGCGTTGCGTAGGACTTGCTCCAGATCAGCGCGCCCGCCGCCGATATTTTGGTAACATAATATTCGTCGGTAGTTCCCTGGTGTTTTGTTCCCACTATGTAAAAATTGCCATCGCTTCCCTGTATCAGGTCTAAAAATCCATAACCTACCGGCGAAGGTGCAGGATATTGATTTCTCCAGAGTACGTTACCGTTCGGGGCCAGTTTTACAAGTGTAAAGCCCGCCCCCAACAGCAGGTAATTATTGTCCGATGTGTTAATGGCATGTGTAAAGAATGGCACGTCGAATTTCTTTTGCCATACTATGGTGCCGTCCTTACGGAATTTGAATACCGTTCCGCTCATTTGCGTATCTGGAATGTCAACAGCATGGCCGGCAACCAATAGATGATTGTCGTTGGTCAGGATCGTATGCGCAAACTGTTCGGTAGAGTCGGCGGTTGCGTATTTTTTGATATATGTAAAATCGTTGCAGGTGTCAACTGGTGGCGGCGGCTGATTGCAATCCGCTGTATCTATGCACAGCGTTTCCTGCGTAAGGGCAACGGCCTCCGCGGTAACACTGGCCGTGATCGACTGTATATTGGCGCTGCCCAGCGAAGTCCAGTAAGAAAGTGGAGCGGGAATGGATTGGACCAGGATGGAATTGTCAACGGCAGTGGAAGCCGTAACCGGGCAATTGGCGTTATCGCTTCCGGCCATCAACCCGCCTCTGTTTATCTTGATCAATATAATATCGGTAAATGTACTCGTTGGTCTTCTTATTGCTCCCGCAGTAACAAAACCTGCCGTGTCTTCAAAGCTTTTATACAACTGTTGCGAAGGCTGTGGCGTAAAATTGCTCACCCAATTCACTGCGCCCGCGGCACTGATCTTTACCAGCCTTGGCGAAGTATTGGCCGTTAGTTCCGACAGGTTGGCGATATATCCGCCGTCCGCCGTAGGTTCAACGGATGCATAGATACTACCGGGATTTACCCCTGCCACCTCGTAACTCCTCGAATAAATAACATTGCCGCTGGTATCTGTTTTAAATATAATAGGTTTTATACTTCCTGTACTCACCGAATTGCTGTTTTGCATACCGAATACAAGTTCATTGCCCCGGCGCCGCATTTGCTGGATCCGGTTGCTCCTCCCTTCGCTTTCTATATCTCTCGTCCACAGCAACGATCCATCAGCCATGCTTAGCTTTGCAATATAACTATCGGCAAATACGCTGGTGCCTTTGAAAACAATCCCGGCTACCATTACCACATCACCTATTATCTCCGCGCCGGATGCCGTAGCACCCCTGTCAACCGCCAGCAGCCGGTTCCAGATCACATTACCATTGGCATCTAGCCTCATGTACAGGGGATATATCTGGTTAGCCGGAGCACTATAATCTACTCCAACTATATAACCTCCATCATCGGTTTGCCTTATGAATTTAGCTATCTCTCCATTAGGCGTGGCCGCTCCGTATGCCCGGGACCATATTATACTCCCGTCGGGCCTTATTTTAACTATCCATGCGTCGCCCTGATGATTCGGATTGAACTTGCCCCAGCCCGCCGCGATGTAATTACCATCGCTTGTGGGAATGATCTCGTTGAACCACTCATTAACGCCCGGCAGGCCATACTTCCTCGACCATTGTATGTTTCCCTTGTTGTCTGTTTTCACGATCAAAGCATCACTAAGTGAACCAAAAGCAGTAGTAAGCCCCGCAATGATCATTCCGCCATCCGCGGTTTTCTTTATATCACGGGCTTCATCGTGTCCGCTTTGGCCAATTATTTTTTGAAAAGTAAAATCATTGCACGTATCTGCCGGTATCGTATCCACGCAGGTAGTACCCGTGCACAGTGCACTTGCCGCGGTATTGACCAGGCCGGACTGCACAGTGATGCTGATGGGATTGGCAAAATTCGCACTTCGCGAGATGGCCCAGCTGAAAGCGCCCGAAGAAAACGGCGGCGTTTGAACAGTAACCGCAATGCGCGCCGTATCGCAACCCGGTGAATTACCCTGCACGTCCACCTTGGCAAGATAAATATCGTTGGCGGCGGCAGGATTGCTGGCGCCGATAGTAATAAAGCCGCCATCCTGCGAAGCGCGTATGATGTAATTCAATTGCGGCCCGGGCCTTAGGTATTTCTTTGCCCATTGCACGGTATTGTTGCTGCTGATCTTCATGATATTGAATTCGCTCACCGTATTCTGCTCATTGTATACCGCTACCTCGCTGCCATCGGGCGTAATAATGATGGGACCATTGCCAAAATCCGGCGGCACCAGTTGGCGCACAGCCGTGGCATTGCCATTTGCATCGAGGGTGAGTGTGATATTTCGCCCTGTGTTCAGGTTGCTGAAGTCCTGTATGCTCGGTATATGAAACCGGTAACCATTGCCCACTTTAAACAATTCGCCTCCGAAATTATTTCGTCCATCGACTTCATACCGCTGCATCCAAATCATGTTGCCACTGACCATGTCAATCTTCATCACAATGCCATCATGATAAGAAAGGCTGGTGCGTGTAAAGGCCGTGGTCATCAAAAACCCATTTTCTTCCGTGATCCAGCTACCGCCATCTGTATTGCCCGAATCGTATATCCTGCTCCATAACACGTTTCCGTTCGCATCCAGTTTTAGCACCATTACGTTCGAAGTGGCGGGCGCTGAATTATGGCTGCCTACTACGCCGTAACCACCATCGCTGGTTAAACAAATATTGATGGCCTGTTCGCCGAACACCGTGCTCTCGCTATAGCGTTTGGCCCATTGCACAGCCCCGTTGCCATCTGTTTTTATGATCCACGCATCGCCGGCGGCATTGCCGTACGATTTGGTTTGGCCTGCCAGTATGTACCCGCCATCGGGCGTTTGCAACAGCTTGTTGATAACATCATCGTTAGCGCCGCCGTATGTCCTGCTCCATTGAACATTGCCCTGCTGGTCCATTTTCACAACATAGCCGTCGTAAGCACCGCTGCCGAAGCTGTTGGTCTTGCCAGCCATGATATAACCCCCATCTGTAGTCGAACGTACATCATATGCCACATCATCACCGGCGCCACCATATGTTTTCTGGAAGGTTTGAAGCAGGCAGGTATCGTTCACTACCACTGTTCCCCCGATGGAGTCAGCGCAGGCGCCGTTGGCAGCACGAAGCTTGATCACGTAATTTCCGGCGCTGGTAAATGCGTAAGAGAAATTAAGTCCTGTGCCCTGCAATACACCGTCCACATACCAGGCATACGTAGTGGCCCCCGCGCTGGTATTGGTAAAGTTTACGGTAACGTTGGTATTCGCGGTGGTGGAAAGCGGGGAAAAATTAGCGGTAATGGGGCAGGTAACGCGTACCGTATCATATGCAACGGCACTATCGCACAGGATGTTCCCGGGCAATGCAACCAGCCTTATTACAAATGTGCCCGCAACATTGAATGTATAGGAGAAATTGGCGGTGGCGGATTGCAACACCGCATTGATATACCAACGATAGCCTGTAGCATTGGACGAGCTATTGGTAAAGTTAACCAGCGTTCCGGTAGCAACGTTATTGGCCGATGCGGTAAAGGCCGCTGTAACGGAGGCGGGGCACGGGTCCTGGCACGACATGCAATTGAGCAGGCTTCGCCGCACATTCTGTACCACCCAGTTCATCCTGTCGGACTGGCCTTGGGTAAATACCGACATGCAATTCCAGTTGCCATAATCCATGTAATCCTTGTGCAGATCGTTTTGATCGGTGCTGAAGCCAGACTGTGCATCGGTAGTGCAGCTGTTTACGCTGGTGTTGCACGAAACGCCTACGGTAGATTGATCGGGAGGCGTATCACAGATCCTGTCGCCGTCTGTTAAGCAGTCATTGTTGCTGCACCCTCCCTGGAATGTGTGGTACAATCCGAGGTAATGTCCCATCTCATGGATCACCACTATGTCGTTTGCATACGACGTTCCGAAATAACGCGCTTCCAGCACAATACCGTCAACATTGCTGCCGTGCGCCGAGGGCAGGTAAGCATATCCCGCCACGCCTCCGGTAATATCGCCCACTACCCAAATGTTTACATAGCAGAGCGGGTTCCACCGGCTCAGGTCTTTTACGGCAAGGTCGACGTCGTAATCCTGCCAACCATTCATTACCGTTAATGGCGAAACCACCCTGTTGATGCCATTGGTGGCATTTCCATTGGGATCGCGCCTCGCGAGGCAGAATTGTATTTGCGTATTTACGCCGTCGGCGGGATTATAATAACCTGTGTTGGCAAATGCTTCGTTCAGGTGTTGAATGGCGGTTTGCACCTGCGCATCGCTGATGTTTTCGGGGCCGTTATTGTGTATAACGTGCACCACTACAGGCAGCGTAACAATGGCCGCGGTATGTTGCGCATCCGCAGGCTGTTGCAACTTGGCGCGGTTAAACTGGTACAACCGCGATTCCATTTGCTCGTGAAGCGCCTTAACCGACGGATTTTTTTTGAAAAGATTATCCGTTGCCTGGTGTTGACCGCACGAAGTAATAGTGGAGTCTTGGGCAAAGAGGTAAGCGCTGCAAAAAAGCAGCAGGATTAGACAAACATGCTTCATGCGGGGTTTGGAATCGTTTGGAAAAATAAAAAAATTAACGCACAAGCATGACTGTTCCCTTTGCATTTTTTTCAGGTTCACCCGCGAACTGATAAGTGCAAGTCCATACAAATGCATTTGAATCCTGCGGCTTTCCGCCGAATGTGCCATCCCAGGCCCTCGATGGATCGGTGGTCTCGAATACCTTCTGGCCCCAACGGTTATAAATGGTAAAGCGGTATTTGATAATATTCCCCTGGCTTACAGGCTTATAAGTATCGTGCTTGCGGTCGTTATTGGGAGTAAACGCATTGGGGAAATGGATGAATGAAGGACAAACTGCGTGTTCAACCTCAATGTATTCGCGGTTGGTGCATCCGTCGGCATTGGTAACTTCCAGCCAGTAACGTCCCGGCGTGTTTACCTGTACGGACTTTGAAATGCTGCCCGTTGACCAGCGGTACTGCAGATAATTTCCTTTTGAGGAAAGCGTGGCTTTGTCGTAAGGACAAAACGTAGCCGATGAATCCAGAAAGCCTTCCGGCGGGGAAGCAATTCGCAATATTTCAACAGTGTCTGTATTGCGGCAACTGCGTATATCCGTTACCGATACCCAGAACTTTCCGACCTGAGTTGCTGTAAACCTGCGGCTTGTCGATCCATCCTGCCATACATAGGTTTCAAAATTGCCGGCGTCGAACGTATGGTTTTCGTTTTGACAGAAGAAGGTGTCCCTGCCAAGGTCCACCGCGGGTAGCGGATACAGGCCGGTAATTTCAATAGTGTCCCGAGATAAACAATTGTTGATATCGGTAGCCTGTATGGTATAAATGCCTTTTGCCGACGCGGTGATCTGCCTTGTGGTATCGCCTGTGCTCCATCGATAGCGCACAAAATCATTACCTGCATCCAATAGTATCGCTTCGCCCGTACAAAACGCAGTATCCGCGCCGAGGTTGATATCCGGCGCATAGTTTACATGCACCCTGATGGTATCGAAGGCCTTGCATCCATCTGCGCGTTCCACCAATACATGGTAAGATGTGCTGGTGTCAGGGTTTACAATAACCGTGGCGTCGGTAAGGCTGGTGATACGGTAAGCCGGTGACCAGGCATACCGCGCATAGTTTGCCGGAGCGGAAAGCGTTACGGATTGCGTATCGCATTTGGATATATCGGGACCGAGGTTTACGGTGAATGGTAAGGCCGGAGCTACTATCAGCGTGTCCGCAGCAGCGCGGTTGCAAACATCGGTTACGCGTACATGGTAGGTGCCCGGCTGTGTAACCACCAATACTGAGTCCGTAGAACCATCCTGCCACAAATACAACCGGTAACCTGGCCCTGCACGTAATGTAACCTGGTTGCCCGGGCAAATGGTTTTGTCGGCGCCCAGTGATACCTGTTGCGAAAGCGGAGGTATAAAAAGCGTTTTGCTTTGCAGGATGACCCTGCATCCCGAATTCAATTGCGCCACCAATGTAGTCTGGCCCGCTCGCTTGAATTGCAAAGTGAGGCTGGTGTCGGTGCGCGAAATTATCCTGGCGTAGCTGGTATCTATCACCCAGTTCACTGCATTGCTGCATCCTGTGTTGCGCGTGGTATTGAAAACAATGGGGGCGGTAAAATCACATATGGTGTCCGGGCCGCTCAGCAACAGCACATCGCAATTGCCCGGTATGGCGCAGTCAGCATTTACCTGCACTATGATGTTTTTCGTTATGGGCGTAAAGGGAATGGCGCGCAAGAACGTGGACACCGGTGCGCTATCCGATCTTCCTCCCGAAGTGGTTAAGGTTAATGGCGCCACCGATCCTGTTACCGGAATGTTGTAACATGTTCCGCTGGCTACGCCTTCTTTTATATTTCCCAATGAATCTGTTCTGATAAACGTGCCGGTGCGCAGGTAAGGGTCCGAGGCATGCCCGGTAGTACCCGCTATCAATATCCTATCCCCATCTGCTTTCAATGTGTAGGGCAGCGTACTTTTTATGGCCGGGTATCTTTTCACCCAGGAAAGCGTGCCTGCTTTTGACAATTTGCCTATCACAAGCCCGCTATCCACCGCATGCGATGCCTGGTGCGTAAATACAAAACCTGAATCCGGTGTACGGTCTATCAGGAATGGCCTTGCGCCCGGCCAATCGAAAGGATAATAAAATCCTAATTGCAGGTTGGGCGCCGTAATCTCCAGCGCACTATATATAGCGCTGGTTTGCGGGTTTACTTTAATGATGGAATAATGGTAGTCGTACGGCGCGAAAACAGGATCTTGCAATACGCTGCCGGTTATATACAATGTATCCTGAACCAGGAACATGCGCTGTGCGTTTGCGTGGCGGCCAATTGCAGACATGCGTACGCTATATAACCGTTGACCTGTATTGAGATCGAATTTATTTAGCTCGACGGAATTGTGAGTAAATTGATAATAATCCCCTACAGTATACAAAGTCGATCCGTCGACCACTACATCGCGTATGATAAAATTGTTGATATCGTGCCTGGTTTCTCTTTGCCAAACGATATTGCCGTTCTCATCGATCTTTGCCACGAAATTGTACACCGGCGGGAAACCGATATTTACATTGATGAATAGCAGAAACCCCCCGTCTGCTGTGGCTTTGATCCTTGCATTCCTCGATCCCGAGTGAGCACCGAACTTCTTTATCCATAATATTTGTCCCGATAGGTCCACTTTTGTGATAAGTATGCTATCGCTTACACCGTGATTGATCACATAAGAATCAGGGCCCAGGGCCACTACATTTCCATCCGATGTGTTTACAAGTGTATGGAAGCTGGTAAAATGCCTGAAATCATTAAAGGTTTTTGCCCACTGGATATTTCCATTGGAGGCCAGCTTGACCAGCATGGCCGATGAGGCGCCGTAAGAATATTCACCCGCGACCATATACCCGCCGTCAGCCGTGCGTATGCCCATCGGCGTTAGTATGTTGTACGGCCCGGTAACATCGAACTTGAACGTGGTGCTGCACGAATCGCTAAGCGACAGGCTGCTGTCGCAGATGGTTTTCGCACAATCGGTACTGATGTTCAGCAGGTAGTCGGACGTTTGGGCCGCAATGCTTCCCGACTGCACCAATGTATAATCCGTTATTGAATTCCACGCAAAGCCCGCAACGTTGTAATAAGAAGTATCGGTCAGCGGCGTTCCTCCATTCATGGTGCATATGCCGGTCCTGCCTACCTCATCGGTGTGCAGTACTTTTATTCTCCTTTTATTGCCCGTGGTAGAGAGGTTGCTGAAATATCCCGTCATCAGGTATCCCCGGTCCCCTGCGTGGCTGATGCCATACATGCGCTGTTCGCCGAAATCGGTGAACGACCTTCCCCATTCGCCATTTCCATGAGCGCCCACCATTGCCACCAATGGATATCCGCGGGACGTGGTATCATTGACCAGGAATACAAAGCCCGTGTCCTTGCTGCCCATCATTTTAAACGACTCGATACTATAACCACTGGCCGTACTGACATTGTGCCTTACTTCAAAAAATTTCTGCCCGTTCGCACGCACTTTGAACATGGTGCTTTTAAATGAATTATTGCTCCAGGCATTGAACGCATATCCTTGTGGGATGCTGTACAGGTTGGTAAGCTCTATATTCCAGTCGGCCTGCTTGGTATATTGCTGGGCCCAGATAAAACTGCCGTCCGTCACCCGCAATTTGGCAAGCACGCCAATCTTTTTATTTACCGTTGCGTAGCCTGTTACTACAAGCGTATCTCCATTTTGGATAACATCGTTTAAACCGTCATTATTTCCCTGGTCATATTGCTTCGACCATGCTACATTGCCATCGGGTGAAAGTTGCAGCAGCCAAGCGTTATTTTGAGCAGAGCTATCATTGGTGTTGCCGGCGATCACGATGTGGCCGTTACTTAGCTCGATGATCTTTTTTGCACGTTCTTTACCATTACCGGAATATTGCCTGCTCCAGATAACACTGCCTGCATCATTTGTTTTCATTACCCACAGCGATCCCTGCGCATGCCCGAACGAGCGGGTAATGCCCGCAACAATGTACTGGCCATTGGCTGTTCTTGTTATCAAATGCAATTCATCGTTGGCATTGCCTCCGTATTTTTTGCTCCATTGTATCAATCCATCACTGCTCAGTTTTAACAGAAAGCCGTCCTGGTCGCCCGCGGTGCCCGAAGTAGTGCGGCCGCAAACGATCGATCCCTTGTCGGGAGTAGCCATAATGTTCAATCCTTCATCGTGTCCGCCGCCATAATAAGTTTTCTGGAAAGTGGTGACGCAACCAGAAGGAGCAGGAGCACAGGAGGGTGAATACGTGCACAACTCATTCACCTGCAGAAGGGGATTGGTTGCCACAAACTGGACGGGATACGTGGTAACCGTTACCGGCCCGTACGAATTCCAGTTTAAAGGTTGCACCGTTGGCAATGCATCGGTAATGGTAAGCGCAATGGTATCGGAAGCGCAGCCGGTTGTATTGCCGTTGTCATCCAGCTTTACAAGGAACACATCGCTGCTGATAACAAAATAATCGTTGGTGAACTGGCCCGCTGCCACATAGCTGCCGTCCTTTGCCTGCATGATGTGGTGCAATTGCTGGTCGCCGGTGCGTGGAAATATCCTTTTCCATTGAACATTGCCGTTAGCATCCAGCTTAAATACGCGCGGGTCGCCGTATGTCTCGTTTGCAACACCCACCAGCCCATTGTCTGCCGTATGGCGGAACATAAAGGTACCCTGTACGTAATAAGTGAATTGCGTTCTTTTAGACATCGATACATCACCCGCAGCGTTAACGATGGTACCGGCGTGCCGTGTGTTGCTGAAAAAGCGGTCATCGGACAATTGCTCCGACAATACATAACCACCGGGGAAAGCTTCCATTCTCATAATGCGGTCGTCCTTGCCTCCGCGGTCATATTCCTGTCCCCAAACCATTGCTCCATCGGAGCTCCTTAACTTCATTAAAAAACTATTGTGCGTGCTGGAAGGAGTGGTATTGTGGTACCCGCCTACAAGGATGGTATCTCCTATAGCGGCAACGCTCGTAGCCCAGTCACTTTCACCCCCATCGAATTTCATGCTCCATTGCGGGGCGCCCGATGCGTTCAACTTAATTACCATTACGTCGGTGGTCACATGGTGATAAGCATTGTAGGACGCTGCCATTGCATAGCCACCATCGGAAGTTTGAACGATATCTGTAGCCCAGTCCCCGTAGGTAGAGCCGGTTCTTAGTACAGTTGACCATTCCACCTGCCCGGAGCCTGTGAATTTTACTGCCAGCATATACGGCCCCGGCGTCACCGATTCCGTATGGCCGCAGGCAATAATACCACCATCGGCCGTTGGCTTCACACGTAAAAGCTGGTCCTGCTTGGATGAGCTGTAGCGCGTTGCCCATATAACCTGTCCTGTCATGCTGAAGCGCATTGCCAGGGCATCTGAATTAGCGCCGGCCAACATGCCAACGGCCACAATGTCGCCATTGGAAAATTGAATGGCGTCATACAACGACTGCTTGCCGTCGGCACGAAAGGTCTTTTGAAAGCTGGATTGTCGGCTGCAGCTATCCGTTAGCTGCGCGAAGGCGGTGCGTGGAAATAATAGCAATAATAACCCCGATATCAGAAAAGTGCGCACATGTTTCGCAATAAGCAGCGTGGCCTCAGGCGGTTGCATCTACTGTTAGGGGTTTGAGCCGACAAAATAGTAAAAAATACCGCGCTAATCCAGTACTGAAAGGCTTTTCCTGATTATGTCCACGCATTCCAGCACCTGCTCTTCAGTAATCACCAGGGGAGGCGCAAAACGGATCTTATCGCCATGGGTCGGCTTGGCCAGTAATCCATTTTCTTTCAGGGCAAGACAAAGCTGCCACGCGGCTTCGGGCTGGGCGTGTTGAATAACGATCGCAATCAGCAAACCCCTGCCCCTGACCGTACTGATATGGGGCGAACCGAGGCCCGACAGCTCTTCGCTCAGCAACTCACCCATTTTTTGAGCATTGGCCGCCATATTTTCATCTTTCAACACGGACAATGCGGTCATCGCTACTTTACAGGCCAGAGGGTTTCCACCATAGGTAGAGCCATGCTCACCCGGTTTGATGGTAAGCATGACAGGATCATCTGCCAGCACTGCCGATACAGGCAATGTTCCGCCGCTCAATGCTTTTCCTAAAATGAGCACGTCAGGACGCACCTTTTCATGATCACAGCATAACAATTTACCGGTGCGGCAAAGCCCTGTTTGTATTTCATCTGCAATGAACAATACATTGGCCATTTCGCAGTATTCCTTTGCCTTACGCAGGAAGCCAGGTTTTGGAACAATTACCCCTGCTTCGCCCTGGATGGGTTCTACAAGGAAGCCCGCCACGTTTTTATTTTGCAAGGCGGTCGCCAGCGCATCCAGGTCATCGAAGGGAATACTGATAAACCCGGGCATGAATGGCCCGAATCCTTTGCGCGCCGATTGATCGCTACTGAATGAAATCACAGTGCCTGTGCGGCCGTGGAAATTTTGCCCGCAAACAATGATAAGAGCTTCGTTCGCCGGTATGCCTTTGACCTCGTAGCCCCAGCGGCGGCAAAGCTTGATCGCGGTCTCAACACCTTCCACGCCGGTATTCATCGGCAATACCTTGTCGTAACCAAAATAACCGGTGATGAACTTTGCATATTCTCCCAGCAGGTCGCTGTGAAAAGCGCGGGACGTAAGCGTAAGTTTTTGCGCCTGTTCTACCAAAGTATTAATGATGCGCGGATGGCAATGTCCCTGGTTTACGGCTGAATAACCGCTGAGAAAATCATAATAGCGTTTGCCATCCACATCCCATAGAAAAACGCCCTGCCCACGGGTGAGCACCACAGGAATGGGATGATAGTTGTGCGCGCCATACTGCTCCTCCAGTTGCAAATAATATTGTGTTGTATCAGAGATGGCATGAATGGAATTCATAAAAGAATTTTTGAAAACGATGATAAATAGTGACTGACAGATTGAATGGCTTGATTAGCTGGTAAGGGGCGATATGGTCATGCCCGGTGATCGAGGAAGTCCAGGTTCAGGTGAAGGAAGAATATGGTAAATGCTGTTCTGATTGCAGACAATTTGATGCAATTTACGAAGCCAATTCCCAAATACCAAAGACTCTATCTTAAATCACAAGAAATGAACTATATAACTCCCGCAACTACGCGCATCGGGCACGTGCACCTGAAGGTTTCTGACATCGAGCGTTCATTGCAATTTTACCGCGACCTGCTCGGTTTCCAGGTAATGCAGCATTACGGCAGCAGCGCGGTGTTCGTTTCCGCAGGCGGATACCACCATCATATCGGGTTGAACACCTGGCATAGCAAAAATGCGGGTCCCGCACCCCGTAATGCAGCGGGACTGTATCACGTGGCGATTTTGTACGCCGAACGGAAGGAACTCGCGGTAATGCTTAAGCGCCTCGTTGATGCACGCTATCCGCTAACGGGCTTGTCGGACCATGGCGTATCTGAAGCCATATACCTCGACGATCCTGACCAGAACGGCATTGAATTGTATTGGGACCGGCCCAAAGAACAATGGCCGGTAGATAAAGATGGCAATTTGAAGATGGTGACCGAGCCGCTGGATGCGGAGAGTTTATTAAAGCTGCTGTGATCTCTAATCTTCACAGTAATTAAATCGTGCCCGAATAAATCACGCCCGTTGTCGGCGTTTCGTATAATTCAATCCTTGACAGCAGCGGGAGAGAGGGCTTGATCTGGTCCCAGATCCATATGGTGATATTTTCCGCGGTGGGATTTTGTAATCCGGGAATATCGTTGATCAGCTTATGGTCTAACCGGTCGATCACGGGCAATAGTGCGTCTTTCAGGTCTTTGAAATCCATGATCCAACCCAGGTTTGGGTCGAGCTTGCCTTTGACGACCACCTTCAGCTTATAGGTATGACCATGCATTTCCTTGCATTTATGGCCATCGGGCACATTCGGCAGGAAATGCGCTGAATCGAATGAGAACTCTTTATATATCTCCATAAGAACCGCAAAGTTAATCACAGGGGGGAGAATATAGCACAGATTGAACGGATTTAAGGATTACACCGCTGATATGTGTAATCCTTAAATCCCTGCAATAAAGCTTCAAAACAATCTCATATCTGATCTGCGCTGTATTCCTACCCCTGGGACAGGTCGAATATGTTTACAGTATATCTTTTAAAATCCAGTTCCGGCACCGCTTCAAATAATCCAAATACCGCGGAGCCGCTACCGCTCATGGAAGCATAAATCGCGCCCCTTTCATATAAGCTTTGTTTAATTGCCGCAATAGCAGGGTATGTCCGGAATACCGGCCCTTCAAAGTCATTCACCAATCGATCACGCCAATTTTCTATCGTCAAACTGATTGCTTCATGCACAGGATGTCCATTGTTGCCGGGTGTGACCTGGCTGAACGCCCAGGCTGTGCTGATATGAATGCCTGGGTGTACTATCACAAGCGTATATTGCTGCAGGTGGTCAAGATCGATGGTTTGCAATAACTCGCCGCGCCCACTGGCGATGCAGGGTTTGTTCACGATAAAAAACGGACAGTCGCTGCCCAGTTGCAGGGCTAAGTCCAGCAGTTGTCCGGAGCTGAGATTAAGATTGAATTTTTTGTTCAGCAATAACAATGTATGTGCTGCATTGGCCGATCCGCCGCCCAATCCCGCGCCCGTAGGAATAGTCTTGTGCAGGTGCAATTGTATGGGCGGAAGCTCATGCGAACGCTGCAATAGGGCATAGGCCTTCATGCAAAGGTTTTGTTCAGGCGCTCCCTCAATAGACAGTCCTGACATGGTAAAGGACATTTCAGGTTGCTGCGGCCTCATCACTTCGATGATATCATGAAATGGAACGGGATAGAAAACAGTTTCCAGCTCGTGGTATCCATCGGCGCGTTTGCGCACAACGCGGAGCCCAAGGTTGATCTTGCAGTTGGAAAAAATGATCACAGCAACATTATTAGCAAAAGGTTCGGGGCGGCCTGGAATTATTTTCTTCTCCGGCTGTTGATCTCATCCCGGATGGCAATGGCGCGGATATAATCTTCCTGCTCCAGCACTTCGTTCAACAGTGAATTGAGCTCTTCTATGCTAAGGGCTTTCAGGTCATCGGTAGAAGTGGTTTCTTTTTCAGTGGAAGTAACGGCGCCTTTTTTCTTTTTGCCGGAGGTATCTTCCATGAGAATGCCTGCGCTTTCCAGTATATGCTCATACGTATAGATGGGGCAACCGAAGCGCACGGCGAGGGCCAGGGCATCGGAAGTACGCGAATCTATTTCCACAGTATCGTGCTCGCTGATACATACCAGCTTGGAGTAAAATATACCTTCCTGCAGGTCGCAAATGATGATCTCCTGCAGGTCGATATTGAAGGCATTCATAAAGTTTTTCATCAGGTCGTGCGTAAGCGGTCGGCTGGGGTGCATTTTTTCCAGTGCTACCGCAATCGCCTGGGCTTCGAACCCACCGATGACGATTGGCAAGCGACGCAATCCGTTCACTTCTCCCAACACAACTGCATAGGAATGCGTCTGCGTGATGCTATGAGATAAAGCAACAATTTCTAATTCTATCTTCTTCATAATCAAGAATCCAAATTCAAATTCTGAACCTGATACGACCCGTTTTGAGTAGGGCAAACCTACGGGATTTATGCCTAAAATCAATAAAACATAATTTCATTTTTGGCGCCCCGCCAGCTAACAAAAAAGGAGTGCATCTCACTCCTTGTATTGAAAAAAACCTTATAAAAATTACGCAACGCCCTTCAATTTCTTGACGGCATGTATCATCTTAGGCAGCACCTCAAAAGCATCGCCCACAATGCCATAGTCCGCGGCTTTGAAGAACGGCGCTTCAGGATCCTTGTTGATCACAACGATCACTTTGCTGCGGTTTACGCCGGCCAGGTGTTGTATAGCTCCGGAAATTCCAATGGCCAAATATAAATTGGGCGCAATGGCAAGACCTGTTTGTCCTACGTGCTCATGATGCGGGCGCCAGTGTGCATCTGCAACGGCCCTGCTACACGCGGTAGCTGCTCCTAACAACTTTGCCAGCTCTTCTATCATGCCCCAGTTTTCAGGTCCTTTCAATCCGCGGCCCCCGCTTACTACCAGTTCCGCTTCGCTCAACGGCACTTCGCCGGTTACTTTATTGGTGGCTGTTACCTTTACTTTCGGTGCATCAACATTGGCTGATGCATTCACCACTTCAGCCGTTCCCTCTGTTGTTGCAACCGCAAAGGAGTTGGGGTTGAGTGCAATGATTTTTATAGCTGTTTTGATGGATACATTGGCGAAGGCCTTTCCCGAAAAAACATTTTTCCTTACTATGAACCCATCAGCGGTGTTCGGCAGCGCAATGGCGCCGGTTACCAGTCCCGCTTTCAATCTTGCAGACAATCGCGGAGCGATCGCCTTGCCGCTGAGATTGTTCGAGAAGACGATCACCTGAGCGCCGGTGGACTGCGCTATTTCGGCAATCACTTTTGTAAATACCTGCGCGTCCAGGTGATCCAATGCGGGATTGTTTACATGATGTATTTTTTTAACGCCGTACCTGCCCAGTGCTGCAACGTCTTCATTTACCGGTCCCAGTATCACGCCTTCTGCCGATGTGCCTGTTTGTTGCGCCAGTGCGGCACCGTAACTCATTGCCTCGAGCGATGCTTTCTTTACATGGCCGTCGGCGTGGTCTATGAATATTAAAACGCTCATATCAATGCTAAAATTTCAGATTTGTAATGATGGATTTGTTCTTAAATTATCCTGGCCTCTTCGTGTAACAGTCTTACCAACTCTTCGGGCTGGTCTGCAGGAACCAGCTTCACGCCCGCTTTTGGCGGGGGAAGTTCAAAATTTACAACCTGTGTCAACGTATCAATCTGCACAGGCTCTACTACTTTCAACGGCTTGGTGCGCGCCGCCATAATGCCACGCATGTTAGGAATGCGTGCTTCGGCCATGCCCTTCTGGCAACTTACCACTACCGGTAAGCTTACTTCACAGGTTTCTTCACCACCTTCTATTTCGCGGTTGATAGTGGCGGTATTTCCATTCAATTCGAATTTTGTTGCCAGCGAAACATAAGGCATGTCCAGCAATTCAGCCACCATGCCGCCGATGGATGAGCCATTGTAATCGATGGTTTCCTTACCGGTGAACACCAGGTCGTAGCCGCCTTGCTTGGCTACTTCCGCAATTTGCGATGCCACATAAAAACTGTCGCGTGTATCGCTGTTCACGCGGATGGCCTCATCGCCTCCGAGCGCCAGCGCCTTGCGGATGATGGGCTCCGCATCGGTACCGCCAACGTTCAGCAGGTGAATCACCGTAGCAGCGTCCTTTTCTTTCAGTTCAATGGCACGCACAAGCGCATACCATTCATCGTAGGGGTTGATGATCCATTGCACACCCGATTCAGCGAATTTCGTGTTGTTATCCGTGAAGGCTATTTTTGCCGTGGTGTCGGGCGTTTTGCTGATGCACACCAATATTTTCATTTTGCCTGAATTACGACTTTGTTAGAAGTTGTTTATGCAACTAAATTAATGCTACAAATATAAGTGGCGCAAAGATAGGCTTGAAAGGTTTTCACCATTTTTTTTATTCTGTATGAACCGGATCGATAAATTGAAAGAGTTCCTGCTGGCAACGCCCAACGATAATTTTTTGCAGCACGCGCTTGCATTGGAATACATCAAAGAAGGCAATGATGAACAGGCGAGGTTGTTGTTTGAAGAGATATTGCGCCGCGACCCCAATTATATTGGATCGTATTATCATCTTGCAAAATTGCTGGAGCGCACCGGACAGCAAGCCCTGGCCATTGAATGGTACGAAAAGGGAATGGCCGCTGCAAAAGCAGCGGGCGAACAGCATGCTTACGGCGAGTTGCGGAGCGCATACGAAGAACTTACATTTTAATTATTGTCCATGGAATTGCTGCGGCAGTTTAAAGCATATATTCAGAAGCATGATCTTTTTCAACCAAAAGATAAGCTGCTGCTTGCTGTAAGCGGCGGCGTGGATTCCGTGGTATTATGCGAGCTCTGCAAGCAGGCGGGATACCAATTCACGATAGCGCATTGCAATTTTCAATTGCGGGGCGATGAAAGCATGCGCGATGAAAATTTCGTAAATGCCCTGGGCCCGCGGTACGGAGCGGAAGTGCTGGTACAGCGTTTCGATACTGAGGCGTACGCACGCCAGCATAAATATTCCATCCAGGTAGCTGCGCGGGAGTTGCGGTACGCATGGTTCAACAGCATCGTGCAAAAACATCCGCCGCCCAACCCTAAACATCTCCAAAATAGTCCTCTCGGACCAACACACATTGTAACCGCGCACCACGCCGGCGACAACATTGAAACAGTGTTGATGAATTTTTTCAAAGGCACCGGTATGGCAGGGCTAAGAGGAATACTGCCGAAGCAGGGAAATATCGTGCGTCCCTTACTGTTCGCAACCAAAGATGCCATCAAACAATTTGCGGCAGACAACCAATTGCAATGGGTAGAAGACAGTTCCAATGCACAGGACACCTATACGCGCAACTATGTCAGGCATAATGTGCTGCCCGTGATAAAAGAAATTTATTCGCAGGCCGAATCGAACCTTGCCACTAGCATAGAACGCTTCAGGGAAATTGAAACTTTGTACCGCGACAAGGTGAACGATGTTTTGAAAAAATTAGTGGAAAGAAAAGGCGGGGAATTGCACATTCCCATCCTGAAATTAAAAAAAACAAGTGCGCCCGGCGCCATCCTGTATGAGCTGATGCAGCCGTTGGGATTTACTTCCAAACAGGTAGAAGAGGCGCTACACCTGATGCAGAGCGAAACGGGCAAATACGTTGTTTCTGAAACCCATCGCATATTAAAGAACAGGAACTGGCTCATCATTTCTTCAAAACAATCAGCAGACGCATTGCATATTCTTATAGAAGGCCCAGGTAAAATATCATTTCCTCCCGGTATATTGTCATTGCAGGAATGCCCGGTTGCGGCACTGCCGGCCGGCCACGGCCTTAAGCTTCAGGCAACTGGCCAACGCCTGCAGCGAGAATTACCAGCATCGTTAGACGAGTTACCCCGTGGCAACGACGATACCGCCCTGCTCGATGCTTCTGCTATACAATTCCCTTTGCTATTGCGTAAATGGAAACCCGGAGATTATTTCTATCCTCTGGGTATGCGCAAGAAAAAAAAGCTTGCCCGGTTTTTTATCGATCAAAAACTTTCTGCAGCTGATAAGGAAAATATCTGGGTGCTTGAAATCGACAAGAAAATCCTCTGGATAGTTGGGCTGCGCATCGATGATCGCTTTAAGATCACTGATAAGACAACAAAGATTTTACAAATAAAATATAGCACAAACGAAAAATGATTTTTGGATCGGCGCAGATTTAGGACAGCGAATGCGAAGCGTTGGAATCTGTGAATCCCAAAATCCACCAAAAAAACTGTGCTATTATTGCTTACTAATTTCTAAATGCATCCAAGAATCCCCGCACCACATCATAATCGGCCGCCAGCTTTGCTACCACTATTGTAAATACCAGCCCGTATATGGCGCCGGTAAGGTGCGCCCCATGGCCGATATTGTCCTGTCCCTTTCTTGCGAGATAAGTTGACAACGCTACAAAGAGCAAAGCAAAAATATAACCCGGTATAGGAATAGGGATCAGGAACAAGGTTAACTCCAGTTCTCTCGGCTCCAATGCAATCGCGGCAAATATTACCGCAGACACGGCACCCGAAGCTCCCAATGCACGGTAAGCATAATTGTGGCGGTGCTTTATATAATCAGGTATCACGCTTACGATAATGGCAGACACATATAGAACCAGATACAGCAGCTTGCCTTTCTCTCCAAACAGCCCCTTATAGGTCATCAACTGACCATCTCCCGTGTTCACCGAAATGCTGTCACTCTCAAGCAACTCCCCAAACGACCAAAGGGAGATCATATTAAATGCCAGGTGTATATAATCCGCATGTATGAAACCGTAAGTAAAGAAACGGTAAAACTGATTGTTCTTTTTAATGGTCGCGGGATAAAACATCAGGTCATTCATGATCCTGTTATTGCTGAATGCGGCAATGGATACGAGGCAGGTGACGATGATGATGGTTATGGTAATGGACAGCGTCATGTCAAAAATTTAGTAAAGATAAGGTACGCGTCCTCACTTGTGATGATATTTCTCATTGCGCAAAATGGTGAACGACCGGTATAATTGTTCCGCTAATACCAGGCGCACCAATTGATGCGGGAAAGTTAATTTCGACAGCGACCATTTCAGGCGCGCAGCAGCCAGCACTGCTTCATCCAATCCGTATGCGCCGCCTATTAAAAATATAAGCTTGCGCGTGCTTTCATTGGCGCGCGCATTGATGAAGTCCGCCAATCCCTCCGATGTCAATTGCTGTCCCCCTTCATCCAGCGCCACGAGGTAATCATTTTTTTCAAGCAGTTGCAATACCATCTCGCCTTCCTTTTTCTTAAGCCCGGCTTCTTCCAGCTGGCCTGCATTTTTCGGGCCGGCAATAATATTCCATTCAACCTGGAAATAATTGTTGCAGCGTTGCGTGAACTGGTCGATGGCCGCTTTCAATTCCTTATCGTGCGGCTTTCCTATGGCCCATAATTGAATTTTCATGTGCTCGTTCAATCTTTTACATTGCCGATCAATTTGCGTAAAGGGTGCAGCCATACCTTGGCGTATACTTTTGCGGCTTTCATCAGCATAAAAGCATCTTTATACATTTTTAAAGCGCCGCTAACCTGTGCCAGCACCGTTTTTTTATCGCGGCTTACATGCCAGATAAATTCACTGGTCGAAAGCAGGTATCGCGCATAGTGCCTTCTCGCTTTGCGGGTAATGTTCTTGCGCACCCTTGCCGGAAGGTAAGTGCCGATCTGGTCGATCACCTTCGATATGTCCCGGATATTTTGACCCGTTTTAAAGCTGGCCGTTGAAATATTCGTGTCGTGTATGCGGTATTCCGCCAATGTTTCCGGCGTATAGGCAAAGGAATAATCTTTCGCGATCCTTGCCCACATTTCCCAATCTTCGCCGTAGATCACGCCAAAGAACCCGCCGGTCTTTTCATACACTTCGCGTTTTACGGCTATGGACACGTATTGAACGTGGCAACGCTCGGCCATGCTGAAAAGATGGTCGTTGAACAACCTGTCTTCCCTGCTTTCGATGGTGTTATAATACAAAACTTTTCCTTCGCTGTCGATGTATTCATAATTGCAGAATGCAGCGCCGGCCTGCGGAAACCGGTCGAGCAGTGAAGCAAGCTTGGTATAAAAGCCGGGCTTTACCTTATCGTCCGCATGTAATAAATGGACCAGCTTTCCTCTCGAATGGTTCAGGCAGGTCTCGAAATTGCGTACGCTTCCCATGTTTTGCGATTGCCTGAAATATTCTACTCTTCCCCGGCCCATGTCTTCCACTATCTGCCTGATGTCTGCATCGGTGCTGCAGTCGTCCACCACTTGTATTTGCATTACGTCTTCACCGGGGTCTTGCGCCAATACGCTTTGCAATGCTTCTTTCAGGAACGTTGCAGAATTATACACGGGTATCATCACAGACCATAATGGCCTGTATATTTCCGGAGATACAGGAGTGATAAGGGGCGGATGAAGCGGAATTCTCGTCACGTTATAAGTTTAACCTGCTGTTGTAACAGCTCCACGGGGGCGCACCAATGGTTTTATTCGATCTGTTTAAGCTGAAAAGGGAATTGAGGCCGCACGTATCCACGCCATTTTCCGAACCAGGCCATGTTTTCCCGGTAATCCTCCACGTCGAACTGGAGGCACCGGTCAAAATAGAATAAAGGCTTGGACGTGTCCTTCACAAAAATAATGGAAATGAAGTATGAGCCGTCATTCAGGAAATTGCCCGGAATGGTGCAGGTTCCTTCTATCAATCCGGCCTTTTGCACGGTGGCCGGCGAGCTCACATCAAAAATACATTCTTCGGTAATGGTATACAAGTGCAGGCCGGTGGCCAGCACGATGTCGGGACTCTTGTTGTAAAACCTGAATCGAACGGTGATGGGCGTACGAATATCGATCTGGTTCATGCCGTCCGGCAATTCTGGAATCAGCTCCACGCTTTGCAGCGTGATGAATTCATTGCCCGGCGCGCCATCGCCTGCCTGCCATTCATGCTTCCACAATTGGTTCCTGAATGCGGAGAAATAACTGTTCACCACCTGCGCAGGGGTGCCCGTTGCAGTAATTTTCCCTTTCTGTAACAACAGCGCATTGCTGCAAAGATTTGTGATCGCCTGCATGTTATGGCTGACGAACAGGATGGTTCTGCCTTTCTTGCTCGACACTTCCTTCATTTTGCCCATGCACTTGCGTTGAAATTCCGCGTCTCCGACAGCCAGCACCTCATCCACGATAAGGATATCGGGATCCAGGTGCGCTGCAACGGCAAAGGCCAACCGAACATACATGCCCGAAGAATATCGTTTTACCGGAGTATCCAAAAATTGTTCGACGCCTGAAAATTCAACGATCTCATCGAACCTTTTCCGGATCTCGTGCTTCTTCATTCCAAGCATATACCCGCTGATGAAGATGTTCTCGCGGCCTGAAAGCTCATAATGGAAACCCGTGCCTATCTCCAGCAGGCTGCTGATCTTACCCCGGCCCCTTACATATCCTTCGGTGGGAAGAATTATTCTCGACAATATTTTCAGCAGGGTGGATTTGCCTGCGCCGTTCGGGCCGATGATTCCCAGTATTTCGCCCTCCTGTACTGTAAAGCTCACATCGTGCAGGGCGCGCAGGGTGGTGGGCTTGCTGTCTGCGTCCCGCGAATTAAAAAATTTATTTTCTTTTCCCAAAGCGGTTAGCCATGCCCGTTTCAGGTCCTGCCTCAGTGATCCGGAAGCAGAACGGTTGATATTGTACACTTTCGAAACCTGGTTAACCTCTATAATGGGTTCGGGCATATCGGTTGTTTAAACTACATCCATTAATGTATCGGCCTTTTTATTGAACAACGCCATTCCACCCAGCAATACAATGATGGTGACGGCAGCGCTGAACAGTAATTGCATGGCGGTAAACGTGCCTGCATTGCTGCCGAGGAATGCAGCGCGGAACATTTCAAACAATGGCGCCAAGGGGTTGATGTAGGTTATCCACGCCAGGTTTTCCGGCACGGCCGACACCGAAAAAAAGATAGGGCATACAAACATCAGCAACCGCATCGCCAGGTGCAACAGGTTCATGAGGTCGCGGTACTTTGCGGTAAGCACTGAAAAGGTCAGCCCAACTCCCAATCCCATCATTGCGGCCATCACCACGGGCAACAAAGCAGCCAGCCAATTGCCCGATAGGGGATACCTGCCGGTGAAATGATAGAACAGCAACATCGCCACCAATAGCAATGCCTGCACCAGGAACCTCGTAATGTGCAGCAGGGTGGAAGACAGCGGCATGATCATGCGCGGAAAATACACTTTGCTGAAGATGGACGCATTGCCCACAAAAGTAGCCGTGGTGCTCATGAACACATCGGAAAACAAATTCCACAGCGTGATGCCGGTAAGGTAAAACAGCAATGGCGGAATGTTATTCGTGGAAATGCCGAGTATCTTATCGAATATCAGGATATAGGTAAGTACTGTAAGCACCGGCTGCAATATGATCCACACGGGACCCAGCAGGGTTTGCTGGTACAGCATCAGGAAATCGCGGCGTACCAACCTGAAAAGCAGGTCGCGGTACGCAACCAATTCTCCCAGGTTCAGCCGGAACCATTTCGTGTACGGCCTAATCTCCCATTCCCATTTTGATGGTTTATCCATGATTGCTGTATCTTTCCTTTTAGCCAAGCACAAGTTATGAGAAAATTGATTGTAACATTTTTTTGCTGCTGCATCATTTTCAACATGCATGCGCAGGTGGCCAAAGCGCCCGAGAAAAAAGAAGGAGAAGGTCCCTGGCCGCAACTTATCCTCCGCGGCCTCACGCTCATCAATAGCACGGGGGCGCCTCCCATAGGACCGGTAGATATTGTAATTGAAAAAAACAGGATCGTGCAGGTGGCAGTGGTAGGCAACCCTGGAGTTGCCATTAACCCTAAGTCAAGGCCACAATTAAAAGAAGGCGGGCACGAGCTTAATTGCGAAGGCATGTATGCATTGCCGGGGTTTATCGACATGCATGGCCATATCGGGGGCTCCGCGCAAGGCGCCAATGCGGAATATGTTTTTAAATTATGGATGGCGCATGGCATTACTACTATCCGCGACCCATCGTGCGGCAATGGGCTCGACTGGGTATTGGATCAAAAACAAAAAAGCCAACAAAACCTCATTACAGCCCCGCGCATTTTTGCATACACCGCATTCGGGCAGGGAGCAAAACAACCGATCGTTACCGGGGAACAAGCCATGGAATGGGTGCGGGACAATGCAAAGAAGGGTGCTGACGGCATTAAGTTCTTTGGCGCCGCGCCTCAGGTAATGGACGCAGCCTTGCGCGAAAATAAAAAGCTGGGACTGCGCTCGGCCTGCCACCACGCGCAATTGGACGTGGCCAGGTGGAACGTGCTGCACTCGGCCCGCGCCGGCCTTACTTCCATGGAACATTGGTATGGTTTGCCCGAAGCATTGTTTACAGATAAAACCATACAACACTATCCCTCCGATTACAATTACGGCAACGAGCAACACCGCTTCCAGGAAGCAGGCAGGTTGTGGAAACAGGCCGCACCGCCTTACAGTGAGCATTGGAATAAAGTAATGAATGAATTGCTCAGCCTCGACTTTACCCTCGATCCTACATTCAATATCTATGAGGCCAGCCGCGACCTGCACAAAACCCGTCGCCTGGAGTGGCATGAACAATATACGCTGCCTTCATTGTGGAAATTCTTCGAGCCCAGCAGGGTATCGCATGGCTCTTACTGGCACAGTTGGGGCACCGAACAGGAAGTTGCATGGAAAGAAAATTATCGGTTGTGGATGAGCTTTGTAAATGAATACAAGAACCGTGGCGGAAGGGTAACTACCGGCTCGGACAATGGGTTCATTTATCAATTGTATGGCTTCGGTTACATCCGCGAACTGGAACTGCTGCGCGAAGCAGGGTTTCATCCATTGGAAGTAATTCGATCTGCAACGTTGTACGGAGCACAGGCGTTGGGTGCGGAAAAAGACCTCGGTTCAGTGGAAGTGGGCAAGTTGGCGGACCTTGTCATTGTCGATGCAAACCCGTTAGAAAACCTGCAGGTGTTGTACGGCACCGGCGCCATTCGACTGAATGCAGACAACAAAATAATACGCGCAGGCGGCGTAAAGTATACCATCAAGGATGGCATTGTGTTCGATGCAAAGAAATTGCTTGCAGACGTAAAGCGGATGGTGGACGAAGAAAAGAAAAAAACAGGGTGGGAGTTGAAGCAGCCGGGGGAATAACCTCCATCTTATAAACTCATTTCAAATTGCGTAAGCGCTCCATCATTGTTCACGATCGTGAACTTGCCGTTGATGCGCTCTAACCGCGACTTCATATTCTTCAATCCGTTCCCGAAGCGGCGGATGGTCTCGAAATCCACCCCCACGCCGTTGTCTTGTATGCTGATGCACAGCTTGTCGCTTACGTCTACATTAATGACAACCTCGCTGGCTTTGGCGTGTTTCACGACATTGTTCAACGCCTCTTTCACCGCGAGGAAGATATTCCGGCGTTTTTCGCCGGTTAATTCAATGTTGGGGATGGTGGAAGGGATATTGAACCTGCACTCGATATTAGTGTTGTCAAAGAACTCGAGCGCATAAGTGCGGATGTAAGTGATCAGGTTTTCAACCGTATCATTGGAGCTGCTCATCGTCCAGATAATTGTGTTCATTTTGGTGATGAGGTCATTCGCCGAATTGGATATTTTATCTATCTCGGGCAGCGATGTGTGCTCCTCCTGCATTTTGGTTTTCATGATTTCGCTCATGAGCCGGATGGCTGTTACACCCGATCCCAGCTCGTCGTGCATGTCTGCCGAAATACGGTTCCTTTCCTGCTGTTGCGCCTCGAGTATGGCCATGTGTTTTTCCATTTCCTTTTTTTCGTTCGCAATGCGGAGCCGCTCGCTTTCACGCGTTCTTTCAATGATATCCCTGCGGTTTTTGTGCGCCAGGCCGGAAAGGAAATACATCAGTTCCCCTACCAATCCTATCTCATAATATAATATCGCGCTGTTAACCCATGTAAAGTCCGGGTCGTTGGTAAATTTCAAAGGCGTTACAATAAAGAGAAAAGACATCAGCGAAAATACCAGCAGCCAGATATTTCCAAGCACCAGGTACCTGAGCAACCTGTCTTTTTTACTGCGCTTGGCGCCATACACGATAAATATCAAACCTATGACCAGCAAGATTTGCTTGGTGATGTTTTCAAATCCATTCAGCCAGATAAAATTGTCCGTGAAAAAATACAGGACGGTATATATTGCCAAAAAGGCGAGCATCAGGTATTGGCCAAAGCGGAATGTTTTGTCGATGAAGGGATGATTGGTTTTTGTGTCAAGGAATTTCCTGATGAACAAAAAATAACAGCCTACGCCGCCGCATTGCAACAGGAAATCCCAATAACTTTCGAAGAAATAATTGAACTGGGTAAAATCATACAATAAAAACGACTTCAGGAACAGCAGCAGCGCAAGGCAGCCCGCATAACCGATATAATAAATAAATTCACGGATGCGGTTTTGCCGGTACACTGCGATAGAGTACGCAATCATCATCAGCATAATGCCGGCCACTACATAAGTGATCAAATTGGTTTTTGCGCGAAACTGGATCTTGTCGTTTATGAAGGATTCGATATAATCTTTCTGCAATACCGCCGGGTAAAACATGGTGGCCGACGTGCGCACAAATTCGAGCCGCGCTATGTACGACGTACGTTCGCCTGGCGCAACGGCCAACAGCCTGAATGCGGAACGGTATGTGGCCGGCGTTTCGGAGCCCGGCACCGGCACAGGCGTAACCCCATCAGCCGATAACCGCAATAAATTAAAACGGTCGAAATAAGCGCCGGGATAAAAGTAAATATGCTGAACACTATCCGAAGTATTGACCAGCGTGAACTTGAGCAACAGCTCTTTTTCAATGATGCCAGGCGCCACCCGGTGCTTGCGCCATTGTATCGGAAGGGCTTTCACAATGCTCACCTGTCCAAGTGCGTTGTCTGCAAGGCTGTCTTTCGGAATTACCTCGTACCGCAGCGAATCGTAAATGCTGGCAGAGAACCGCAATTTCGTTACGTCTATGGGCGCTTCTTCCACGGCCGGAGAACTGGTCTTTTCCGAACACGCAACCATAAACACCGGCAGCAGGAACAATAGCGCTTTTATCAATTTCATTCTGGTAAGGCAGTCAGTTGCACGAAAAATACAAATTCTTTCTTATACCTATATTTGTGTTCATGGCAAATAAGCTGAAATCCAGGAAAAGCCAGCAGCCTGAACCCGGTAAACTAAAACCCGAAAAAGAAGAAACGGTCCAGGTGAAGCAATTGGTGAAAGATGAGCGTACCCGGAAAATTGCAGGAGCCTCGCTCATTGCACTGGGAGCTTTTCTGTTTATTGCCTTTGTTTCTTACCTTTTTACCTGGCAGGAAGACCAGGATAAAGTGTTTCGCGGCGGCGCTTCCTTCCTATTCGACGATACCATAAAAGTTTCCAACCTGCTCGGCCGCCTGGGCGCCTGGGCCTCGCATTTTTTCATATACAATGGATTTGGACTTGCATCCTTCCTGCTGTGCAGCCTGTTTTTTGTGATCGGGGCCAACCTCCTGTTCAAAAGAAAATATTTTTCTATACCCCGCAACCTGCGCTATGTGCTCACAGGGCTCCTGTTCTTTTCAGTTGCTTTTGCTTTTTTGCTTCCCGCTGATGATTTTCCCTGGGGCGGTGCGGTAGGCACTATGTCCAGCGCATGGCTGGTAAAATTCCTGGGCTGGACCGGCACGGCCGTACTGCTATCGGTAGCAGGACTGGCCTATTTCATCTGGCGGTTTAACCCCGTTTTTTCCTTCCCTGAAAAAAAGATCAATACTGCGGAAACAGAACCTGGTATTACTGGTGATGAAACCATCACTACACCCGCAGTAACCCCGACGCTTGCCGCCGGCGCCCAGGCAGAAAGGAATTACCTGAAGTCCGAAGGCGGTATCGTAGTCATTCCCCCGCCGGCCGATGCAAACGGCAAAAATGGATTGAACGATTTTAAAGTGATAGAAAAGGAAGATACAAAGACTTCACCTGAAAAAGAACCTGCGGAGCCCGTGATAGAAGAACCATTGCCGGTTAAAATCCTTACACCCGAACCCACGCCCAAAATAACAGAGCCGGTAAAAAGCTCGTCGCAAAAGGCCAACGTTCCCGACATAGAACTGGAAATAAAACCAGTGCACGACGAATCAGAGGAAACCGAGGAAGAAGACGACGTTGAAACCGCGGATGCAGTAGCAGAGCTGCCCCCATACGAGCCCACGCTCGACCTGGTAAACTATAAATACCCTTCGCTCGATTTATTGGAAAACCACGGCAGCGATAAGATAGTGCAGGACGCAACAGAACTGGAGAATAACAAGAACCAGATCATCAACACGCTGAAGAACTATGATATCTCTATCCAAAAGATCAGCGCCACTGTTGGCCCTACTGTAACCTTATACGAAATAGTACCTGCCGCGGGCGTAAGGATATCACGCATCAAAAACCTGGAAGACGATATCGCATTGAGCCTCGCAGCGCTGGGCATCCGCATCATTGCCCCCATTCCCGGCAAGGGCACCATCGGCATAGAAGTGCCCAATGTAAAAAAGTCGGTGGTAAGCATGAGGACATTGCTGGCATCTGAAAAATTCCAGCACAACCATTTCAATCTTCCTATTGCATTGGGTAAAAAGATCGATAACGAAAATTTCATTGTAGACCTATCCGCCATGCCGCACCTGCTCATGGCCGGTGCAACCGGGCAGGGTAAATCTGTTGGACTCAATGCCATCCTGGTATCGCTGTTGTATAAAAAGCATCCCTCCCAATTGAAGCTGGTGCTGGTAGACCCCAAGAAAGTGGAGTTAAGCCTTTACCGCACCATCGAATTGCACTTCCTGGCAAAACTGCCCGGCGAAGAAGAAGCCATCATCACTGATACAAAAAAAGTGATCCATACGCTCAATGCGCTTTGCATTGAAATGGACAACCGCTATGATCTGCTCAAAGAAGCCGGTGCGCGGAACATCAAAGAATACAATGAAAAATTCATCAAGCGCAGATTAAATCCGCAGAAAGGCCACCAGTTCTTACCATTCATTGTACTGGTGATAGATGAATTTGCAGATCTTATCATGACCGCCGGCAAGGAAGTGGAAATGCCCATAGCAAGACTGGCACAACTCGCCAGGGCCGTAGGGATACACCTCATCATTGCAACGCAAAGGCCTTCGGTGAACATTATTACAGGAACGATCAAGGCCAACTTCCCCGCGCGCATCGCATTCAAGGTATCTTCCAAGGTCGACTCGCGTACCATTCTCGATACCGGCGGAGCGGAACAGCTTATCGGTAAAGGCGACATGCTGGTATCGTACAACGGAGAACTGACCCGCTTGCAATGCGCATTCGTAGATACGCCCGAAGTAGAAGAGGTCACCAATTTTATTGGCGAGCAAAAAGGATATCCGCAAGCCTTCCTGCTGCCGGAATACATCGATGAAAAAGAACTGGAAGGAAAAGAATTCGACCTGGCCGACCGCGACAAGCTGTTCGAAGACGCCGCCAGGCTCATCGTACAAAACCAAAGAGGCTCCACATCATTATTGCAACGGAGGATGAAGTTAGGTTATAACCGCGCCGGCCGCCTGATGGACCAATTGGAAGCAGCAGGAATAGTGGGCCCCAGCCTCGGCAGCAAGGAAAGGGACGTGTTGATAAAAACAGAATCGGACCTGAACCAACGCCTGGAAGAAATCGGTTAGCATTTTGTTAATTGAAAATGGGCATTAAACAAGCTTTAATGCCACTGGTCTCACCTTTGCTTAATTAAGGTATATATTTGCGGCTCGTTAGCCGTACCTGACTGAAGGCGATACATTCGCCATGGCCCTGGCAAAGGCGAAAAAACCTATAAAAACATTGAAATGAAGCAATATTTACTGGCGATATTATTGATGGTGGGTGGCGTTGGAGTGAATGCACAGAATAACAACTTGGGCAATAATGATCCCGACGCCAAGAAGATACTGGACGGCGTGAGCGCTAAATTCAAGACTTTCAAGGGAGTTCAGGCAAACTTTACATTACAGGTAGAAGACTCCAAGGGAAAAGTGCAGGGCAGCAAGAAAGGCACCGTTTTCATGAAAGGCACCAAATACCGGGTGAACATAACCGGCCAGGAAATATTCTGCGACGGCAACAACATTTGGACCTATGACAAATCCGCCAATGAGGTGACCATTACCAAGTTCGATCCCGAGCAAAACATGATCACACCCCAGAAACTATTTACAAACTTTTATGATAAGGACTTTCTGTATAAGCTCAACGGCGAGAAGAAGCAGGGCGCCAAGACCATGCAGGAAATAGAAATGACACCGGTTGACAAGACCAAGCCCTTTTACAAAGTGTACATATATGTCGATAAGGCTGCCAAAACCATCAACAGCACCAGGGTATTGGAAAAAACCGGCAACAAATACACCTATACGGTCAACAGCATGAATGGCAATGCAGCCATCAGCGACGGACAGTTCGTGTTCGATAAGAAGAAATATCCCGGCGTGGAAGAGGTAGATCTTAGGTAAGAGCCAGGTAGCGCCTTAAGTAATACGTTTATTTTCCCCAGCGATAGCTTTCGACCTTCAATCCCGAAAGATCTAAAACGCGGTCAACAACGGTAGCGGCGGCTGCTTCAATGGTCTGCGGCTTACTATAGAATGAGGGCGTAGCGGGACATATCACTGCGCCCGCCAGCGTTAGCGTTTCCATATTGCGGATGTGAATAAGGTTGTACGGTGTTTCGCGCACCACGCAAATAAGCTTTCTCCTTTCTTTCAGTATAACATCGGCGGCGCGGGTAATAAGGTCATCCGAATGGCCGCTTGCTATGCGCCCCAGCGTGCCCATGGAACATGGAATGATCACCATTGTATCGTACTGCCCCGAACCCGAGGCAAAGGGCGCCATGAAATCATCTTTCGAAAAGAACCGCACGTCGTAGCCTTTATAGTCATCGTTGCCCAACTCGGTTTGCCATACCAGTTTGGCGTTGTCCGTCATTACCACGGCCAGTTCCTTCCATTGGGTGCGGATCGTCAGCAGCTTTTCTATCAGCAGGCGGGCATAAATGGAGCCGCTGGCCCCCGTTATGGCGATAACTATTTTGTGCATGTTTATTTAAATACCTTTGTAAGCAAACAAAAATACTATGCGAAAAATTATAGTGGCTGTGTCTGTACTTTGCCTCATAGGCCTTATCGCCTGGCACAGCCCCGCGGCGCCTTCCAAAGAAGGAGTGCAATGGATGAGCCTGCAACAAGCCGAAGAGAGCCTGAAAACGCAGCAAAAGCCCATCCTGATCGATCTGTATACAGACTGGTGCGGATGGTGCAAGGTAATGGATAAAGAAACCTATGCCAATAAGCAGGTGGCCGCGTACATCATGGAAAAGTTCTATCCTGTAAAGCTCAATGCGGAGCAAAAACAAGCCATCACATTCCAGGGCAGGACCTACCAGTTCAATAGCAAATACCGCACGCACGAATTTGCCATCTATCTTACCGGCGGGCGGTTATCCTACCCGACTACCGTAATTCTTCCCGGAAATGGAAATCATCCTCAACCCGTTGCGGGGTTTTTAAAACCCAAGGAATTGGAGCCGATTGTAAAATATTTTGGCGAAGGCCAGTTTGGAAAGATCGCGTTTGTTGATTTTGAGAAAAGGTTGAATAAGAATTGGTAATGCAAGTTTTTTGTTAGAAAAAATCTAAAACAACTAAGTCTTTTAGTAATAAACATTTTCTCCACCTGGAAAAGATTTTTTGGCCTAACCATTGTTTAACCATTTCTCGTGTTTATATTTGATTTTTCATAGGATAAGGTTTAATGGTTAATGGTATTTGATTAGTGCAGCCCCGTCTCTGACGGGGCTAACTTTTTTATAACAGCTTATCCTTTATAGCGTTGCTGACATTTCTCTGGCAATTGCGTTTTGCTCACTCTCCATCCTTCCGCCAAAAAATATCTTACATTTTACTGACAAAAGCATTCGCAATTTCCTGTGTATTTTACTTAGCAAATATCCGAATGGCCCATGAGGGTTTGCGGTTTAACCGGCTTTAAGAAACGATTATCTTTTGTAGCGATCGCAATGAAAAAGGGCTTCGGAAAAACGAAGCCCTCTTGTATTTTGTACACATCGATGTTATGCTACCTCCGCCATGTCGGGAATAGCTTCTGCTTTATATTTTCCGGCTTGCAGCTTTTGTTTGGTTTCGTCAAACGCACGCAATGTAAGCTGTATGTCTTCGTCGGTATGTGCCGCGGTAGGTATCAACCGGTAAATGATATGTCCTTTAGGTATTACAGGATATACGACAATCGAACAGAATACGCCATAGTTTTCGCGCAAGTCCATTACCATCGCAGTAGCTTCCTCCACACCACCTTTCATGTATATCGGTGTTACCACGGAATCGGTTTTGCCGATATCGAAACCCTTCTCCTTAAGTCCATTTTGCAGTTTGAGCGCATTTTCCCACAGCTTCGCTTTTAATTCAGGACGCGTACGCAACAACTCCAACCTTTTCAGGTTGCCCAATACCAGTGGCATCGGAAGGCTCTTTGCGAAAATCTGGCTGCGTATGTTATAACGTATGTAATCGATAATGGCCTTATCGCCCGCAATGAATGCACCGATGGACGCCATCGATTTTGCAAAGGTGGAAAAGTAAAGATCGATCCTGTCCTGCACGCCCTGCTCTTCGCCGGCGCCTGCGCCTGTTTTGCCAAGCGTGCCGAAACCATGCGCATCATCTACCAGGAGGCGGAATTCATATTTATCTTTCAGCTCAGCGATCTCTTTCAGCTTACCCTGGTCGCCGGCCATGCCGAACACCCCTTCGGTAATTACTAAAATGCCGCCGACCTTGTTTTTTTCAATAAGCGCAGTGGCCCGCTGCAATTGTTTTTCGCAATCGGCAACATCGTTGTGCTTGTAAACGTAACGATGGCCCGCATGCATACGCACACCGTCGATGATGCAGGCATGGCTTTCCGCATCGTACACAATCACGTCGTGCCTTCCGCACAATACGTCTATAAGGCTCGACATTCCCTGGTAACCGTAGTTCAGCAAAATGCAGTCTTCTTTCATTTCAAATTCGGCCAGTTCCCGCTCAAGTTGCTCATGGTAGTTGCTGTTGCCACTCATCATGCGGGCGCCCATGGGATAGGCTAATCCGAACTGCGCAGCGGCATCCGCATCGGCTTTTCTCACTTCAGGGTGATTGGCGAGGCCCAGGTAATTATTCAGGCTCCATACCACCATTTCCTTACCCCTGAACTTCATCCTGCTACCCAGTTCGCCTTCCAGTTTCGGAAAAGCGAAATAACCATGAGCCCTTTCCCGGTACTGACCAATCGGTCCATAATTTTTTAATAACCGCTCGAAAATATCTGCCATTTGCGTACATTTTGATTGGCGCAAAAATAGGCAATTTCAGCCTTAGGGAAGGTGTAAAGGACTGTTATGTTGATAAGCTGTTATAACCGCGATACGTTAAAATTCGACTCATACCCAGTAAATTAGCGGCTCAAAATTGCAGGAATGAAAAAAATAGTCTGTTTAGCCGGATTCCTACTGCTGTTATTGGGCACACAAGCCCAGCCAGGCAAGGCCGGGAGCAATAGCTTGACCCGTCCGAAACTGGTGGTAGGCATAGTGGTTGACCAGATGCGCTGGGACTTTTTGTACAGGTACTACGATCGCTATAAAAGCAATGGCGGCTTCCGGCGCATGCTCGATAAAGGGTTTTCCTGCGAGAATACCTTCATTCCCTATACGCCTACGGTAACGGCCTGCGGACATGCCTGCGTGTACACCGGCAGCGTGCCATCGGTGCACGGCATTACGGGCAATGCATGGTATGACCGCCTGCAAAAGCGTTCCGTGTACTGTACAGAAGATACTACCGTAAAAACGGTGGGTGCTCCCGAAGGCAGCAATGGAAAGCAATCGCCACGCAACATGCTTACGTCTACTGTTTGCGATGAATTGCGGATAGCAACCAATTTTCGCAGCAAGGTCATAGGCATTTCCATCAAGGACCGGGGAGCCATATTGCCAGCAGGTCATGCTGCCAATGCAGCCTATTGGTACGATAGCCGCAACGGCAACTGGATAAGCTCGGACTATTACGGATTTTCCACCCTGCCCGCCTGGGTGCAATCATTTAACGCCCGTAAGCTGGCGGATGCGTATTACAAAAAAGGGTGGACTACGCTGTACCCGCTCAATACCTATACGCAGAGCACTGCCGACGAAAAAGTTTATGAAGGCACGCCTTACGGCTCGACGGCGAAAAGCTTTCCGTATAACTTCGAGAGGTACGTAGGCACCAATTACGCGGTTTTGCCTTCTACCCCTTATGGCAATACCATCACCTTCGACATGGCAAAGGCCGCAATAGAGGCCGAAGGATTGGGAAAAGACTCCATTACCGATGTCCTGGCAGTTAGCTTCTCCACGCCTGACTATATAGGCCATTCTTTTGGGCCTAATTCCATCGAAATCGAAGATTGCTACTTGCGCCTCGACCAGGAATTGGGCGAGTTTTTCCGGTACCTGGACGCGCGTATAGGCGCGGGCCAATACACGGCCTTCCTCTCAGCGGACCATGGGGTGGCCAATGTCCCGGGCTTCATGCTGGAAAACCGGTTGCCGGGCAAGCCCATGGACGAAGCCCCCTACGTAACAGAAATGCTTCCGCTGCTGAAGCAGCAGTTCGGCGCAGACAAGCTCATCGTTAATTCATACAATTACCAGATACATTTGGACCATCACCTGATGGACTCACTAAAGATCGATGCAAAAGCGGTAAAGAGCTGGATAGCGGCTTATCTGGAGAAAAAAGAGTCCATTGCCCGCGCCTTCGACATGGACGAGGTAATGCTGGAACCCATGCCCCGGAAAGCAAGGGAAATGGTGGCCAATGGCTATTTCCCCACCCGCAGCGGCGACGTGCAGTTCATCCTGAAACCCCATTGGATCGATGGGCGCGGCACAGGTACCACGCACGGCACCTGGTATGCTTATGATTCGCACATTCCGCTGTTATGGTATGGATGGGGCATTAAGGCCGGCAAGCTGAACCGCGAGACGTATATGACCGATATTGCGCCTACGCTGGCGGCCATTTTAAGAATACAAATGCCAGGAGGCTGCGTAGGGCAGGTGATCCCCGAAGTAATGAAGTAATAAGTTGAGGCCCGCGCAACCCGGCAGAGTAGAATCAAGTCATTATTCCGTCAGGATTGCCCGGTTGTCAAATATTTACATGAACGACGACCGACTTGATGCGGCAAAAAATATATTTGTCCACTAAAATCAAACTCCTTTAGTTATGAAGCGCAGATTTCTCACGTTAGTGATGTGGCTGTTTTTAATATGTTTTCAACTATCGGCCCAGGTTAATTTTTCAGAACCCTTGCCATTGGACCCTAAGGTTAAAACCGGCAAGTTGGAAAACGGGCTTACGTACTATATCAGGCAAAATAAAAAGCCCGAGCAAAAGGTAGAGCTCCGGCTGGTGGTCAACGCCGGATCCATCAATGAGGATGACGATCAGCAGGGACTGGCCCACATGGCCGAGCACATGGCCTTTAACGGCACCAAGAACTTTAAGAAGAATGAGATCATTTCATTTCTGCAGGACATCGGTGTGGGTTTCGGAAATGATTTGAACGCGTACACCAGCTTCGATCAAACGGTGTACATTCTTCCCATTCCTACCAGCAAACCAGGCAACCTCGAAAAAGGCTTCCAGGTGCTGGAAGACTGGGCACATAACGTAACGTATGTGGATGAGGACATCGATGGAGAAAGGGCCATCATCCTCGAAGAAAGCAGGTTGGGCAAAGGCGCCAACGACCGCATGTTCCGCAAAATATATCCTGGTTTGTTCGCGGGGTCCAAGTACGGAAACCGCCTGCCGATCGGCGTGGACAGCATCATTAAAAATTTCAAGCACGATGCCATCAGAAGGTATTACCGCGATTGGTACCGCCCCGACCTCATGGCGGTAATAGTAGTAGGCGATATCGAACCCACCAAGGCCGAAGAAATGATCCGCAAACATTTCTCCAAACTTACCAGTCCTGCTAACCCCCGCAAGAGAGAAAATGCGGAGCTGCCTGCTTACAAAAGCAGCGACGCCATTGTGGTGACCGATAAAGAAGCCACCAGTTATTCTTTCGGGATTTATTATCCCGCCTATAAAGAAGATCCATCTGTAACATTGGGCGATTATCGTGACGACCTGAAGCAGCAGTTGTTTATTACGATGATGAACCAACGCTTGCAGGAGCTTACACAAAAAGAAAATCCTCCTTTCCTTTTTGCTTCTACCAGCTTTAGCTCTTTTGCACGCGGCTACGAAGGCTTCAACGCATTTGGCGGAGTAGGCACTGGCGATATCAGCAAAGGCATGAACGCATTGGCCGAAGAGATAGAGCGCGTAAAACGCTTTGGTTTCACCGCGGGCGAACTGGAGCGCGCGAAGAAAAACATGCTTGCATTTTATGAAAGGGAATACAATAACCGCGACAAAACCGAATCTGCCAATTTCGTGGATGAATACATCAACCATTTCCTGGAGCAGGAACCTTCGCCCGGCATTGAAAAAGAGTTTGAATTTGTAAAGGCGATCATGCCCGGCATAACATTGGAAGAAGTGAATGCGGTGTCGAAAAAATTCAAGGACCAGGAGAACCGTTTTGTATTCGCAGTTGGACCCGATCCCAAACCCAACGAAAAATTGCCGGAGTCGAAAGACCTGCTGGCCATATTGGATGCAAAAGCCAAGGCAGACATTAAGCCTTACGAAGAAAAAGTTGTGCAGACCAACCTGCTGAAATCAGTGCCAAAGGCAGGAAGCATCGTTTCAAAATCTAAAAATGATTTGCTTGGCACCACCGAATTAAAGCTTAGCAATGGTGTAACGGTAACGCTTAAGCCAACTGATTTCAAGAACGATCAGATACTGATGGGCGCTACGCGGGCCGGCGGTAAAGACAACTACGGCCTTGCCGATAAATACAATGCAGAATACGCAACCGCCATCGTAAGCGCAATGGGGGCGGGGGAATTTTCTCCCACCGATCTCAAAAAAGCGTTGGCCGGTAAAACCGTTACGGTATCGATGATGTTCTCCGGTTCATCGGAAGGAGTGCGCGGCAACTCGACCGTTAAGGACCTTGAGTCGATGCTGCAGCTCACTTACCTGTACTTCACCGAGCCAAGAAAAGATACTGCATTGTTCAAGTCCTTCGTGCAGCGCAACAAATCGCAGTTCGCGATGCTTAGCGCCAACCCGCAGGCAGCCTTTATAGACACGATGTACAAGACTTTGTACAATAACAACCCCCTGGCGCCGGTGGCCGTTCCCAAGAGCGAGTATTACGACAAGATCAACCTCGACAGGTCGCTGGCCATTTACCGGGAGCGCTTTGGCGATGCCTCCGGTATGAACTTCGTGTTTGTGGGCAGCTTCAAGGAAGAGGAAATTATTCCGCTGATTGAAAAATACATCGCGAGCCTGCCCGCCACCGGCAAAAAGTTCAACTATGTGGACAATAAGGTGCGCACCGTTAGCGGCAAAAAGAATTTAACTGTGAACAAAGGCAAGGAGCAGAAAAGCCTGATCCTGGCATTTTATGCAGGTGAAATTCCTTACAGCGAAGACCTGGACCTGAAAACACAAGCCATGAGCGAAGTGTTGAACATCCGAATCATTGAAGAGCTACGCGAAAAGATCCAGGGCATTTATGGCGGCGGCACTTTCGCCAGCCTGGAAAAAATACCTTATGGCAATTACAATTTCGTGTTGCAGTTGCCTTGCGGCCCCGAGAAAGTGGATACGCTTGTAAAAAGCGTGAAGAAGGAATTTGAAATGCTGGCAAAGAATGGTCCGTCCCAGGAATACCTTGACAAAGTGAAAAAGCAATGGCTCGAAGACCATAAGACACAAATGAAAGAGAATAACACCTGGCTCGACCAATTGCTGACGTTTAAATCGCAGGGCGGCGATCCCAGGCGTTTCCTGGAATATGAAAAGTACGTGAATGCGTTGACCACAAAAGACGTGCAGCAGGCCGCCAACCTGATCCTGAATGGCAAGAACCAGTTCTTTGCGGTATTGATGCCCGAGGCTCCCGCCGTTCCCAATACCATTGCCAACCGCAAGGTGAATGTGCAGCAGACCATTGAGCTGAGCAAACCTGAGTTCCAGGTAGACATCTATGACAACGGCGATATAGACGGCGACAGCATTACGGTGTATTTTAATGGCCAGGTGGTGGTGGGAAAGCAAAGGTTGACCGATAAGCCCATCTCAGTAAAATTGAAGGCCAATCCCAATAGCAGCAATGAGTTGGTGATGTATGCCAATAACCTCGGAAGCATTCCTCCCAATACTGCTTTGATGAAGGTGACCGCCGCGGACAAGGTATATGAAATAAGATTGGAATCAGATAACGATAAGAGCGGAGCGGTGGTGTTTAAGATCAAACAACCGTAACGCGATAGCTGAACAAGTTAGCCTGCTCGATGTGCACACTTGCCTGCTGCAGGCAAGTGTGCAAATTTTTAGAAGGAACTTTGCTTCTTAATTTGCACATTTGCACATTAATTTTATGAGCGCAGCTAAAAAGGACGAACCAGCTTCAGCGGGACAGAAATTCGGAGTGGAAAACCAATACGAGACCTGGTTCCTGGATTACGCTTCTTATGTAATATTGGAACGTGCGGTCCCCGCGGTGGAAGACGGCCTTAAACCCGTTCAGCGCCGCATACTGCATGCCATGAAAGAAATGGATGACGGCCGTTTCAACAAAGTGGCCAACATCATCGGGCAGAGCATGCAATACCACCCGCATGGCGACGCATCTATTGGGGAGGCCCTGGTGAACCTGGGGCAAAAAGATCTTTTGATAGATACACAGGGCAACTGGGGCGATGTGCGCACAGGCGATGAAGCAGCCGCCGCACGATACATCGAGGCAAGGCTCTCGAAATTTGCGCTGGAGGTTGCATTCAACAACAAAACCACCGAATGGCAGCTTAGCTACGACGGCCGCAAGAACGAGCCGCTCTTCCTTCCCATGAAATTCCCGCTGTTGCTTGCGCAAGGCGCGGAAGGTATAGCTGTAGGCCTCTCCACTAAAATACTTCCCCATAATTTCTGCGAGCTGATAGAAGCTTGCATCAAATACCTGCGCGGCAAAAAGATCGAGATATTCCCCGACTTCCAAACCGGCGGTATGATAGATGTTACCAATTACAACGAGGGTAAACGGGGCGGCAAGGTCAGGATCCGCGCACACATCGAGGAGATAGACAAGAAGACCATCGCCATCCGCGACGTTCCTTACGGTGTTACCACCACGCAGTTGATGGAATCGATCGTAAAGGCCAATGACCAGGGAAAGATCAAGATCAAAAAAGTAACGGACAACACCGCCCAGGAAGTGGAGATCGTTATAGACCTGGCACCCGGCATTTCACCCGACATCACCATCGACGCATTGTATGCATTCACCGATTGCGAAGTGAGCGTTTCGCCCAATGCCTGCGTAATTGTCGATCATAAGCCCGTATTCATCGGAGCGCACCAGTTACTGAAACTGTCTGCCGATCAAACCAAGGAATTACTGAAGCGCGAGCTGGAGATCAAGCTTGCAGAGCTGCAGGAAAAATGGCATTTTACCTCGCTGGAAAAAATATTTTTCGAAGAAAAGATCTATAAGGAGCTGGAAAAGAAGCACGAGACCTGGGACAAAGTGTTGGCGAGCATTGAAAAAGCGTTTGCCCCTTTCCGTAAGCAATTGAAACGGAACGTAACGCGGGAAGATGTTATCAGGCTCACCGAAAAACCGGTGCGCAGGATCTACAAGCTGGACATAGAAGAACTGGACGCACAGATCAAGGCATTGGAAGGAGACATCAAGCAGGTGAAGCACGACCTGAACAACCTCGTGGATTTTGCGGTTGCCTATTACGAGAACCTGCTGAAAAAATATGGCAAGGGAAAAGAGCGTAAGACCGAAATAAGATTGTTCGAGGCAATACAGGCCAAGCAAGTGGCCATTGCAAATACGAAACTGTATATGAACCGCGCCGAAGGTTTTATCGGCACATCTTTGAAGAAAGACGAGTTCGTAGCGGATTGCTCCACCCTCGACGACATCATCGTATTTACGCGGCGCGGCATTATGAAAGTTGTGAAGGTGGGAGAGAAGGTGTATATCGGAAAAGATATCATGCATGCTGCCGTTTTCCAGAAGAACGACGAGCGCACCACATACAACATGCTGTACATGGATGGTGAGAGCGGCATTACCTATGCCAAACGGTTTAACGTAACCGGCGTAACCCGCGACCGCGAATATGACCTCACCAAGGGCAGCGAAAAAAGCAAGGTGCATTACCTGAGTGTAAATCCCAATGGCGAGGCCGAAGTGGTCAACATCATATTAAGCCCCAATTCCACTGCGCGCAATAAATCGTTCGACTACTATTTCGAGCAATTGGAGATCAAGGGACGCTCGTCTATCGGTAACCAGGTTACCAAGTATCCCGTCCGCATAGTAAAGTTCAAGGAAGCCGGCAAGGCAACGCTTGCGGGCCGCAACCTTTGGTTCGATGACCAGTTCGGGCGTTTGACCACGGAAGAAAAAGGAACCCCGCTGGGCACTTTCGATCCCGATGACAGGATACTGATCATTTACAACGATGGCAACTACGAGCTGACCGACCAGGGGCTGACTCAGCGCATTGAAGCGGAGAAAGTATTGCTGATTGAAAAATTCGATCCTGAAAAAATCGTTACCGCGGTATACCTCGACAACGAAAAATTACAATTCAACATCAAGCGGTTTAAAATAGAGACTACCACGCTGCATACAAAATTCCCCTTTATCAAAGAAGGCGATGGCAACCGCCTGGAAGTGGTGACCACGCAGGAAGAACCCATTTTAGTGGTGCAAACCGGCAGGGGCTCGCAGGTGCGCAAAGCAAAATTCAAGGTGGTGAAGGTGGTGGAAGTAATGGGATGGAAAGCCGTTGGCGCAAAGTTGATTGACTTCAGCAAGAGCGTTGAAATGGAATGGGAAAACAAGAAAAATTAACCATCGGCCAATTACTTCTTGATCTTATTCTTGAACACCTTGTTGAATTTTTCCAGCTTAGGCTTGATCACAAAATAACAATAAGGCTGTGAGCCGTTGTTGTTGTAATAATTCTGGTGATAGTCTTCCGCTACATAGAAAACAGCAGCAGGAGCGATCTCTGTTACGATCGGGTCTGCGAATGCGCCTGATTTATCCAGTTCAGCTTTGTATTTTTCAGCTTTTTGTTTTTGGTCCTGATTGTGATAAAATATCACGGAACGGTATTGCGTGCCAACGTCGTTGCCCTGGCGGTTGAGCGTGGTAGGATCATGGGTTTGCCAGAACACTTCCAGCAATTCATCGAAGCTGATGGTATTGGGATCGTATACTATCTCTATGCATTCGGCGTGACCGGTGGTGCCGGTGCAAATTTCCTTGTAAGTGGGATTGGGAACCTTGCCACCCGAGTAACCCGACCGCACTTTTTTAACGCCTTCCAGTTGTTGAAAGATGGCCTCGGTGCACCAGAAGCACCCGGTGCCAAATGTCGCCGTGTCGAGGTTTTCTGCGCCTGTCATTTTACCTGCCGAGGAAGTATTGTTCAAAGAGTTCGTAAATGCCATTGAGTTATTTGGATTTTCCCGTTGTGCACAGGAAGGTGAAAAAAATGTAAAGGACGAAACAACCGCAAACAGTGAAACCAAAGAAAAAAGGCTAAACCACAATCGCTGGTGCATACGCTGCATTTTGCTGCAAATTAGAACAGATATACGGCCAGACTTGCATTGCCCGATGCCGATTAAGGTTTTTTGGGAGTTCATTAACGGCTTGCCACAAATCCATGCTAAAATTAAGTAGGTTTGGCGATAAGTAGAAAACCAGGCTTACCGACAGACAATCAACATCATACCATGATCTGGCACAACAAACAAGTAACAGTACAGGATATCAATCGGATGGGAAAAAATTCCATGGGCGATCATATCGGCATCGAATGGACCGAGGTAGGAGATAACTACCTGAAAGCGCGCATGCCGGTTGACCATCGCACCAAACAACCCTACGGCCTGCTGCACGGAGGCGCCTCGGCCGTGCTGGCAGAAACATTGGGCAGCGTGGGGTCTGCATTGGTAGTAGACCATTCAAAATTCTATTGCGTGGGATTGGAGATCAATGCAAACCATGTCCGCTCTGCGCGCGAGGGTTATGTTACCGGTCATGCCTCGCCCATACACCTGGGCAGGCAAACGCATGTATGGGACATACGGATTTACGGACAGGATGAAAAGCTCGTTTGCGTAAGCAGGTTAACGGTGGCAATTCTGCCACGCTGAGGTTTGTGCTAAGGTTGCAACAAGCCCTGTTCTTTTACCACGTCTTTAATGAGCGGGAAAGTATTATCGAGGTAATTGCCCAGTTCATTTGCGCTTACCCATTTGATATCTTCAATGTCTTCGGAATGCTGAGGCTTCAATGACTGATCAGCTGCCGCGTGCATCAGGTACCAGTGGGTTTCTTTCAACAGGTGTTTACCATCCTCGTCATAGGTATGATAGGTGACCAACAAAGGCTCTATCAGCCGCACGTGTTGCAGACCCGTTTCTTCCTTTACTTCGCGCAGCGCACAATAATCTAAGGATTCTCCCGGATCAAGTTTTCCTTTGGGAAGGTCCCAGCGCCCGCGACGGAAAATGAACAGCATATCTCTCGATGGGTTCAGCACCAATCCGCCTGCTGCCTGTATGGTCGTGAATTTTTTGAACACAGCTTTCTTCAATGCTTCGAGGTTGGTATGATATAAAATGCCTGCATGTATTTTTTCCAACCGCATTTCATGTATCATGGAATTGATGGCCGGCGTTGAAAATTCATCTATGAAAACCGCATCGTCGTGATGTACATATGGCGCAATTTCCTGGTCAATATCATCGCACAGGTATAAGGGCTTATTGGAAAAGTAGATTTTTATATGCATTTGAGAATTTTAAAATTACTTTGCCGCCAATTGAGCACATGAAAACCAATGAAAGGGCAGTAGCTGAAAAACTATTACAAATTAATGCCATTCGCCTGAATGTGAACGAACCTTTTACCTGGGCATCTGGCTGGAAGAGCCCTATTTACTGCGATAACAGGAAGGTGCTTTCCTTTCCCTTTATCAGGGACTTTATCAAATCTGAAATGTGCAACGTGGTATTCGAAGAATTTGGGGAGGCTGAGTTGCTGGCTGGCGTGGCTACGGCGGGCATTGCCTGGGGCGCGATGGTGGCGGACCAGTTGAAGCTTCCATACATATACGTGCGTCCTAAACCCAAGGAGCATGGCCTTGGCAACCAGGTAGAGGGTCATTTTGAGCCCGGCAGCAAGACCGTGGTAATAGAGGACCTGGTTTCCACCGGCAAAAGCAGCCTGCAGGTAGTGGATGTTTTAAAGCAGCAGGGATTGGAGGTTATCGGCATGGTTTCCATATTTACTTATGGGTTTGATGTGGCCGCTAATGCCTTTAAAGAGGCCGGGATAGCCTATCGTTCGCTGACCAATTATGAGAATTTGATCGCTTTGGCGGTAGCCAAGGGCATTGTATCGGCGGACCAAGAATCAGTTTTGTTAAATTGGCGCCGCGACCCTGCCAATTGGAAGGCTGTTTATTAAATTTGGTTTCCAAACTTCCAAAAAAATGAAAAAACTTCACATGTTATTATTCCTGACGCTGGCTGTTTCCGCCGTATCGTTCGGCCAGGTCAAGAAACCCGTTCAAACCGTGACCATCAAAACGCCGACCGTGCAATGCGAGAGCTGCAAGCAGCGCATTGAGAACTTCATCAGCAGGGAAGACGGGGTCAATAAAGTAATAGTAGATTACAAGCGGAAGACCGCCAAAATCACTTTTGTTACCGACCGCACCAACATCGAAAACCTGAAGACGGCCATTGCTAATTTGGGATATGATGCGGATGATGTTACTGCCAACCAGGACTCATACAAGAAATTGCCGCTGTGCTGTAAAAAGCCCGAAGATGGCGGGGGGATGAAGAAGCAATAACCCCTTTGTTTATATTTGAAAGCCCTCGCGCATCAGCGGGGGCTTTTGCTTTTCCTGACTTCAAGCTTCAGACTATAAATCGGGCTTTAGCCCCGGCGTTACATACCATGCTAACTCACATTCAGCCTGCCCGATCGGCGGTAATAATCCTGAAACTGCGCAATGATGACACCGATCCTGATGCCTAAAAGTTCGGAGCGATTGTAAATCCAACTGGTGAGCCGCTGAGCATTTTCAATTGAATAAATTAGATGGTCTCGAACATTCGGGGTAAGCCGTGTTGCTTATTTGGTTGCAGTAGAATCCCTCCCCAATAAGTCTATCCGTTTCTTTCCCTCGTAGTTGATGGGCATATTGATGAACACGCCTGCTTTTCCTACCCTTGCATTGCCCACAAGCTTCACCATTACTTCGGGATTTAATAAAAGCTGCACGGCGTTTACCATAACATTCTTGAACTGTATCTGCATGGAAACAGGGATGAAAAAGGTATCCCGTTTGGGAATATGAATGAGCGAATCGAGCATTGAATGGCCGAGGTATTTATCGTTGAAATAAATGTCTACGTCTACTTTTTTCAACTGAATGTTGAAATTATTGGGGTTATAGTATCGTAAATCAAATGTTATTACCGCCTGGTCCAAGCCAGCTTTTTTTAACCGCAAATGCTGAAAATCGATGTAATCAGGCGCCTTAGGCTTACCGCAAAATGTTAAGCCAAAAAGGCAGGAGCCCATCAATAGCAGGTACAAGCAATTTTTCATCATAATCAATGGAGTAGGATGTAAGGTATAGAATTCCCGGCCAGTCCCAAAAATGGCTGGGTTTTCAGTTATTTCCTTAGCTAATTACTTTAGTGAATTGCGGTCTGCCAACGCGTAAATGCAGCCAAAATGACTACTAATATATTAGCCATAAATTTTTTTACCTCAATAATTGTTTATAAGTTGTTTAAATCCACTCAATTCATATTAATCAATCAAAAAATAATCCGTATTTTCATGTTATATTTGATTTTTTTGCGGGAAAGTAAACAAAACGATTGAGCAGTCAGATATATATTATTAAAATATTGGTTTCGAAATTACAATGTAATTTATATTCTTATTAAAATAAGGCTACAAAACGAATTTAGATTTTTGATAATATGATAAGCCCCTCCCATTTCCTGTTTGACCTTGCTTCTTTAAAAAATCATGAGATGACGATCCCTGGAGCAGATGGTTAAAAATTGCGTATATGCCAGTACGTCAGTATATTCTTGAACAGTTACACGAGGCTTATCAATGTTTTGAGATCGGGATAAATTTTGCCGGTTCCCAAACGCCTGGCACCACCTAAACGTATTTGAAAAACAATCGCAAAGCGGTGTCACGGGATTGTCTTTGTCAGCCGGGTTTTGTAAATTGCGGTGATACTTTCATACCAACTACTCGATGAGAAAAGTTTTACTGCTGCTCCTGCTCGCAGTTGCAGCCAGCTCGGTTTATTCGCAGGATTTCTCGAACAAGGGAAAAGAATTCTGGATAGGATATGGCAATCACGTCCGCATGTACCAGGGCAACTCGCAGCAGATGGTCCTGTACATTACCTCCGATGTAAATACCACAGGCACTGTTGAAATTCCAGGCATCCCCTGGAGCACTTCTTTCAGCGTTACTGCCAACCAGATCACCACTATTAACATTCCGCAGGCGGCCCGGCTCGATTCCGAAGGCCTCTCCAATATGGGCATTCACGTAGTGGCCCAGCGTCCCGTGGTTGTATACGGACATATTTATAACTCGGCTGTATCCGGCGCCACGTTGTGTTTACCCGTAACTACGCTCGGCCGCGAATACGTGTCTATCAACTATACACAGGTATCGAACGAAGGCGATTCGTATTCCTATTTCTTTATCATCGCCACCGAAGACAATACCACGGTAGAAATAACGCCCAAGGCTCCGACGCTTAATGGCTGGAGCGCCAATACCACGTATACGGTGACACTCAACAAAGGACAGATCTACCAGGTCTTGTCTACCGTGGACCTTACCGGATCCAATATTAAATCAGTCACGGGAGCAGGCGGAGGATGTAAACGCATTGCAGTGTTTTGCGGAAGCGGAAAGATCTCCATCGGCTGTCCCACGCCCAGTTCGTCCGACAACCTGTTTCAACAAGTATACCCGACCTCCACCTGGGGCAAAAAATATATCACGGTTTCAAGCCACAACAACTCCAATGGCGACCACCGGAACTTTTACCGCATCATTAAAAGCACACCGAGCGCAATCGTCAACCTCGACGGCAGCTTCATTCCCGATGCAGCATTCGTAGGAGGGTTGTATTATACATTCAATGGCACGGGCACACATAGCATTTCCAGTGATGAGCCCATACAGGTAGCCCAGTATTTCACCACGCAGGGCTGTTCGGGCAACCCTGTGCCCGGCGATCCTGAAATGATCTATCTCAACCCGATAGAACAAACCATTTCCAACGTTACGCTGTTTTCATCGCCATTCTTCCAGATAGACTATCATGGACTGAACGTGGTGGTCAAAACTTCGGGCGCTACCAGCACCGCGCTTAGCAGCATGAAGCTCGACGGCTCCAACATCGGTCATTTGTTTTCCGTTGTTCCCGGTGAACCGGAATATTCATATGCTAAAATCCAGGTGAGCCCCGGTACGCACAATCTTACCGGCGATTCAGGCTTCAATGCGATTGCATTCGGCTTCGGCAATGCCGAATCATATGGATATTCAGCAGGCACCAACCTGAAAGACCTTTATCAATTCATCACTGTGCAAAACGATTACAGCACGGTGAATTTCCCCGCAGGCTGTAAGAACACACCCCTGCGTTTTGCCATGACGCTTCCGTACCAGGCCACCCAAATAAAATGGGTATTCGGAACGGCGCTCAACAGCCAGGGAATTACAGATACCACCATTACAGCGCCGGTTGCCGACTCCTCCTGGATCGTCAACGGAAGGACGCTCTACCGCTACCGGCTCGACCGTTACTCTACCATCAATACAGCGGGCACCTTCCCCATTTCGGTGTTTGCAAATAACCCCACAGCAACCAACGGTTGCAGCGGTGAACAGGAAATACAGTACGACCTCCAGATATTCGATCAACCCATAGCTTCCTTCTCCACAACACATACCGGTTGTTTGTCGGACAGCGTGGCATTTGTGGATAATACCAATGGGCAGGGCAGGCCGGTAACGAGATGGTCATGGGATTTTGGCGATGCAAGTTATTCCAACCTCAAGAACCCAAAACATAAATACACCACTGCCGGTACCTATACCGTGAAGATGTCTGCCATTACCGACGTAGGTTGTTTGTCAGATACCGCAGAGCAAGCAGTTCCGATCTCCAATCCGCCCGTTGCAAACTTTGGGATATCCGCTGCAACGTGCGCAAAGGATACGATAACATTCACCGACCAGTCGAACCCTTTAGGGTCAACGCTGGTGGAATGGCGATGGGACTTTGGTGATGGAAGCCCTGTGTTAATAAAAACCGATGGCAACCCCGTCAGTCACGTATATGCTACTCCGGGGCAAAAAACAGTTACGCTCACCGTTAAAACCAGTTCGGGATGCACAAGCGTTCCTTACAACAGGCAAATAACCGTGAACCCCAAACCGCTGGCCGACTTCCTGTTGCCGGCCGGTATTTGTTTGCCTCAGGGTACCGCACAGTTTACCGATCAATCCAGCATCAGCGACGGCACACAATCTCAATTTACCTTCCTGTGGAATTTTGGCGATGGCAATACAGCCGCCACCAATAATCCCGTACATAATTATACCGGGGTTGGACCTTACAATGTTAGATTGCAGGTTACCTCCAACAACGGATGCGTGGATGATACCATCAAAGTACTGAGTACCATCTTTGCCCAGCCTGATGCTTTATTCAATGCGCCTGCTGAAGTTTGCCTGAGCGATTCTGCCAGCTTCTCCGATCAAAGCACGGCCAGCAACAGTACGGTAACACAATGGTTCTGGGATTTTGGTGATGGCACTACTTCCAACCTGCAGCATCCCAAGAAAAAATGGAATACAGCCGGCACTTATACCGTGACGTTATATATCAAATCGGCGGCGGGTTGTAATTCAGATACCTTAGGCAAACAGGTTGTGGTAAATGCACTGCCTACGGCAAGCTTCACCCATTCTGCTCCGCATTGCGCCACCAGGGATATCACCTTTACCGATGCATCGGTTCCCAATGCAGGCACCATAGTTGAATGGGTCTGGACGTTCGGCACTACACAGGTAGTAAAGAACGATGGCAATCCGTTTACTTATAGCTTCGCTACGCCGGGTACGTATACCGTTACACTGGAAGTGCGCACCAATAAGGGATGCAAGAGCAGCGTATTCTCAAGGACCATCGTTATAAACCCGCAGCCTGTGGTAGATTTCAGCATGCCCTCTGTTTGTTTGCCGAGTGGAACAGGACAGTTCTTTGACCTGTCTACCATTTCAGACGGCAGCCAGGCGCAATTCACTTACCTGTGGGATTTCGGCGACAATATCACCTCTACGCAAAAGGATCCCGTACACCAGTACACCAGCGCAGGACCATTTACCGTAACGCTTACCGTAACATCGAAAGATAATTGCGTGAGCACCGTTTCAAAACAACTCACCACCATCTATCCGCGGCCGACCGCCAACTTCGATGTAACAGCCGAAGTATGTTTGGGCGCGCCCACTTCATTCAGCGACCAGAGCAATGGCAACGGCAGTAATGTTACCAGGTGGCGGTGGGATTTTGGAGATGGTAATACCGATACCGTACGCAACCCCGTGCATACTTACGCTACGGCGGGAACATTTACCGCAACATTGTATATCTATACCGATAAAGGTTGCATCTCGGATACAGCAACCAAGCTAACGGTCGTAAACCGGTTGCCGCAGGCCGATTTCAATTTTTCTAATCCTACCTGTGCAACCAGGAGCGTGAACTTCACAGACATCTCCACCCCGTTTGCGGGCAGCATAACCAAGTGGAACTGGGTATTTGGCGATGGCGGCACATCCATACAACAAAACCCGCAGCATACTTTTACGGCAGCGGGCATTTATAATGTACAGCTGGAAGTAGAAACCGATAAGGGTTGCAAGAGCAGCACACCGGTAACAAAACAGCTTACTATCAACCACCTGCCGGTTCCCAATTTCAGTCTTCCCAATGTATGTTCGAGTGACCCCGTTGCGCAGTTCAATGACTTAAGCACTATTGCAGACGGATCCGAAGCGCAGTTTACCTATCTATGGAACTTCGGCGATCCGAACGCAAACGCGGGCAACCCCAATACATCCACTGCAAAGAATGGCCAACACCGCTATACGGTGGCCGGCACTTATAACGTGCGCCTCACCGTTACTTCTAAAGATGGTTGTTCGAAAGACACCACCATCGTGTTTGTAGTGAATGGTTCATTGCCGCAGGCAGGATTTTCTGTGAACAATTCTACAGATTTGTGCAGCAACCAGGATGTAACCATTACCGATGCTTCTTCGGTAGACGTGGGACGCCTGATCAGGATTGAGATCTATTGGGATTACCTGAACGATCCTACCCAAAAGACAGTGGACGATAATCCAGCTGCAGGTAAAACGTATACGTTCAAGTATCCCGAGTTCGGTACGCCATTGACAAAAACTTACCAGGTGCGGTACGTGGCGTATTCAGGTACTACCTGTCTAAATCAATTTACACAAACCATCACGCTCAAGGCAAGTCCCGAAGTGCAGTTCAATGCAATGGCAGGCGTGTGCGAAGAAATAACGCCATTCCAGGTAGTAGCCGCCAGCGAGATCTGGAGCCTTGCAGGTACCGGTACATTTAGTGGCAACGGCATCAGCAGCACCGGCTTGTTCAGTCCCGCAACCGCCAGGCCCGGTTTGCATACGATACGTTATACTTTCAATGCATCTAACGGTTGCACTACATTTAAAGAACAGACCATCCAGGTGTTCCCGACCCCAACAGTTGATGCAGGGCCAGACAGGGCAGTGCTGGAAGGCGGCTTCGTAACCCTTAATGCAAAGGTTACCGGCAACAACTTAAGCTACCTGTGGACGCCCAGCCTGGGATTGGATAATCCCACGATTGCTACGCCTAAAGTATCCCCAATAGACGATACAGAATACACGCTGAGAGTTACTTCGGGCAACGGTTGCGTAGCAATGGACAAAGTAATGGTAACACTATTGAAACAGCTAAAAGTGCCGAATGCGTTTACTCCTAATGGGGACGGTATCAACGATAAGTGGGAAATATTGTATCTTGACTCTTACCCCGGCTGCGAAGTGGAGGTATTCAACAGGTATGGCCAGATCGTGTACAAATCAGTAGGATATGACAAGGCATGGGATGGCACGCGCAATGGGGTTGCATTGCCTGTAGGCACGTATTACTGGATCATTAATCCGAAAAATGGCCGCAAAGCCATCACCGGGTCCGTAACTATAATAAGATAATCCTAAAAGAAAAGAAACATGAAGCGGTTAATTCTTGGATTGTGTTTGGGTGGAAGTCTTCTTAGTGTGCAGGCGCAGCAGAAGCCCCATTATACCCAGTATATTCTGAACAACTATATCATCAATCCGGCGCTCACCGGCATTGAGAATTATACCGATATCAAGATCAGCCACCGGCACCAGTGGGTAGGATTGCAGGATGCGCCTGTTACCACTTATTTCACCATTCACAAGGCCATCGGCAAGCAGGATGACCGTACATCGGCCACGTCGTTCCGCATGCCTGGCGAAAACCCGCGTGGCAAGAGCTATTGGCAGGATTATACTTCGGCTTCGCCGCACCACGGTATAGGGTTGCAGGTGATCAACGACAGAACAGGACCGTTGAACAGGTTTTCTACTTATGCAACGTATGCTTACCATTTAGGCATTAGCCCGCGTACCAGCATTGCAGCGGGATTTGGCGCCGGTGTGAGCAATCTTAGCCTCGCCGCCAACAAATTGGATTTCGTGTATACTACCGTTGATCCCGCGGTATACACCAGCAATGAGATCAATAACCTTCGCCCTGATTTCAATGCGGGCGTTTGGGTATATTCAGCAGACTATTTTTTAGGATTGGCTGCCCAGCAGATCATTCCTTCCAAGATCGATTTCTCCAATGGCACGCTTACCAAGCAGGAGGGAAAATTTGTTCCGCACCTGTTTTTAACGGCGGGCTACCGGTTCCTGATAAACGAAGATTTTAACCTGATGCCTTCCACCCTGGTTAAATATGTAAGCAGTACGTTGAATGCGGACGTAAACCTGAAGCTGCAATACCAGGACCTTGCCTGGGTAGGCGCCAGCTACAGGATAGAGGAGGGGTTTGCGGGCATGATCGGGTTGAACGTGTCCAACACTTTCAACATCGGTTACGCGTACGATTACACCACCAGCAAGCTGAATGCATTCACCAAGGGAACCCATGAGATCATGGTTGGATTCCTGATCGGCAATAAATATGGGGATTGGTGCCCGAGGAATGTGTGGTAGGTTATAGTTCGATTTTTCCTTTCATTATTACTACTGATTTTCCGCCGATTTCAGTTTTGTCGTTAAACGCTTTGACTACCAGTTCGCCGCCGCGTTGGGAGGCCTGGTATGCTTTTAAGCTGTTTTTGTTCAGTCTTTGCTGCCAGAAACCTGCCAATACCGTGTGTACCGAACCGGTTACAGGATCTTCATCTATGCCGATCCACGGGCAAAATGAACGGAGCAGGTAATCATGTTCATCACTATCGGCTAATGATGTTACTACTACTTCTTTAATGATGTCATTGCTTTGCACGAGCCGCGGATAATCCGGCCGCAGAGTTCGGAGCGTGCCTGCATCTGTTTCCAGGAACAGTGCTTCCAATTCGCTGCAATAGCCTGCGGTGCGATAGCCTGTCAAACCAAGGCCGTCCAATAGGTCCCTGCTAATGTCAAAAGGCTGCATGTTGTATTTGGGATAGGTCATCATGGTAAGGTCGCCGTCCGTTGTAGTGGTAAGTGCAATACCGTTGGTTGTATGAAAGGTGGCGTTTGCAATGCCATCTTCCAGCAATGCCACTCTTGCAGATGCGAGCGTAGCGTGCCAGCAGGCGGGGATCTCTGTAACCGGCGTAAAATACCTTATAGTGTATCCATTACCGGTAGTTTCGGCAATGAAAGCCGTAACGGGAAAGTTCAGCTCATTGGCGATGGACAGCAAGGCGGCATCGCTTGTAGGAGCGGTAAGGCAACAAACGCCGGTTGGATTTCCTTTAAAGGGTTTGTTTGTAAAAGTGTCAACGATGTACGAGATCATTGCATAAAGTTGCAACAGAAATGGCAGACTTCCTACCATTAGCAGAACGGCTGTGCAGGCAGAGCGACAGCCTCAGACAATAATTGCTTTGGAGAATAAACCAGGAAAGAACAAACGTTCCTGGATTTAAGACCTAGATATACACGATCTTCTTAACCGCGGTGGTGGTAGCCGGCTTGTTCTTTTTCTGCAGGTGATTTTTCAGTTCCTGCTGTTTTTTAAGGTTTTCCTCGTTGCATTTGATTTGGTCTTCGATCACTTTTTTCTGAAGGTTTTTATAATGCTCCTGCATTTGGGTGTTCTGGCGTGCGGTGGTCAGCTCGCGCAGGTAAGCATCCTGGCGTTTTTTGGCATCTGCCTGAAGTTGCTCCAGCTTGGTTTCTACATTGATCTTTTCCCAGTCAAGCTGTTGCAGGGATTTTTTCATTTCGTCCTGCAGCTTGCGGATGTCTATTTTATCACCTGCGTCCTTCAGTTGTTTTTCCAATTTAACCCAGTCTATTTCGTCCAATGCTTTCAACGCTTTCTTAAGCGATTCTTTGGCTGCTTTTTCTTCAGCCGATACTACCATGGTGCTGGGTTTGCTGGAATCCTGGAAATAATAGGTAAAGCTGGTGCTGGGCACAAAGGGCATGGGTGCAACGTTTACCACAGCCTCTATTGGTTTTTCAACCGCCATTTGCTCCGTAATGGAAAAATCGCGGAGGTTCTCGGCGGCAGCCTGTATTATCTGCGGCACATATTCAAGCCTTTCGTAGGCTACCTGGGTAACCATGTCGGACAATGCAATTTCTTCGTCCTCGGCTTCTTTTTCAGCGAGCAGTTGTTCCAACTCTTCATGCGAACGTTTTCGTTCAGTCTTTTTTACGGGCGCTTCGGCAATAGGATTGCTGATGAACACCGGTTGTTTGTTTTCGGCAGGGGTTGTGGCAACCTCTTTTATTTCCGGGTTCAGTATATTTTTTACGATGACGGTACCGGGATTGGACCAGGCTATCAGCGCTATCAATGCTCCCGCAAACAGGTGTGCTACCATGCGGTTGTTGTAGCGAGTGGAAACAGGCTGGTTTAAAATTCTCTTAACCCTGTCCAGCAGCATCCTGTTGTTTTTGCCGGTGGCGGCCATGCCCAGCGCGACTTTCATCACTCTTTTTTGTTCAATCATCAGCAGGGCGGACGCATAAGCGTGCGCATTGTACTGGAACTGCAATACCAGGTCATCGCAGCTGTTCTCTCTTTCCTTTTTAATGGTGCGGATGAACAGGCGCGAGAAGGGGTTGAAGAATAAAATAATGTCGATGCTTGCAATGAGCAGGTTTACGAGGTAATCGTTGCGGCGGATGTGTGCCAGCTCGTGCAGCAAAATGGCCTCTACCTGTTGAGTGCTAAGGCCGTTGATGGAAGCGATGGGCATCAGGATCACGGGCTTCCAGAAGCCGATGGTCATGGGCGTATCGACGATCTCGGACAGCCATACCTTAATGTCTTTTTTTATACCCATGCGGACAGCTACTTGCTGAACGTACATGCGGAACTGCGGCGACAGTTTGTGCACTGCCTGAGTGCTTACGTGCCGTGTATAGCGGTATTGTGATGCGAAGCGGAAGAACAGGAACACGATCACCAGCAGGTAAATGCTCGAAAGGAAGGGAAGGGTGGTCTCCAGGTTCTGCAGGCTGGTGGTGATGATGCCGGACAATGTTTCGGGCGCACTTTCGGAAGAAGCCAGGATAACAGCGGGTTCGCTGTAATTAAAATATTTTACCGCAAGGGTAAAGGCAAACCACGCGGAGCCAAGCCCCAGCAGCAGTATGGCGATAGAATGTTTGATGTGTGCGGTCAGTTGTTTTCTCAGGGAAGCCGACAGCAGCAGGTAAACCAGCCAGAGTATGGCCATTTGCCAGATACTGTTCAGCAAAGCCCAACCTAAAGCTTTTAGAAAAGCTGATTGGCCAAGCAACGCCATACGTTATTGTTTTTTTAAGTTGTTCAGCAGTTGTTGTATTTCTTCCAGTTCCTGTGGTGAAGCCTTGTGGTTACCCAAAGCCTGCAATACCAACTGTGTAGGCGATCCTCCAAACAACGTGTCGATCATCTTGTTGAGCAGGTGTTTCTGAGTTTTATCACGGCTTACCAAGGGCTCATAGATATGGGTTTTAAATGTGGCGTCTCTCTTTACCAGCCCTTTCTCGTACATAATTTGCATCAGCTTCAGGGTAGTGGTGTAGCCAACTTCTTTGGTCCTGGCGAGTTCTTCATGAACATCGCGAACGCTGGCAGTGCCTTTTTCCCATAAAACCTGCAGGATCTCCAGTTCACTCTCCGTGGGTTTAATGTATTTGACAGTGCTCATACTGAGTATTTTGCCAACAAATTACGATATTTTTCGTAATAAAAAGTTAAACCAGGTTAATTTTGGTTAACAAAATTTTCCACAGTAAAATACACAGGAACCTGGAGAATGTTGCATGGAGATTGATGAAAGGTCGGTGAACCGCCGGCGAACCCTGTTGTGATACGTTTGGGGGGGTAATGTTCCCGCCTCTATGCGGCGTGTAAACCGATATCGGCATACGTGGTAATGCGGCGATTATGGGATGAATTCGAGATATACGGATAGTTGAAAACGATAAGGAGAAATAAAAGAACATCCGGTTAGTAACTCGGATTTATGCCAATATAATGATAAGCGGGTGCAGGCGTAAGTAATACCCGGTAACAGCCCGATTAAGATTATATGGTCTAATTGCTGTTGCCTTCGTTCTGTCTCCGCATCTGCCTGACAGTTTTGGTACTGCCGTCGTGACTCCATCCCGGTGGCTGCAGGAAATAATTAATCCCATTTTTGACCGAGCCCGACGAAGCGGCCTTTCTAAAAAGTTCACCCCAGGTTTTAAAAGCCACTATAAAAGGATTAAAGGAACCGATGTTATTGGTAAGCCCGTATACCGGCCTTTCCTGCTCGGGCTGAAAAGAGCCAAACATCCGGTCCCAGATGATCATGATGCCCCCGTGATTTTTGTCGAGATATTTCAGGTCGCTGCCATGGTGCACCCGGTGGTGGGACGGCGTATTGAAAATAAACTCGAACCAGCGCGGCATTTTATGAATGGTCTCGGTATGTATCCAGAATTGATAGATAAGGCTTATCTGTTGCATGAACAGTATCCAGATGGGATGGAACCCCACCAGCGGCATCCAGGCCCAGAACAGGAAGGAGCCCGTGGCATTGCCCGTCCAGGTTTGGCGCAGCGCCGCTGCAAGGTTATACCTTTCCGAAGAATGGTGTACTACGTGCGAGGCCCAGAACCAGTTTACATTGTGGCTTACCCTATGGAACCAATAATAGGAAAAATCATCGGCGAAATACAGCAGCACCCAATACCACCAGGCAGAGATATCGAGCGTAAATATTCTTATCTCGTATAAAAGCGTGAACAGTCCAAAGATCATGGCCTTGGTCACAAACCCGGTCAGCACGTTGCCAATGCCCAGCGCCAGGCTGCTCCAGGTATCCTTCTTTTCATACAAATCCTTATGCTCCTTGTACGAAAACCACGCTTCTGTTGAAAGGAGCAATACAAAGAAAGGAATGGCATAATATAGAATGACGGGAGGCATACGGCAAGTTACAAAAAAGAAAGCCCCCATGTAGACACACAGGGACTTCGGTATTTGGAATTGATTAGTGACTATTTTTAAGAAGCCTCAAAATAAACTCATCTGTTTATTCTATCAAGCTATTTACCATTAATTAACAATTTGCTATCCTTTTGATCAACGGTCATCGTTATGGTGCTCTTCGAAGGAAGCTTTGTTGCTTCGTCGGCCCTTTCGCTGTGCACGCTCGCAAGGGTAGGCGCAATTACCAGCGACACGATGGACATTAGCTTGATAAGGATGTTCATCGAAGGGCCGGAGGTATCTTTAAAAGGATCTCCTACAGTATCGCCGGTTACCGATGCCTTATGCGGCTCCGATTTTTTGTAATGTACCACGCCGTTGATCTCTACCCCTTTTTCGAATGATTTTTTTGCATTGTCCCATGCGCCGCCGGCGTTGTTCTGGAACATTCCCATGAGCACGCCGCTTACGGTGGCACCTGCTAAAAATCCGCCCAGTGCCTCGGGTCCTAATAAAAAGCCGATGAAAATGGGAGAGATGATGGTGATGGCCCCGGGCAACATCATTTTTTTGATGGATGCTTCGGTAGAGATGGCCACGCATTTATCGTATTCCGGCTTACCGGTACCTTCCATAATGCCCGGAATGGTGCGGAATTGCCTGCGCACTTCTTCTACCATGGCCATGGCGGCCTTGCCCACGGCCTGTATGGCCAACGATGAAAATATAAATGGGATCATGCCACCCACGAAGAGGGAGGCCAGCACTTTTGCCTTGTAAATATCGATGCCGGCCATTTCGTAGCCGTTGTTTTCCACCACGCCTACGTAGGCTGCAAACAACGCCAGGGCTGTAAGGGCAGCGGATGCAATGGCAAAGCCCTTACCGGTGGCGGCGGTGGTATTGCCCACCGCGTCGAGCACGTCGGTTTTTTCGCGTACCTCTTTGGGCAGCTCGCTCATTTCGGCTATACCGCCGGCATTATCGGCTATGGGACCGAATGCGTCGATGGCCAGCTGCATGGCAGTAGTAGCCATCATACCGGCCGCTGCTATGGCAACGCCATAAAGACCCGCGCACTCATAAGAGCCCCAGATACCGCCTGCCAGTACCAGGATGGGCAGCATGGTAGATTCCATGCCCACGGCCAGTCCGCCGATTACGTTTGTGGCATGGCCGGTGCCGGATTGCCTTACAATGGTAAGCACGGGGCGCTTACCCATGGCTGTATAATATTCCGTGATGATACTCATGAGAGTGCCCACTACCAGTCCCACTGCTATCGCTCCCAATACGCCCCATTTGGTGATGTCGTATTCTTCGCGTGTGCCTACACGGAAGGTCATTACATCGGGCAAAATAAAATATACCAGGGCGGCGCTGGCAAGCGCCGTGAGTATGATAGAACCCCAATTACCCATGTTTAGTGCCCTCTGCACGTTGTCGGTATTGATGCCTGCGGAATCGCTGATGCGTACGAACAGGGTGCCTACAATAGAGAATAAAATACCTACGCCTGCTATCAGCATCGGCAGCAGTATGGGTGCCAGTCCGCCGAATTCGTCGATAGAGCGCGTTTCCTGTCCCAGCACCATGGTTGCCAGTACGGTTGCCACGTAGGAACCGAAAAGGTCGGCGCCCATGCCGGCAACGTCTCCCACGTTATCGCCTACGTTATCGGCGATGGTGGCGGGGTTACGTGGATCATCTTCGGGTATGCCTGCCTCTACCTTACCTACGAGGTCGGCGCCTACGTCGGCCGCCTTGGTGTAAATACCACCGCCTACGCGGGCAAACAGGGCTATGGATTCTGCGCCCAGCGAGAAGCCTGTCAATACTTCAATGGTCTGGACCATCGCCGGGGAGTTCACGGCCGCATCGGGCGCGAAAATCATCTTTAATAATATAAATAAGCCGCCCAGTCCCAGCACGGCCAGGCCGGCCACGCCGAGACCCATTACTGAGCCGCCGGTAAAGGAAACGGCAAGGGCCTTGCTAAGGCTGGTGCGTGCAGCCTGGGCCGTGCGCACATTGCTTTTAGTGGCGATGCGCATGCCAATATACCCTGCGACTGCGCTGAATACGGCGCCTACAATAAATGCGATTGAAATTGACCAGTGCGATTTAGGATTGGCGGTAGCCATTATACCTAGCAGGATGGCCACTATCACGACGAAATAACCGAGGATCTTCCATTCTGCCTTCAAAAAGGCCATAGCACCCTCTGCGATATAGGTACTGATCTCTTTCATCCGGTCATTGCCCGCGTCCTGGCGGGACACCCAATTGAATTTTACCATTGTATAGAGCAGACCGATGACTCCCATCAAGGGAACGAGATAGATCAATTTGTCCATAAGCGGTTTTCCTAAGTTAAAAATTCAGGACGGCAAAAATAGGGGTTGAATCCTAATTGTGCAAGGAAATGTGCGGACGATGCCGTGAACAAAGTCCAATTTGCCGCTCCTCAGATTTGCTCATTAATGTCCCAGGTATTCTACAAGGCTTTGCAGGAGCCTGGTTGTTTTACCGGGAATAATCATCGGAAACTGATATAGCATGGGTTTTGGTTGACATTACTACTACTATTTTGAATTGCTGCAGCGGTTCATCCATTAATCATTAATCACTTTAAAATTTGAGCGTATGAAAGCAATGAAATTTTTGCTAAGCGGGTTGTTGACAGTGTGCATCATGGCTGCCTGCGACAAGGACGATGATGAAAAACTAAATGATACCGACCGCAACTTTTTGATGCAGGCCGGGTATGCAAACAGTGCCGAGATCAATGCCGGCAACCTTGCGTCTACCAAAGCCGTTAACCCGGCTGTAAAAGCTTTTGGGCAAATGATGGTAAGCGAGCACGGGACCTCGCATGCCGAATTAAATGCAATCGGCACGGAGCGTGGAGTAGATGTGCCCGATGAACCTGATCCGCCACACCAGGCGCTTGCACAGCGACTGGCCACGTTGCAGGGAGTAAGCTTCGACACTGCATTTATGAACAGCCAGGTAATGGACCACCAGATGACAGTACAATTGTTCGAGAATGAAATTGCAAATGGGCGCCATTGGCGGGTTAAAGAGTATGCAAACAAATATCTTCCGCACATCAGGATGCACTTGCAAAAAGCTGACAGCCTTGCAAGAGCTATACGGTAAGCGTACAAAGCAGATGGACTTTTAAAATAGGAACGCGGATCATAACGGCCGGTAATGTTTCGATTATACCGGTCCGTTATATCAGCGTTCCTTTTTTGTTGTATCTGCCTGTTGTTTCTTTTTCTTGAAAGGGTTCAGGTTATCTATTAAACCCTTCCCGGTTTCTTCCAATTTCTTTTTAGGATCCGAACTGCCGCTTGTGCTCGTGGAATCTTTTTTGCCGGACAATTGTTTGTGGAGTTCGTCCTTCAGCGCATCGGTAACCTGTTTTTTTGCTGAAGCCAAAGTATCCTTCACCGCAGTTTTTACGGCGGTCCTGGTGCTGTCTATTTTTTGTTTTGCAAAATCTTGTGCTTGTTGTTTAAGGTCGTCGGCCAAATTGGTAGCGGATTGCTTCAGGTCCGTTTTTAATTGCGGGTTCGAGAGGGTACCGCCTATTTTTACATTCAGATTTACTACGTCCGATATTTTTACAGGCACACCCTTATTGCTTACCTGTGTTGCCAGATTGTTCACGAACTGGTTGCCCTTTTCACCCATCATGGCGCGCGGCACTTTCAGGTTGACAAGATATTCCAGCGATTGGTCGAGGCCGTGCATGCCGCCGATCTCCATATCAATATCCTTTACTTTCAACTTGAATGGCTTTACCAGTACTTTGCCATTGGTGAATTGTATATAATTCTTTACGTCTTTGAGGCTGATTGCTTCCAGTTCTTTTACATTCAAAGTGGTGGCCAGTTTATCCAGCGGCGCAAATTTTTTCAGAAATCCTTCGATCAATAATAAGCTGCCTTCGCCGGTGAGCGAGTTCAGGTCGGGCATCATGTTGTCACCGAGCTTGCCCGTGAAATGCAGCTGCGACGAAAGTTTGCCTGCAAGGAATTTGCCCGCGGGCATCAGCTTTTGCACGGTATTGAATGCATAGAATGTTTTTTGCACATCGAGGCCTTTTACATCGTAAGCCAGGCTGATGTCGGGTTTCTTTTTGCTTTCCCTGGTAGAATAAAAACCATTGATCTGCATGGTGCCGTCGAGGGCGTTGCCTCTTATATTGTTCATCTTTACCATTTCGTCTGCTATTTGCAGCGATCCGCTGAGCCCGTTGATGGTAAGCTTGTCGTACACTACTTCGTCCACATTGCTGTTCAGTACAAACCTGATGTTGCCCGGAACTGCAAAGGGCTCGGCAGGGGCCGATTGCGTGGTAGTATCCGCGGGAACGCCCATCCAGTCGTTCAGGTTCAGCTTGTCGGCTTTTACATTCAGCGATCCATCGAGCGGCTGGTCTTTCAGCGCATAACCAAGCAGGTTATTCAGCGTGCCATCGGCGGAAAAATTAGTCTTGAGATACTGGCCTCTCAATTCTGTAATGGAAACATTGCGCGGGTTGAACGACAGCAACAGCTTGTCCAGCTTCACGCCATCGGGATAATCTTTGGATGCATACAGGAAGTTCGACAGGTTCAGGTTGCCCGAGGCATTGAACTGGTCGTACCGTTGCTGTTCAATCGCGGATACCAATCCATTCACTGCCAGGTCGGCCATCAGCAGGCCGTTGATGCGGGTGCCGGGCTCCAGCTTTACAAACTCTGTTACGGTAGAAAGATCGAGCCTTCCTTTCGCGGCAGCATCTACAAATAAATTACTGATGGGATTTCTTACCAGCAGCCTGAAGTCGAAAGGTTCATTGTTGAATTCAATATGTGCTTTCGGAATATTGATCACAGTATGGTCGGTGATGCCATCGGGATTATCGACCCTCATTTGAAGATTAATATTTTTTACGGCCTTTGGCAGGTCGGGGTATTGAAAAAAGCCATCCGCTACATCCAGGTTAAATTGATAGGCCGGCATCGCGGTCTCGCTGTATTGGCCTTTTACAAAGCCGTTGAAGATTGCTTTTCCACTGGTTTTGACCTTTGCAAAATCCTGTTGGTACACCACGGGTATAAGTGACAGAATGTGTTTGAAATCGGTAGAAGGCGCATTGAAGCTTATATCCATGTTATACTTGTCGGCGTCCATTTGAAAAAATCCTTTGATGTCCAGTTCCAACTGGTTCAGCAACAATTTTCCATTGCTGAAACTGTATTTGCCGGTTTTATTATCTACTTCGATATCCGCATCGATGCTGGTGTTTACGCGGGAGAGATAGGGAATGCCGCCGTAATTGAAAGTAATTTCACCGGCCCGGGTAGCAGTATGCAGTGTGAACAGGTCGGCGGTGAAGTCACCGCTTCCTTCATGGTCCAGGTTGATGATCTCGGCGCTCATGTTGCCGGCTTCATCTTCATATAAAACATAACCGTTGCTGATGGTGTAGCCTTGCAGGTTGAGCTTGTAAGGTGTTGCCGTTGCATCGGGCGTTGCCGTGGCGGTGTCTTCTATGGCGATGTCCCAGTTGGCATTTCCATTTTTATGAACGATGGCATGAATGCGCGGCTCGTTGATGGCTACCGCGTAAATTTTATAGTCGGAGCCCCTGATCATGCTCATAATGTCGAGCGAGGCATCGATCTCTTTTGCGGCGATGAGGGTATCGCCTTCGAACTCGCCGGTGCCCACTATTTCCAGGCCTTTCAGCGCTACTGATACTTTGGGAAAATGACGGAAGAACGAAATGCTCACGTCCTTGAAATCGGCTTTGGCATTTATGCTGCTGTTGATCTCTTGTTTTACGAGGGATATTATTTTTCCTTTGAAAAGGAATGGGGCAGCAAAGGCCAGTGCAACCAGGAAAAGGAGGGTAAAGCCGGTAATCTTCAGGATCTTTTTTAAGCGACGCATCGGTTGGTTTTTTCGGGTTATTGAATTTCAGCCTAAAAATAGTATACAATCAGCTGAAATCATAATGGGAACGAGTAATCCGGGCAAAATCCCGTGATACATTCAATTCAGTGCTTATTTTGCAAATATGACGCCAGAACGCAGGGAAAAGCTATTATCTGTGCTGCACAAGCGCCAGAACGACCTGGCGGTCGTGCTGGAAAATGTACAGGACCCGCATAATATTTCAGCGGTCATGCGTACCTGCGATGCGGTGGGGATACAGGACGTGTACGTGCTCAATACCCGTATTCCCAGGCATAAGAAATTCGGCCCACGCAGTTCGTCGAGTGCGGCCAAATGGCTGACGGTGCACCAGTTCGAAGACGCCGGGGCCTGCTTTAGCGAGCTCCGGAAAAAATATGCCCGTATCCTTACAACCCACCTTTCCAGCGACGCGGTAAACCTGCACGACATTGATTTTACGGAAAGCATAGCATTGGTATTTGGCAATGAACATTCAGGTGTAAGCGAGGAAATAAGAGCATTGGCCGACGGGAACTTCATTATCCCGCAAGTGGGCATCATCCGCTCACTGAATATTTCCGTAGCCTGCGCAGTTACTTTGTACGAGGCATACAGGCAGAAAATGCTGGCCGGGCATTATGAAAAGGGCAAGCTGCCGACCGGGCTGCAGGAAGAGCTGTTAAGGACCTGGGGATTGCAGGACAGCGAATGATCAGTTTTTTACATGGCTCGGAAACTTCTTTGCCAGGTGCGTTGCCAGTCCATCGAACAGCAGGGTACTGATCTTCTGGCAACCTTCATTGTTGAAATGATATACATCATAAAAATAACGGGTGCTCTTGGGTACCTGTGCCGCCAGGTCAATTACCATTACATTGTTTTGTTGGCATATCTTTTTGGTTTCTTCGTTGTATAACTGCAGGATGGTCCAGGCGAGCTTGCCATTGCCCTGGTTAAAAGGAAAACTGCCCATATCGATTCCCGTTAGATCGTCGGTAGTATCGCCCAGCAGGCAGGGCTGCGTAATAAAAACCGGCTCGATTGTCGAGCGGCGGCAAATATCGATAAGGCGTTTCAGGCGGGCGCCATATTGCTGTACCAGCGCCTTTCTTTGTGCGGCTTGTTGCAGGATTACACTATCGCTCAGCACACGCGGTTGTTTTCCGCGCAGTGAGAAATGAATATTGTTGGTCAGCTCACGCTTACTGGCAAGGTTATGCCGGTAAAAGTTCAGCAGCACATTTGCAAGCCTGCTGTTGTTGGCGAGCTTCAATATCCATTTCTGGTGATTGTTATCGATGGTGCTGTCCGAAGGCGTTAGGTCGGGACGGTCCACATCATTGCAACCTACCAGGAATAAACAACAGTCGGGTTGCAACTGTTGAATGTATTCTTCCATCAATTTAATGTGCCCATAGGTGGAATGCCCATTGAGACCGGCATTGTTGACCCAGGTGTTATTGAATGACGATTGCAATTGTTGTGCGAGCAGGGCAGGCCAGGTTTTGGCTTCCGGCACGAAGAGGCATTCGGTAGTGCTTCCGCCGACGGTAACGATGGTGAGGTGTTCGTTGAAATTGGCAGGAGGCTCGGGCCCGCGGAAACCCAGGCTGTTCTTTTTAACAGTCACCGATTCATCAAGGCCCAACGAGTTAGCACCGTTTGTAACCACCACTTCGGTATTGGTATGCAGGGTAATCCGGTCACCGGTTACGGAGGTGGCGAAGGGATTGTAAATCCTCAACAGCACCTCTGCGGCCAGGCAGGTGAAAATCACCAAAAAGCAGCCGTAAACGATCTTTTTTTTAACTTTCGCGAACGGCATGAATGATTATTTTTGAAGACAGTCTTACAAATCTATACCATCTTGACAAGCAAGTTAATTTCATTGGCGGTTATCTTACTATTGTGCGCTGGCAGTACCGTGCATGCGCAAACGGTGAAGAAAGTAAAGATCGGGGAATTGGCGGAATACATCCGTAAGAGCGACCACCCGTTGGTAGTGAACTTCTGGGCCACCTGGTGCGCACCCTGCATAGAAGAGATACCCTACTTCCAGAAAGAGGTAAAGAAGTATGCAGCCCAAAACGTAGAGCTGTTGCTGGTGAGCCTCGATTTTGCAGAGGCCTATCCCAAACAGATAGCTTCATTTATCAAAAAGAAAAGTTTTGAGGCGACGCATTTCTGGTTGGACGAAACCAATGCGGATTATTTCTGCCCGCAGGTAGACGCGAAGTGGAGCGGTTCCATTCCTTCTACTTTGTTTATTAATAATAAAACGGGACATCGGAAATTTTTTGAAAGGCAGTTAACGGAACAGCAGTTTGAAATAGAGATAGGGGAGTTGGTGAAGTAAGGACCTGATTCAGATGATCTCTGAAGATTTATATATTTATTGGAATGAAGAATCCCTCTAAGCGCCATGCACCGCCGCGAACTGCATACCTCTTAATGATCTGCGTATTCGCTGCCATCACCGGTTGCGAAATAAAGGACAAGCCATCCGGCCAGCCAGCTGTGGCGTCAGTGCCAGTGCAGAATGCCGCCCGAACAGACACGGTTATCCTTAAAGAAGCCCGTAACGAAGAAGACTATCCCCAGGAATACCTTGCCGATAAGCTCAAACCTATAAGAACAAATTTCAAAAGGATCAATTCCATTTCGACCTGGGCATTCATAGATACCATTGAGTTGCAGGAAAGCGCTGAGGGAGGCGAAGCGGTTTATTATTACCAGGATGGCAAACTGCAAAAAATCATTACGCGCCATTTTGGAGAAACCAGCCAGCGGCTGGCTGAATACTATCTGCTCGACGACCGCATTTCTTTTGTACTCGAAAAATCTTACGCATACAGCCGCCCTGTGTACCATGACTCCACGGCAATGAAAGAAAACAACGATACAGCCACATCCGACATGGATAAATCAGAGATCATCGAGGCGAGAAATTATTTTCAAAATGGGAAGCTGCTGCATCAAATCCACAGCCAGGATTGCGGAGCTCCGTGGGCAGATGAATATTTACGCGAAGAACAAAGCAGGATCGTGCCGGAATTTGAACGCCTCCTGAAACTTGCTAAAAGAAAATAACTGGCCTTGTGCATTGTTAAACTTATCTGATTTTTTCTATAAGCAATACTATTTGGCCGGAAGGAGTTTATATTAGTAACAACTATCGCTTCATTCTAACAAATCCATATGTCCAGGTCTAAGCTCATCAAATGGATCGTTTTGGCCAATTTCATTTTCTGGATCGGCGCATTTCTCCTCTATAGGTCAGGGTATTTAGATTCATACATTTTTAATGACAACGCTGCTTATCAGTCAAGTGCTAATGGCGGCGTGGTAAACCCCGAGGATACTATTCCCGCAAAGAAAGACAGCCTGCCGAAAATTCGGATGTCATCTTCCAAATCATTCGTAATGACAGATAAAATGCCCCAGCGGAAAGATACCGTTAAGCCTAAAAGGGATAGTCTCATAAGAATTGATAGTTTCTATTTTGATCCGATGATGTCCGGCTCAAAATCAGGAAAAGTGTTCGAGTGGAAAGACAAGGTGCGGCTGGACAGCTTTGACCGCGCGAGAAAAAATAAAAAAGCACCCAAAAGGAAAAGCAATCAATGAGCTTTCTCAATTTATTGCTGGCCTCCGGGATCAGCCTGATTTTCCTGGCGTTGGTATTTATACCGATGGAAAAAGTATTTCCGGCAAAACCCGGCCAGAAGGTATTTCGAAAACATTGGTTGCTGGACTTATGTTTCTTTTTAGGTCAGTACCTGTTGTGGAGCAGTTTGGTATTAAAAGCGCTTGCTTACTTTGATCAATGGCTGCAGCAAATTATTCCGGTATCGATACAGGATTCCATCGCCGGCCAACCGGTTTGGTTGCAAGCAATTGAAGTATTGGTCCTGAGCGATTTTCTTATTTACTGGGGCCACCGGTTGCAACATAAGGTTGATTTCCTCTGGCGGTTCCACAAAGTGCACCACAGCGCCGAACAACTCGACTGGCTGGCTGCGCACCGCGAGCATCCCATCGATTCCATTTACACCATTGGCATCATTAACCTGCCTGCTTTTATTTTCGGGTTTGAACTTGGAGCGATATCGGCGATTGTGGCATTCAGGGGTATCTGGGCAATTTATATTCACTCGAACGTGCGGTTGCCCATCGGGCCGTTAAAAATGCTGATAGGGGCGCCGGAATTGCATCACTGGCATCACGACCGCGAACGGGACAGGGGCAATTATGCAAACATTTCGCCGTTGATGGACCTGCTTTTCGGAACGTATGTATGTCCTGGTAAAGAACCTGAGGAGCTGGGCCTTAAAGAAGAGTTCTCAAAAAATTATCTCGGGCAAATGATCAGGCCGATGGTGCCGGATTTTCTTTGGAAGAAATTCGGCAGGCGCGAAAACCCGAAGCGCAAGCCTATCCTTCAAGCTTCAACTGTTGACACATGACGATCTGCAAAACGCTTATGGCAGTGTTACTACTGGCCATTGTATGTACTTCCTGCGATCCGGGCATTGCCGTAGTTATCAGGAATGACTCTGCAGTTGACAAACACGTCAAGGTTAATTCGCCGTCCGGAACCTCAATTCCCATCGATCAGCGGGCTGTTAACCCTGATTCAATAAGGACTTACCTAACCGTACGGCCGGGGGCCGGATATGTTCCTCCACTCGTTAATGTTCCTAAGTCATCGCCCGATACGTCTTTCAGGACGTATTCCTTTACTTTGAAACCGGGTTATACTGCAGTGATCGAATCGCGCTGGCCTTCCGCATATCCGACATACGGGCAGGTGTTTATCATTGACAATACAGATACCGTTAGGTTAACAAGACGAGGGAAACACTTTAAAAAGAGCGCGCCCAGGATATTTTTGGGAGGCACATGGTCTCATTCCATTAAGCAATAGCATAGAGTTTGTACATTTACTTTATACATGGCAAATAAATTCTTCGCAATAGTTCTCGCACTTTCTGCGGTTACCCTGTCCTGTAATTCTTCCAAACCCGGCGACCTGCAAAGCTGGGAAGGAAGATATGAATATGAAGAAAACCCCCGTAAAGCAGGTCAGCGTAATGCCATTCGAATGGATTGGGACCTGATCATTTTCGAGGATAGCGGCAAATACTCAGGCAGTCTCGGAATACAAGGCCATGAAACCGATGTGATATATACAGGCGATATAGTCGGGAATGATAACGAGGTGTCTTATATTTTCGATAGAACATCCATTGGCGAGTCCAGGATTTTTAAGCGGGGAGATACATTGTTTACGCTGGTAAGAGACAAAAACGAGTTTATCACGCGTTGGCGGACAGCTCAACCCAAGCTTTTAGAAAATCCTCCCGCTGAATGTAATTGCTTCAAAAAAACAAACCGTAACACAGGCCCCGGGCAATAAATACCACGGATTGGGTATTGACTTCGCTTACTCAGGCACTTACCTTTGTGCCACATCGCTGCAGTGTTCACCTTTGATACCACTAATCGTGCTGACCTATCGCTATCCATAACAATCCGGTCGTACACATTCTAAATATCATCATCTAAAAAACAACCTGTATGAGGGGACTAAGACTCCTGCCTGCGGCAGCATTGTGCTGCCTGATCCTGATATTTTCCAGTTGCGAAAAAGTGATCGAGTACCTGGGAGAAAACCCTACCGCTGACCTTAAATATTGCAACATTACCAAGTTCACTGAAAACAGTGGTCCCAGTGGGGCGCGCACAGCCGTCTTCACCTACAATGTGTGGGGCAATCCTGTTAAGGTCACCGTTACCGACGTGGGAACAGGTAATCCCAACCGCGTGTTTAAATACGATGCACAACAACGCCTGAAAGAATACAGGGGCGAATACCTGAATGGAAATTACGAATACTGGTACCGTTATGCTTACGATCCCGCATCTAACAGGATCATTTCGGACACGGTGTATATTTTCGGTCCCATAGCTCCCGAGCCCACTACGTTCTTCGACCGCAGGGTAACACATTACACATACGATGCGCAAGGCCGCATTATGCAAACCAGCACCGTATCCAGTGTTTTTCCCGGCCCACCCGTCGTTGCAAATTATAGTTACGATGCGATGGGCAATCTTATCCGCCCCGGCATTACCTACGATAACAAGATCAACCTGCACCGTACCAACAGGGTTTGGATGTTCCTTGACAGGGATTACAGCGTTAATAATCCGTTGACCGCCGACAGCTATAACAACAACGCGCTGCCTCTTAGCATTACACTTGGCGATGGAGAGCCATTGAGAGGATTTACCGGGTTTTACCTGAACGATTCCGATATAGAATACAAGTGTAATTAAGCCTTCCCCCAATAAAAAAACCCGCACCGCGGGTTTTTTTATTTATGTAGATGAGAGATTAAATCCTCTTAATACCACAGCCTACGCTCTTGGATCGCTTCACGCTAACATCTTTTCCTGTGCTGGCTTCGTTGATGGCCTCTTTCAAATGGTTGCGGCTAACTTTTGACGCGTCGGAAGGATTATCGTCGATAGCCCCATGATATACGAGTTTGCCTGATTTGTCGAACAGGAAGCATTCAGGAGTGCGCAATGCACCGAACGCATCTGCCAGCACGTTGTTCTGGTCAACTGCATAATACCAATCATATCCCTGGGCTTTTGCATACGCCTGCATTTCTGCATAAGAATCTGCTCCACTCCTGTTGGCTTCGTTGGAGTTCAGGATCACCACACCTATGCCTTTGCTAAGAGCGTATTTGCATATATCGTTGGTGCGGCTTTGGTTCTTGACAACGTAAGGACAGGTGTTGCAACTGAACATCACCAACAGGCCATTCTGCTTCTTGGCGTCCTTCAGTGTGATCTCTTTCCCGGAAATGTCTTTCAATTTTACATCGGCCTTGGGCATATCTGCGCCAAGGGGCAAAGCTTCGTTCAGAGTGTGGAACGACATCAGGCCTATAGCTGTCAGCGCGGTAGCTGCTAAAAGAATTCGTTTCATTTTTTGCAAGTTTTGTATAAAGTTCAGCAAAAATCAGTTCGAAAGTTTACCGTCCGTCTCGTGTTTCGCCCTTTCATCAGGGCAAGGCACAATCGGAACAAGGGGCGGCCTCAAAGAATGTGGAAAAATAAAGAATGTTTTCAAAGGGTCGATCTGCCGCTGTCTCCTCAATTTTATTGTTTTATAACCATTTGCGTCAGATTCTGGTCTTTCGCTTTATAAACAACGTGGTAAACCCCGCTTTGCAAGCTTGTGAAATCTACCGGGCTAACAACGGCGTTCTCGGGGATTGTTAATTTCCTGACCACGGTGCCGGCGGCATTGGTTACCTGCAGCGAAGCGCCACTGGTTGCCTTTGGATGCTCGATGTTCACAATGCCCCTGGCTGGATTGGGAGTGGTTTTTATAACGATCACCGATTTGGCTTTCACGCTTACGATATGGCTCAACTTGTAATTGCCATCAAAATCCCTTATGCGTAAACGGTAGAAGCCACTGCCGGAGCTTTGATTATCAATGTAAGAATATTTCCTGCTCTGGTCGGCGGTTACCGTACCTATATCCACAAACTGAACGCCATTATCGCTGCGCAGCACTTCATAATCCTTCACGCCTGTTTCATCGGATGAATTCCAGGTTAACTTTACACCCGAGCTTTCTTTTGATGCTTCGAACTTATCAAGTTTGACAGGCATGATGAGTTCTGATGTATTTGAAAATCTTACCTGGTCAAATTCCTGTGCTGTCCTGGCGGCCGCAGTATTTGCATACCCGCAGGTAAAGCCAATATATCCATAATTAAAAGAAGTATGGGTGTTATCGGTTACAGTTCCCTGTAGTATGTTGGCATTAATGGAATTTGGCGATGCGGTTGCAATTGCACCCGTTCCGTTGGCGGTAGGCAGGGTGGAAGTAAATATCTTCCATACGCCGGTATTGCTCCTTGTCACCCGTAACAAGAAGCCAAAGTCGGTAAGGCCTGCGGCAAGACCATTGGTAGTGACCAGGATATTTGTAACCACATTATCTGTAATCTCCTGTAAAAAGAAATTCTGATCGCCGGAGTTGTCTCCGATAAGGATCCTGTATCCACTAATTGTTGGGCTGGTCAGATCCGGCTCATTGGCCCATAGCCAGATCGCGGTATAATTTGTTCCTGAATAGGCCTGAGCTCTTCTTCCTAGAAAAAATCCCCATTCCTGGGCAAGGCCCCATGAACCGGATATTTGGGCAGAAATATAGGAAACGCCTGCGCCTGAACTATTGTTCAACCTTAAAGTATTGGAGTTGTTAGCTCCGGCAGCCACATCGCTATGGGATGTTACTGTCCAGTGGGCCAGGCTGTAACTTCCCCAGGGTGGACTGGAGGTATAATTTCCATCTGTAAAGGATTCATTGAATTCAAATTGCGCCAGGCTGCTAATAGATACCCCTGACAACAAAAGCCATGTAAAGATTTTTTTCATATGTACGGATTATTAAAACACTCTGTGTAAATGCTACTACTAAACGTTGCTTAAGGTGTGCCAACGACACTTCTAAAGAGATCAAATCGAACATTTTCGGAAATCCCCTATAAACGCTAATAATAAACCCTTATTAACTAAACCAGCTATTGCACCGGTTCAGAGTTCCGGACGAACAAGCCGGCTGAAAGTCCTGTGGCTTTTTACCCGGCGCATGGGGAGGGGAGGAATGATTGGCGGTTTTTTACCGGCAACTCATTGACTGTTACTCCTTCTTCGGACTCTTGTCTGCTGATGTATGCAGATTTCTTTCTTCAGCCTGGTGCTTGAGCGAATGAATGCTGACATTCAATTCAAATCCAATGAGCAGTACCATGGAATTGATGTACACCAGGACCATGATGATGAGTATGGTTCCTATTGAGCCGTACACCTTGTTGAAATTGCCGAAGTTGGTTACCCAGAAGGAGAATAACCAGGCCGTAACAAGTATCAGGAAAGTAGCGAGAATGGTGCCCGGCGATGTTAACTTCCACCGCTTGTGCACGGCGGGCGCATACTTGTAAATAAATGCGATGGTGTAATAAAACAGGGCTATCAGGAGTATCCAGCGCACGATCTGTATGATCCATACTGTTGCCGCGTCCACAATGTGCAGCCGATCCAGGATCCAGGTGAGTATTCTGCCTTGCGTTGCCAGTAATATCATGGTGGCTATTACCAATGCTATGAGCAGGGAGGTGAGTTTGATGGCCATCCAGCGGGATTCCAGGAAATTGCGGCGTGAAATAAAAATAAGTGATTTGTTGAAGGTGCGCATGATGCCCATCATGGCGTTGGAAGCATAATACACGGCCAATAAAAAACCCAGTGAGAGCAGGCCGCTCCGCGGTGTTTGCAGGAAATCTTCCAGGAATCCTTTTATTGCAAAATACGTGTCGTCGTTCGGCGTGATATCTTCCGTAAGGCTTAGCAGTTCATCTGTTATCTGCGCCGAAATGGGCAGGTAAGGCAGGAGCGTACAAAGAAAGATGGTAGCTGCGGGAATGGCCATAAGGAAGTTGAATGAAATGGCGGCCGCCCGTTCATTCAGTCCAACCTTACGCATTTGCTTGATGAAAAACACGATCACGTCGTACAGGGGCAGGTTCTGGAAACCCGGCAGGACGATGTGCTGACTCCATTTTATCAGCGTCTTCATCACTGAGGTTTCCAGTATAATGCGTTCGAGTTTGGTCATTCGGTTTATTTGTTTCCAAATCGCCTGTCGTATGCTTCCTGGTATTCTCTTGCGTATCTCAGGTGGTCATCGTAGTTAGTAGTAAAAACGTGTGAGCCTTTAAAATCGCTTTTAGCCACAAAATAAAGATAGTCCGTAGTTGGAGCATTCAGCACTGCGTCCAGCGTTTCGAGCGAAGGTGTGCAGATCGGGCCCGGTGGTAAACCAAAGACCCTGTAAGTATTGTAGGGCGATTCTACCGCAGTATGTTTTTCATATATGCGCTTGATATCGAAATCGCGCAGCGCAAATTTTACCGTTGGATCGGCGCCGAGCCTCATGCCTTTGCTGATCCTGTTCAGGTACACACTTGCCATTAGCGGCTTGTCGTTCTTGTCATTGGTTTCCTCTTCGATAATAGATGCAAGCGTGTATGCCGATGCGGGCGTAAGGTTGAGCGCCGCTGCCTTTCGCTTTCGTTCTTCGGTCCAGGTGGACTTGTATGCTTCGTAGAATTTATTGAAAACTTTTTTAGGCGTGGTGTTCCAGAAATGCGTGTAGGTGTCGGGAACGATGAGCGTCATTACGGTATTGGTATCTACGCCATAGGGTTGAAGCGAATCAGCATTGTTCATGAATGAAAGAAAATCGGCGGAATCGCATTCCAGTTTGCGCGCCATGGCCCCTGCCAGCGCCTCGCGGGTCCTGAACTTTACTATTACGAGGTTAACGGGTTCCTGCTGACCGTTCCGCAACCTTCGCACAATATCCACAAGGTTATCGCCCTGTGCGATCTTGTATTTGCCAGGCTTGATATTTCTCCAGTAATCCATTCTTTCTGCAAGGAAATTGAAGCCGCGCATGTGTTTCACCAATGTATCTCTTTTGATCAGGTTAAGCACGGTCTCGGGGGTGGGATTGTCCGAAGGGATGTACAGGTATTTTACATCGCCGCGAAAGCCGGTGGCCGAGCCAAAGAAGACCCAGGCAAAGTATGCGCCTACCAAAACCAACAGTAATGCGATAACGAGCAAGATCCTTCTCATAGGAGCTGAGATATAGGGGTCAAAATAAATAAAAAACCCTGCCATTTACGACAGGGCGGTGTATTTGAATGAATTATTTTATGGATTAGGCCTTGGAGTATTGGGATTGGCCGGTGGATTTTGGTTTTGATTGGCAGGCGCACTGTTATTGGTGCCGGGCCTCAGGTTCGGGTTGCGGGAACTGATGGATTTGGGAATGAAGAAAGCAGAGCCGAGGCACAGCAATGCAATTACCAGCGCAAAGATCCAGGTGCCCTTTTCCAGTAAATCGGTGGTTTGTTTTACGCCCATGTACTGGTTGCTTAAACCGGCAACATTACCGGCCAGGCCACCGCCTTTGGGATTCTGGACCAGGATGATGAAACCGAGCACCGCACTAGCCAGTAAGATCAATATCAGGAACACGATCATCATATCAATTCTCTTTTAAGATTTTCAATTTTGGCTGCAAAATAAGCGCTTTTGGAGGGATCGAGCAAACTTAATTTCTCGTACACCATGATCGCTTCGCGCTTGCGGTCCTGCTTTACCAACACTTCTGCCATGCTTTCTGTAAACACCCTGGTTTGCTGCAGCGATCCCGCTGCAAAGCGTTGGATATCCTGCTGTTCAGCCTCACTGGTCCGGGCATCGATATCGGTTTGGGGAAGGCGTTTCATGGTCTTGAGCCATTCCGTAAAGCTCTTAAGCTGTTTTCCGAGCTTATCGCCGGGCTGCACATCCGTTGGGGCCTTGATACCCTGGTAAGCGAAATAATCGATGGTATAGTACGGATCGAAGGCAATAGGTTCTTTTTCACGGGTACGCTCTGCATTGTCAACGCCATTGTCGTGGCTCACCGGCCCGGCAGGACGAGGTTCAATTGATCCGGTATGCTGGATTTCAGCTGTAATGGGCTCAGGAGAAGCAACAGGTGATGCTATCTGTGATGGTTCAGCATCCGGTGTTATTTCAGATTCAGTTATTGCCGGCTCTGCTGTTTCCGTATCCGCTGTCGGTGGCGCAGTTAATTCAATTTCGGGCATGTCAGCTTCCATTCGTTCAACGGCTTCTGTTGATCCGGGTTCGCTTTCGGTTTCTCTTGTTTCAATTTCCGCCGGCGTGGTTGCAAAACCTTCATATACCGGTTCTTCAATGCCTGTTTCATTTTCAACAACCTCGTCAACGTTTGTTTCGTTGTCTGAAACGGCTATATATTCTTCATCGTCTGTTTCCGTCGTTTCAACTTCACGTTGGATCACAACAGCCGTTTCCTGGGGCGTAGCGGGGGTTGCAACAACTCCGTCTTGTTGGTTCAATTGCCAATGCATCCACAACGGATCATGAAAATAAATGGCGGCTTTTTGCACCTGCGCTTCATATTCTTCAGGATGCTGATGTTTCAGCTTTTGCGCAAGCAATAAATGCGCTGCATTGAAATAAGGATGCTCCCTTATCATTTCCTGCAGGCGGTGAACGGGCACCTGGTCCAGCTCAGTGGTATGAAAAAGGCTTTGCAAAATGTGCGCAAGCTGCACTTTCATCAGGTTGATTTACCAATTTGAAAAAATGCGGTTAAAGATCTCATCCACCATGTTGCGCACGATGGTCTCTCCCAATTGCGCCTCTGCCTGGTTCAGGCTCAGCGAAGCCGAGAAATCGAAATTGCGGCTTACATCGGCCTCGAAACTTCTCTCCGGCCTCACGCGATTTTGAAATACCACGTGAATGGTAACGGTAAGACGGTTGGTAGCTGCCTGCTGATTAGATATACCCGAAGTGGTAACGGTATAATCAGACACATAGCCGCTGATATCATAGTGCGCATCTTCGGATTGAATGTTGGTAAGCCTCGTTTGATTATTGATCTTCTGGCGAAGCTTGTCCGTAAGCTGAGGACTTAGCTGCGGATTTACATACCGTGCGCGGTTTTCCAGGTAGGCCACCCGCACCGTTTTGGCTTCCGGCTCTATTGAAACATCCCTGAAAGAATATATACCGCAAGCTGCCAGCAGCAGTGGCACCACTAACAAGGCACAGGGAACAAACATGGTTGTCTTATGTCTTGTTAAGAAATTCATTGTCTCTTTATTAATTACTGATTACTGATTATTAACTATTACCTGTTAACCATTCTCATCATTGAATAATTAGTAATTAATAATTAATAATTAATAACTATTCAATGATCACTCACTCTTTAATATCATATTCTTTCAACTTCCTGTACAATGTCCTTTCGCTGATACCGAGGTCCGATGCTGCATCCTTCCGTTTGCCTTTGTGCTTTTTAAGCGCTTTTTCAATCAACTCTTTTTCCTTGTCCATGATGTTGAGCGATTCATCCACCTCTTCGTGATGATGGATCTCGTCGTCGTGGTGAATAACTACTGGCGCTTTGCCTGCAACGGATTGCTGTGCACGCCCAACAGGGAATATTTCATGAGAGTTGATGTCCTGCAGCTCGTTCAGGTAAGCCTGGCTTTTTACTTCCATGCCCGGGCTCTGCAAGATCTCCACGAACATTTTTTTCAGCTCGGTCACGTCTTTCTTCATATCGAAGAAAAGCTTGTAGAGTATTTCACGTTCATTGGCAAATTCGTGGCCATTGCTGCCTCCTGCATTGCTGGCCAATACCGGCAGCCGGTTGAATTCGCGGTCGGGCAAAAAACGCCTGAGCTCTTCGGCCGTTACCATCCTGTCTTTTGACAGCACTGAAACCTGCTCCGCAATATTCTTCAATTCCCGCACATTTCCGGGCCAGGTATAAGTAATTAACAGGTTTTTCGCATCCTCGCTCATTTGTACCGGTGCGGTTTTATAGCGCTCTGCAAAATCCACTGCAAACTTTCTGAACAGGAGTGGGATGTCTTCTTTTCTATCTCTCAACGCGGGCACGCGGATAGGCACGGTGCTAAGACGATAATAAAGATCTTCCCTGAATTTTCCCTGGTGCGTAAGCTCCAGCAAATCTTTGTTAGTGGCTGCTATTACGCGCACGTCTGTCTTGCCCACTTTCGACGATCCCACGCGGATGTATTCACCGGTTTCCAATACGCGCAACAGGCGGGCCTGCGTACCAAGCGGCATTTCGCCGATCTCGTCGAGAAAAATGGTTCCGCCGCTCACGGTTTCAAAATAACCCTTGCGGCTGTCTACTGCTCCGGTGAACGATCCTTTCTCATGCCCGAACAATTCCGAATCGATGGTGCCTTCGGGAATGGCGCCGCAGTTAACGGCAATGAAAGGGTTGTGCTTGCGCGAAGAAAGCGCATGAATGATCTGTGAAAAAACTTCCTTGCCTACGCCGCTCTCTCCATGGATCAGCACTGTAAGATCGGTGTTCGCCACTTGTGACGCCACCTGCAGTGCATAGTTCAGTGCGGGCGAATTGCCTATAATGCCAAACCTGTTTTTTATACTTTGAATTTCCATTTAAATCAATTTACCGATCAGGGTTGCGCCGGTGCAATGTTCTACCAGCACCTGCACATAATCCCCTTTTTTGTAATTGTAATCCTGCTTGGGAAATACCACTACTTTGTTTTGCGTATTCCTTCCCATCCAATCCCTGTCACTTCGTTTGGAATCGCCTTCTATCAATACCTTGAATATTTTTCCTACGTCATTACGGTTGCTATCGTGCGACAATTTATTTTGCAATTGCACGATCTCCGCCAGCCTGCGCTTTTTTTCCTGTTCAGGTATATCATCCTGGTAACGGCGTGCGGCCAATGTACCGGGGCGTTCGCTGTAAAAGAACATATAGCTCATATCGTACCTGCAGTATTCCATCAGGCTTAAGGTATCCTGGTGGTCTTCTTCTGTTTCTGTGCAGAACCCGCTGATCACGTCGCTGCTGATGCCGCAGTCGGGCATGATCTGCCGGATGCGGTCAACCTTGGCCAGGTACCATTCGCGGGTATACGTGCGGTTCATCAATTGCAATACACGCGTTGAGCCGCTTTGCACGGGCAGGTGGATGTACTTACAAATGTTCTCGTGCCTCGCCATGGTATGCAATACCTCGTCGGTAATATCTTTTGGATGCGAAGTGCTGAAGCGCACGCGCAGCAGGGGAGAAATGAGCGCGACTTTTTCCAGCAGGATTGCAAAGGTTACGATGGTATCCTCTTGTTCATCTACCCAGTAATAACTATCCACGTTTTGTCCCAGCAAAGTCACTTCGCGGTAGCCTTGCTCAAACAGGTCGCGGCATTCCCTTACAATGGAATGCGCGTCGCGGCTTCTCTCGCGGCCGCGGGTAAAGGGCACCACGCAAAAAGAGCACATGTTATTGCAGCCCCTCATGATGCTTACAAATGCGGTTACGCCATTGCTGTCGAGCCTCACCGGCGAAATATCGGCATAGGTCTCGTCGCGGCTAAGCAGCACGTTAACACCTTTCTGGCCGCCCTCGGCCTCCTCCACTAATTTTGGCAGCGTGCGATAGGCGTCGGGGCCCACTACGAGGTCTACCAGTTTTTCTTCTTCCAACAGCTTCGATTTCAGGCGTTCGGCCATGCAGCCGAGCATGCCCACCAGCATACCGGGACGCTGATGCTTGATCTTCCTGAACTCGGTAAGGCGTTTCCTGACGGTTTGTTCGGCCTTCTCTCGGATGGAGCAGGTATTCAGCAACACCAGGTCGGCCTCCTCGAAATTGCGCGTAGCCCCGTACCCTTCCTGGTTGAGGATAGAAGCCACGATCTCACTATCGCTGAAATTCATCTGGCAGCCATAGCTTTCTATGTAAAATTTCTTATGATATACAACGGAATCGTCGCGGAAGGGAGCGAAGGCCTCTCCCTGCCGGGTCTCGTCGTGCACTTTATTTTCCATCCAGTCCAACATGTTCTTTCCTGAATTTTGGGGCTCGCAAAGATACGGAAATTTGTGACAGATTGGCAGCTAGCAAACGGACCTGAAAATGTAGTAATAGGCGCCAGCTATCCGGTCTGTATTCCATTTACAACATCTTCACATTTTCACCCCTTCACATGCGTACATAAAATTTATCTTTGTCCTAATTCATTGAGATTGAGAAATTTTATACCCCTATTCCTGTTCATGCTCCTTGTAAGCCCCGCTCTATTTGGCCAGGGCAACCCGCCCGGCATCATTGCCGGCAATGTGCTGGACGAAAAAGGAAAGGCGGTAGGAGATGCCTCGATTGAATTACAGCCCTTTTCCGATTCCCTTAAAAAAAGATCACTTGTTTCCGATAAAGATGGAAGCTTCTCTTTTTCAAGCCTCGGCCACGGTTATTACCGGCTCAAAATATCTTACATAGGCTTTAAGCCCTTGGTGATCGACAGCATACACGTGCGCGCAGAGCGGTACGATTTCAGCCTGAACGATCTTGTCCTCAAATTAAGCATGGGCGACCAGCTGGACGAAGTAATTGTGTATGCCGAAAAACCGCTCATTCAAAGCAAAGATGGCAATATCACGTTCAATGCCGCGGAATCGCCACTAAGCGCGGGCTCCACCGCCAGCGACCTGCTGAAGAACGTTCCGCTGGTGACCACCGATGCCAATGGAAAAGTATTGCTGAAAGGAAAGGAACCTAAAATACTGGTAGACGATAAACCCGTTGAGCTGAACCAGCAACAATTGCAGGACATGCTGGAGTCCATGTCGGGAAGCATGATCGAACGCATAGAAGTAATGACCAATCCGCCTCCGCAGTATGCAAACGAACAGGGCGGGGTCATCAATATAGTTACCAGGAAAGGCAAGGTGGGCATCAGCGGCAGGGTACAGGTTTCGGGCGGCACCCGCGGCGAAACAAGCCTGAATGGCAATTTTTCTTATCGCAGGCAAGGGCTCGCGATCAATTTCAGCGCAGGGGCAGGATATAACTCTTTTACCGGTAATGGGTATTCGAAGCGGCAGAATAATTATGCCGATTCCACCAACCAGTTCAACACTACTTCTGCTTACCGCAACCTCAGCGTACGGCCCAATGCCAGGCTGAACATCGATTATGAACTGAACAAGCGCAATGCGCTGAATGTAGTGCTGCAATTTAATGAGAATGTTTTCCGCAACCGCAGCCAGAACGAGTATACCAACATCAACCGCTTTGGAGAAGTGTGGCGGCTTAGCCAGCGCAATATCCGGAGCCAGGGCAAAAACATCAATCCAAACCTTAGCATTACGTATACCCATAAGGGTAAGAAGCCCGGCGAGGTGTTGCGGCTTATCGGTACGATGAATTACGGTTACAATCAGAATGACCGGTATTTTTACCAGGAATTTTTATTCAATGATCATACTCCTACCGGCAACGATTCCACGCAGCAGCAGTTGAACGATACCTGGACCAATGGGTACAATTTCCGCGGCAGCTATGATAAAATGCTGGGTAACAAAAAAACATTTTTATCATCGGGGGCATTCCATCAGTTTACCAGCAGCCATGTGTTGCTGAACGCATCTTTCCTTAAAAAACCTGATGGCGTGCTGGTTAAAAGCGACCTGCTGAGCAATGATTTCCGGTTCAGGCAGGCCATTACCAATATGCGTTTTTCAGTGAGGCAGGTGTTCACGGAAGGTTTCAGCGCAACCGTGGGCCTCAATGCAGAGCATACACAGGTAAAGTTCGACCTGTATAAATCGAAGGGTGGAGTGGTGAACAATTACTGGACCTTTCTGCCTTTCGCCAACATCAACCGGAGCTGGAAGGATAAGCTGAACCTTTCACTCGCTTATCGCCGCACCATCCGCAGGCCCGGCATCTGGGAAATGAACCCAAGCATAGACTATGGCGATCCTTACAACCTGCGCTTCGGCAATCCCTACCTGCGGCCGTCCACGGCGCATACATTCGACCTGGTAGCGGGCAAGACCAAGCCGAAATTTTATGTAAACTTCGGATTAGGGTATAACATCATCGAAGATATTTACAGCCAGCTGCGCAGCCTGCTGCCCGAAGGAAAAACACAGATCACCTGGGAGAATATCAACAACCGCACGGAGTACGAGGCCAGCACCTGGTCGGGATACACCATTTCGCGCAAGCTGCGCATTAATTTCAGCGCCAGCTATACCTACAACCAGTACGGGCTTAGGGAACGCACGGTGAACAAATACCGCAACGGTGGGTCGTTTACTTCCAACCTCAATTCCAGCTTTACGCCAAAGGATGTATGGAACATCACCAGCAGCTTTACCTTCAACCGCTTTGCCAATCCGCAGGGGACGGTAAGGAGCAACCTAAGCATGAACCTGGGATTCCAGCGCAAATGGCTGAACAAACAATTGGTGATCACCATCAACCTGATAGATCCCTTCCTGCAACAGCAGAACCGCAGCTATACCTATGCACCCAATTTCAACGTGGAAACCTATAATTCTACCCAAACCAGGAACATAAGGTTTACCGTAGCCTATAATTTCAACAATGCTCCTAAAAAGAAGCCGGTGGTTAAAGAGGCAAAGAAAGCTTAGCGGATGTTTTAATTTGTCGTAACTTTTCCGAAACTCTTAAAACCATCCTTCTATGACTTCCAAAACAGCCGCATTGCTCATCGGCGTGGTGTTCATAGCCGTGGGCCTACTTGGATTTATCGACAACCCTATTGTGGGAACTTCAGCCAATGCGATCTTTCATGCTGATACCGTGCATAATTACGTGCACATTGTCAGCGGCGCATTGTTCGTATTAATCGCGTTGATGTCACCACGCTCTGCAGCGGGCTTTATGAAGCTCTTTGGAGTGGTGTACCTGTTGATCGGTATACTGGGCTTTTTTGCCATAGGTGCCGATGGCATGGGCAAGGTATTGGGATTTTTGCATGTGAATGGCGCAGATAATTTCCTGCACATTGGCCTGGGCATCCTGATCTTCCTTGCTGGAACCGTTACCCGGAAAGTGTAGCGGTAATTTTTTAATTCCGTATTTGTTGGATACATCAGGCCAACATAAGCGGAAGTAGCTCACCTGGTAGAGCGACAGCTTCCCAAGCTGTAGGCAGCGGGTTCGAGTCCCGTCTTCCGCTCAGGAGTATGGAAAGGAGAGAAAGAGGGTAAAGGGGCGTACCAAAGTGTTAAAGGAATGCAGACCGCATTCCTTTTTTGTTATGCAGTGATGGTGATCTTTCTGGCCAGCCAGCTATCTTTCACCGGTATGATCCAGTTATTTTCCAGCTCTGCTTTTGTTTGAACGAGGTTATTAAAGTACAGCGTATCGGGTGATATGAAATTGTTCTGTACCGCATAGTTCAACTGGGACAACGGTAGCAATTGTATTTTATCCCTGACGACAAATGCAAGCATTTGCCGGTCGAACATGTTTACATTGAACCGGCTTTCAATGGCTTTGATAAGCCTGACGGAGCTGTCGGTGCTGCAGCCGCTTACACCTTCAGCGGTTTCATCGGCCATAAGTATGATGAATTGCCCGAAAAATAAATTGGCGTATCCTTTCACGGGCGCTCCATGGGAGGCCCACTGTTGTACAAATTGATGCAACATGTCTTCAATCTCAAGCGCTTCGCTTATCAGGAACAGCCTGCTGCTCTGGTATATCCATACCCTCGAGGCTGCATCGAACGTTGTGGGCAGCAGATCGTGATAATGTAAATTCATGCGGCAAAGATACGATTGATTACATCGCGCTGTTCACCAGCTCGGCTATATCCAGCACTTGTACGGTCTCTTCTTTTTCCTTTGTTTTTACACCGTCGGTGAGCATGGTATTGCAGTAAGGGCAAGCGGCCGCGATGATATTGGCCCCGGTGCCGATGGCTTCTTCGGTACGTTCCCAGTTGATGCGGGTAGTTCCTTTTTCTTCTTCTTTGAACATCTGGGCGCCTCCTGCTCCGCAACAAAGCCCTGTGGAACGGCAGCGTTTCATTTCTACCAATTCCGCATCCAGGGCTTCCAATACCTTACGCGGCGCTTCGAAGATGTTGTTGGCGCGCCCGAGGTAACAACTATCGTGGTAGGTAATGCGCTTTCCTTTGAATGCGCCGCCGCCCTGCAGTTGAATATGGCCTTCGTTGATCAATTGCTGCAGCAGCGTGGTATGGTGCACTACTTCGTATGTGCCACCAAGCTCGGGGTACTCATTCTTAAAAATATTAAAGCAATGGGGGCAGGTGGTTACGATCTTTTTGATGCCGTAGTTGTTCAGCACCTGTATATTCTGGTAAGCCATCATTTGGAACATGAATTCGTTCCCGGCCCTCCGGACGGGGTCGCCGGTGCACATTTCCTCTTTTCCAAGAATTGCGTACTTAATGCCAAGTTTTGACAAAATGGTGGCAAAGGCCTTGGTGATCTTTTGCGCCCGCTGGTCGAAACTGCCGGCGCAGCCTACCCAAAACAATACTTCCGGAGACTCTCCGCTTGCCATCATCTCTGCCATGGTTGGAACGTGCATACATTCATGTTTGCGCCAAAAATACGGTTTGTTACAGTTTGTCGTTTGTGGTTGAACAATTTCGTATCTTGTCGTATAGCCGACATCATAGCCCCAGCGCATCGCGTACATTGCACAAACGTTGATCATGAAAACAAAAGCCGTCGTGGCCACTGTTTTACGCTTTATTGCAGCTGTATTGCTGTTGCAAACATTGTACTTCAAGTTCACCGCTCACGAAGAATCGGTTTGGATATTTACCAGGCTGGGCATGGAGCCATGGGGCCGGGTTGGGACCGGCGTGCTGGAACTGATTGCGGCGATACTGTTGCTGAATGGACGTACGGCGATCTGGGGCGCTACGCTGGCACTGGGTTTGATGGCGGGCGCTATATTCTTTCATCTTACAAAATTGGGCATTAACGTAAGCGGCGATCCACTGCTTTTTATTTATGCGGTAACGGTATTCCTCGCTTCGGTTATCCTGTTGTTAATCTACCGGGCAAGGATACTGCAATTGCTGGGTATAAGGCAAACTCACGCCGTTTGAGCTTGTATGTTGAGGCCGGAACAACAGTTTTTTATCTGTGTAATTGTTACAAAAAAAGAAATAACCTTATTTTGCAGCATTAAATCCGAACGATGCAATTACAACAAGCTGTAAATAATGTATTTGTACAGTTGTCGGCAACGCTGGATCAATTGAGCCAGGATCAATACGTGCAACCCTGTAAAACGCTTTTCAATGCTACAATCGGCCAGCATGTTCGTCACATCATCGAATTGTTTCAATGCCTGGAGAATGGATATGACAGTGGCCTTGTGAATTATGAGCAGCGTAAACGCGACGTCCGCATTGAAAGCGACAAGGATTTTGCGGCGGGCCTGCTGAGCGAAGTTCACCAGGGTTTGAACAAAGACAATAAAGACCTGCAGCTCGAAGCCTGCTACGATGAGCACGCTGCATCATCCATTACGCTTGCTACCAATTTTTACCGCGAAGTGGCATATAACCTGGAGCACACTATTCATCACATGGCATTGATTCGGGTAGGCATCACAGAGGTTTCGGATATTGAAATTCCCGAGGAGTTTGGCGTAGCCTCTTCTACCATCAAGTACAGGCAACAATGTGCACAGTAACTTTTATTCCTGCCAAAGAACATATTATTCTAACTTCCAACCGCGATGAAAAGCACTGGCGTTCGCCCGCTCACGCGCCTGCAAGACATGCTTTTACTACCGGCAATATCCTGTTCCCAAAAGATGGCGATGCCGGGGGCACCTGGTTTGCCGTGCATGAAAACGGCAACGCAGTGATATTTCTCAACGGTGGGTTTGTTAGGCATGAGCCGGCGCCGCCATACCGCAGGAGCCGCGGACTGGTCTTATTAGACCTCCTGGATTCCGCTTCGCCGCGTGTAGCCTTTCAAAACACTTCACTGGAAAACATCGAGCCTTTTACCGCCATCATATGGGACGATGGCAGGCTGTTCGAATGCCGGTGGGACGGTTCGCGCAGGCATGCAAAGGAGATGGACAGGGAGCAGCCGCACATCTGGTCTTCGGTTACCTTGTACGATGAGCAGGTGATCGCTAAAAGAAAGCAATGGTTTGCCGATTGGTTGCAACAGCACACAATGCCGGGGCAGGAAGACATTTTGCATTTTCACCAGTTTACCGGCGATGGGGACGCGCACAACGATCTTATGATGAACCGAGATGGGAAAGTGTTTACCGTAAGCGTTACATCCGCGGTTATACGTAAGGGTAAGGCCAACCTTACTTACGTCGACCTTAACAATAAACTGCGCTCGCAGGAAGAAATCGTTTTTATACATTCAAGCCTGGCAAAAGCATGAGCCGTTGGCAGCGTTTATTACACCGGCCGTTTTTCATTCGATTGTTTAACTGGGAGTATTGGAGCTTTCATACCGTTTACATCTGGGTGTACCCGATATGGTTGTTGCTTTGTTTAAGGGTGCGCTCATTGTTTTTCTTCTCCGCATCCAATCCTACCATCGAGCATGGCGGTTTTTTACTGGAGTCGAAGAAAAAGATCTACGAAATCATGCCGCCGGAATATTACCCGCGTACCATTTTGGTGCCACCCGGCGAAGCGGCGTCATCCATCGTACAAAAAATAAACGATGCGTCGCTGGAGTACCCGCTGATCGTTAAGCCAGATATCGGGGGCAAGGGCAGGGGGGTCAAGAAAGTGAATACCGAGCAGGAACTGTTATCGTACATACAACAATTTCCTTTCGATATGCTGGTGCAATCCTTTGTGCCCTTCGAGGAGGAGGTAGGTATTTTTTATTACCGTTATCCCGATGAGGCGCGAGGGCATATTTCCGGCATAGTGGGCAAGCATTTCCTGCAGGTGCGCGGCGATGGGCGGTCCACCATCGAGGAATTGCTGTTGAAAGAAAAGCGGTACATTCTGCAAATACCGGCCTTGCAGGAAATGCTCGGAAATGGGTTGCAGGAAGTATTGCGAGAAGGGGAAGAGCGGGTACTGGTGCCCTACGGCAACCATGCCAGGGGAGCCATGTTCATGGACTATACGCATTGGGCCGATGAGCGATTGGTGGCTGTTATTGACAAGATTTGCCAGCGGGTGCCGGGATTTTATTACGGCCGCCTCGACATACGTTACCGTTCTTTAGAGAATTTAAAACAAGGCAAGGATTTTTCCATTATAGAATTGAATGGGGCAGGCAGCGAGCCTACCCATATGTATGACCCCAAATACAGCATCTTCGACGCCTGGAGATTGATCGTGCGGCATTGGTTGATCCTTTGGCGCATCAGTCGCCGCAACCATGCCAAAGGCATTCCCTATATGAGCATGAAGGAGGGCCTGCGCATGTTCAGGGAAACGAGAAAGTACGACAAGATGCTGGATAGTATAATTTGATTCGATATTTTTACTGTTATGCCGAGACTGCTCCGCATATTCGTCACGGGACTGTTTATTAGTTTTTTGGGCACCCTGCCATTGGGCACCATGAACATTGCGGCCATGCAGATATCGGTGAGCGACGGGTTGAGGCCTGCGATATATTTTGCGCTGGGCGTATTGCTGGTGGAAATAATATTCGTGCGTGTTTCGCTGGTGGCCATGGCCTGGATAAGAAAGAACCAGCGCTTGTTCAAGATACTGGAATGGGTAACGCTGCTCATTATTGTGGCACTGGCCGTTTCCAGCTTCATTGCAGCGGCCGATCCCGTGGTAAAAAAGAATGTAGTGCTTTCGAATACTCTTCACCGTTTTTGGCTTGGCACCACCATGAGTGCTTTAAATCCCATGCAAATTCCTTTTTGGTTCGGGTGGAGCACGGTGTTATTTACCAAAAAAGTGCTGCTTCCCAAGAACAGTCATTATAACATGTACATACTGGGCATTGGCATCGGCACTTTTGTAGGCATGTGCCTGTTCGTGTTTGGGGGAAGGTTGCTGGTGGATACGCTCAACAGCAAGCAGAACGTGATCAGCTGGATCGTCGGTAGCATTTTTGCGCTTACAGCTATTGTACAAGCGTGGAAGATGTTTATAAAGAAGGATGTGGCACACCAGATAGAGCATCCCGAAGAGGTTACACATGAAAAGCACGAAAAGATCGTGGAGGAGATCAACCAGGAGACTTAGGTTCAATTGCGGTGTGCATCAGCTCGCCGTGCTCATTTTTCCCGCACAGATAGCAATACTCGGCTTCGTTGTCTTTGTTATCGCACCAACGACAACCTCTCGGTTTTTTTAGAGGCATTCCTTCTATTATCAAAAAACCGAAGAAAGGAGTGCAAAAGATTAATATCGCTAATGAGCCCCAGAAGCCTGGTTTTTTAAATCTTCCTACGTTGTAGCAATACAACAATGCCAGGGGGATAAAGATGGCAGCCAATATGATAATAAATATGTTCATTTACGACTGCTTCAACTCTTCAGCCCATTTATCCCTTTCTTCCGGCGAAAATTTCCAGGGCGCGAAATTATTTTCCACGTTGCTGAACATGGCGTTCCATTCTGCAGGTGCATTGCTTTCTTCCATGATGAGCGAGCGGCGCAGGTCTAATATAATTTCCAGGGGGCTGATGGCTACCGGGCATGCTTCCACGCAAGCCTGGCATGCGGTGCAGGCGCGTAGTTCTTCAACGGTGATGTAGTCGTGCAGCAGGGTCTTGCCATCGTCTTTAAATTCTTTGTTTTGATTGATGTTTTTGCCAACGTCTTCCGTGCGGTCCCGTGTCATCATTACGATGCGCCGGGGCGAAAGCGCTTTGCCGGTCTTTGTTGCGGGACAGGCTTCGCTACAGCGGCCGCATTCGGTGCAACTGTAGGCGTCCAACAAATTTCTCCAGGTAAGGTCGAACACGTCTTTGGCGCCGAACCTTGCAGGTGGAGCGGCGTCTGAAGTGGCCAGTCCGGGCTGCATCGCATACAATACTTCTTTCTGTACTTCGGGCATGTTCTTCATTTTACCCTGGGATTCCAGCCGTGCATAATATGCGTTGGGGAAGGCCAGTAAAATATGCAAGTGCTTGGAGTAGGGAAGGTAATTGAGGAATGCGAATATGCCGAGTATGTGCAACCACCACGCGGTGCGCTCTACTACCACCAGCGTTTCGCTGCTTAAGCCGTTGAATACAGGATGAAGCCATTGGGAGAAAAAGAAATTGCCCGTAGCATGGCTGCCATATGCACCATATTGCCTTTCCTGTAACAGGGTATCGGTAGCATTCATGGTAAGGAACAGTGTCATGAGAATGATCTCCGCGATGAGGATATAATTGGCATCGCTGCGGGGCCAGCCGTCGAGGTCGCGGTGGATGAAACGTTTTAGCTTAATGATATTCCTGCGCGCCAGGAAGGCCACGCACACAATGATAACGCCTACTGCCAAAAACTCGAAGCTGTTAATGAGCACGGGATATAAGCCGCCGAGGCTGGGAGCAAATAACCGGTGCGATCCCAATACGCCGTCCAGAAAAATCTCCAGCACTTCTATGTTCACGATAATGAAACCTACATAGATCACAAAGTGCATCAGCGCCACCAGCGGCTTTTTGAACATTTTTTTCTGCCCGAATGCGAGCAGCAGCACATTTTTCCAGCGCAGGCCCTTTTGATCAGAGTAGTCCGCCGCCCTGCCCAGCATGATATTTCTCGTGATTTGCCTGACCTTTTTTGCAAACAACCAGATGGCAATGCCTGCCGCTATAACAAATAGGATCTGCTGGACCAGTTGCATGGTGTATGATTTGGATTTGCTAAGATAAGATGGGATGCTTTAAATTCGTGCATGGGCAAGAATTACATCCTCACACGCGAAGTTGCCGGCAAAAAGCTTCGCCGCATGGCGTATGAAATATTGGAGAACAATGCAGACGAACCCGGCGTTATCCTGGCCGGCATCAAAGAAAACGGCAGCGTGATCGCGAAGTGCATACAGAAGATCCTTTCCGAGATCAGTCCCCTGCAGACAGAGCTCATTCATCTTAGCCTCGATAAAAAAATGCCGAAGTCGGTGGAAATGCACCCCTCGATCGATTTCAACAACAAAGTGGTGATTTTGATAGACGATGTAGCCAATAGCGGTAAAACGCTCACCTATGCGCTAAAACCTTTTTTGCAATCACATCCACGCAAGATACAAACGCTGGTGCTCGTCGAGCGTAAGCACAATGCATTTCCGGTGCAACCGGATTATGTAGGATTATCGATAGCTACTACGCTGCAGGAACATATTTATGTAGAAGTGGAGGGCGATGAAGTGGGTGGCGCGTGGATGGAATAAGCATTTCAAATTACCAGGCTTGCATGCCCGCAAATCCTAATATTGCCGTCATCCAGGGCGACATTACCAAACTCGCCACCGATGCCATCGTGAATGCAGCCAATTCCTCGCTGCTCGGCGGCGGTGGGGTAGACGGGGCCATTCATCGCGCGGGTGGACCTGCCATACTGGAAGCATGCAGGAAAATAGCAGCTAAACAAGGCGGCTGCAAAACCGGCGAGGCAGTGATTACCACCGGCGGAAATTTGCCCGCAAAATTTGTAATTCATACCGTAGGACCGGTATGGAACGGAGGGAATAAGGGTGAGGAGCAATTGCTGGCCAATTGCTATAAAAATTCCCTTCGATTGGCGATAGACAACCATTGTAAGACCATTGCTTTTCCTAATATCAGCACGGGGGTTTACCGGTTTCCAAAAGAGCGGGCCGCTGCAATTTCGGTGCGGGCTGTCCGCGAATTCCTGCAGCAAACCGACGCCATTGAAGAAGTGATCTTTGTTTGCTTCGACGAAGAGAATTTCAAGCTGGTTCAGAAAGAGATTGCCAATAAGTAATTGCCAAGTAAGCGGTCTCGTTGCAGCACACCAGTTTTAATATTTCACGTATTTTATTATATTGGTTATAAAACAGGCTTATCAAATACTTTATTCCCATACTCCTGTTCGTATCGGTGTTTGTATTTTCCGCAATGTCTGGTGGAATGGCTATTATGTCTGTGCTGATAACGTTTACAGCGGGCGCAGTGCTTTCATTGTGCCTGGCGGCCTGGGTGAAAGGCTCTGCGGGTGAACGGTGGAATAAAGTAGCTCCATGGGCCTTTTCGCTTGCTGCATTGGGGTTTCTGTCGGGATACGCTTATGAAATCATTTCAACCTATATCAAGTACCAGTGAACATCTTCCTGAAAATATTATCGATACCGATTATGGCCGCCATGCTGGCATTTGTTTTCCTGGGCGGAGTAGTTCAATTAACGGAAGGATATCACCCATTAAATCCCCTGATCGATACCCAACATCCTGAAGGGTATACCATAGAAAAGTTCGACCAGGTTAAAATAGGCGATACCAAAGGACAGGTATATACCCTGTTAGGCATGCCGCTGTATACCACCACCGAAAGCGGCATCACCACCCTGCACTACACCGGCGATGGCAAATTGTTGAATACGTATGGCGAAGGTCCTGGCCGCAGCTACGGCGATTTTGCCTGGTACCGCTCTTCCGTTTCGTTCGACAAGAGCAACAAGGTCGTTTCCATCGATAAAGGCTGGAGCCACGATTAGACCGCTTATCCCAATTACCTACCAGCCAATACAAATTTTACAGAAATTAATCCTGAAATCATCCCGATGCCTGTACAGGTTACTATTTTCCTATTGTTGTTCGGAGGATTGCAGGGTATATTGTTTTCGCTGTTCCTTATCCGGAGGAAATTATACCGCTCCGGATACGTATTCCTTTTACTGTACTTCGCAGTGTTGTTGTTGCAAATAACGCTGAAGGTGATGAGCAAGATCTGGCTCATCCATAATTGGCCGCTGCTATACGATATTTCTTACTACCTGCCATTCCTGTATGGTCCGCTCATTTACGTGTTCGCCCGTCAAATGACCGGCAAAAAATGGAACTGGGCGCAATTTGTGCATTTCGTTCCATTCACGGCTATACTCATCACACATCTTTTTCCGGGCATTGCATCGTTCCTGTTCATTCGCGGCGAGCCGAGGCTGATGTTCCAGCTATTCAGCATCTCCATTTATCACTGGCTGGCCTACCGGCATTGGGAGCAGTATGCGGTATCACTCAAAAAGTATTATTCCAATGTAGAGCGCTTGCAACTGCGCTGGCTCCGTCAATTTGTTATATCGTCTTTTTTGCTTTGCTCGATAATAGCCCTTACCATTTACTGGATGTACCTGTTTTATCCAAGCCTTAATGGCTTAAGCCTTGGCTTTGTTTCGTTGACGGTTTTCATTTATTGGGTCAGCTATGCCGCGCTTACGCAACCCGATATATTCAGCGTGGTTCACGTGAACCTGGCCCCTCCGCGGGAACCGGCCTTTGTTACAGACATTGCGCCTAAGCTGCAAGTAACCAGGGCGGCACCCAAATACCGGAAATCTTCGCTGCCCGAAGCAGAAGTGGCGCGCATAGTACAGGAACTGGGCAAGCTCATGGACGAAGCAAAACCGCAACTCGACCCGGAAATCACTATCGACAAGCTGGCAAAGATGGTCTCCTCCAACCGGCATCATCTTTCGCAGGTACTAAATGACAAGATCGGCCTTTCGTTCTATGATTATATCAATTCATACAGGATCAACGAAGCCAGGCAATTCCTGGCAGATCCCGCAAAAGCAAACCAGAAGATCGCCGCGATTGCTTACGATGCGGGCTTCAATTCCCTATCGGCCTTTAACGATGTATTTAAAAAGATGACCGGGCAAACGCCTTCTCAGTACAGGAAACAGCCTGTTGAACGGCCGATGTGGAAGGCAGGCGGGTGGGAATTATAGATTGAACAGTCCCGTTTTTATCGGATCGGTAGGTCCGCATTTTAATTCCTGTTATTTTGTATAAAATAATCCTCATGCATAGATTGTATTGTTCCATAGCGGCAGTTTGCATTGCGTTGTGTTCGTTTGCCCAGGCGGTTACAGAAAGACCGATCGTGTACCAGGTGCCGGAGATGGCGAAGGTGCAGGTGAAAGAAAATGTTGTATTCAAGACAGTGAACGATACCTCGTTGGTGCTGGACATATATTATCCGCCCGGTTTCAATAAAAGGTCAAACCTGCCGGTAGTGATCTTCAACAATGGCGTGGGCTCTATGCAATTACCAAGGTGGCGGGTATACCGCGACTGGGCGAGGCTGATTGCCGCCAATGGCATGATTGCCGTTAACCACCAGGCAAGGCCTAACCGGGCAACGGTAATGGAAGATTGCGCCGCTGTGCTCGATCATTTAAGGGCCAACGCCGCGGCATTCAACATCGATGCCGAACGCGTGGGCATCTGGACCTGCTCAGCCAATACGCCCCGTGGAGTTTCGCTGGCACTGAAACCGGGGAGAGAATACATCAGGACGTTGGTGGTGTATTACGGCAGTCCGGACAGCCTGGGCCGCATCCGGCAAGATGTTCCTACGCTGGTGGTAAGAGCCGGGCTCGACGGACAGGGCCTGAACATGGGCATTGAAAATTTTGTGCAGGCTGCGTTGCAACTGGATGCACGCATAGAGCTTGTCAATTACCTGGAAGGCATGCACGCATTCGATATTTATAATAATACGCCCGAATCGAAAGCCATCATTAAAAGAACAGTGGACTTCCTTAAAAAAAATCTCACGGATCCCGTTCCCGTCGCCCGCGAATGGATATTGACCAACCGCAATTTTATGTGGATGATGAATACCGGTCAATCAAAAGAAGCGATCGAGGCTTTTCGCAAAGCGGTTGTGCGTTACCGTTCGGACTCTACTTTCCATCCGTTCTATAACGGCGTAATCCGCGAGGACATCCTCAACGCGAATGCATACTGGTTGCTGCGCAATGGCAAACAAGCCGAAGCGCTGGAAGCCTTCAAGCTGATGGTGGAAACTTATCCTGCCTCGGCCAATGCTCACGACAGCATGGGCGATGCGTACGAAGCATTGGGCAGGAAGGCGGAAGCCATTGCCGAAGCCGAAAAAGCGCTGGAGTTGCTGGCCGCCGATAAGAACATGAGCGAACAAATGCGTGCAAGCGTGAAGCGTTCCGCGGAAGAAAAAATAAAAAGGCTCAAACAAGGTAGTAATCCCTAAAAACAAGATCATGCTGAAAATATTATTGTTGTGCCTGGGCCTGTACATGCAGGACCCCGGCGCTACCATACGTCAAATTGATGAACAACTTGCCAAGGGCATGGTTACCGTAAACGCGGTGCTTGCCAACCCAACGTACATGAACCTGCATAAGCTAACCGAATTCCGGCAGGTGATCAGGAAGCATGCAAAAGCAGGCCCGGTAATTATGGTCACCGACAAAGAGCCCGGCGTTCAAACGGTTGTTAAAGGCAAATTAATGTCGAACAATGCGCCACTGCGTAATACGCTTGTATATGTTTACCAAACAGATCATCGTGGCTGGTATGCAGATGATAGGCCGCACGTAGAAACAGGACAAGGAGACCGTGGGCATGCGAGGCTGTTCGGTTATTTAAAAACCAATGAGCAGGGAGAGTTCGAACTGCGCACCGTGAGGCCGGCCAGCTATCCCAACAGCACTTTACCACAGCACATACATTTCGAAGCTTTCGCTGATAACGGCAGGTCGCTCATCATTACTGAACTGCTGTTCGATGACGATCCGATGTTAGTAGGAGCGTTAAGGGAGAGCTTTTTGCGTGAAGGTTTCGTGGTATCGAAAAACAGCGGCACCAGGGATAAGCAATTATTTACGTATGTAGTAAGTGTACGTTAAAAATACAACCAGTGTCCCTTCAATTTTCCTCCTGACAATTCAAGCGTGGGAGCGGGTATTTTGATCGAGTTTAAAACACTCAGTAAGGTGCGCAGGCCTTTTTTTCTTGTCTTTATTTTGGTAAGATCGATGTCGGGAGCAATGTAAAACTGTCTTCTTCTCGGGATATCGTACCGGGTGACGATGCTGCCGTCTGTATTGGTCCATTTGTTCTCGAATCCGCCAAGCATACCTTCGGCACCATAGCCTGCGGCAATGTTGAGCCAGTCCGGCAGCCCCGAAGATTTAAAAAATGATTTCAGGTTAACGCTTAGCCAATAGGTTTGACCGTTATAGTCTTTTAGTATTTGCGCTCCAAGGCTGCTGCCGAACAAATCACCTGCACGCTGCCTTAACAAAGCTTCGTATGATTTTTTGTGAGAAGAAAATTTAAACTGTACGCGCTGCTCGTTCCATATCAATTCCTGAGAAATGAACAGGCCCGACCCCAATACATTTGCGCCCATGTCGGCCCAGCTCCATCCCCAACGTGCGGAATGCGCATCCAACAGCTCTATCACGGTAAGATAACCCGCGCCGCTTAGTCCCCCGATCCACACTGCCTTCTTATGCGGCAATCCTGCCCATTGCCATACATCGGCTGAATATTTACCCAATGAATAAGCGGACCATGCATGGCCTACTTTGTCTACCTGCAGCCACTCACGGCTATCATTAAACGTATGGAACGATGTGCGGGGATAGCCTTTGTACCAGGCTTCGTTCAGCACCAGCAGCGAGCCGGCATAGGCTGCCAGGTTCAATCCCGCTACCAGTTTCACGCGGCCTGGCCTGGACCTGGTAGGAGTATCCGACGGGATGATTGTATAAACGTTTTCGGGTAATGATGAAGGTAAGAACGGCGATCCCGCTGTGGCAGGCATACCGGCCCAGGATGCAACCGGCATAATGTACGCCAGTATCATTAGCCACGCGGGCCTTATAACGGATGAAAGGGTGGTTTTATTTGTACGTTTCAGGCACATGAATATTGGACAAAAATAGGCTATGCCGGCCGAAGCCGGTTTCTGAGTGGCCTATTGCATGACTTTTTCAGTAATCTTGCCGGTGCTTTTATTTTTCAGTATCAGTTTTTTGGCGCCGTAATGCGTTACTTCTTCTTTAACGAGGTAGTGCTCGGCGTCGTATTCGGTCAAATGGCTGTCTTTGCCAACTCCGGTTCTGCCTCTCCATACTTCCAGTTGAACGGGCTCCCATTGTTTGGTCTTGGCTGATTTGTAAGCCGCATCCAGGATGGAGTTTACCACGTAGCCATCGTAAAACGTCTCTTTAGGTTCACGGCCTTGCTCGTACGCATTGAACATGTCCATGAACATGTGGTTGTAGCCAAGTTCGTTCAGCTCATCGCCTACGGGGAACAGCCAGCCCGTATTGCTTTCCGCTTTTTCCGCTACATAATCAGCACCCTTGCCGGTAGTAAACATATCGAAACCAGTGCGCAGGAAACTGTTGATCCAGATAGTGCCTTCGGAACCCATTACTTCGTCTCTAAGGTCGAGGCCACCGCGGAAAGTCCAGCTTACTTCAAACTGTCCGATCGCGCCGTTTTCATATTTCACCAGTCCTATTGCGTGGTCTTCTGCCTCGATGGGCTTTACCTGCGTATCGGCCCAGCACATTACTTCCACCGGTTTAATGTCTTTTCCGATATACGTACGCGTTATCTCCACGCAGTGGCAACCCAAGTCAAGGATGCAGCCGCCGCCTGCCAGCTCGATATCCCAGAACCAATCGCTATGCGGCCCCGGATGTGTTTCCCTCGACTTTGCCCATAGTATCCTGCCAAGCGCTCCATTCTTTACGCTTTCGTGCGCTTTTAAAAATTTGGGAGTATATACGAGGTCTTCGAGGTAGCCATTGAAGATTCCGGCTTTTTCCACCGCATCCAGCATGCGTTTGGCCTCGGTTGCATTGCGCCCAAGTGGCTTGGTGGTCATCACTGCTTTTTTATGCTTGCAGCAAAGCATTACCGCGGGCTCGTGCAGATGATTGGGTAGTGAAATGCAAACGATGTCCACATCGGGCCTTGCGATGGCTTCTTCCATATCGATGGTGTGATGCGCCACCTGGTAATCCTTTGCAAATTGCTGTGCGCTTTCAACACGGCGCGAGTAAATGCTTACGATCTTGTCCTTACTGCGGTAACCTTGTAATGAGTCTGCATAAAACCGGCCGATGAAACCAGAACCGAGCATTGCGATATTCATATCTATAATTTATAGTTTATATTATCAGGATACCTGTTCGATTTGTTTTTTCTCGCGGAAGAACAGGATAAAGTACAACAGCACGGCTAGTGCTATGTAGGCTGGCACCATCCATATTTGCTGCCATTGATGCGTGTCGCCGGTAGCAAATCTGCCCGTAATATATCCCGAGAACCATGTGCCTATGAACATGCCCAGGCCATACGTGGCAAAGGTAAACAGTCCCTGCGCGGCGCTCTTGATCTTTTCGCCTGCTTTCTTCTCGGTGTACATATAACCGGTCACGAAAAAGAAATCGTAACAAATGCCATGCAGGATAATACCGGCATACAGCAGCCACTGGCCTTCGCCACCATCGCCGTAGGCAAAACATATATATCGCAATATCCAGGCTGTCATGCCCAGCAGCAGCATGTTCTTAACGCCAATGCGGTAAAAAAGAAAAGGTATGGCAATGATGAATATCGCCTCGGAGACCTGGCCCAGGATCATTTTATCTGCAACAGGCGCTAGTCCCGACTCGCCTAAGAAAGTGGCCGCAAAACCATAATAAAACGATAGCGGGATGCACACCAGGATGGCCGCAATAAAAAAGATGAGATAGGGCCTGTCCCTGAACAATACAAAGGCTTCCGTTCCCAGCGCTTTTGCGGCTGAACCGCCGGTACCGCCGGTAGGTGGCGTATCAGGCAATACAAAACTGAACAAGCCAAGCGCTACCGATACGCCTGCTGCGATAATAAAAATAGAAGAAGTTGCCTCAAGGCCGGTCCTGGCAATTACGATGCCGGCAACTATCCACCCGATGGTGCCGAACACCCTGATCCATGGAAATTGCTTTCCGGGATCGCTCATCTGGTGAAACGCAATGCTGTTAGAAAGCGCAATGGTGGGCATGTACAATATCGAATAACCGAGAATGACCCAATAAAAAAGCGTGTTATCAGTAACCTTTGTTGCCAGGTACAATAACACCGCGCCCGCCAGGTGCAATACGCCCATGATCTTTTGCGCCGCAAAAAACCTGTCGGCTATCATACCCACGATAAATGGAGAGATCATGGTGGCAATGGCCAGCGCGCTGTAAGCGGCGCCTATCTGCAGGCCGGTAGAGTTGAGATTGGTTTCCATGTACAGGTTCATGGTTGCATACCACGAACCCCAGATGAAATATTCCATGAACATGGTAAGGGCCAGCAAAGTGCCTGTGCTTAATTTCATACGTGGTTGATTTGGTCAGGTGGAGGGATGAATTTACAGGCATTCAAATGAAAATCAAAATTCAATATCTTGCTGCCCTGAATGAACCGACAGGGAACAAAAAATTAATCATCCAACAGATTCAAATATGGAAGCAGCTATCCAGCAAAAGGTCGATGCATGGCTCACAGGAAATTATGACGATACTGTAAAAGAGTATATCAAGACCATTCAACGGGAGAATCCCAACGAGCTGGCCGATGCTTTTTACCGCAGCCTGGAGTTCGGTACGGGCGGCCTTCGGGGGCTCATGGGCGTTGGCACCAACCGCATGAACAAGTACACCGTTGGAATGGCCACGCAGGGGTATGCCAATTACCTGAAGCAAAGTTTTCCGGGCGAGGAGATCAGGGTGGCGATCGCGCACGACAGCCGCAACAACAGCCGCTTATTTGCGCAAATAACGGCGCATGTATTTGCAGCCAATGGCATTAAGGTGTTTTTGTTCGAATCGTTGCGGCCTACGCCGGAGCTGTCCTTTACTATCCGTCATTTCAAATGCCATGGAGGAGTGGTGTGCACTGCTTCGCACAATCCAAAAGAATACAATGGGTATAAGGCATATTGGAACGATGGGGGGCAACTGGTGCCGCCGCATGATAAAAATGTGATCAGGGAAGTAGAGAAAATTGCTTCGGTGGATGAAGTGAAATGGAGCGGCGAAGTACAAAACGTGCGCATTATTGGCCAGGAAGTGGACGAAGCCTATATGGACATGGTCAAAAGCCTGAGCGTATACCCCGAAGTCATTAAAAAGCAGCAGGACCTCACCATTGTATACACGCCCATTCACGGTACAGGCATAGTGCTGGTGCCCGAGGTGCTGAAGCGGTTTGGATTTAACAATGTGCACATCGTGGAAGAGCAAAGCGTGCCCGATGGCAATTTCCCCACCGTCGTATATCCCAACCCGGAAGAAAGCGAGGCCATGAGCATGGGGCTCGAAAAAGCGAAAAAGCTGGATGCCGATATTTTACTGGGTACCGACCCCGACAGCGACCGGGTAGGCATTGGCGTTAAAGACAAGCAAGGGAATTGGGTGTTGATGAATGGCAACCAGACCGCGGTGCTGGCCTTCAATTATATGATCGAGGCCAGAAAGTCGAAAGGCATTGCCCAGCCGAACGATATGGTGGTAAAGACCATTGTTACCACGGAAATGATCGATGAAATAGCAAGGCAGAACAACGTTTCGTGTTACAATGTGCTCACCGGCTTTAAATGGATAGCAGAGCTTATCAAGGAAAAGGAAGGAAAGGAACACTATGTTATCGGCGGCGAAGAAAGCTATGGACTGATGATAGGCGACCAGGTACGCGATAAAGACGCTATCAGCGCAGTGGCACTACTATGCGAGATGGCTGCTTATGAGAAAGATAAGGGAAGGACCCTGTTCGAAAAAATGATCGACCTGTATGTGCAATACGGTTTTTACAAGGAGCACCTGATATCCATTACTAAAAAGGGAATGGATGGGCAGCAACAAATTGCGGACATGATGGAAGCTTACCGCAGCAATCCGCCGCAAACCATCAACGGTTCGGCAGTGGTTCAGTTGCTGGATTATGAAAAGCGCACGGGCCGTAACCTGCAAACCGGGGAGAGCTGGGAAATAAAGCTTCCCAAAAGTAATGTCCTGCAGTTCATCCTGGCCGATGGCAGCAAGATCAGCGCAAGGCCGTCGGGGACAGAACCCAAGATCAAATTCTATTTCAGCGTGAATACGAAGCTCAACAGCGCGAATGATTTTGAGAAGGTGAGCGGAGAACTGGATGCGCGCATTAAAGGCATTATTGCGGATTTGAAATTATAGTTACAATTATTTTATGGGGCATTCCTCACCATAAAAGCTGCCATCGGGGTTACGGCGAACGAGTTTTCGCTTGGGACAGGGCGGAAATGTTGAGTCTCGTATTACTTTCCCGTTTTCATCGTAGTAAGTGCATTGGATCATATTTCCATTCTCATCGTGTTGCACCGTTAATTTCAACCTGTTCGATTTTTTATTTCTCACCTGCCAATGGCCCCATGGCAGTACTGCCGGGTTCTCGAACCAAATGCCTAAAACGGGATAGTCTTGTGCCAGTTGCCGCACTGAATCGTTGCTAATGGCAAGGGTATTTTGTTCATACACCCCGTCTTTTGCAAATAAAAGCCTGAAGGCGGCGGTATCGTACACATCGGTAATAGTATCTGTTCCGTCTTTTATCCAGGTAACCTTTTTGCCGGGGAAATAATTAACAGCAGATTCTTTATATACCAGGATACCTTTTACTACCCGGTGCTCATCTTCAAAAACATAATCACTCACCGCCATCCCGTTACCGCCCACCCGAAACTGAATTGCACCCTTGCCATTAGCCACCATGAAAACAGAATCCTGGCAAAATAAATATAATGGTTGAAACAACAGTAGCGTTACGGCCAACAGCTTGCTCATTGCTCAGCGCGGTTTTTGAATGAGGGAATGATCTTAGGAACGCTTTTGCGGTAATCCTCGTATTCTTCACCAAACTCAATTAACAATTTTTTTTCTTCGAACCCGATACCGATCAATGTATACACGGTGATGATAACATTTGCTATCAGCAATGAAAGATAAGGATATACCAGCCACAGCGACCAGATAAACAAAAATGTGCTGAAGTACAATGGATGGCGCACATATCGATGGAAGCCGCCGCGTTCCAGCCTGGCGGAAGGGTTTTCGTGCGTAAGCCAGCGGACCCCGCTTAGCTGCATGAAATATTTAAGGATGTTGAGCATTACCAATGCCGAGCCTATGGCCGCAAGCGCTATGCCTGCCCAAAGCACCACGGCAGGGGGATCGAATAACAATGGTGATTCAATGGAAACCTGGTACAGGAGAATGCCCACGAATCCAACAAATGCCAGTAAGGTGTACCCGAAGCGGTAATAGCGCGCATTTTTTCCGAGCCATTTTCCCATCACTGCTTTTACGCTGCCGGCCGCCAGCACGCTGTGCAATACGCAATACAGTATCCAGGCAAGGGCGAGTATGTAATGGGCGGTAGTCATAAAGGCACGTCACAAGGTAGGGATAAATGTGAATGTGCAGCTATGCGGATGTAAAAATGAAACGCACATTGATGCGTGTGAAATGTTGTAATAGAAATTTGCCTATTAATGTGCACATTTGTAAAGCTGCAGATTATTATTTGAATGCGTACACTGAAAAAAATATCCCTGGCCGCCGCTGCCATCATATTGATCGCGCTGATAAAATACGGCCTCGACAAGATCAGTCCCGCGTCCGCACCGTTTCACGACAACCTGCTGAATGGCCTGCAATGGCTGGTCTTGCTGGGATTGATGTGCTGGCTGGTATTACAGCTTGCCTGGCAACTGATCAGGAAAAAAGATGTGCCCTGGTGGTGGACCCTGATCATGCTGGTATTACTGGTATCGGGCGAATGGGGATTGAAGGGGGCCATGGCGCAGTCGAATGAGGTATCAGCCGAAACGCGCGCTTATATGTTGCAATATTACCTGGCCTATGAACGCGAGCTGCCGGAAGTGCAGGAGGAATGCGCCCGCTACGATCCGGAACTTACTTACACTTATAAGGCCGGTGCGCGTTCTGTAATGGACGGGCCTGAATTTTCCGAGACCATTTCTTTTAACAGCGTGGGCTTGCGTGATGACGAGGCTTCGGTGAAAGCGCCGGAAATCATTTGCCTGGGAGATTCCTATACCATGGGGGTGGGAACTCCGCAAGAGCATACCTACCCGCAAGTGCTGGAGAAACTTACCGGGTTGAAAGTGTTGAATGCCGGTGTGTCTTCGTATGGCACTGCCCGTGAAACGATGCTCCTGAAACGCCTGGATATGTCGGCATTGCGGGGCATCATCATACAATATTGCTTCAATGACATTGCTGAAAACAAAACCTACGTCAACAACAAATATAGCTTGCCGGTACGTTCCTCAGCAGAGTATAAGGCCGCGGTGCGCAGCCATAAATGGGCGACCTTGTATTATCCATTAAAACGCGTTTTGACAATTTCGCGCACGATGGTAAGGGACAAGCTGGCAAAATTGCTCGGAAGGCCAGTAATGGTAGGCCCGAAGCCTGTGGAGCACGACAGGTCATACGTTCTCGAAGCGGCCAGGGACTTTATCAAAATTATTTATCATTCGGGTATCGATTTCAGCAAGGTGAAAGTAATGGTAGTGGATATGAACCGTTACCCGGTGTACGACCATCATTTGGCGGCGGTGGCCGAACAAATTATGACGTCTGGTGAATACAGCCCGGAGTTTGTCAATAACATCCAGTTTGTAGACATCAGTCTCATGAATGATCCGCAATTTTATTTTCCGCTGGACAATCACCTCAACAGCACCGGTCACGCCATGCTGGCGAGGTTGATTTACGAAGCTTTGGTGGCGGAATAAGTACCGGCTATTCCACGGCATTCGTTATCTTGCAGGCCCGCAAAAAAGGCAGGCAGGTGAGAAAAACAGAAGACACATACCGGCACAAAGGATTACGCAAAAAGCTGGTAGACGGCATCCGCGCAAAAGGCATTACAGATGAAAATGTGCTGAAAGCAATCGACAACATTCCCCGGCATTTCTTTTTAGATTCCGCATTTGATGAGGTTGCTTACGAAGACAAGGCGTTTCCCATCGCCGAAGGCCAAACCATATCCCAACCTTATACCGTTGCCTATCAAACGCAGTTGCTGGAAGTAAGGCCATTCGATAAGGTGCTGGAGATCGGCACGGGCAGCGCCTACCAGGCAAGCGTACTCGCGGAAATGGGCGCGCAGGTGTATACCATCGAGCGGCAAAAAAAATTGTTCGATGATAATAAGCAATTCCACTTCTTGAAAAAATATCCCAACATAAAATTTTTTTATGGCGATGGTTATGAAGGCCTGCCCACTTTTGCACCCTTCGATAAGGTATTGGTAACAGCGGCTGCGCCCGTCATTCCACCCAAATTGATCGAGCAATTGAAGCCTGGCGGCATGATGGTAATACCAGTTGGCGGGGGAGAGGTACAGCGCATGATGCGCATTACGAAAATGATGAACGGGGCCATCAAGGAAGAAGTGTTCGATAATTTTTCTTTTGTGCCGATGCTGGAAGGAAAGAAGAGTTGATCATAAAAACTCAATCACTCTTTTCACTACCTTATTCTCTCTATACAGCCTCCTGTGCCCGAAGCCCTTGCTTATTACAAATTCAATATGCGCGTGGTTGTCGTCCATTACCTTGAGCGCATCTTTCAATGGGGTCATTTCATCGTCTTCATCGTGAAACCATAATAATCTTGCCTTGATATTTTTTACCGCCCGCTTGATGGAGTAGTGTTCAGGAGGCACATTGCCTTTTTTAAAAATGAGCTCGTCAAACTCTTTGCGGAGTTCGTTGTTCAGGTGCAGGAATTTAAAAAACGAATCGATGGCCGTAACGGTTTCCGTGGCAGGCGCCAACAGTGCTACTTTCGTTTGTTCATCGTGTTCATAGCTTTCCAGGAAATGGGCCAATGCCAGCCCGCCAAACGAATGCGCCATGTACGAATGAATGGGCCCGTACAATTCGCATATTTTTTTCAGCATTTCCACGTACAACGGCAGCGTGATCCTTTTACCTCCCGAATTACCATGCGCAGGCGCATCGAATGCCAAGACCTCGTAACCCTTCTTTACCAATGGGCCTATATAACGGTCGAAATTGTACGAAGTGGATTCAAAGCCGTGCACGATCAACACTTTCCTTTCCTGCGGGTGGTTCCAGCGATGACCGGTAATATCTATCCCCTCCAGTTTAAAATGCAGCTTTTCCCCTTTATCGAAAATGGACGGTTTTTTCTTCCGCGGCTTGCGGAAGGGAGTGCAAAAAAGGTCGAATGCTTTGGCCGCCGCCTTTTCTTTGGATACCAATGCCAGGATGTTGAGTTTGGCGCGTATATAGTTGATGGCTATTTTTTGTCCTAATTTCATAACGCTCAAATGTAATCAAGGAATAATGAAAGTTGTCATTATAGGCTCGGGTAACACGGCCACGGTGCTCGGCAGAAAGATCAAAGGTTCGGACCACATCATACTACAAGTAACAGGCAGAAACGAAGCCACGGTGCATGCGCTGGCGGCAGATCTGGGTTGCTCGGCCAATACCAATGCGGCTCACATCGACCGGTCGGCTGATATCTACATTGTTGCCATTGCCGACAAGGCTTTGCCCCGGTTGCACCAATGGTTGCAACTGGATAAGAAAATGGTGGTACATACCGCCGCCGCCGTATCAAAAGACGTACTGCGGGACCTAAGCAGGAATTATGGTGTACTGTATCCGTTGCAAACCTTGCGAAAGGAGCAGCAACACATTCCCGAAATACCTTTTTTGGTGGATGGCAATACCGCGGACGACCTGGCGCTGGTGCAGGATTTCGCTCGCAGCTTATCTGATAAAGTATGGGTGGCCGGCGATCAGGAGCGGTTGAAGATGCACGTGGCTGCTGTATTTGCAAGCAATTTCACCAATCATTTATATGGGTTGGCCGATGGTTTCTGCAAGCAAGAGGATATCGATTTTTTATTGTTGTTGCCGTTGATAGAAGAGACCGCCAGGAGGCTGCAGGAGCTGTCCCCGCAAGCCTCGCAAACGGGCCCGGCTATACGCCACGATGCTGAAACCATTCAAAAGCATTTGCAGGTGTTGAGCCACTATCCCGCATTAAAAAAGGTATACGAAGATTTAACTGAAAGTATTCAATCCAAATAAAAAGCCAGCCTTACGGGGCTGGCTTGGTGTGAACCACCATTGTATGGCAAGCTACACAAAGGGTTATTGATAGATCTGAATGATGTCTGTTTGTACCTGGTAAGGGTCGTTCACAGTGGTAGGGTCGGTAAGGTACACATCGAATGGCGCGCCTTGGGCTTTCTTGTTATTCTTCTTCAACCATTCCCTGATCTTGTCATAGGCCTGCGGCGTAAGTTCGTAGGGCCCCCAGAAATGCACTACCACGGCTTTTGCGGCAGGGATCTCTTTTACTGTAATGGAAGGGTGGGTAGCGGATGGTTTTTGGTTAACAGGTATGCCTGCTTCCAATATAAAGGGTTCTTTTTCGGAATAGTACCAGGCCAGCGGAGCGCCTGTCATTTGCAGGTTATTTTGTCCCATGAAGGCGCCGATCGTTCCATAGTTCTTGCCGAGTTTAGGGCCTATTTCGGCGGTGGTGGCGGCGGTATCCTTAATGGCGAGTACGATCATTGGCTGGACCGTGATTTCCTCAACGGTCATCCTGGGTTGTTTCGTGGTATCGGCTATGGAGGTGTAATCGTATTTGTAGCCAGACCCTGAGTGATCGACGAAAGAAACGCAGATCAGAAAAGAGACCATCAACAGAAAAGCCCATGAATTGTTACGAAAATTCTTCATAGCAGTCGTTGTTCTGGCCCGGTAACGATTAACACCTTTAAGTTAAGGAAATACTTTCAATAACCCGCAAATATCCCCGGCAAAACATTTGAAATTATTTTGGCATACTTGTAAAAGCGCGGGATTCGTAACAAATAATCGCTAATAAGGCCATAATTTTGCGGGCCAATAGCAAGAACATGTACAGTATAACATTCAAATTCGAGCAGAAGGGATTAGAGCCGGTAACGATCGATGGACTGGAAGCGGACCAGAGCATACTGGAGGTGGCACTTACACACGATATCGACATACATCACAACTGCGGCGGCGTTTGCGCTTGCAGCACCTGCCATATTTATGTAGAAAAAGGAGAAGACCTGGTAGAAGAGATCAGCGACAAGGAAGAAGATTTTATCGACAGGGCCCGCAACCCGAGATTGAATTCAAGGCTAAGCTGCCAGTGCGTATTATTGCCGGGCAGCGGCCAGCTGGAAGTGATGGTGCCCGACCAATCGGTGATCCTGGGCGAAGAATAAATTACATTTGAAGATAAAAACAGTCAGCAATGGACCATTTTGAGCCGCCAATCCGGTGGAGCGACTACGAGGACATCGCCATGAAATTGTATGAGCGTTTTGGCGACGAATTCACCGAGGGAAAAATTTACAGGGTACGCTTTACCGACCTGCTGGAGTGGGTGTTGCAGATCCCCAACTTCGTGGGTAAGCGTGAAGAATCCAACGAGGGGCATCTTGAAATGATACAAAGCAGTTGGGTGTACGAATGGAGAGACCACCAGAAACCAAGCGACACAAAATAAATGTGCAGATGTGCAAATTATAAAACAAGGTATCGCTTATTCGGGCATCTGCACAGCTGCAAATCCGCACATTAATTATGGGTGTATTAGAACGACTTCAACAGGTTAAAGCTTTTGTATTTGATGTAGATGGCGTGCTTACCGACGGTGCGCTGTATGTGTTCAACAGCGGCGAACAGGTGCGGCGCATGAGCATAAAAGATGGGTTCGCACTGCAACTGGCCATAAAAAAAGGCTATCGCGTGATTGTTGTCTCCGGCTCATTTTCCGAAGCCGTTACCAGCCGCCTCAACAAGCTGGGCATTAGCGACGTGTTCATGAAAATCACCAACAAAAAACAAAAACTGCAGGAAGTGCTGGACCAATACGGACTTGCCTGGGCCGACATCCTGTTCATGGGCGACGATATACCGGACTATACCGTGATGAAGGCCGCCGGTGTAGCGTGTGCGCCGGCCGATGCTGCTCCCGAGATCAGGCAACTTGCCCATTATATTTCACCGATGGGGGGAGGCAATGGCTGCGTGCGTGAAATGATCGAAAAAGTATTGAAACTCCATGGCCAATGGGAACTGGAAACCGATATCCCGAGTAAATAACCGCATTCATGAAACTCATCCTGGCCTTTCTTACACTTATACGCTCTCTGAACCTTTTCTTTATCGTGCTCACGCAAGCGCTGTTCTATTACTGCATTTTTCCATTTGCATTCGATGTGGAAAATATAACGGTGCCGTATACACTAACACCGAAATATTTCTGGTTGTTGTCGGCCGCTTCTGTGTTGATAGCGGCGGCAGGATACATCATTAACGATTATTTCGACCTGAACATAGACCAGGTAAACAAGCCTGATAAGCTGGTGGTAGACCGCATTATCAAACGCAGGTGGACCATTATCTGGCACTGGGTATTCTCGTTTGCGGGCGTGGCACTGAGCTTTTATATAGGATGGAAGATCAGCGACTGGATCATTGGGTTGGCCAACGCAGGATGCGTGCTGTTGCTGTTGCTGTATTCCACCACGTTCAAGAAGAAATTGCTCATTGGCAATCTTATCATCTCACTGCTCACCGCCTGGGTGGTGATGGTGTTGTTCGTGGCCGAATGGCGGCCCTACACAATTAATTTACCCGATCACCGGCTGGTGATGTCGCGATTGTTCAAGCTGGCGGTGGTGTATGCGGGCTTTGCATTTATTATTTCGCTGGTGCGGGAGGTGGTAAAGGATATCGAGGACATGGAAGGCGATGCGCGGTACAATTGTAAAACCATGCCGATAGTATGGGGCGTAAATGTTTGCAAAATGTTCGCCGGGGTTTGGCTGGTGGTGCTGATGCTTTCGATACTGGTGCTGCAGGTGTACGTGTTGCAGTTTAAATGGTGGGCAAGCATATTGTACAGCGTGGTGTTTATTGTAGCGCCGCTGGCGTGGATACTGGTAAGACTGTACCGCGCCAACTCCCGGGCGGAATTTCACAGCCTTAGCAATGCGATCAAGTTTGTGATGCTCACGGGCATTTTGTCTATGTTGTTCTTCAAACTGTATTCATGATGGAAAGGATAGTACTGGCTTCGCAGTCGCCCCGCCGCAAGCAATTGCTGGAATGGGCCGAGGTGGCATTCGACATCATAGTAAAAGAAACCGATGAATCGTACAGTCCTTCCATGAGCATTACCGAAGTGCCGGTGCACATTGCGCGCAATAAAGCATTGGCGGTGCAGGAGGAACTGTCGCACGACCGCACCATTCTGGCGGCGGACACCATCGTGGTGCTGGATGGTAACATTATCGGCAAGCCTGCGGGCAGGGAGCATGCGGTGGAAATACTCACCGGCTTATCCGGGAGCCGCCACGAAGTAATTACGGGAGTCGTACTGCGCAAAGGAAGCAATGAGATAGCTTTTGCCGACCGTACGGAGGTATATTTTCACCCGCTTACGCGTAGTGAAATAGAATTTTATATCGATAAATACAAGCCTTATGACAAGGCCGGCGCCTATGCCATCCAGGAATGGATCGGGGTGGTGGGTATTAAGTCCATTAATGGAGATTTTTACAATGTGATGGGTTTGCCGGTGAGCAGGGTGGTGAGGGAGTTGGGGAGGTTAGGAGAGATAGGAGGGTGAAGGAGAAGATTGCAAGGAGGGAAATTGAAAGTTTTGGTTGTTTGAATTTTTTTTTGTGATAGCCGATTTATCTCCGGCTTTTAGATTGGCTGTGCTTTAACTTCGACTTAAAATAATTGATCATAATAACGATCATGGTGGGCACCACTGATGCCACCGTCTTCGGTAATAATATTTCACGTATATGCCACGGCACGTAAGGAGTAAGTCCGCGATGAAACCCAACAATGCCCTTACCATTGCCGGTTGAACCCGAACTCCATGCTAACAACCTCTGTCATTGATCGATTATGTTCATTTTAAATGATCATAACGGTCTTACACGATTACCGGTTTCTTTAACTGACTGCCATCATTTTAACTGACCGCGATTAATTTAATCGATCAGGATCGCTTTAATCGATCATAACTGTCTTTAGATGCCTGTCGGTTTCTTTAACGATTGCGGTCATTGTAAACAATCAAATCCTTTACAATCATCTTGAACAGTCAATTCATTTTAGACGATCACAACCATCTTTAAACAATTATTCGCTCTTTTATTCGATAACCTTATCCTTAACCGAAACCTTATGAACGAGCGGCTGCTTCAATTCATCTGGCAATTCCAGTATTTTAATAAACATGAACTGCAAACCACGGAGGGGGAGATGTTGCAGGTAATCGCACCAGGGCTTCCTAATCATAACCAGGGTCCCGATTTCCTGAACGCACGCATCAAAATCGACAATACCATTTTAGCAGGCAATATCGAGCTCCACATCGATGAAACAGATTGGAACCGCCACGCCCACCAGCACGATCCCAATTATAAAAATATCATCCTGCACGTGCTCTGGGAACAGCCGCGGCAAACCCGGCTGCCGCTGCCTACCATCTCGCTGAAAGAAAGAGTTTCAAAAATATTATTGCAACGCTACCGCGATCTCATGAAAAGCCACGCATTCGTTCCCTGCGCGCATAATGTGCATGAGCCCGGCGGCATTACATGGCCGGCCTGGAAGGAAAGACTGCTGGCAGAACGGTTGCTGCGCAAAAGCGCGCTGGTGCAGCAATACCTTCAGCAATCACACTTTCACTGGGAAGAATGTTGCTGGTGGCTACTCGCAAGGAACTTCGGCATTCCGATTAATGCAGACGCTTTTGAAGCAGTGGCCCGCAGCCTGCCCCTCACCATCCTTGCCAGGCACAAAAATCATTTGCATCAATTGGAGGCATTGTTACTGGGACAAGCGGGCCTGCTCAACGCGGCTTTCGAAGAAGCGTATGCATGTGTGCTGGCTAAAGAATACCGTTTCCTAAAAACAAAGTACATGCTGGTCCCCATCCAACTGCCGGTGCACTTCCTGCGCATGCGGCCGGGGAATTTTCCAACAGTAAGGCTCGCGCAACTGGCGATGCTGTTACATACCATTCAATCTCCTTTTTCAAAGATAAAAGAAGTGGCCTCGGTGAAAGAAGTGCGTGCGCTATTGCAGGTAACAGCGAGCGGGTTCTGGCATACGCATTATGTATTGCAGGAAACCTCGCCCTTCAGAAAGAAAATCCTCGGGCAGCAAACCATCGACAACCTGGTCATCAATACCATTGCACCGATGCTATTTGCTTACGGGCACCTGAGACAGGAGCAGCAATATAAAGACAAAGCGCTCGACCTGCTGTCGCAATTGCCGCCCGAAAAAAATGGGCTTACTGTACAATGGGAGGCCATGGGTATCGCCAATGACCATGCATGGGATTCGCAGGCGCTGCTGGAATTAAAAAAGGAATATTGTGACGTAAAACGCTGCCTGGAATGCGCCATCGGCAATTCGTTGTTGAAGTCTGTTTGACCAAAAGATGTGCGAAAGATCTATTTACGATGCGGGCTCATTCACCGGCCAGCGGAAGTCAACGTTTACCGCAATATCCGGATGTATGCTATATATCACGGGGCAGGTATGGGCGGCCCGCTCTAAAATGGTGCGCTGCTTTTCATCGGCCAGAAAACCCTCGGGGAAATGAAATGTTAAATTTACCGCTCCGATGCGCCTCGGATCAGCTTTCATTATCTTTTCCACCTCTATTTTTACGTTAGTAAGATCAAGTTGCAGGTCTCTTGCTTTCATGCCCATGATGGTCATCATGCAGCTTCCGAGAGCGGTAGCCACCAGGTCGGATGGAGAAAAACGCTCTCCCTTTCCCTGGTTATCAACAGGTGCGTCGGTTTCAATCTGGGTTCCGGACCTTACATGCGTAGCAACGGTCCTCAGGTTACCTTCGTAAACAATAGAGGAAGTCATTGTGTTTTTTTCATAAATTTACGTATTAACCTAATAATCATTTTACAGTGAAGAAATTTGCGCTGGTTACATTGGCAGTCTGCGTAGCACTTGCAGGTTTTTCCCAAACCCAACCAAAAGGAATAACCAAGAAGGATAAGAAAGAAGCGAAGCGTGAGCGCATCAATGCCCTGGTGAAGCTGGAAGAAGAAGGAGAACTTGTATTCCGCAAACACAGCATATTCGGCTTTAAGGCTATTTCCGACGGCTATGGCCTTTCGTACGAAATGGGCCGTTTCAAATCCAACCGCGTTACCAATATTTACCAGTTGGAGATCAACGAAAAAAAGCACCGGCAGGAGAAAAAGCTCAATACCATCAACGGGTTCGAGTTCAATTCCATCATCCTGTACAAAATGAACAATTTTTACCAGGTTAAGCTGGGTATGGGGCAACAAAGGATCATCGGTGGTAAAGGCAATAAAAACGGGGTGGCCGTTGCCGTGGTATATGCCGGGGGCCTTTCGCTCGGGCTGTTGAAGCCTTACCTGGTAGACGTAGAGGCCGGCGGAAAGCGGTTCCGCAGTCAATACCCCGCCATTTCAGACAGTAACTATCAACCTATTGGCGCTTCAGGGTTCACCACCGGCTGGAGCGAGCTGTCCCTCAAACCCGGCGCCCATGCCAAGGCCGCCATGCGTTTCGATTACGGGCGCTTCAATGAAACCGTTACCGCGATTGAAGTAGGCGTCGCAGGAGAGTTTTACAGCGAAAAGATCCCTCAAATGATGCTGACCAAGCAAAAGCAGTTCTTCTTCACAGGTTACGTTACCATTCTGTTGGGAAGAAGAAAGTAGCTAATTTTGCCGCTATGACCGAATTGCCCGTTGTTTCCAAGGAGAGCGTTCCACAAAAGATCAAGAAACCCGATTGGCTTAGGGTAAAACTTCCTATCGGCGAGAATTACAAGCACGTCAGAAGCCTGGTAGACAATCACAAGCTGCACACCATTTGCGAGAGCGGCAATTGTCCTAATATGGGCGAATGCTGGGGCGAAGGCACCGCCACTTTCATGATCCTCGGCAATGTATGCACCCGCAGTTGCGGATTTTGCGCGGTGGCCACGGGCCGGCCCGATGCAGTGGATTGGGATGAACCCCAACGGGTAGCCGAAGCCATTTACCTGATGAAAGTAAAACACGCGGTAATTACTTCGGTTGATCGCGATGAATTGAAGGATGGTGGCAGCACCGTATGGCACAATACCATCCGCGCTGTGCAAGCACTTAATCCCGGCACCACGCTGGAAACCCTGATACCAGACTTCAAAGGCAAGGCCGAAGACATTCAACGCGTGATAGACGCCGCCCCTGAAGTGATTTCCCATAACATCGAAACCGTTGAGCGCCTCACACGGCAGGTGCGCATACAAGCCAAATATTGGCGAAGCATGGAAGTATTGCGGATATTGAAACAAGGCGGATCGCGCACAAAAAGCGGAATCATGCTGGGACTGGGCGAAACAAAGCAAGAAGTGGTGCAAACCATGCACGACCTCCGCAATGCGGGTGTGGACGTAGTGACCATCGGTCAATATTTACAGCCTACTCAAAAACATTTACCCGTTATACGCTTTGTGCACCCCGATGAATTTGCGGAGCTAAAGGAAATAGGTTATGAAATGGGATTCGATTATGTAGAAAGCGGCCCGTTGGTAAGATCGTCTTACCATAGCGAGAAGCACGTGATTCCCGGTTATGGCCGCGCGGAGTGGATACAGAAAAAATCAGCTATTTAGCAAAATCAGCCATTAAATTTTTTTCTCTTGACATTGAAATCGATCTTGTCAGGCTGCTGCCTGGTTTTTATTGCAATGAATGCTTCCGCACAGCTTCGTTGGGTTCCTGCGGCTGATTCACTGAGGCAGGGATTGCCCGCATCGGTCAAATTGTTTTATACAAATGACTCGCTCGATAACAAGCCTTTCATTGCTTATTACATCGAGGCGGACCTGAAAGACAAAAATCTTGTTTTCACTACCCAAGTGGGCAATGGCAAGCGTTTTACGCCTTCGCAATATTATCAATCGGAGAGCCGGCCGCTGGTAGTGGTCAATGGCACTTTCTTTTCGTTCCAGACCAATCAAAACCTGAACATGGTCATGCGCGATAGCAAGCTTAGGTCGCGCAACGTGGTTTCGTTAAAGGGCAGGGGCAAGGATTCAACAAGGTATTATTATATTACGCGCAGCGCCATCGGCATCAACAGGAAAAGAGAAGCCGATGTGGCCTGGGTATTTACGGATTCGTCTATGACACGTCCGTATGCCTTCGAGGATTCACCGGTAGTGGCCATGGGAAATGCTGCTGTTCCGAAATTAAAATCGCTGAAGCGTTTCGACTACGTTAAATGGAATATGGAAACCGCAATTGGCGGAGGTCCTGTGTTGATCCACAATGGCGCTATCAACATCACCAATAAGCAGGAGCAGATGTTCGTTAGCGGCGAAAAAGACAAGCATCCACGCACCGCGATGGGCTATACGCGTTCGGGCAAGCTGATCATATTGGTGATACAGGGGAGGTCTCCCGGCAAGGCCGAAGGCGCTACTTTACAGCAGGAAGCAGAGATTTTGTACAACCTGGGCTGTTATGAAGCATTGAACTTAGATGGTGGCGGAAGCAGTTGCATGCTGGTGAATGGAAAAGAAACCATCAAGCCCAGTGATGCGGCAGGACAAAGGCCGGTGCCTGCGGTGTTCCTCATCAGCATAAAAAAATAGCTGCGAAGATGTACATGTGCAAATTAATGACGGCCCTTTATTGACAATTCGCGGAATCGGTCCTTCACTTGTACATCTGTACATGGCATATCAATTAGGTCTCGTTTCCCACACCAACGCACTCGCTCCTAATATCGCGGCGTCGGCTTCCTTCAGCTCGCTGAAAATGAGCTTTACTTTATTCTGAAAAATGGGCAGCAGGTTTTTTTCCATGTGCTCCCGCGTGGGCTTCATGATCAGGTCGCCGGCCTTAATAACACCGCCGAATAAAATGATGGCCTCCGGCGAAGAGAACATCACGAAGTTCGCAAGCGCCTCGCCTAATATTTCTCCTGTAAACCGGTACACTTCATTGGCCAGCTCGTCGCCCTTCGATGCGCATTCATACACCGCTTTCGCATCAATTGCATCGGAAGCATAACTGCGCATGAGCGACTGCCTGCCGGGATGCCTTTGCAGCAACTCTCTCGCGGTAATGGCTATCCCAGTGGCCGAGGCATAGGCTTCCAGCGAGCCGTACATATCCGTGCCCCAGTGCTTTCTACCGCCGGGGCGGATGGTGGTATGTCCCAGCTCACCCGCAAATCCATCGTGCCCCAATATTAATTGTCCATTGGCAACAATGCCGCTGCCCACGCCGGTACCTAATGTGATCATGATAAAATCCCTCATGCCGCGGGCCGCTCCATACATCATTTCACCTACCGCGGCCGCATTGGCGTCGTTAGTGAGGGAGCAGGGCACCTTGAATTTTTTTGACACCAATTCGGCAAGTGGAATAATACCCTTCCAATGCAGGTTGGGCGCGTATTCGATAGTGCCTTTATAGTAGTTGCCGTTGGGTGCGCCAATGCCTACGCCCTTTATAAACTTCATGCCGCCTACTTCACTGACGGGGGCTTGCAATGCTTCGTGCAATTCGTTGATGAAGCTTTCTACATTGGCATGTTTGGAAGTGGAAAGATCGCCGCGGCTTAAAATTTCTCCACGGTGGTTTACGATGCCGTACTTAGTAGTGGTGCCGCCAACGTCAATTCCTATCGCGTATTCTAAAGGACTTTCCATGTCAACTATAATCTGATTTTATGATCTTTCCTGGTAAATTTAATGACCGCCGCTCTGGCTTACCTCTGCATCGTAGTCTATTCCCTGTTTTCTCAAAATGCCTTTTACTACAAATGCAAAAATGGCCAGGTATGCAAAGCACGCCACTGCAACAATGAAGGAGGGATGTATGCCGATGATGTCCGCCAGTTTACCCTGTATCGGTGGAATGATACCACCGCCCAGGATCATCATGATCAGGAAAGCTGAGCCCTGCGTGGTGTACTTGCCGAGCCCTGCAATTGACAGTGCGAATATGCAAGGCCACATGATAGAGCAGAACAATCCCCCGCTAAGGAAGGCATATACTGATATCATTCCCGTTGTGAGCAGGCCCACTATCATAGCGACGATGCCAAGCAATCCAAAAATGAGCAGGGTGCGTGCGGGGCGGTCGTTGCTTATATAAAATGCCACTATTTGCACCAGCACGCATACCACATACCAAACAAGCGGCGTAACGTCTTTTTGCGCCAGCGCATTTACCCCAAGTATAATACCGAATGCCACCAGCGGCACTATGAATGTGAGCAACCGCCGCGTGCCGCCGGAGAGGTTGAACGCGTTGATGGCGCCCGTCCACCGGCCGATCATAAGACTGCCCCAGTACATCGAGATGAATGGCGCTACCTGCGAAGTTTTATAACCCCCGAATTCTTTTTGCTTCAACAGCTCGCTCAGGTTACTGCCGATGGACACCTCCACGCCCACGTACACAAAAATGCCCAGCATGCCCAATACCAGTTGCGGGTACTTCATTGCGCCCCAACCATCGGGATTGCGTGCGGCCATACCGTTAGATAACAATAGTCCGCCCACCACTACTACCAACGCGCCGAAGAGCCAGTACATCCTGCTGCGTTCGAGCGGTTTTTTTATAGTGGCGATTTCATCTGTCTGTGGTTTGATAGTTTCCCTTAGGCTGCTGATCTGTTGCTCCAGTGATGTCCTTTCTGTTTCCGCAACCTTTATGGTCAGGTTATCCAGTGAGTCGATTTGTCGCGTTACTGGTTTTATCTGGCTTTCGATGGATTCAATCTGTTTTGCTTCGGGCGTGCGGTAACTGCTAAACACCGGCACGAACATGATAATGAGCAGGCCCGACAGTATCAACAGCGAAGTAAGCGCCTTGTTGGCTTTCTCGGTTTTTTCTTCGTTGATGCCCGCCGGAACTTTTTTGGAAAGGCCGAACAAGGTGGCGGCTCCTATAAAAAGAATACCCACGCCTACATACAGGATAATTACTTTTTCCAGGCTTAACGATGCTATTTTTTCATCAGTAATATCCGTTGCTACGCCAAACAGCGCAAAGGCTACCAGCAGCGGCCCGATCATGGTGCCAAAAGAGTTGATGCCACCACCGAGGTTTACGCGGCTTGTTCCCGTGGAGGGATCACCGAGAGAAATGGCGAAAGGCTGAGCAGCGGTTTGCTGCAAGGAAAAACCCAGGGCAACGATGAACAAACCTAACAGCATTCCTGTAAATGTATTGCCATTGACCGCCGCGATCATGGCAGCTGCGCCGAATGCCGAGAACAGCAACCCATAAATAATACTCCGCTTATACCCCCACTTGCCTACGAGGTCCTTGCCGCCAAATGCGCCGTATGCAAACAATACCAGCGCGCCTACGTAATAGGCCAGGTAAAATGCAAAGTCGATCAACTGGCTCTGAAATTGGTCGAGACCGAATTTGTGTTTGCAAAATGGAATGAAGACACTGTTGCCGGCAGCAATGAACCCCCAGAAAAAGAAAACGGTCACCAGTGTCCCAAGTGCCCCGTAATTCGTAGGAACATCGGGAGCGGTAAGTTTGTCTGCATTGGGAACCTGGCGTGAGGGGAGGTCGGAAGTGCTCATAAGCTATTGCGGGTTTGATAAGTAATAATTGCTGAAAGTATAAAGTTTTTCGCAAGCGAAAAATTTTTTCACTGCCGGTTATTTAATTCAAAATCATTGGTAAATTGAATCGGTTCTTTCGTGCATGGTCATGTGAAACCATAAGGTCAACGGGTCATTAAGTCATTGGGTCATTGGTGAAGCATAATGGAATTCTCATCCTGGCAAACTAGCAATATGGAAATTATTCACGTAAGCGCGGAATGTTACCCGGTGGCCAAGGCTGGTGGATTGGGAGACGTAGTAGGGGCCTTGCCTAAATACCAGAACCTTTCAGGACACTTTGCCAAGGTAGTAATGCCCATGTACCGCACAAAATTCCTGTACAACAATCAGTGGGAAGTAGTGCACAAGGGTTACATCCACATGGCCAATTGGGGATTGGATTACACCGTGATCCGTGAACAAACAAATGCACTCGGCTTCGATCTTTACCTTATCGATATCAACGGACTGCTCGACCGTGAAAAAGTATATGGGTACGATGATGATTCGGAAAGGTTCACCGCATTCCAAATCGCAGTAGTGGATTGGATAGCTTCGTGGAACCACCGACCCGACATCATTCATGTGCACGACCATCATACCGCGCTCATCCCTTTCATGATACGTCATTGTTTTGCCTACCAGCACCTGCAGGGTGTTCCATCCGTACTCACCATTCACAATGCGCAATACCAGGGCTGGATGGACTGGGACAAGAGCAGGTATATACCGCGGTGGGACACGTGGAAATGGGGCATGCTCGATTGGAAGAACCACATCAACCCGCTGGCATCGGGCATTAAATGCGCGTGGAAAGTAACAACTGTAAGCTGGAGCTACCTGGCCGAGCTGCGGGAATCAGCCAATGGATTGGAGGCACTGTTCGAGTATGAAAAAGGTAAATGCCTGGGCATACTCAACGGCATCGATACTCAGGTATGGGACCCCGCGACCGATACCTACCTGGAGCACCGGTACGACCTGGAGAGCCAGGAAGCCGGCAAACAAAAAAACAAAGAGGCCCTTTGCAAACAATTCGATCTCGACGTGAGCAAACCATTGATCGGGTTCATTGGCAGGTTGGTAGGAGAAAAAGGCGCAGACCTGTTGCCGGATGTTATCGGCGATACTTTTTATTATGTGGGGCGCAAAGTGAACTTCATCATCCTGGGCAGTGGCTTCCCCGAGGTAGAATCGCAGTTGAACAGCCTGAAATCGCTCGCGGCGGGAGATTACAATGTTTACATTGGATACAATGAAACACTGAGCCATATTTTATACGCCGGGTGTGATTTTTTATTGATGCCTTCAAGGGTAGAGCCTTGCGGGCTAAACCAGATGTATGCCATGCGTTATGGTACCGTGCCTGTAGTGCGGAATACCGGCGGTTTAAGGGACACGGTAGTGGATATTGGTGATACCAACGGTTACGGCATCCGCTTCAACCATGCGGCAGTAGGCGACATTACACACGCCATCTGGCGTGCCGCGGAGCTGTACAAAGACAAAGACCTTGTGCAGGAGATCCGTGAATACATGATGCAACTGGATTTTAGCTGGGAAAAGAGCGTTAAGCAGTATATTCAGGTATATGAATCGCTAAGGTGATTTAATTATTAATTATTTATTATTGATTATTGATGATGTTTGGGAGAATAATAATCAGTAGTTAATAGGTAATCATTTAAGTTTAAGTTTTACAATAAACAAGCTAATTATGTCCAAAGAAATTTTGGCCGTTATTCTTGGAGGAGGAGCCGGCACACGACTATATCCATTGACCGCAAGCCGATCTAAACCCGCTGTGCCGATAGCCGGAAAATACCGGCTGGTGGACATTCCCATTTCCAATTGCCTCAACTCCGGCATCAGCCGCATGTTTGTGCTGACGCAATACAATTCGGCCTCGCTGAACAGGCATATCAAGAATACCTATCATTTCAGTGCTTTCAGCTCTGCATTCGTGGATATACTTGCAGCGGAACAAACGCCCGATAGCCAGACCTGGTACCAGGGTACCGCCGACGCGGTACGGCAAAGCCTTAAGCACATCGGCCCGTTTGAAAGCGAGTACGTGATGATACTCTCGGGCGACCAACTGTACCAGATGGACCTGATGGATATGCTGCGGCATCACAAAGAAAAAGGCGCCGATGTTTCCATCGGTACCATACCGGTGGCGGCAAAAGAAGCTTCTGACTTCGGTATTATGAAGATGGATGAGAACCACATGATCACCGCTTTTACCGAAAAGCCCAAGCAGGATGTGTTGATGGATTGGGTGAGCGATACCGGCGAGGCCATGCAAAAACAGGGCAGGGTGTTCCTCGCTTCCATGGGAATTTATATTTTCAACCGCAAGCTGATGTTCCACCTGTTGCAGGAAGAGTTTAAGGAGGCAACGGACTATGGAAAAGAAATACTGCCCAAATCGCTCGGAAAATACAAGGTGGCCAGCTACCAATACGACGGATACTGGACCGATATCGGAAACATCTATTCATTTTTTGAGGCCAACCTGGGATTGACGCAAGACCTGCCCGAGTTCAATTTGTTCGATAACAACCGATCTATTTATACACGTGCCCGCATGTTGCCGCCTGCCAAGATCAGCGGCACCACGCTGGAAAAGACCATCATCGCCGAAGGCTGCATCATTAATGCTTCCCGCATAGAGCACAGCGTTATAGGCATACGCACCCGGGTTGGCAGCGGCACCACCATCGTGAGCAGCTTTTTGATGGGCAATGATTATTTTGAAACGCTCGATGAGATCGAGCATGCGCAAAGCCATGGCATCCCTACGGTTGGAATTGGTCACCGTTGTTATATCAAGAATGCAATTGTCGATAAAAACTGCCGCATAGGCGATGACGTGCGCATCAATGGCGGCCCGCACTTGGCCAATTCAGATCATTCGTTGTACACCGTAAAAGATGGCATCGTAGTGGTCAAGAAAGGGGCTGTGCTGCAAAATGGATTTGTGATATAATATGTGTACTTGTTACATATTTATTTATATCTTCAGTCCGCTTTAATCAAACCAACGATTGCTTATGGCCGCAGGTCCCGTTGTAAGTTCTTCAGCGCCGCACAGGCCGCGACTCAATTTCTGGCAGGTCTTCAACATGAGCTTCGGGTTTTTCGGGATACAGTTCGGATGGGACCTGCAGCGGGCCAACATGGGGCCCATCTATGAATACCTGGATGCCGAACCTGAGCAAATTCCATTGCTGTTCCTGGCCGCTCCGCTCACAGGCCTGATAGTACAACCTATTATCGGTTATATGAGCGACCGTACCTGGCATCCCTGGTGGGGTAGAAGAAGGCCTTATTTTTTCGTGGGTGCAATCCTTAGCAGCATTTGTCTTTTCCTGATGCCCAATAGCGGCGTGTTGTGGATGGCCGCTGGATTGTTGTGGATACTGGACACTGCCGGTAACATAGCGATGGAGCCTTTCCGCGCATTTGTGGCCGATAAGCTTCCCGAACAGCAACGCACTTCGGGGTTTGCCATGCAAAGCCTGATGATCGGCCTGGGAGGCAGCATTGCATCGGCATTGCCCTGGCTACTCGCCAACATTTTTGATGTGGCCAGCACGCCGGTCGACGGCAGCATTCCCCCATCGGTAAAATATGCATTCTATATTGGCGGCGCCATGTTTTTGCTCGCGGTGATGTACACTATTTTTTCCACCCGTGAATATCCACCCACCGATGTTGGGTTCAAGGAAAAAATAAAAGAAAGCAACAAAGGTTTTGGTGGCGGCGCCAAAGAAATATGGCATTCGATCATGAACATGCCCCCGAAAATGAAACAGCTTGCGCTGGTGCAGTTCTTTACCTGGCCCGGACTTTTTTTAATGTGGTTTTATTACAGCACTGCCGTGGCGAGGAATGTATTTGGGGCCGCCAGCGAAAAAGACGAATTGTATACCAAGGGTGTTGAATTTGCGGGCCTTACGCTTTCATTTTATAATGTAGTAGCTTTTGTGTTCGCATTGATGATCCCATTTATTGCGCGCAACCTCGGCCGCAGGTTAACGCATACGCTTTGCCTTTTGTGCGGGGCTGCCGGCCTTATCGCGGTTGGTTTTGTAACAGACCGCTATATGCTGTACGCCTGCATGACGGGCGTAGGTATTGCATGGGCCAGCATTCTTTCCATGCCTTATGCGATGCTTGCAGGCAGCCTGCCGGAAAACAAGATCGGTGTGTACATGGGCATCTTTAATTTTTTCATTGTGTTGCCCGAGATCATCGCTTCCCTTTTCTTTGGACAGATCATGGAACATTTGCTGAACAATAACAGGATGCTGGCTGTGCAGATAGGCGGCGCATTGATGATACTGGCGGCATTGATCTGCTATTTTATCGTAAAAGAAAGAAAGAATGAACACGTAAAGGAAGACGTTGTGGAAGAAGTGAAGATCACCGAGCAACGTCCCATTTAAAATATTTTTTTTCACTTTAAATGTTGCTGTATGAAAAAACAATTCTTGCTCATCTTCGCCGCGGCTGCCATCCTAAGCTGTAACAGCGCCGAAAAGAAAGATGGGGAAACAACAGAAAAGTCGTCTACTGAAAACACTACTACCAACACCACCACTCCTGCAACCAATGATGCTGCCACCGCCGGGGACGATGCCCAGGCGCGGGTTGAACAATTGAAAAAATTGCCGCCAATAAGCAATGAAACGATGAAGTCATTCTTTCCTGAAGAGGCCCTGGGCATGAAACGTTCATCGTTTAGCGTAAACAACGCCATGGGTTATGCGATGGGGACCGCTTCGTACCGCAAGGACGATGCCGATTACTCAGTTGGCATTTTTGATTGCGCCGGCGAAGCAGGAGCTTCATTTTATTCATTATCCTACCTGTCGCGGCTGAACATGCAGAGTGAAGATGATAACGGGTATCAAAAAACGGTGTCTTTCATGGGTACCAATGCTATTGAAACATTCTCCAAAAGCAATAACCAGCACAGCCTTCATTTTGTGGGTGGTGACCGTTTCTGGGTTACGATAGAAGGAAACGAAGGGCTTGACAAACTGAAGGAATTTGCAAATGCGCTGAACCTCGACAAGTTGAAAGGAGCGAAATGAATATGAAAAAAAGGTTGATCTTACTGGTAGCGGTCTTTTATTCTTTGACCGTTGTTGCCTCCGGCTACAAAGTAGAAGGCATTTATCCCACGCATTGGTGGGTAGGCATGAAAAATCCCAACCTGCAACTGATGGTGCGGGGCATGAACGTTCGAACGGTGAAGTTTTCGATTGCCTGGCCCGGCGTGCGGTTGGTAAAGGTGACCAAGAGCGAAAACAATAATTATGCTTTTCTGGACCTGGTGATCTCGCCTACTGCCAGGCCGGGGAAGATGAAAATTCATATTGTAACCGAGGAAGGAGAAGGCGATGTATTGTATGAATTGAAAGCACGGAGCAAGGAAAATGGAAAGTCGCGCATACTCGGGATTACCGCCGCCGATCTCATTTACCTCATTATGCCCGACCGCTTTGCCAATGGAGATCCTTCCAATGACAAGCTGCAGGGATTCAGGGAAGTGGTTAACAGCCGCGATTCGCTCAAAGGCAGGCATGGCGGCGATTTGCAGGGCGTGCAACAACGCCTGGACTACCTGCACGACCTGGGCGTGACGGCCATTTGGTTAAACCCCGTAATTGTAAACGACATGGTGCGTGAATCCTTTCACGGATATGCATTTACCGATCATTATACCATCGACCCTCGGCTGGGGGGCAACCAGGCTTACCACGATCTTATAAAGGCCGCACATGCAAAGGGCATGAAGATCATTCAGGATGCCGTGTACAACCACGTGGGACGCGAGCATTTTTTTGTGCAGGACATGCCCATGAAGGATTGGTTCAATCAATGGCCATTGTACCAGAATACTTCTTACAAAGACCAGGTATTAATGGACCCTTACGCATCGGCCATCGATAAAAAAATTATGAGCGATGGATGGTTTACGCCGTTCATGCCCGACTTGAACCACCGCAATCCCTTCGTCGCCAATTTCCTGATACAGCACGCGATATGGACGGTAGAAGAATTTGGCATCGATGGATGGCGCATAGACACGTACGCATACAACGACCTCGACTTCATGAACCGCTGCAACAAAGCGCTGCTCGACGAATACCCGCAGATCGGCATTTTCGGGGAGACCTGGGTGCACGGCGTTCCGAACCAGAGCTTTTTTATGGAGAGCATGTACAATCTCAAATACAAAAGCAATTTGCCGGGTGTAACGGATTTTCAATTGAACATGTACGGCATTTTTTCTGCCCTGAACCAACCTTTCGGATGGACAGAGGGTGTGAACCGCTTATACCTTACGGCTACCAATGATTTTGTGTACAAGGACCCGATGAAGAACTGCATTTTCCTCGACAATCACGACATGAGCCGTTTTTATTCTGTCGTAAATGAGAATTATGATAAATACAAAATGGGCATTGCCTGGCTGCTGACATTCAGGGGCATTCCGCAATTGTATTATGGGACCGAGATACTGATGACGGGAACTACGAGCCGTACGGATGCCATGGTGCGCTTCGATTTTCCTGGGGGATGGCCCGGCGACGCAAGTAATAAATTCACCGCCGCCGGCAGGACCGAGCAGGAAAACAATGCATTCAACTACGTGCGGACGCTGGCCAATTTCAGGAAAAATTCATCGGCCATAAAGAGCGGTAAGATGATGCAGTACGTGCCGGAGAATGGAGCGTATGTGTATTTCCGTTACGACAACAAGCAAACCATCATGTGCGTGATGAACCAGAATGACGGGCCGGTTACACTCAACCTTTCGCGCTTTTCAGAGCGCATGAATGGATTTACCAAAGCGTATGACGTGGCTACCGGAAATACTTTTAACCTGGAACCTACGCTAACGGTGGGAGGGAAGTATTTATTGGTGATGGAATTGAGGAAGTAACTACAGGAATTTATCTTTTTCAACTTCCCAGGTATAAGGTTCCCGCAGCGTTTTGAGCGTTTTAAGCACTGGAATGTTCAGGGTTTTCCAGGTGGTTTTCTTCTTGCTATCACCTTCATTTCCTTTTGTCAGGCTTCTTTTCTTAGTAAGGAAATTGTAGCTGTATTCCTCGTAATCCAAAGAACCGCGATGGATGGAATGCTTATCGGCGCCGATCAACACAAATTCCCCTTGCTGGTAACGGAACTTATAGGAAGTGCCGCTCATATACCAGCTTCCCATACTGGCGAAGAAACTGAAATCGATTTGCAGGATGCCTTTATTGATATAAATGCCTTCAAATGGATCTGACATTATTGGGTTGTCGTGGTTCTGGATAAAGGATTGGCTTTGCTCAGCCACGTAGTAATATTCGTCGGTAGAATCTTTGAATACGATGAGCAGCATTCTCGGTTGTGTTATTACAGTATCCTTTGTTGCTTTTACAATCTGTATGCTGTCGCGGTATTCCAACACCATTGCCGCATCTTTCAACTTGTCTTTGTTGAGGTCGCCGGTTGCATAGTCCATCAAGGTCCAGTTAGCGGGCACAAAGTCTTCGAGGCGTGTTGCTTTTTGTTGAATGGCGGGGTAGGTAAAGGCTTGTCCATAAACAAGGCCGGCAGCCAGCAGGAGTAAGCAAGTAAAAAATGGTTTCATAGATTATTCTATCTCAATATCATATTTTTCCAACAATCCCAAAACTCCCGGGTATGAGAATTTTGCTTTTTTCATTTTGTTAACGTCCGGGTCGAAAGAATAATTGCGGGCAGTGCGGAAATCAGTGTTTTCGAGCATCGTATTTTCAAATATGGCCCTTTGCAGGTCACAATTATGGAATACCGCATTGGTAAGATCAGCGCCGGTGAAGTCTACTTCGATGAGGCTGGAATTTTTAAAGCTTGTTTTTTTCAGTTTTCTTTCCAGGAATGAGGAAAGGTTAAGCATGCAATTGTCGAAATCCACTTCGAACAAAAAATCACTGCAGGTTTCAAAGCGGAGGCCGAGCAGCTTACAATCCCTGAATTGTATGTCCTTGAACGCGGTCTTCTCCAGCTTAACCATGCTGATGTTACAAGCAAGGAATGCGCATTCGCTGAAATGAATTCCCGAGAGGTCTGTATTAGAGAAATTGCAGTTCACAAACGTGCAGCCTTCATATTCGCCCCGTTGTAAACCCGCTTCTGAAAAATCCTGCTTTTCGAATTTCAGGTCCTCGAAATAAACGCTGTCCATGCCGTAATTTAGTAATGCATCACAACATTACCCACCAAATATTCCTTTGTCCTTCCTTTCCCCAATCTTTCAATGATTTTTGCAGCGTGGCCTCGAGCGCTTTGTGGTTTACTTTTTTGCCGCGGGTGGGAGCGGCCAGGTCGGCGTCTTTTGGCTCTATCAATTGAACCTTGGTTGCAAACCAGGTAGTATACAGGCGTGGAATGGCCAGCCCCAGTATCATACCGGGCAGTCCATTGAATGATTCCGGTCCACCACTTACCAGTATTTCATCGGTATAAAATGCCACTACATATACGGAGTCGCAAATTTTACCAACAGCCTTTCTGCATTCAAAGCCGGCAATGGTCCTAGTTTCGTCGCTGATCTTCCATTCCAGCTTGCGCGTACTGTCCTGTATCAGGTAGTTTTCCTCGAACACTCTTTTGGCGCCGGTGAACATGCCTTTCGAAAGATCGACCATGATGGTGTTTTCCTTCGATGGGCCGATGCCCCAGAAGTTCTTCGGGCCATCCCCGTCACGATTGTGCTTGTACACGGTCTTATCGTCGGAAAAATACAGGTCGAAATAGGAAGTATGGAATTTCGGGAGCTTGGAAATGTATTCCTTGAACCAACTATCGTTCTCTTGAGGTTCGTACTGGCGGTGCACATTGATCTTTCGCTCGAACTCGATCTTTCCCTTGGCCAGGAACTGCGTTTGTGCATGCGCGAAAGTTCCCGCAAGCAGTAATCCAAATATCAATAGATACTTCATAATAATTTATTTTAATGGCCTGCTCCGTTACCGGTTGTGGCCGCGTTCTTCGTGAAATTCCAGGTAAAGCTTATCAACCAGTAACGGCGTATGGTATTGTACGTGTTCTCGCTGATAAAATTGCTGGTGGCATTGCGCTGGAAGCCCAGGTTCTGGTTCAGGATGTCGAACACGCTCAGCCTCACCTCACCTGCATTGTTCTTCCAGAACTTCTTACCCAGGTAAGCATTCCAGCGGATGGTGTTCAGGTCGCGGTCGAACACGCTGGTCTTTTGCCTGAACTGGAAAGTGGCAACGGAATTCAATTCCAGTTTCCAGGGAAGCTGCACCGTTCCTTCGATATCGCTTTCGCTGGTCCAATATTTGGTAACGATGTCGGGACGCAGCGATGATTTGCTGCGGTTCCTTGTAACACCGGGAGCAATCCTGAAAGAATATTTGTTTTCCTTTTCGTGCCAGATGTCCATCCTGATATTAAAATTGCTGTTGTCGTTCACATTCTTCCGGTCGTTCACGAAGTTGTTGAACTTGCCTATGAAGCCGCCTCCGTTGAAGCCCATGTGCAGGTTCAATTTTTTTATCTGGAACCAATAGCCCATCCACAGGTTGAAATTATAATTGCCATCCACGTTCACATATTGCGTGGTCCTGCGGTTCACGGAGTCAACGGTCGACCGGCTGCTGATGGCATTATCCACAAAAGAAAAGTTGGTGCTTAGGTACACGTTGCGGCTGGTGAGCACCTTATAGTCACTGAAGTTCAGTGAGAGGTTATGCCTGAATTCCTGTTTCAGGTCGGCATTGCCTATTTGTATGTTCAGCGGATCGGTATTCTCGCGGATCGGTTGTATCTGCTCCAGGCTAGGTTGACGGGTATTGCCATTGTAGTTGAAGCTGATCCTGCGTTGCGGGCCGAGATTGTAACGGAAGTTCGCACGCGGGAAAAGGTTCAGGTACGTATAGCTGAACACTGAATCGGTAGTCATGTCGGTCTGGCGGAACTTCGCGTACGAAATATTACCGCCTATGGAATACACGAAATTTTTCTTGTTCACACGCAGGTTCAATCCGCCGATCTGTGTATTGATGCGGAACTCGTAGTCGTTGCTGAACAAGGAGTCCCTGGCTTCGTATTTGGGTATGTTGCCGTTGAAAGTTTTATTGAATGTATTGCGCAATGCCTCGCTATTGCTTACGCGGTAGCCATAGTTCATTTCCAGGAAGGTGGTTTTGGAAAGCGGCTCGGTATACGATGCCCTGGAATTGAGCGTGAGCGTTTGAATGCTGTTCAGCTTCCGTTGGTCAACCGTGTCCTTGCGCAGGAAGGCGCCGGAGGTATCGAACGTAAGGTTATCAAATGTGAGGAAACCTTCTGTTTCATTGGAATTGAACGTTTGGTCCACATTCACCGACAGCGTTCTTCCTTTCTTTTGGAATTTATGCCTGAACAGCAGGCTGGAGTTAAACTGCTGCTTTTCTCCTTCGGAACGAAGGGTGCGGCCGCTCTCGTTGATCTTGCGGTTGTTCTCGTTTACCGTCAATCCTTCATAATTCGCAAGGCTGCGGCCAATTGTGCGCGTACCCGCCACCGTTAGCTTGAAGCTGCTAAATGAATCCAGCTGGAAATCATAAAACCCGTTCAACTGGTGGCGGACGTTCTGGTTAAACGTTTTGCGTGCTTCATTGGCAAAATACTGCGTGTTGGGAAGTATGGTTTGGGTTTTCCTGATGCCGTCGACTTCTATATTCTGCTTGTAATAGCGATAATTGATATTGAGATTCCTTTTATCGGCGTTCCATTTATTGGAGAAGTGTGCGCCGGCGGTCCAGGCAGCCGGTAATCCTTCGCCGCTATAACGGCCGCCCCAGGTATTGAACTCATCGCTTTCGAACATGGAATAGAAATAACCTTCCTCTTCATTGAATTGCAGGTTGGACCCGCCTCCGAATTTTTCATTGTCCTGCCAGTTCAGTCCCGCCTTGCCTGTATTGGCCATGGTGCCGAACACCGCTACTTTTCGCTTTCCCCTGAATGCATTCAGCATGCCTTCATTCTCGAAGCTGTTGGGAATTCCTCCCGCCAGTTTTGCTTTGCCGAAAAATCCTTTCTTACGGTCTTCCTTCAATTGCAGGTTGATGGTCTTGGATTTTTCACCATCATCGATACCCGTAAATGTGGCCTGGTCGCTTTTTTTATCGAATACTTGTACGGTCTTCACTGCATCGGCGCGCAGGTTTTGTGTTACTACCGCCGGGTCATCGCTGAAGAATTCTTCTCCATCTACCAGGACTTTCTGCACTTTTTCGCCCTGGGCGGTTATTTCGCCATTCTTGTTCACTTGTATGCCCGGCATTTTTTTCAAAAGCTCTTCCACGTTCGCGCCTTCCTTGACCTTAAAGCTGTCTGCCATGTACACGGTGGTGTCGCCCTTGATGCGGATGGCGCCCAATTTCTGGCTTACTACCACTTCTGCGAGCAACTGGCTTTTTAGTATAAGGCTAAGCTTTCCCATGTCAGCCTGCTGTCCATCAGTAACGGTGACCTCATCGATAAAATCAGCGTATTTGGGAAAAGTTACTTTGACAATGAGCTTGCCAGCGGGCAGGTTTTTCAGGCTGAACTCGCCTGAGGGCCCGCTGCGCGTAAAAGCTACCATCACCGAATCGCCTTTGCGAATGGCGGTAATAACAGCGTGCTGTAATGTTTTTTGGTTAAGCGTGTCGGAGATGACACCTTTAATAGAACCGGACTGGGCAAAGGAAAATTGGCTGGCTGCCAGTCCAATGACCAGGATTGCTAGAAGTTTTCTCATCAGTAGTTCCAGTTTTTTAGGGATTCAACGGCACGTAAACGAACAGTTTCGTAGGCGAATATCTGTCATAAAGATGTAAATTAACGCCTCGTTCTTAATTTTAGGTTAAATGGCTTGTTAATTACACGAATGGCGCGACAGCGATACGAGGATTTTCATTTTGTGGACACTACCAAACCGGTTTGGAACTACTCCCGTTTCCAGGGCGAAGACATCGCCAATTTCCAACATGGAACATTGTACAGGGCCTATGACCTGTTTGGCTCACACTTCATGGAAGTGATGAATACCGGGGGATACTACTTTGCGGTATGGGCACCCAACGCTTCTTATGTATCGGTCATAGGCAACTTCAACGATTGGGATACTGCAGCGCATCCCTTATTTGTGCGGTTGGATAAATCGGGCATCTGGGAGGGCTTTATTCCCAACATGCGCAAGGGGGAAGTATATAAATACCATATTCATGGATATAAGGGAATGAAGCTGGACAAAGGCGATCCCTATGGTAATTTTTGGGAGGTGCGCCCCGATACGGCTACCATCACCTGGAACCTGGATTATGATTGGGGGGATGATGAATGGATGAAAGACCGGGGCCAGGTGAATAAGCTCGACGCTCCCTGGAGCGTGTACGAAGTGCACTTGCATAGCTGGATGCGGCCCGACAAGAACAATGAAGAAGTATACAATACCTATGACCAGATAAGGGAGCGCCTGGTGCCGTATGTAAAAGAAATGGGGTATACGCATATTGAGCTCATGCCCATCATGGAACATCCCTTCGACGGCAGTTGGGGTTACCAATGCACCGGTTATTTTGCGCCTACTTCGCGTTTTGGCGACCCGCAACAATTCATGGAGCTGGTAAATGCTTTTCACCGCGAAGGCATTGGCGTGATACTGGATTGGGTGCCTTCACATTTTCCCTACGATGCGCATGGATTGTTCATGTTCGATGGAACGCATACCTATGAGTATGCGGACATGCGTAAGGGTTTTCATCCGGATTGGAACAGTTATATTTTTAACTATAAGAGGGGAGAAGTAAAATCTTTCCTCATCAGCAGCGCACGTTTCTGGTTCGAAAAATTCCATGCTGATGGATTGCGCGTGGATGCGGTTTCTTCGATGCTTAAATTGAACTATTCCCGCGAGCACGGTCAATGGGAACCCAATGAATTCGGCGGCGACGGCAACCTGGAAGCCATTGCATTTGTAAAAGACCTGAACGAAACCATTTTCCGCGATTTTCCCGATGTGCAAACCATTGCTGAAGAAGCTACCGACTGGCCCGGCATTTCGAGACCTACCTTCCAGGGAGGGCTTGGCTTTGGCATGAAATGGATGATGGGGTGGATGCACGATACGCTGGATTATTTTAAGATGGACCCCCTGTTCAGGCAATTTCACCAGAATAAATTTTCGTTCAGCATGATGTATTTCTATGATGAAAACTTCATGCTGCCTTTCAGCCACGACGAAGTGGTGCATGGCAAGAGCCCGATGCTATACAAGATGCCCGGCGACGAATGGCAAAAATTTGCAAACCTGCGATTGATGTACACGTATATGTGGACGCATCCGGGCGCCAAATTATTGTTCATGGGCTGCGAGTTCGGCGCCACCAGCGAATGGAACTATAAAAGTGAATTGCAATGGGAACTATTGGAGTTCGACGCGCATAAATTGCTGAAAGATTGCGTGCGGGACCTGAATGAATTATTGCGCACCGAACCCGCCATGTACGAGCTGCAATTCTCCCTGGGCGGCTTTGAATGGGTCGACCTGAACCATCGGTACGAAAGCGTAATTTGCTATCGCCGCAAAGGCAATAATCCCGAAGATGATATATTAGTATTATTGAACCTTACACCAGTAGTAAGGCTTGACTGGAAAGTGCAGACCTATGGCAAGCCCGAATGGAAAGAGATCTTCAACAGCGACTCCAAAAAGTATTGGGGCACAGGGGATACCATTAACCCCGACATACAAACTACTATTGTGGATAAAAATGAACACCTGTACGAAATAAACGTGCATTTACCGCCGTTGGGGGCTGTCGTATTGAAGTAATTGATTTAACAATTACCATAGACCAAACGGCCGTAATTTTGCGTTCTTATTCCAGATACTTTATGAAAAATCTCCTGCTCACTATCGCTGCTTCAAGTTTATTTATTTCCACCGCATTCAGCCAGTTGCCAGACAGCGCTGCTTACTATTTCAATAAGGGTGTTGAAGAAAAAAACGCCCGCCGTTACATGGTGGCTTACCAGCAATTTCAGAAAGCTTTGCAATATGATCCGAAGAAGGCTGAATACCAGAAAGAAGCAGGCTTTACTGCTTCCGAGCTGCGTAAATATGACCAGGCGCGCATGCACTTCGAGCAGGCTCATCAGTTGAGGAATGATGATGCCATAGTGCTGGAGCAATTGGCAAAACTGAACTTCTCGCTTCGCCGCTGGCCCCAGGCCATACAATATGCCGAATTGATGAAGCAACGCAATATCAACGGCTATAACTATATTCTCGGCAAAAGCTATTACGAACAGGAGAACTACGGGGATTCATATAAATACCTGCAGGCCGCTGCCAAGGAAAATCCTGACAATGCGGAAATACCTTACCTGATCGCCCGCAGCATGGTAGACATGAGCAATTACAAAATGGCCGTTCAGTTTTTTGAGCAGGCCCTGGCAAAAGATTCTACTAAGGCAAACTGGTATTACGAGACCGGCCTTACTTATTTCGCCATTCCCAATCCCAAAAAAGCCATTGAATATTTTGAGCTGGCCATGGCCAAGGGCTATCCAGCTACTAATGATGTACTGGAAAATTTGTCCAATGCTTACATCAGGGCAGGACAACCCCAACGTGGTATCGACCTCATGAAAAAATTGCTGGAAAAGAAACCGGCAGATATGGTCCTGTTGTGGAGCCTTGCCGATGCTCACTTTAAAACAGGCAAGTATCCTGAAGCCATCGAGTATTGGGACCGTATGCTTTATTACGATAAGGAGAATGCAAAAGCCTTGTACATGATCGGGCTTTCTTACCAGAGAAAAGGCGAGAAGGAAAAAGGGGCGCAGCTTTGCGACAAAGCCATTGAAATGGACCCTTCACTGAGACATTTGAAGGAGAAGAAGCAAATGCCGCAGTTTTAAAAAGTCGTCAATAAGTCATTGAGTTAATAGGTCATTAGGTATACACTTAATGACCTATTGGCTTTATGAGCCAATGATGCGTATTACATTCGTTCCGGGACGTTGATGCCTAATAAACCCATTCCGGTTTTTATAACGTGCGCGGTTAGTTGCGCTATTTGCAGGCGCAGGGTCTTCTTTTCTGCTGTTTCCGCGCTCATGATAGAGTGTTCCGCATAAAAAGAATTGAAAGTTTTGGCGAGATTGAATACATACACGGCCAGTACCGATGGATTCATTTCCTGGCCTGCCTGTTCCACCGTTGCCGGGAATTGTTCCAGCAAGAGGATAAGCTCTTTTTCCAGCCTTAACAACGGAGCGTTTATGTTTGCGGGCGATGCTGTACCAGGTTCTTGTTGAGCTTGTGCCTTGCGCAGGATCGACCTGATCCTGGCATAGGTATATTGCACAAACGGGCCGGTGAAGCCATGAAAATCGATGGATTCCTCGGGGTTGAAGATCATGCGCTTTTTTGGGTCCACGCGCAGTAAAAAGAATTTGAGCGCGCCCAGGCTGATGGTATTGCACAGCTCTTTCAATTCATCTTCGCTGAAATCCTGCACCTTTCCCAGTTCCTCGGTATGCTGCGATGCAATCGCATACATTTCATCCAGCAATTCATCCGCGTCCACTACCGTTCCTTCCCGGCTTTTCATTTTACCCGTAGGTAATTCAACCATGCCGTAGGAGAGGTGGTATATGCCGTCGGCATTGGGAATGCCAAGCTTTTTGCAAATGAGCTTCAGCACCTGCATGTGGTAGTTTTGCTCATCGCCGATAACATAAATACTTTGAGAAGCATGGAACTCGGATTGCTTTACATCGGCCAGGCCCAGGTCCTGCGTAATGTACACCGATGTGCCATCCCTTCTTTGCAGCAGCTTTTGATCGAGGCCCTCATTACTGAGGTCAACCCATACGCTGCCATCATCTTTCTTAAAAAATATACCTTTTGCAAGGCCTTGCTCCACGTATTGTTTTCCTAAGAGATAGGTCTCGCTTTCGTAATATATTTTATGAAAGTCCGAACCAATGCGCTTGTACGTTTCATCGAAACCTTGGTACACCCATTGGTTCATTTTTTTCCAAAGACCAATCACTTTTTCGTCGCCGGCTTCCCAATCGATCAGCATTTGCTGCGCTGCTTTCATGATGGGCGCCTCTTTCTCAGCTTCTTCTTCCTTCATGCCCGAGCCAACCAGTTCCTGCACCTGCTTTTTATATGCGTCGTTGAACTTTACATAATAATCACCCACGAAATGATCGCCTTTTGTAGCCGCGCTTTCCGGCGTGGCGCCGTTTGCAAAAAGCTGCCAGGCTATCATGCTTTTGCAGATGTGTATGCCGCGGTCGTTCACGATGCAGGTCTTTACCACTTCGGCGCCATTGGCTTTGTAAATAGCGGCTACGCTCCATCCCAGGAAATTATTCCTCAGGTGCCCAAGGTGCAGCGGCTTGTTGGTATTGGGAGAAGAATACTCCACCATTACCTTTTGACCGGTAGGCTCCTGCAATCCAAAGCGTGCATTGCCTGCCTCGCCGGCAGGCAGGCCTGCCTTGCCGGTAGGCAGGCCTGCCTTGCCGGTAGGCAGGCCTGCTTGCTCCTCCAGGAACATTTTCCAGTATGCATCGTTGATAACGAGGTTCAAAAAACCTTTGATAAGATTGTAGGATGCAAACAACGCCGAGTTGCCTGATATCAACTGCTGTCCCAATTCATTGCCGAGGGCATCGGGCGATTTTTTCAATTGCTTCACCAACGAAAAAAGTACCACGGTGTAATCGCCTTCGAATTCAGGCTTGGTTTGGTTAACCTGGAAGTCCTTCTCTGTAAATGATTGCTGGTACAGGTGCTGCAAGGCTTTTACTACTGCCGATCTTATTTGCCTGGTAACGTTCATGGAACTTTAAACTTGGCGCAAATGTAAGCGATAGGCCGGGAAGTTAAAAAGCAACCTAAATTTGCGCACCAGATGCCAAAAAACCTCGTCATATCCGTTATAGATGTGTTTTACCCTCCGTTCAGGAAGTTCATTCCTTTGCAGACCTTCCGTTACCTGGCATGCGGCGGAGGCAATACCCTGCTGGATATCCTGTTGTATTTTATCAGCTATCATTACATCCTGCACAAGCAGATGCTCGATTTGGGGTTCGTGGTCATCAGCCCGTACATTGCTGCGTTCTTCATGGCCTTTTGCATCAGCTTCCCGCTCGGGTTTTGGCTGATGAGCAGCATCGTGTTCACTGGCTCCACGCTCAGGGGCAGGGTGCAGTTGTTCCGCTATTTTTTATTGGTGGGAGTTTGCATCCTGCTGAACTATGTATTCCTGAAATTGTTCGTTGAGCAATGGGGCATTTATCCCACGCCTTCAAAAATGCTTACCACGGTTATTGTGGTGCTGTTTAGCTACGTAACGCAGAAACACTTTACGTTCAAGGTTCAAAAGCAAAATTAATGCGTCTTCGGTTCGGTCATGCTGAACCAATTGCCACATCCATCAGTTACAATGGCTTCCACGCCATAAAACTGTTCCTTGGGTTCCGACTTAAATTCCACGCCCTTTGCTTTCAATTCTTCATAGGTAGCACGGCAGTCGTTGGTTTGCAAAACGCCGGCGCCCATTGCCCCTCTGTCGAGCAATAATTTCAGTGCGGCCCTTACGTCTTCGTCCAGGCCATTGGCATGACCGGCTGCGGGGAACAATACAATTTCCATATCAGGTTGTTCGGGCGGTGTTACTGTCAACCAGCGGAAGCCATTTTCCATAGTGGCGTCTGTATTCACCTTAAAGCCCAGCTTGTTCACGTAAAAATCATAAGCCTTGTCCTGGTCGTTTACGAAGAACGAGGCATGGGAGAGTTTTGTTACCATAATAATTTTATTTGTTCAAAGCTAAGGGCATCAGCGCATGAACCCTTTCTTGAAAGTTGCTTTTTTATATCTTTATGCCATGAACCTGCCCACCGACATGTACCAGCGGATAGCTGCCGCAAAGATCTTCATCGATGAAAACTTCCAGGAAACCATCGGGCTGGAAGATATTTCTTCCAGGGCATATTTGTCGAGGTTTCATTTTCACCGGCTGTTCACACGCATCTACCGCAAAACGCCGCATCAATATCTTACACAAAAAAGGCTCGACAGGGCGAAAGACCTGTTGTCTGAAAACCGGCCCGTTTCCGAAGTGTGCAATGAAGTAGGTTTCGAAAGCATCGGCTCATTCAGCACCCTGTTCAAAAAAGAGATCGGGTTTGCGCCGCAGTATTACCGCAACCAGGCCTGGCTTAAGAAGCAACAGGCAAAGGAGCAACCGAAGAAGTTCATTCCGCACTGCTTTATAAGGGAATACGGCATCGAGCGTTGATCAATCGGTCAGCAGTGCATCCAGCAAGGCCTGTACAAAACTCACCAGTATCGGCGATCCGGCAATGATCACATCGGCCATTTTCTTAAAAGGATTGGCCAGCGTGGTGTTCAGCTTTTTATCCTGTGCCTGTGCGGCGCCATCGGTTGACACGACGGTTTTAAATTCTTTTTCAAAACTGGTGAACTGAAGCCGTACAGGAATATAGAACATGAGTATGAGCAGCGTGTGCAATCCTCCATATACATACACGAAGTCCTGCCGCACGGGGGAGTAACCCATGTCGTGCTTCAGCTTCCGGATGAATTCCATTTCGTTGATGGCAGAATACAAGGAGCCCGTGCAAAATACGAGGAAGCTCAGCAAAATAGCGGTGCAAATAAAAAAAGTATTGAAATGTGATTTCAGCACTGCATAGCATTTGGCCATTTGTTCCTTGCCCGTTTCATCGGTTGAAGTATAGATGGATTCCATACGATCGATATAACTGGCGGAATGGATGAATCCGCAAAAGCAGAAGGAGGTTACCAGGTAGCCAATCGCTACCAGCACAATGATCTTGCTGCGCAGCCCGGGCAAGAAATAAATATCCTTTACAATCGATCCATCGTAATAGGTGAGCAGCGCTACCACGGTAAACGCACCGAGTATCATCAGCGTAATGAAGTAATGTTTAAGGTAGTTTCCTTTCGTCCGCAGCTCGGGCATGCACGATATCACCCTTGCCTTTACATCGGTAGTAATGTACCTGCAAATGGCCAGTACGATGAACAAGGTAACCAGTAACGACAAAATGAACAATGCCCAGAATGCAAAGCCAGGATATTTCACAAAGAAGTCTACGTCGCTGGGGAAGTAGGTTATAGGCAATCCGATCGATCCGCTAAGCGTATCGGCGGGCAACAGCTCGGTGTCCCTGAATATCCAATGTATCGGCGTGGTTTGTGCAAAGCGCGTGGTATCCTGTTTACTGCGCATGCTGCTATCGAATCGTAGCGTATCCAGTTCGGACGGATCGAGGTGTATCACCAACTGGTTGTTGATGCGTTTATAAAAAGCGCTGTCGCTGCTCACCAGCATGGTGTTGTGCAGTGTATCCAGCTCACGTAACGTAGCGATCGATGTGCTGTCGGTGGCATTTTGCAGCAAGGTCCTTTCCTGCTTGATCAATTCGTTCAATACATGCCGTGGATCGTATTTCACTTCATGAAATACCGATTCCTTTCCCTTCTGTACAATGTCGCGGCCAAACAACAGGATGCCACCGATGATGAATCCTAGAAAACCCGCAAGGATCAGCAGCTCTATCTGGTTGTTCCTTACCAGCGATCGTTTGGCCTTTGCCATATCAGAACAATTTAAAGTTCTCCGGGAAGGAGAAGTATAAATTCAGGTTGCTCATCAATTGCGACCTGGCCGTACCGTCCAATGCATTCAGGAAACCGGTGCCGAAATGCAGCCACACGCTTTTATATACCGCCAGCTCAATGCCCACCTGCGAGTACAGCGTTTCAGTGCGTCCCATCAATGGGTGATCTATATTCTGGTATTGTGCTTCGGCCAATGCTTTCAACCTGTTTTTACCAATGTAAAACCTGAAATTGCCTGTAAATTCATTAAAGAATTTACCATTGGCCTTATACAATGAATTATTCAAGCCTACAACAAATTGCGCCGAGCGATTATTTTTCCCCGGCCTGAATGCCCATGCCCACCAAACCAAATGCTTGTTTACTTTGATGCTTCCCAATAAAGTATCGGGCGATTGCATTACGAGTGAGTAGGCCGCGTCCATGCGCGGCGCGTTCCAATTCTTTTTCTTGAACTCCTGCAGTGATTTCATCACAGCTCCATCGAAATCATATTGCGAAGCTGTCAACTCCTGGGCTATCTTATTAATGCTGTCCTGAGTCGTCTCGGGAAAGGCCGCAAATTGCGCAATAGTTATATTGTTACTCCTTAAATACTCATTGCGGTTGGCAAACACCATTGCGGTGTAAGCATCCTGAGGCCGAAGAATGGCGGTATCCAGGAATTCGGTATCCAGCCGGTGATCGCCTTTATCGAACAAAACGGTCCTGAATCCAAAGGCAAGACTGTTTACGCCTGTTTCGGGATTTTGATCTGAACCTACCGAAACGCTCATTTTTGTAAGCAGGCGGATGCCCGCATTCTTCTGGTATTCATTAAGCGTGTACCAGGGCTTTACCAATAATCCCGGTGTTAGTTCAATTGCAAGGTTTTGTGGAATGATGAATTTATCACCCGACCGCACATTGCTGAACATCATCGATAGCTCCTTTAAACTGGAGGGCCGCAATATATTGCTGGGGTCTGTTCCTAAGGCTTTAAAGGCGGGAATGTCAGGCACCGCGAAATCGAGCTTTACGGTTTGCAGTACGGTGCTGTCTGCTTTTTTTACATAAAAGTTATCCTTTGTTTGTGCAATTGCCGATAGCGTAAGTGTAAGCGATGCTGCCAGGCACAAAATAATTTTTGTTTTCATTGTATAAGGTTTATAAACATATCATTGATAACCGTGGCGCCGGCGCCGAGTGTTTCTTGTTCTGAAATCGTGGCCAACACTGTGGAGCCTTGCGATACCGTCACTTCCACTATACCGATCATGCTGGCGCCCGTTGAATTTTTGAGCGTGGAAAATACCTCTATGATACGTCCTGTATTGGCTGCAACCGGGCAAGGCAGGGGATATACATCGTCCTGTGAATTCAGGTTGTTGCCAGACAGCTGACTTACCTGGGCATTGCTATTGGCTTCCCATAAGGTGTAGATATAACTTGCAGTGAATGCGCCTAAATATTGAATATTTATTTTCAACGGATCGCCATTAGGCTTAAAGGTTACTGGGTGCATATTATTTATTTTAAAAGTTCGGTTATACTACTGGTTTAGCCCGGTGGTCGCCGGAGGCACAGTAGTGGTATTGGTGATAGTGGTAGTGGTATTAGGAGACGAGTCGGGAACATTTTGGGTCACTGGCCTTGCGGGATTTTCCGTGGTCTTGAGTGCTGCGTACGTTGCCGCGCTTAGTCCCAGCAGCATCAGGTTATCATTATCAATTACCGGTATAATGGAATTGATGCAGGTACCCCCGGTACAGGTTTCCATTTGGCCCACTACCTGGGCAATGAACCAGATGCCGAATATGGCATTGAAAAGAATTGCCTGGAACCGGTGAATGCTTACGCCCTTCTGGTCGGACACTATGTCCAGGAAAAAGCTACTGGCGCGGAGGTCTTGGTGGCGGATGGCCGCATTGGTCTGGTCCGACACGTCTATCATGCGAGCTGTGGTAGTGGTGGCGGCACTGATGCCCAGTAAAACAATGGTGGAATAATGCAGTTCTGGCAAATCGCCGGTTTTCCAGAAAATGCCGGCAAAGGCCGCAAAAATGATGATGGTCCACCAGGCCAGCTGCACGCGGCCCCAGCTGTACGGTTGTGGTTTGGCCTGGCTGGTATCCCGGAGCAATCCATATTTAAAATCACAGAAAATAAAAATGACTAAAAGGACCAGGAAGATGACCCAGAACTGGTAGATCATGGTTGGCGGGTTTTAGGATGAGGAGTAAGGGTTTGATTGTAAATGTAAGAAATACCTGACCACCAACATGCCCCGCCTGCAGGCAGGCTGAAAAACACTGCCAATTTTTCACATTATACCCACGCGGCATAATCATTGATAACCATAATAGAACATTTAAATTCATAAGCGTTATGGGAAAGATCATAGGCATTGACTTAGGAACTACTAACAGTTGCGTAGCTGTAATGGAAGGCAGCGAAGTACAGGTGATTCCCAACGAGGAAGGTCGCCGCACCACGCCCTCCGTGGTAGCTTTCCTTAAGAATGGCGAGCGCAAAGTTGGAGATCCCGCCAAGCGCCAGGCCATTACTAACCCCAATAATACCATCATGAGCGTTAAGCGCTTCATGGGCCGTCGCCACGACGAAGTGACCGAAGAGCTGAGCCACTGGAGCTATAAGGTGGTAAAAGGTGACAATAATACGGTTCGTATCGATATAGACGGCCGTTTATATACCCCGCAGGAAATTTCTGCCATGATCCTGCAGAAAATGAAAAAGACCGCCGAGGATTACCTTGGACAAGAGGTAACCGAAGCCGTTATTACCGTGCCTGCATACTTCAACGACGCGCAGCGCCAGGCTACCAAGGAAGCCGGTGAAATTGCCGGGCTCAATGTACGCCGCATTATCAACGAACCTACCGCAGCCGCACTGGCTTACGGGTTGGACAAGAAAACGCACGACCATAAAATAGCAGTATTCGACCTGGGTGGCGGTACGTTCGACATTTCCATACTGGAGCTGGGCGAAGGCGTATTTGAAGTAAAAAGCACTAACGGTGATACGCACCTTGGTGGCGACGACTTCGATAAAGTGGTGATGGACTGGCTGGCAGACGAGTTTAAAAAAGATGAGTCCGTTGACCTTCGCAAAGACCCGATGGCATTGCAACGCCTGAAGGAAGCAGCGGAAAAAGCAAAGATAGAATTGTCGTCTTCTTCAGAAACCGAGATCAACCTGCCATACATTACCGCGGTTGACGGTGTACCCAAGCACCTCGTGAAGAAACTTACAAGAGCAAAATTCGAACAACTGGCCGATAAATTATTCGAGCGCTGCCTGCGCCCCTGCGAACAGGCTATGAAAGACGCCGGGCTCAACAATTCGCACATTGACGAAGTGATCCTGGTGGGTGGTTCAACCCGCATTCCGAAAGTGCAGGAGATAGTAGAAAAATTCTTTGGTAAAAAACCGAACAAGAGCGTTAACCCCGACGAAGCTGTAGCCATTGGCGCAGCGGTACAGGGCGCCGTACTTACCGGTGAAGTAAAGGATGTGCTGTTGCTGGACGTAACACCGCTGAGCCTGGGCATCGAAACCCTGGGTGGTATTATGACAACGTTGATCCCGTCCAACACTACCATTCCTTCAAAAAAATCAGAAGTGTTTTCAACCGCTTCCGATAATCAACCGGGTGTGCAGATTCACGTGTTGCAGGGTGAGCGTTCCATGGCTAAGGACAACAAGAGCCTGGGTATATTCAACCTGGATGGCATTCCACCTGCCCCACGCGGCGTGCCTCAAATCGAAGTAACCTTCGATATCGATGCCAACGGTATCCTGCATGTGCATGCAAAGGATAAAGGCACCGGCAAAGAGCAAAAGATCAGGATCGAGGCAGGAAGCGGATTGAGCAAGGATGAAATTGAAAAGATGAAGGCCGAGGCCAGGGCAAACGAAGCCACCGATAAAATGGCGCGTGAAAAGATCGAAAAGATCAACCAGGCCGATAGCCTCATATTCCAGACAGAAAAACAATTGAAAGAATACGGCGATAAGATCCCTGCTGATAAGAAAGCCCCGATCGAATCGGCTTTGAATAAATTGAAGGAAGCGCACAAGCAGCAGGACATAGCTACCATTGATTCAGCTACAGCTGAAATGAACGCAGCATGGACTGCAGCCAGCGAAGAGATTTACAAGGCAACGCAAGGCCAGCAAGGGCCTGGTCCTGGCGCGCAACCGGGAGCCGACGGTGGCCCGCAAGCCAATGCCGGCGGACAACAAACCGGTGGCGCCGGTGGCGAAACAGTGACCGATGCAGAGTTTGAAGAAGTGAAATAATTGAATGAAGATCCACGGGAAGCCGGCTGAATGCCGGCTTTTTCGTTTCATAACGTTCCGATTAACCTTCTATTAACCAAAAACGAGTAAGGTGACTTATTAAGTGGTAACAACGATGTTACGTGCAGGCAGTAATTTAGCGCAGCTAAACTGTGAACATGAAGTGCTTACCTCTGACCCTATTGATCGCTATCGCCATTCTCGTTGTTTCCTGTCAAAAAGAAGTGAATGGTACAACCGACGTGACCACCACTGTAAAGTTGGTTTCGAAAATACATGAGACCGACGATCGGCTGCCGATGCAGGGCGTGTATTACGATTTTGAGTATGATGCGCAGCAGCGGGTTACCAGGCTGCGTCAATTATCTACCGACTCCAGTGGCGGCAGCGTGGATGTCATCGAAGACAACGATTATTATTTCCATTACATCGGCGCCGATAACAAGCCATTCAAAGTAACGCTTACGCCAACCGCGACAAACTGGACCTGGTATTTTAAATATGATGGCCAGGGCCGCAAGATCCAGGACTCCATAGTTGACCTTAGCTGGCCCGATACCGATGTTGCCAACTATACATACAATGGCAACCAAATAATAGCCACATTCCTCGATGCAGGTACCTGGAACAATTTGTACAGGGATACCATTTTTTACGATGGCACTAATATCAGCAAGCAGGTGCTGATGCGTGAAGAGAATAATTTCCTGTTGATGTGGTGGGAGGATCAATTTACGTACGACAACAATCCAAACCCGCTGTACCAACTGAATATCGGAAGCATGTTCTTTTTCACAATACATCCCGCAGGTATCGAAACTTACCTGGGATTAAACAAGAACAATGTAACGGTATTGCGTGAAAAGGATTTTGAGGATCCAACTTCCGGCACGTATACCGAGCCTTCCACATTTACCTACGATGCGGATGGATACCCTGTGCTGCGTATTGCACCCAATCCTTTCGATCCCGCGGAGCGGAACGTGATACGGTACGAATACCGGCAGTAAAACTTGCTAAAATCCTCTTTTCTCAGTAGTGGTGCCGCTTTTGCCGTCGCCGTTGGCCATTTCGATCATCATGCTGATCTCCGCTACCAGTCCATCGGCATTGCCGCTGTAGCCCACGCTCTTAAAGCGGATATTGCTGTTTTTATCTATGACGAATTTTGTAGGAATGCCATCTACTTTATAGTCGCTCACTACTACAAATTGATCGGGACTGTCTTTTTTGGTGTCATCGTACAACACGGTAAACCTGTATTTATTCTTTTCGATGAAATCCTTTACGGTTTTTTCACGTTTCGCACGGTCGTCGGCCCCTTCCCAGGTATCTACAAAAAGGAAAACCACGTTGGGATCGTTTTTATATTTATCTACTGCTTTTTGCATCCCTGGGAAGGAGGCTACGCAGGGGCCGCACCAGGTGGCCCAGAAATCGAGCACCACGGTTTTGCCTTTCAGGCTGGCCAGTGAAACTTCCTTGCCTTGAATATCCCTCAGGGTGAATAATGGGGCGGGCATATTGATCATTTGCCTTGCCAGTTCTTCCCGTTTTTTAGCGAGCGCTTCTTTTTCAAGCCCGGCCAGGTAGCTTGTCCATTGTGCTTCGGTGTGGTTTTGCGCCAGGTAGATCCTTTTAAGCTGGTCTTTCATTTTGGCGTTAGATTTTCCATCTTTCATGAAAGCTTCCAATTCTTTTTGTGCGGCTTTGGGCCCTTTCACCTTTTCCGTCATCACGGTAAAGTTTGCATTCAGGTTTACATAGTTGCGCTTATAACCTTCCACTGCTTTTTTTTGCAGTTCGTATGCCTTATCGAATTGTTTGTCGTGGTACAACAGTACTGCATAAGTGTCGGAATACATGAAGTAAGTTTCTTCCTGCTCACGTTTCCATTGCTTTTCGGTGAGGTGGCTGGGTTTTTTTGCCAGGTCTTCCGATAGCTCCTTTACCAACACAAGCGACTGGGCTGATAGTTCCTTACCCAGTGCAATATCGCCCGGCTTGCCGTCCACACCTTCACCTGCAAGCTGCCACGCCACGTTATTGTATAAGGAGGCGAGCAAATCCTTGTCGTTGACAAGTGCCGCATATTCCTTCATTTTTGCAAAATTGCCTTTCTCGGCGTAGAGGTTTGCCACCTGCGATGCCAGGAAATTTGCGTTTGAACGCTGGTCTTGCGTTTTGGGGGGATAGGCGGTGAGGATCTCTTTATACAGCGCCTCTCTTTTTTCGGGATCCTGCTCCCGGAACATCGCGTTTATTTTCTCGGCACGCAGCCAAAGGCCATTAGGATATTTCAGTTTAAGCAGCGAATCTACAACGGCCACCCTGGCCTTATCTTTTAGCGTAAAGTTGTAAAATTCTTTTGCAAAGGACAGGTCGGCCTCGTTTGCGTTGGGATTGGCTACCATATCCCCGAGCATCTGTTTAAGCGTTGCCTTATCTGCCTCGTCTGCGGATATGCTTAGGTAGGCGATGTAGTCGTTGCGTGACGTTTCCTTTGCTTGTGGGTACAGTGTAAATTCGTTTTTATAAAATTCAGCGGCCAGCTGTGGATTCCGCCGCAATTCCAGCAAATACCAGTTAGATCTGAATAATTTACCCATAATCATATTTGCCCCCTGCACGGGCTTGCCATCATTGCCATAGATTAAAACATGATAGCCTGCGTCGTTGTTGTTATCGGTTTTATCATCCTTCACCAATTTTACCAGCACGGC